>ERZ778021.2906-NODE-2906-length-13777-cov-3.509911_pt1 | contig 13777 bp, 6 predicted proteins | sample MGYA00375751_ERZ778021 | MGnify/ENA primary metagenome ERZ778021 (study PRJEB29350, sample SAMN05389814) | bioreactor metagenome | isolation source: Thiocyanate stock bioreactor | place: South Africa: University of Cape Town | collected 2013-08-29 ... | reverse complement strand
AAAGAGAAAGTACTTTTTAAAGATGTCATCAAAGCACTTTTAGACTTTATATTCTATAATCAGACTATGCTTAAAAAAGTCCTCCTTCAGTTCACTGCATTCTTTCTATTAATCCTTTGCGTTACAAATACAAAGGCCGCACCAGCCGCAACAAATTTATTATCCAACGCTGGCTTTGAAAGTACTTTTACTTCATCTCCTACCGATTGGCACCTCTACCAATGGGGATCAACTGGCAGCAAATTCAAAAGTTTCCGCGAAGAAAAAGCTGGTAGAAGCGACAGCGTGGCATTGCTGGCGGAAAATATTGACGACTCGGCCAAAGCAGGTGTTTATACCCATGTGGCACTGAAACCTGGCACCTATGAATTATCAGTTTGGGCGCGCGCTGCTAAGGGGCAAACCGCGAGAGCGCGCATTTATCTGGCAACAACATATTCCCGCACCTTTCTCCTCACCGATCAATGGAAACAAATCAGCGTCAGCACAACGTTGTCGAATCCAACGGACAGCGCAGAAATCAATATCCAAAATTCGTCCGGGGAAGCAAATGTGGTGTGGTTTGATGATGCAATGTTGCGTGAAGTTCCCGGAGTGCATTATGAGCCCGCAAAAGACACGCGCAAAGTTCGTCCCCGCACATTGCTATTCAGCCCCATCAATGTCGCCTACCTGCACGACAGCGCCGCCGAATGGGCCAAACATGGCTTTCGCGGTTTCCTCTTCGACAACATTATGTACAACTGGCAAAGCGATGTTTGGGCAACGGATGGCGATACTAAAACCCGCGGCGTGGATGACAAATTATTGCAAGAAGTACTTTCGTGCAACGTGGCCTGCCGCAAAGTGGGTATTGATTCCAACTTCGTTAAAGTGTCGCTGAATGTCGATTTGCCCGATCCGTTTGATGACGCTGCCTGGCAAAAAATCACAGAAAATTTCCGTCAGGGAGCCCGCTTTGCAAAACTGAGCGAAAGCGCTGGCATCGCCATTGATACCGAATATATTGCGGAGCAATACAATCCCAACTGGGAAGGCTATGCCAAAAACCCGCATCCGTTGCCGGAATTAAAAGCCAAAATCCATCAACGCTGGCACGACGTAACAGCGGCCATGTTGCAGGAATATCCGCAAATGGTTTTGCTGACGCTTCCCGAAGGAATGAACTATTACGGCGAATTGTATCAGGACATTTTCAACGGCATGTTAGACGCCATGTCCGAAGCCACAGCGCCAGGCGGAATGCATGTGATGACGGAAGGAACATATCACGTCACCGATCCTGGCGGATTGGCCACGTATGCAAAAGAACTTCAAAGCACCATTGAGGACATCACACAACCCGCCTCTTATTCGTATTGGAAACAACATTGCAGCATCGTATTGGGGGCCTGGCCGCTGGGATATTATCGCGCCATCACTGACAAAGACGGGAAGTTTGTGGGATGGAGCGGACGCAAAGAAACCTTTGGCGATAAAATTGTCGGTTCCTATGCTGACAAAAGCGCCTGGTATTCTCCCGAAGTGTTCGCGCAGCAAATGACCGGTCTCAATAGTTTCAGCCCGCGCTACAACTGGATTTATGGCCATGGCGATGTGTTTACATATTTGACGCCAGAGCAAATCGCGCATTATAAATCCATTTCGTCACAGCGACTTTTTAGCGTTCAAATTCCCGTTGTTCCCGACATTGAAAAGTACTTTCAGGATATTGCTAACCCGGGGTTTGTGAGGTTGGAGAAGCCAACGCAATAATGAGTGTTCGCAAAGTCGACGTTATTCTGAGGTGTAGCAGTAAGCATTCCGCATTGCAAAGATCATGAATGAACACGACGTCATCCTGAAGGGAGCTCCGCGACCTGAAGGATCCCCCAAAATGTTAACGGATTACGGCGTCGGAAATTCGGGGGATTCTTTAGTCGCAAGCCACGCGTAGCAAGTTCCGTCAGAATGACGACCGTTAGAGCTGGATGCGAACATAGCCCTTTATGCTTGGGATGAATCTTGAAACGACACCAACTCCCATTTGTGCAGTAACACCCTTCGACCTTGTAACAATTCACATCGTCTTGAAACCCAACACGTCAAATACGTAAAATATATCGTAATGAATATTTGTAATTCAAAATGGATGCTGACGGTATTGTTCCTTTGCACTTTCTCTTTAGCTTCAATGGCTTATCCACAAGATTCCCCATCAACTGATTACTCGACTTTGTGTCGCGTCTTCGATACACCAGCGAGGCAGGAAAATGCTGGACAGATGTTGGCCACTTATCAACTCAACAAACAACTTGAATCCGACAGGATTCGGAATCAGCAACTCTCACAAATCTCAACATCACAACAAGTCCGTGAGCGCGCCAAGGCAGCCCGACAGGCATACATAAAATCAATGGGCGGTTTGCCCACAACACGAGCGCCGCTCAAAGCGCAAGTGGTGGGCGAAATTGACCGCGGTGATTACATCATCAAAAAAGTACTTTTCCAGGATTTCGATCAGATGTGGGTTTCCGCAAGTCTCTATTTGCCAAAGCCATTGGGCAGCGCGCAACGTCCCGCTGTCCTTGCTCCGATGGGGCATGGGCAGGCGGGGAAAAATGCCCACTGGTTTCAACAGCGCGCAATCCAACTGGTAAGATTTGGCTATATCGTATTAGGCTATGATCCGGTTGGTATGGGTGAACGCTGGCAATACTGGGACGCGGCTACGGGAAAAGATATTATTGGAAGCCATGACCCCGACAATCCCAAATATATGTATGTGACTGATACGCACAGCTATGCGGGAGTGCAAGCGTGGTTGGTGGGACAAAGCCTGTCTCAATATATGGTTTGGGATGGAATGCGTGGTATTGATTATTTGTTGACTTTACCGCAAGTCAATCCGCACCGTATTGCAGTAAGCGGCGCTTCTTTGGGCGGCTCGACAACGATGATGCTCGCGGCGATTGATAACCGCATTACTTGCGCGGTTCCCACATGCGATGTCACCAGCTTTGCGGAAATGGCTAAAGTGAAGATGGCTCGTGATGCGGAACAAATTCCACTCGGAATTACTCGGGAACATTGGGAACAAGCGGACGCATTGTTGCCGATGCTTTTGCATGGCGGTTCGGTCATGCTCAATGCCAACACGGATGATTTCTTTCCCATCGCGGGAAGCCGCCAGGCGGCAAAAGAATTAACAAAACTGTATGCGGATGCAGGTGTTCCAAACCACTTTGCCTTTGCCGAAAACCCTGGAACACATGGATGGTTTCCGGAAACTTACGCCAGCTTTTATGGTTTTCTGCATAAGCAGTTTTCATTCGGCCTCGCCAATCCGACGCATCAAATTACTAATGACGATACATTGAAGGAAGCACAACTGTGGTGCACGCCAAAAGGTCAAGTAAGCGCCGCACCACTAAAGAGCAAAACTGTTTTTGATCGGACATCCCAAACCGCAATACAATTACAAGCTCAACGGCGTCAACATAGCGACGCGCAAATTTTAACCGCTGCCAAGGAGCGCAGCGGAGTGAGAGAATTTTCCTCGGTGCCAACCGCGCAATTAGTAGATCAACCAACGCATGGGGCGATGGATATTGAAAAGTGGATATTGAACATCGAGCCAGAAATTGAATTGCCCGCCGTGTTGATTCATTCCGCTCATCAGGCGACGCTTCCACAAAAAGTACTTCTCTATTGTTCACGCGCGGGTAAAAGCTCCGTCTTTAATTCGCAGAAGTTCCCCTTGCAAAACTGGCTTGCAAAAGGATACGCAGTATTCGCTGTGGATGCGCGTGGCTGGGGAGAAACAATGTGGGCCAATCTTCCTGATAATAAAGTAAAACCACCTGCCATCTATTTTGATCAGGCAAATGGAGACGAGGCTACACTGACATTTAACGCGTTACAAGAAGGCACGACTCTGCTGGGACAACGCGCCAGCGATCTACTGGCAGCGGCACGCTGGCTGGAAAGCCAAAAAGGTAAGTTGCTCGCCAAAGATGCAACCATATCTCTGTGGGGCGAGGGAGAAGCGGGCGTTTGCGCTCTTCATACGATGGCTGGTGACGACCATCATATCATTCAAAATGCCTTCCTCGATCAAACTCTCTATAGCTATCAGGATTGGGCAACCACGCGTTTCTATAAGGTTCCGGTGGGGTTAGTAATTCCTGGAATTCTGGAAGATTACGATCTGCCGCAACTCGCACAAGCATTGCGATATCGCAATCACAATGAGAATGCAGTCGTTTGGATTAATCCACTGGACGCAACCGGCCACGAATTGTCGAAAGCTCACTTGCAGTTGATATCTAAAAATACGACTATCAAATCCGCCCCAAACATCATCACCGGCGAGCCACTCATGGCAGCCGGTCAAGCGTTGAAGCTGTTAGAAAAATAAAGTTTTTCACTCGAAACCACGAAGGACGATATCGATTAATGGCGTGATTTTTGCGCTTGTAAATTCAATTATGCAAACATACGGCCTTTACCTCAACGGACAATTCGTTGAAACAGAAACTTCAATAGATGTCACCAATCCTGCAACGGAAGAATCAATCGCACGCGTGTGCACAGCGGACAAGAAAAAAGTACTTACAGCAATCAAAGATGCGCACAACGCTTTCTTATCCTGGCGCGAATTGACGGCACGAACACGCGGTGATTATTTGCTCAAAGTGGCGGCAGTAATGGAAGCGCGCAAAGATGAAATTGCCAGAGTAATGACGATGGAAGCTGGCAAAGCGCTGAACGGAAGCGTCGCTGAAGTGGCTGGCAGCATTGATCATTTGCGCTGGTTTGCTGAGGAAGGTCGCCGCGCTTATGGCCGCATAATTCCCCATCAAACAGAAGGCAAGCGACATCTCGTCATAAAATCTCCCGTCGGCGTTGTGGGCGCGATTTCGCCGTGGAATTTCCCCTTGATTCTCGCTGTGCGCAAAGCTGCACCAGCGCTGGCTGCGGGCTGTCCGGTGATATTGAAACCAGCTTCACAAACACCAATTGTGAGCGTTCTCTTAGCAGAATGTATGGACGAAGCGGGTATTCCGCCAGGCGTTTTCCAGATGGTTTTGGGTGATTCCAGCATGATCGGAAAAGTACTTTTAGAGCATCCTCTGGTGCGTAAAATTACTTTCACTGGTTCCACAGAAGTGGGAAAAGTACTTATCAAAGACGCGGCGGAACAAGTGAAACCGCTGTCGCTGGAATTGGGTGGACACGCTCCAGCAATTGTATTTGATGATTGTGATTTGGAAAGCACTGTGCAAAATGTCATCGACGCCAAATTCCGCAACACCGGACAATCATGCATTGCCGCTAATCGGCTTTATGTGCAAGATGGCATTTATGACCAATTTATGAAATTGTTTCTGCAAGAAACGAAAAAACAAAAGGTCGGAAATGGCCTCGAAGACGGCGTTTCTATCGGCGCACTCATTGATGAAAAAGCTCTCGAACATGCATTACATCAAATTGAAGATGCAAAAAGTAAAGGAGCAAAAGTACTTTCAGGAGGCAAAAGATGGGGAGATAAAGGTTATTTTCTCGAACCCACAATCCTCTCAGATGTTCCAGCAGACGCGCTTTGCATGAATGAAGAAACTTTTGCGCCCATGTTGCCGGTAATGAAATTCCACGATGAAGCAGACGCAATCGCGCTGGCAAATGACACACGTTATGGATTGAGCGCATACGCATTTACGCAAGACATCAATCGCATGTTTCGCTTAGCTGAACAATTGGAAGCCGGAACAATAGCCATCAACGACGGCGTTCCATCCACTAGCAACGCGCCATTTGGCGGCGTCAAACAAAGTGGCTGGGGACGCGAACTTGGCAGCGAAGGTTTGGAAGAATTTCTGGATGTAAAACATATTTCGATTGGCGGTAATTGATGCGTACTAAAAGTACTTTCAAATCTACAAAACTGATAAAGTACTTTTATCATGTCAACTATCGATTGGAATAATGGCGTTTATCAAGCGCCGGGAACAGAGAACCTTGAAAGTACTTTTCGCATTACCATCGGAGCCGATTGGGGCGCGTTGTGGGATTATGCGGATTTAATGCAACGTGATCCGTTGGCAGTTTATGGTGATTTGTTGCCGCTGTTTCGTGAAGGCGCTCTGAATATCTTTAATGTAGAATGTGCGCTCGGCGAACGTGGCGCGCCATTCAAAAAAGGCGGCCCCAATCTGCGTGGCGCGGATGGAACTGTTCGCGCGCTAAGCGAAGTGCCGGTTCATGTAGGCACATTGGCCAATAATCACATCATGGATTTTGGGCCGGAGAGTTTGCAAGAAACCATTGATATTTTGCACGACGCTGGGGTGCAAACTGTGGGCGCGGGAGCCAATGGCGCGGAAGCTGCCAAGCCAATTATCACGCAGATGAAAGACGCCACTCTGGGTATTATTAATTGCGCGGAAGGTGAAGCCTGCGCTTCTATTAATGGCGGACCGGGAACGCATCCTTTTGATGTATTGGCTCTAACAGAGCAGATTCAAGAACTCAAAAAACAAGTGGACGCAGTGTTGGTTATTTTTCACGGCGGGCGCGAATATATTCCATCTCCGCCACCTTATGTGATTAACGGTTTGCGCAAATTCGCTGACGCAGGAGCAACCGCTGTCATCGCGCATCATCCGCATGTGCCTCAAGGCGTGGAAATTCACAATGGCGTTCCGATAGCTTATAGCCAAGGAAATTTTGTGTTCCGCTGGGCGGACACGCGTGAGGATTATCGCTATTTTGTAAGCACCGGATATTTAGTGCATCTCGACTTTGCCGGAAAAGTACTTTCCCAGCTTTCATTGACGCCATATCGCATGAAAGCCGATGGAGTTTTTGCTCTGCAAGGAGATGACAAAACGCAGCTTTTGAATGAGCTGGAACAGGTTTCGGAATTACTGAAAGATGATACAAAAACTCAACAAGCATGGAACGCCGTTGTTGATACACAAGGCGAAAAATACTTACGAAATATGTTGCAGAATCTGCTGAATCAATTCGATGAAGATGGCGAAGCGGCGGCGGCGCGATTGCATAATGTGTTTTTCTGTCCTGCTCATCGGGAGCAGATGCTGAATGGGCTGAAACGGATTTCGCATGGCGAACTTGGTGATTCGCCGCAATGGGCAAAAGAGTTGGTTACTGATTGGACAACCCGCAAATTAACTTAGTAATACAGATGCCGATTGGAAGAGGGCGTAAGCCCCGCTATTGCTTCTTTCAAGACGGCGGGGCTAACGCCCTCTTCCAAACAATAATACTCAAAACTACGAACTGTCTTTATGTCAACATTTGCCGAACTCTTTGAATTTTCCGACAACGCCGAGACGCTTCATGCGCGTTTGGAATCGGTGGGTTTTAATGAAATCAAGGAAGCCGCGCCAAAGACTAAAAGTACTTTCGCCAAGCCAGCGCGTAAAAGTACTTTCATCCAATCCGCGCCACAGCGAGCGGAAAAGTTATTGCGTTCTTTAGCTTCCAACGATGTTGATACAAAAGTACTTTTATCGTGCATTGATGACATTATTCAGGATTTGAGCCAGTCCGCAGATCCGATGCGAGCCTTGCTAAACCTCTCACGATTAAGTGACGCTGTTGCGGATCGCGCGGCATTTCTTTCTTTGTTATCCACTAATGCAAGAGTGCGAAAGCGTTTGTGTCATCTGATGGCATTTTCACAGGCGGTGGCAGAGACGTTGCTACGGGAACCGGGATTCATTTCGCAGTTGGAACTTGAGATTGTTCCGCCGTCGCGGGCGCAGTTGCGTGGCAAACTTCGGCGTATTGTGGATTCCCGCGTTCGCGGGAATGACGACAATATAAAAAGTGCGAATAACGATGCGTTTGATTACATCCGTCAATTCCGTCATCAGGAGACAGCGCGTATTGCCGTCTTCGATATGGAGCTTTCCACCTGGCGGAATGAGAAAGATTTTACGGCTGTCGTGCATTGGATTTCCGATCTTGCTTCTGTTTGTGTGCAGGAAGTTTGGCGAATTTTGAGCGATGAAAAGATATTGCCGTTCACAGTGTTGGCAATGGGAAAACTGGGCGCGCGGGAATTAAATTATAGCTCGGACATCGATCTGATTTTCCTGCATGATGCCGAGGGCGAACAAGCTGTCGAACTGGATAAATTGGGACAACAGCTCATAAAAGTACTTTCCGATGGTGATACCATTTGGCGCGTCGATATGCAGTTGCGTCCTGAAGGAAAATCCGGTCCATTGGTGACAAATCTCAATTATGCCTTGAGCTATTACGAATCGTTCGCCGCGCCATGGGAATGGCAAGCGCAAATTAAGGCACGCGCCATCGTAGGCGATGCCATTATTGCGCGGCGCTTTTTACGCTTCATGCGCGGCGTCATCTGGGCGAGACGCCAAGGCGATGCGCACTTGCGCGACATGATCGAAATGAAGCGTCGTTCCGAAGCGCTGCATGAAAACAATAGTGAACGCAACATCAAAAGCGGCGCCGGCGGGATTCGCGATGCGGAATGGGTGGTTCAACAATTGCAAATGATGGTCGGGCCAGAGCATCCGCAAGCGCGGCTTCCGGCGACATTGCAGGCAATGAAGCAATTGCAACATCTGGAAGTGTTGACGGCGGACGAGGCACTCGCCTTGCGTGAAGGCTATCTGTTTCTGCGCGTGATAGAACATCGATTGCAACTATTGGATGAACAGCCCGTTCGCCTATTGCCAGAAGATACCGCCGCATTGGCTGCATTGGCGCGGCGTATGGGATCGCATTTGCGGGGCGGCGCGGCGGCACGTTGGCTGCTCGAAGAACACACCCAAATCCGCCGACAAGTGCGCAATCTATGTGAGTACCTTTTCTGGGGCTGGCACGGATTGGAATTATCTGCCGCAGAGGATTTATCGCTGGAGCAATTTCACGATCTAACCTCGGACGCACCAACTCGATTGGCACGAATGAGCGAAGGAAGCAGTTCTGCGCCCTTCCCTGCCCCGCTATCCAGGCAGATCAAGGCAGCGCTGTCGCCTGTTCTCGACTTACTCGATCACGCTGCCGACACGGGACGCGCATTGATAAATTTGGAACGTCTCTGCGATGCCAGTGGAAATCGATTATCGCTGCTGCGCTCGCTGGGCGGGAGTGCTTCGTTAGGACGCGCGGTTTGCACGATCTTGGGCGGATCAGATGCACTTTCCGACACCTTGATTCGCTTTCCGGAATTGCTGGACATGGCGGCGCAACGTGGCATGTTTGCGGAAGGTGTGTCTCGTGAATCTGCTCGCGCCGATTGCCGCGCATACTGCCTCAACTTTCGCGATCATCGCGCCGCAGTGCGCCGCTGGATGGCACGCGAAATGTTGCGAGTGGGTTTGCGTGATCTAGTGTTGGAAACGCCGCCATTGCAAATCTGCGCCGAGATCAGTCATCTCACCGGCGCAACGCTTGATTTTGCCACTGTCGAAATGCAACAGGAACTGCTTCCGCGCTCGCAGCAACTGGCTTTCACCGTCATCGGCATGGGCAAATATGGCGGCGCGGAAATGCACTATTCATCCGACGCCGATGTGGTTTTCGCGCATGACGTTTTTGCTCCAGTTGAGGATGCAGATGGACTGGCCAATCAATGGGCAAGCGGCGTGATGCGTTACTTAGACGAAATGACTTCCGAAGGCAGAGTCGTGGAAATTGATCCGCGTTTACGTCCCGAAGGCCGCAGCGGAGCGTTGGCGCCAGGGCTGAATTCTTACTTTCATTATCTGGAGAACAGCACTGCAATTTGGGAACGGCAGGCGCTCACGCGTGCTCGTCCGGCAGCCGGCAACCGCGAGATCGCCGCAAAGCTGATGGCTGCGATTCGTGACGTCGTCTATCCTGAACATTGGCAAAGCGCCTGGAGCGATGAATTGCGCCATATCAAAAGTCGCATGGAAAGCGAACGAGCGGTTAGCGGTAAAAGTACTTTTGATGTCAAGCTGGGCGCTGGCGGCATCAGCGATATCGAGTGGTCCGCGCAATGGCTGGCCATGAAACACGGCCACGCGCATCCACAATTACAAACTCCTTCCACCTGGGATCAACTGCAAGCGGCGGCGGCGGCAAAAGTACTTTCAGAGGAACATTCACAAAAATTGTGCGATGCATATCAATTTCTGCGTCGCGCTGAATTGCGCCGCCAAATTGTTCATCGCCGAAGTGAAAATGTCGTAAAGCGTGATAGCCGCGATTTCATTGTGTGGGCGCGTTCGATGTTTCCCGATGAGGCAGAAAACATTGCATGTGAACAATTCGAAGAAACATGGAATAACCATACAGTGATTGTGCGGGATGTTTTTGAGCAAGTTCGGGATGGGTTATGAATTATGAAATTGTGTCATTTTCGACGTCATTCTGAATGAAGCGAGGAACGAGCGTAATGAAGAATCCCCCAGGATTGCGACGAAGTACGTTGAAACTTTGGGGGATTCTTCAGTCGCAAGCTCCTACAGAATGACGTCATGTTTTCCGGTAATTCATAATCCGTAATTCTCCGAAAACTTGCCCCGTACAGCAAAATTGACTTATAATCTCTATCATTGAAGTGAGGTGGTGACATGAAGCGTAAACAAAATTGGCAGCAAATACTGAAGGTTGCTTCGGGAACTTGTTGCGCGTTGGGACTTTTAACAGGCATCGCACACGCAGATATCTATCAAAATGTAGCAGCTGGTCAGACTCTGGCGCAGTTAGCCAGCAAATTTCACGTCTCTGCTGACGACCTCCGCAGTGCCAACCACCTGAATTACAAAGACGACGTTGCTTTGCCCGCGATGTTATTGCGTATTCCTGACGCTCCCGCAGCAAAGACTACTACTCAAACAGTTGCGTATCAGCAACCTGCTCCTGCACGACAAATCCACACTCGTGGCTCGCTGACTTCAAGCGTTGCATATTCCGTCCGCAATGGTGAAAGTTGGGAATCGATTGCTAATTTTTACACAAAGCAAGGATACGATCTCACGGCTGCGGATTTGCGGCAGCAGAATGGTGCCATTTCAGAATTGCGTCCGGGAACCACGCTCCATATCGCGCTCACAACACACTACACACCGTCTTCAGGAGACAGCGCCAGCTTTGGAGCCGTGACCTACTCCAACGCCGAGATTGTCCCTCAACCCAAACCGCTGTATCAACCTCAAGCTCCTGCGCCAAAACCGCAAGTGGCGCAACGCGGCCCCAGCAATTTATCATCGCGCGGCAGCTTCGGCTTAAACGGCGGCGGTATTCAAGTGTTGCGTGGTAATGAACAAGTCGTTCAACCAGCAGTTAAAAGTACTTCTACCAATGTAAAAACAACGGCCACCGTCGTCAAAGTGAAAGCCGTCGGCGCACGGATTCGTCGCGATGCCGATCCCAAAGCGCAAGTTCTTTTTGTCTGCCCCATCGGAACCGAACTGGCCGTCACTGGCCACAAGGGTTATTGGTACTCAGTGCTCATGAGCGACCGCAGCACAGGTTGGCTTCCAGCCAAATACGTGGACGTTCTCCAGAAGAAAGTGGATACCCAGACTGAAGTAATAACTGGATCAGAAGCTGCGGCCATGTTTGCCGACACCGGCCTGCAACAAGTGGATGGAAACTACGTCAGTAACAACCCATTCATCAGCACTGCCTTAACCTGGATGGGAACACCTTACGTTTATGGCGGCGAATCGCGTAGCGGTATTGATTGTTCGTCATTCGTGCAACATGTCTTTTCTTCTAATGGCATTAGCCTTCCGCGCACTGCGGCTCAGCAGGCCAAAGTGGGAACATCAATCGCTACTTCCGATTTGCAAGCGGGGGATCGTCTCTATTTTTCTTCCAGCCGCACATATATCGATCACACTGGAATTTATATTGGCAACGGAAAATTCATCCACGCCAGCGGCAGCCGTCGCGGCGTAACAATCTCCGACCTCAGCGAACCGTTCTATCAAAGAATCTATGTTGGCGCACGACGCTAATTAATTATTCAATCCGCCACTCCTACTCACTCTAACAGTACTTTAAGAATGACCGCTTTTGGCGACCCTTTTGCACATCGCTTCCAAGTGTGAATATTACATCTTTTCACGACTAAAACCGGAGGAATTTGCTATGGAAACGCTGACGCGTAAAAGTACTTCTGACAATGCAAAACAACTGACATTGCATGTCCTGGATGAACTGATTCCGCACTCGCTCACTGGCAATGTGGGGATTAAATTGTGGGATGGCACCTTGTGGCCCGATGAACGTCCAAGACGCACTTTGGTGACGCTTAATCATCCGGGATCCATGCGCGCCATGTTTTTGGGCGCTAACGAAGTAGCGCTTGGCGAAGCTTATCTCAACAATGACTTTGATATCGACGGCATCGCCGAAGATGTTTTCCCCCTCGCTGACGCCATCAGTCTGTTAGAAACGAGCACCTGGAAAAAGGTTCGCGCGCTGTGGGAATTGATGCATCTGCCGCCACGTTCTAACGGACACGATCACTCCAACGGCCATCAAAACGGTCAGGGACATCATCGTGCTCAACTGCGCGGTAAGCCGCATTCAGTGGAGCGGGACAAAGCCGCTGTGGCATTCCATTATAATGTCTCCAACGAGTTTTTCTCACTGTGGCTGGATAAGCGGATGATTTACTCCTGTGCTTATTTCAAAGATGACAACACCACACTGGACGAAGCTCAGCAACGCAAACTGGAACACATTTGCCGCAAGCTAACATTGCAACGCGGTGAAACATTGCTGGATATTGGTTGCGGTTGGGGCGGCATGATTATGTACGCAGCGAAACATTACGGCGTTCAGGCAACTGGCATCACCCTGAGCGAAGAACAGCTGGAATATGCGCAAAAGCGTATTTGCGAAGAAGGATTGGAAGATCAATGCAAAGTGCAACTGCGCGATTATCGTGAAATTGAAGGTCACGAACAATACGACAAATTAGTCAGCGTCGGCATGGTGGAACATGTGGGAAAATCCATGCTGCCGACTTATTTCAAGCAAGCATATTCACTGCTGAAACCCGGTGGCAAATTTCTCAATCATGGAATCGGCTGCATTGATGACGGATCGACTGCATCGAAATCAACCTTTGTGGATAAACATGTTTTCCCCGATGGCGAGTTGGCAGCCATTCATGAAATGCTGCGCGCTGCAGAAATCAACCGTTTTGAAGTACGCGACGTGGAAAACCTGCGGGAGCATTACGCCAGAACTTTGCGCAAATGGGTGCAACGGCTGGAAGGACATTATGACAAAGCGCTACAAATAGTGGACGAAAAAACCTATCGAGTTTGGCGTATATACATGGCAGGCTCCGCTTATGGATTTCGTTCAGGAAGTTTGGATTTGTATCAATCACTGCTGTGTAAAACTCTGCCAGGCGGCAAAAGCAATATGCCGCTGACGCGTGACGCCTGGTATATAACCAATTGAAGAACCACGCGCGTAAGCAAGTGACAATTTGCACTTTCCACTTGCTTACGCGCGTGCTTCTTCAATATCTCCATGAATTAATTTGTGTTATCTTAATAATAATTATCCTTCGGGAACATTATCAAGCCGTTCCAGGTCAAACATTTTTGCTGGACAAAAAATTGTCACTTCAAGGAGATTATTATGTTGTCGAAGAAAGGTACTTTTGTCGCGTTGTTGGCTGCGGCTTGCGTTGCGGGACAAATTGTTTATGCTGATGAAGCCGTGCCTTCGCAAGGTTTGCCATTGCAACAGGTTTCGCTGTTTTCCAGCCGCGGCGGTTATTTTGGACGCAGCGGAT
>ERZ778021.2905-NODE-2905-length-13802-cov-7.885793_pt1 | contig 13802 bp, 10 predicted proteins | sample MGYA00375751_ERZ778021 | MGnify/ENA primary metagenome ERZ778021 (study PRJEB29350, sample SAMN05389814) | bioreactor metagenome | isolation source: Thiocyanate stock bioreactor | place: South Africa: University of Cape Town | collected 2013-08-29 ... | reverse complement strand
TGCGCGGCCGCTCCGGCCGCCAGGGCGACCCGGGCTCCTCGCGCTTCTACCTCAGCCTGGACGACGCGCTGATGCGCATCTTCGCCGGCGACCGCGTGCGCGCCATCATGGACAAGCTCAAGATGCCCGAGGGCGAGGCCATCGAGGCCGGCATCGTCACCCGCAGCATCGAAAGCGCGCAGCGCAAGGTCGAATCGCGCAACTTCGACATCCGCAAGCAGCTGCTGGAGTACGACGACGTCTCCAACGACCAGCGCAAGGTCATCTACCAGCAGCGCAACGAAATCCTGGACGCGCAAGACCTGTCGGCCCAGATCGCCGGCCTGCGCGAAGGCTGCTTCACCGACCTGGTGCGCCAGTTCGTGCCGGCCGAATCGGTCGAGGAGCAGTGGGACATCGCCGGCCTGCAGAAGGTGCTGGCCGACGACTGGCACATCGAGCTGCCGCTGCGCCAGCAGGTCGAATCCTCCTCGGCCATCACCGACGACGACCTCCTGGAGACCGTGCTCAAGGCCGCCGACGAGGCCTATGCCGCCAAGGTGGCGCAGGTCGGCGCCGAGAACTTCGGCCCCTTCGAGCGCGCCGTGCTGCTGCAGGCCATCGACACCCACTGGCGCGAGCACCTGTCGGCGCTCGACTACCTGCGCCAGGGCATCCACCTGCGCGGCTACGCGCAAAAGCAGCCCAAGCAGGAATACAAGCGCGAGGCCTTCGAGCTGTTCGGCCAGCTGCTGGACGTCATCAAGAACGAGGTCACCCGCGTGCTGATGACCGTGCGCATCGAAAGCCCCGAGGAAGCCGGCCAGAGCGCCGCCGCCATGGAGCAGCGCGCCGAGCACATCAGCAACGTCACCTACACCGCCCCCACCGAAACCGGCGAGGCCGAGACCGTGCCCGAGTCCCAGGCGCGCGGCGGCGCCGCCCTGGCCGGCGGCGCGGCGGCGGCCGTGCCGCGCGTGGGCCGCAACGACCCCTGCCCCTGCGGCAGCGGCAAGAAGTACAAGCACTGCCACGGCGCGTTGGCTTGATTGAGGCCCCCCTGAATCGCCGCGCAGCCTGGTGGTGCTCGCCGCCGCGGGCGGCAGCCCCTCGGCCCGTCCAGACCTGCGCGGGCAGGTCTGGAGCCGCGGGCCTCAGCCCCCACTGCCGCGCGAGGGGGGGCACCGCCAGCGCCCGGCACAGGTGCGGGCACGGCGGTCGCTGGCCAAAAGCGTCCCCTTGCTCTGCGGGAGCGGGCGCCAAGATCATCAAGCTTACTCCTGATTTCATAGCTGCTGGCGCTCGACTGGTGGGCGCCAGAGGCTGATTTCTTTTGCAAACCGCTGACCGGAGAACCCCGCCATGCCCGTCCACCTGACCGCTCCCGATCCCGCGCAACTGCACCCGGTCGCCGGCGTGCGCATCGGCGTGGCCGAAGCCGGCATCCGCAAGGCCGGTCGCAAGGACCTGACCGTGCTGCTGCTTCAGGAGGGCGCCAGCGTCGGCGGCGTGTTCACGCAAAACCGCTTCTGCGCCGCGCCGGTGCAAATCTGCCGCCAGCACCTGCAGGCCGGCGCCGCGGTGCGCGCCATCGTCGTCAACACCGGCAACGCCAACGCCGGCACCGGCGACGACGGCCTGGCGCGTGCGCGCCGCACCTGCGACGCGCTGGCCGGCCTGCTGAAGATCGAGCCCGCCCAGGTGCTGCCGTTTTCCACCGGCGTCATCATGGAGCCGCTGCCGGTCGATCGCATCGAAGCCGGCCTGCCCGCCGCCATCGCCGACGCGCAAGGCCCGCACTGGGCGCGCGCCGCCGAAGGCATCATGACCACCGACACCGTGCCCAAGGCCGCCAGCGCGCGGGCCGTGGTGGGCGGCGCCACCGTCACCATCACCGGCATCAGCAAGGGCGCCGGCATGATCCGCCCCAACATGGCCACCATGCTGGGCTTTCTGGCCACCGACGCCGCCATCGACCCGGCCCTGATGGCGCAACTGGCGCGCGAGCTGGCCGACGGCTCGTTCAACCGCATCACCATCGACGGCGACACCTCCACCAACGACTCCTTCGTCGTCATCGCCACCCACCAGGCCGGCAACCCGCCCGTCAAGGCGCTCGACTCGGCCGACGGCCAGGCCCTCAAGGCCGCCATGCTGAGCGTGGCGCGCCAGCTGGCGCAGGCCATCGTGCGCGACGGCGAAGGCGCCACCAAGTTCATCACCGTGCAGGTCGACGGCGGCCAGAGCGCCGACGAATGCCGCCAGGTGGCCTATGCCATCGCGCACTCGCCGCTGGTCAAGACCGCCTTCTTCGCCAGCGACCCCAACCTGGGCCGCATCCTGGCCGCCGTCGGCTACGCCGGCATCCAGGACCTCGACCAGACCCGCATCGAGCTGCACCTGGACGACGTGCACGTGGCCACCCGCGGCGGCCGCCACCCCGACTACCGCGAGGAAGACGGCCAGCGCGTCATGCAGCAGGCCGAAATTACCGTGCGCGTGCACCTGGGCCGCGGCAGCGCCAGCGACACCGTCTGGACCTGCGACCTGAGCCACGACTACGTCAGCATCAACGCCGACTACCGGTCTTGATGGAGCTATAAAACCAATAGCTGCTGGCGCACGCCAGACAAACGCGGGCGCCATTTTTCGCCATGAAACCTGACGACGACGCCCGCGCCTTCATCGCCCGCTGGCAGGGCGTGGCCGCCAGCGAGCTGGCCACGGCGCAAAGCTTCGTCATCGAGCTGTGCGCGCTGCTCGGCGTCGAGCGGCCGCACCCCAGCGCCGCGCAGGACTACATGTTCGAGCGCCCCGTCACCTTCCAGCACGGCGACGGCAGCACCAGCAGCGGCCGCATCGACTGCTACCGGCGCGGCCACTTCGTGCTGGAGGCCAAGAAGCTCAAGGCCCCCGGCCACACCCGCGGCTTCGACGACGGCATGCTGCGCGCCCGCGGCCAGGCCGAAGGCTACGCCCGCGCCCTGCCCGCCGCCGAAGGCCGCCCGCCCTTCGTGCTGGTGGTCGACGTCGGCAACCTGATCGAGGTCTACGCCGAATTCAGCCGCAGCGGCGGCACCTACACCCCGTTTCCCGACCCGCGCAGCCACCGCATCGCCCTGGCCGATCTGGCCGAGCCGCGCATCCGCCAGCGCCTGCGCCTGATCTGGAGCGAGCCCGACGCGCTCGACCCCGCCCGCATCAGCGCCCAGGTCACGCGCGCCGTCTCCGACCAGCTGGCGCGGCTGGCCCGCTCGCTGGAGGACTCCGGCCACGCGCCGCACGCCGTCGCCGCCTACCTCTCGCGCTGCCTGTTCAGCATGTTCGCCGAAGACGTCGAGCTGCTGCCCGCGGGCAGCTTTCTCGGCCTGCTGCAAACCCACCAGCGCCAGCCCGCCACCCTGCGGCAGATGCTGCGCATCCTGTGGGCCGACATGGACCGCGGGGGCTTTTCGGCCGCGCTGGCCGGCCAGGTGCTGCACTTCAACGGCAAGCTGTTCAAGGGCGCCCATGAGGACGGCTACAGCCTGCCGCTCACCCCGGCCCAGGTTGAGCTGCTGATCGCCGCCGCCCGCGCCAACTGGCGCGAAGTCGAGCCCGCCATCTTCGGCACCCTGCTGGAGCGCGCGCTCGACCCCGCCGAGCGCCACGCCCTGGGCGCCCACTACACCCCCCGCGCCTACGTCGAGCGCCTGGTGCTGCCCACCGTCATCGAGCCCCTGCGCGCCGACTGGACCAGCGCCCAGGCCGCCGCCCTGGTGCTGGCCCACGAAGCCGCCAGCCTGCAAGGCCGGGCCGCCGACGCCAAGCTGGCCGAGGCGCGCGCCGAGCTCCAGAAATTCCACCACCAGCTCTGCACCACCCGCGTGCTCGACCCGGCCTGCGGCAGCGCCAACTTCCTCTACGTCACGCTCGAACACCTCAAGCGCCTCGAAGGCGAAGTGCTCAACCAGCTGCACGAGCTCGGCCACGCGCAAGACCAGCTCGGCTTCGAGGGCGAGACAGTGACCCTGCAGCAGCTGCTGGGCATCGAGCTCAACCCCCGCGCCGCCGCCCTGGCCGAGCTGGTGCTGTGGATCGGCTGGCTGCAATGGCACATCCGCGCCCGCGGCAACGCCGCCGTGGCCGAACCCGTGGTGCACGACTACCGCAACATCGACTGCCGCGACGCCGTGCTGGCCTGGGACGCGCAAGAACCCGCTCACGACGCCGCCGGCCAGCCCCGCACCCGCTGGGACGGCGTCACCTACAAGCGCCACCCCGTCACCGGCGAGCCCGTGCCCGACGAAGCCGCCCAGGTGCCCCAGTGGCGCTACCTGGGCGCCCGCCCGGCCGCGTGGCCGCGGGCCGACTTCATCGTCGGCAACCCGCCCTTCATCGGCGCCGCCAGCATGCGCGCCGCCCTGGGCGACGGCTATGTCGAGGCCCTGCGCGCCGCCTGGCCCGAGGTGCCCGAAAGCAGCGACTTCGTCATGTACTGGTGGCAGCGCGCCGCCCGGCAGGTGGCCGCCGGCCAGGCGCGGCGCATGGGCCTGATCACCACCAACAGCCTGCGCCAGACCTTCAACCGCCGCGTCGTGCAGGCCGCGCTGGCGGCGGGCACGCACCTGGAGATGGCCATTGCCGACCACCCCTGGGTCGACTTCGCCGGCAACGCCGCCGTGCGCATCGCCATGAGCGTGCTGGCCCCCGGCGAGGGCGAGGGCGAGCTGCTGACCGTCACCGACGAGCGGCCGGGCGAGTTTGGCGAGATGGCCGTCGCGCTGGGCGCGCAGCGCGGGCTGATCCATGCCGACCTGCGCGTCGGCGCCAACGTGGCGGCGGCGCAGCCGTTGCGCGCCATGCAAGGCGTTTCCTCGCCCGGCGTCAAACTGCACGGCGCCGGCTTCATCGTCACGCCCGAGCAGGCGCAGGCGCTGGGCAACCCGCCGCTGATCCGCGACTACCGCAACGGGCGCGACCTGACCGACAAGCCGCGCGGCGTGCGCGTCATCGACGCCTTCGGCCTGAGCGCCGAGCAGCTGCGCGACACGCACCCGACGGTCTACCAGTGGCTGCAAGAGCGCGTCAAGCCCGAGCGCGACGCCAAAGGCAGCTCCAAGGACGGCGCCGGCTACGCCAAGCTGTGGTGGCTGCATGGCAAGCCACGGCAGGAAATGCGCAGGCAGTTGGCCGGCCTGCCGCGCTACATCGCCACGGTCGAAACCGCCAAGCACCGCACCTTCCAGTTCCTCGACGCCAGCATCCTGCCGGACAACAAGCTGGTCGCCATTGCCCTGGACGACGCCTTACACCTGGGCGTGCTCTCCAGCCAGCTGCATGTCGACTGGGCGTTGGCTACAGGCAGTTGGCTGGGCGTTGGCAACGACCCGGTGTACGTCAAATCCCGCTGCTTCGAAACCTTCCCCTTCCCCGACGACGACACCGGCCTGACGAGCGAGCTGCGCCAGCGCATCGCCCGGCTGGCCGAGCAGATCGACCAGCATCGCAAGCGCGTGCTGGCGCCGGCGGCCGGGCACGCGGGTCTGACGCTCACCGGCCTGTACAACGTGCTGGCCGCGCTGCGCGAAGGCCGCGCGCTCACGGCCAAGGAGCAGGCCATCCACACCCAGGGCCTGGTGGGCGTGCTGCGCGAGCTGCACGACGAGCTGGACGCCGCCGTGCGCGCCGCCTACGGCCTGCCCGCCAGCGCCACCACCGACGACGTGCTGGCCGAGCTGGTGCGCCTGAACGCCCGCCGCGCCGCCGAAGAAGCCCAGGGCCAGGTGCGCTGGCTGCGCCCGGCCTTCCAGCAGGCGCCCGCCGCGCCCGCCGATCAACCCCTGCCCGGCCTGGCCCCGGCCGACGCGCCCGAAGCCGTGGCCGAGGGCACGGCCGATGCCGCGTCGCCCGCCGCCCCCGCGCACCGCCCGCCCTGGCCGGCGGCGCTGCCGGCGCAAATCCGCCTGCTGGCCGACACCCTGGCCGCCAGCGCCACGCCGCTGTCGCTGGAGCAGCTGGCCGCGCGCTTTCAGGGCAAGGGCCGCTGGCGCGAGCGCCTGCCCACCCTGCTGGACACCCTGGCCGCGCTGGGCCGCGTGCAGCCCCAGGCCGACGGCCGCTGGGCCGCGCTGCGCTGAGCCGGGCGCGGAACAAGGTCTCCGAGTAGTATGAAAATCATAGCTGCTGGCGCTTGCTGCTGGCGTGCCAGAGCCACTTTTTGCTTGTAATCCGGGGGCTGCCGCAAGGCCGCCGCCGCCCCGCTACCATCACTGCCCATGACCGACCCACTTGCCCGCCTGATCGAGCGCGCCGAGCAGCTCATCACCCGCATCGAATCCGTGTTGCCGCGGCCCCTGTCGGCGCCCGACTGGTCGCAGGCCGTGGCCTGGCGCTACCGCAAGCGCGCCAGCGGCCACGGCGCGCTGGAGCCGGTGCGCCACGTCGGCGCCATCGCGCTGGCCGAGCTGAAGGAGATCGACGCGCAGAAGGACAAGATCGAGCGCAACACGCGCCAGTTCGTCGACGGGCGGCCGGCCAACAACGTGCTGCTGACGGGCGCGCGCGGCACCGGCAAGTCCTCGCTCATCAAGGCCTGCCTGAACGCCTATGCGCCGCGGGGCCTGCGCCTGATCGAGGTGGACAAGCAGGACCTGACGGATTTGCCCGACATCGTGGAGGTGGTGGCCGGCCGGCCGGAGAAGTTCATCGTCTACTGCGACGACCTGAGCTTCGAGGAGGGCGAGCCGGGCTACAAGGCGCTGAAAAGCATTCTGGACGGCAGCGTGGCGGCCAGCACGCCCAATGTGCTGGTCTACGCCACCAGCAACCGCCGCCACCTGCTGCCCGAATACATGAAGGACAACCTGAGCTACACCCACACCGACGATGGCGAGCTGCACCCGGGCGAGGTGGTGGAAGAAAAAATCTCGCTGTCCGAGCGCTTTGGCCTGTGGGTCAGCTTCTACCCCTTCAGCCAGGACGAATACCTGGCCATCGTGGCGCAGTGGCTGGGCGCGCTGGGCGCCACCCCGGCGCAGATCGCCACCGCGCGGCCCGAGGCGCTGGTGTGGGCGCTGGAGCGCGGCTCGCGCTCGGGGCGGGTGGCGTATCAGTTTGCGCGCGATTTTGTGGGGAGGACATGATCCCCCCTGAGTCGCCTGCGGCGCCTTCCCCCCAGGGGGACAACGCCAGTGGCCGGCGCGGGTCCGGCCACGGCGTTCGCTGGCGTGGCTTGCTCCGCAGCCGTTGGATGACGCGCGGCGGGCGCTCTGCCTGTGGGAGCGGCCTTGGCCGCGATGCAGCGTCGGCTGTGTTACTGCCCCTTCGCAGCCCAGGCCGTTCCTGCGGGGAAACTGAAGCGCCATGAGCCATGACCCGAATCAGGTGCTGACCGCGGACGGCCATCTGCGGCGCGAGCAGGCGGGCCAGCGGGCGGTGGTGGATGTGGCGGTGGGCGTGCTGATCCGGCCCGACGGGCGTTTTCTGCTGACTTCGCGCCCGCCGGGCAAGGTGTATGCGGGCTACTGGGAGTTTCCGGGCGGCAAGCTGGAGCCGGGCGAGAGCGTGCAGGCGGCGCTGGCGCGCGAGCTGCACGAGGAGCTGGGCCTGGACATCGACCCGGCCGATGTGCGGCGCTGGCGCGAGCAACTGGTGGACTACCCGCACGCGCTGGTGCGGCTGCACTTCTGCCAGCTGCGCGCGTGGCGCGGCGAGCTGCTGATGCGCGAGGGCCAGGCCTTCGCGTGGGAGTCGCTGCCGGTCGGCGTGTCGCCGGTGCTGCCGGGCGCGCTGCCGGTGCTGGACTGGCTGCGGGCCGAGCCAGCGGCTTGAGATCGCTATTATTTAGGTAGCTGCTGGCGCTCGCCAGTCATGCGCCAGAGCCTGATTTATGGCTCTTCTCGCGAATGAGGGTGATGGCCTGCGAGACAAGGCTTTGAATGGTGGTTTATTGGAAACCGCCAACCTCCGAACGCAGAGGACGCAGAGATTTCGCAGAGGACGCAGAAAGCCAGAAGATCCATCGGTTTTCTTTGCGTCCTCTGCGAATCCTTGGCGTCCTCTGCGTATGGCTGTTCATTTTTCTCATGCGTCGTGTCGCGGTGCGGCACTGATCAAGTACCTCGCCATCATTCGCGAGTAGAGCCTGATTTATTGCTGAAACCGGGGCGCGGGCGGGCTGTTGGCGACAGGCTGGTCGGCGCCGTCGTCGTCGCGGGCGTCGACGCGAAAGCTTTCGCTGGCCCAGGCGCCCAGGTCGTGCTGGCGGCAGCGCGCGCTGCAAAACGGGCGGAAGGGGTTGTCGGGCGCGTAGCGGCTGGGGCCGCCGCAGGCCGGGCAGGGCACGGTGCGTGGGGTGCCGGGCGGGGCGGTGTCGGGCGGGTTCATGCGGTCAGACGCACAGCGCCAGCTCGAAGGGCGCGTCCTCGCGCGCGAGGTGCAGCTTGCCCTCGGCGTCCTGGCGCATCAGGCGCACCGACACCATCAGGCGGTTGCCGCTGATTTCGGGGATCAGCTGCGTGGATTCGTCGATGCGCAGGCGCAGCAGCTGAAAGCTCCGGCCCTGCGGCAGGGTTTGCTGGAACTGGCCTGCCGTGGCCATCATCTTGTGGGGCTGGCCGGAGTCGCGCAGGATTTGCAGCAGCAGCGCGATGGCGCGCGCCATGGGCGCCAGCGTGGCGGCCCAGCGGTGCAGCTCGGCACGCCGCGCGGCGGGCTGGCCGTGCTGCCAGGCGTGGTAGGCCGGCAGGTCGAAGCCGCAGGTGCCGCCGGGGATGACGGCGCGGCTGCGGATGGCCATCAGCCATTCGTTGTCGGTCAGCTCGTGGCCGGGCTTGCCGTGCTGCTGGCTGAGCTGGGTGAAGGCCTCGTCCAGGCTGGCCAGCATGGTCTCCAGCGAGGCCTCGGACACGGCGGGGTTGCCGCGGTAGCTGGCCAGGTGGCTCTTCTGCTTGTCCAGGTCCTTGAGCACGTCGGACTTCAGGTCGGCGCGGGCGCAGACGTCCATCGCCTCGAACAGGGTGATGAGCGCGAAGTGGTGGTCCAGCGGCGCGTCGCGGGGCATGAGCTGGCCCAGGCGGCCAAACAGGTGCTCCAGCCGGAGGTAGGTGCGGATGCGTTCGTTGAAGGGGTACTCGTACAGGATCACGCGCGGCGCCTTGTCAAGGTCGGGCGCATCATATCCCGAAGGCGTGCACCAGCTCACGCACCTGGGCGCGCAGGGCCTCCAGCGTCACGCCGGTGCCGTTGTGGATCACCGCGTCGGCCGCCGCCAGCCGCTGCTCGCGCGTGGCCTGGGCGGCCAGGATCTGCTCGATCTGCGCGCGCGGCAGCTGGTTGCGCGCCATCACCCGGGCGATCTGGGTGTCGGGCTCGCAGTCGACCACCACGATGCGGTCGACCTTCTCGCGCCAGCGCGCGAGCGACTCGACCAGCAGCGGCACGTCGAACACCAGCAGGGCGTGGCCGGCGTCCAGGGCCTGCCGCGCCTGGCGCTCGGTTTCGGCGCTCACCAGCGGGTGGACGATGGCTTCCAGCCGCTGGCGCGCGCCGGCGTCGCGAAACACCAGCTCGCGCATGGCGGCGCGGTCCAGCGCGCCGTCGGCGGCGATCAGCCGCGGGCCGAATTCACGCGCGATGGCGGGCAGCGCGGCGCCGCCGGGGGCGGTGCTGGCGCGCGAGATGGCGTCGGCGTCGATGAGGGCGGCGCCCAGTTCGGCCAGCATGGCGGCCACCGTGCTCTTGCCGCTGCCGATGCCGCCCGTCAGGCCGATGCGCAGCGCCACGGCTACAGCCCGACGACGCGCAGGATGGTCTGCGGCCCGAACACCATGGCGGTGATGCCGGCCATCGCCAGGAACGGGCCGAAAGGCACGACGCCGCCTTCGCGCAGCGAGCTGGACAGCTTCATGCCGATGCCCACCAGCGCGCCGATGACCGAGGCCATCAGGATGATCGGCACCAGCGCCTGCCAGCCAAACCAGGCGCCCAGGGCGGCGAACAGCTTGAAGTCGCCAAAGCCCATGCCTTCCTTGCCGGTGGCCAGCTTGAAGCCCCAGTAGACCAGCCACAGCGACAGGTAGCCGGCCACCGCGCCCCACACGGCGTCGCTCAGGCGCGCGTCGGTCAAGCCCAGCGTGGCGGCGATCAGGCCCAGCCACAGCAGCGGCAGGGTCAGGTCGTCGGGCAGCAGGGTGGTGTCCCAGTCGATCAGGGTGAGCGCCACCAGAACGGCGGCGAACGCGCACCAGGCGGCGGCGCTCCAGCCCCAGCCCCAGCGCCACGCGCACCAGGCGAACAGCAGGCCGGTGACCAGCTCGACCAGCGGGTAGCGCAGGCCGATGGGCGTGCCGCAGGCCGAGCACTTGCCGCGCAGCGCCAGGTAGCTGAGCACGGGGATGTTCTCGAACCAGCGGATCTGGTGGCCGCAATGACCGCAGCGTGAACGCGGCACCAGCAGGTTGAAGGCTTCCTGCGCGGGCGGCGGCTGGCCGTTCAGCTCGGCGCATTCGGCGGCCCACTGCCGCTCCATCATCCTGGGCAGGCGGTGGATGACGACGTTCAGGAAGCTGCCGATGAGCAACCCGAGCAGGCCGCCCACGGCGGCCATGACCACGAGGCTGTCGGGCATCAGACCACCTGGCCGAGCTTGAAGATGGGCAGGTACATCGACACCACGATGCCACCGATGATGGTGCCCAGCACGACGATGATGATGGGCTCCATCAGGCTGGACAGGCCGGCCACCATTTCGTCGACTTCGGCCTCGTAGAAGTCGGCGGCCTTGCCCAGCATGTGGTCGAGCGCGCCGGATTCCTCGCCGATGGCGGTCATCTGCAGCACCATGCTGGGGAACACGTTGGCGTTGGTCATGGCCGCGGTCAGGCTGGTGCCGGTGGCGACTTCGGTCTGGATCTTGTCGGTGGCGTCCTTGTAGAGCGAGTTGCCGGCGGCGCCGCCCACCGAGTCGAGCGATTCGACCAGCGGCACGCCGGCGGCGAACATGGTGGACAGCGTGCGCGTCCAGCGGGCGACCACGGCCTTGTCGATCAGCTCGCCGAAGATGGGGATCTTCAGCAACAGCCGGTCCATGAACGCCTGCATGCGCTCGTTGCGCTTCCAGGCCTGCATGAAGAAGTACACGCCAAAGCCCAGGCCGCCGAAGATCAGCCACCACCACTTGACGAAAAATTCGCTCATGGCGATGACCAGCAGCGTCGGCGCCGGCAGGTCGGCGCCGAAGGAGCTGAACACTTCCTTGAACGCCGGGATGACGAAGATCATGATGATCGCCACCACCACGAAGGCCACGACGATGACCGCGATGGGGTACATCAGCGCCGACTTGATCTTGGACTTGATGGCCTCCGTCTTTTCCATGTAGGTGGCCAGACGGTCCAGCAGGTCTTCCAGGATGCCGGCGGCCTCGCCGGCTTCGACCAGGTTGCAGTACAGGCTGTTGAAATACAGCGGGTACTTGCGGAACGCCGCCGACAGCGAGGTGCCGGTCTCAATGTCGGCGCGGATGTCGTTGAGCAGCTTGGTGACGCTGGGGTTGGGGTTGCCGCGCGCCACGATGTCGAACGACTGCAGCAGCGGCACGCCGGCCTTCATCATGGTGGCCAACTGGCGCGTGAAGATGGCGATGTCCTTGGGCTTGATGCGCTTGCCCGAGCGCATGCGCCGCTTCTTGATCTTGGTGACGAACACGCCTTGCCGGCGCAGCGAGGCCTGGACCTGGTTTTCACCGGCGGCGCGGGTTTCGCCGCGCACGATCCGGCCGTTGCGGTCCTTGCCTTCCCATTCGTAGACGAATTCCTTGACGCCCTTGGCGCCAGCGACTTGAGTTGCCATGTGTTGCCCTGTGTTCTGTCCTTGTCAGGGAGTGCCGGTCATTCGTTGGTCACGCCCAGCACTTCCTCCAGCGAGGTCACGCCGGCCCTGACCTTGTGCAGACCCGACATGCGCAGGGACCGCACGCCTTCGCGCCGCGCCTGCTCGGCGATTTCCAGTTCGCTGCCATCGGCCAGGATGATGCGCTGGATGGCCTCGCTGATCGGCATGACCTCATAGATGCCGACGCGACCCTTGTAGCCGTTGTGGCAGGCGGCACAGCCCACCGGACCATAGGGCTTCCAGCTGCCGTTCAGATCTTCGTCGCCAAACCCCGCTTCCTTCAGCGTCTCGCGCGGTATGTCCACCGGCGCCTTGCACTGCGCGCACAGGCGGCGCGCCAGGCGCTGCGCCGAGATCAGGATCACGCTGGAGGCGATGTTGAAGGGCGGGATGCCCATGTTGCGCATCCGCGTCAGCGTGGCCGGGGCGTCGTTGGTGTGCAAGGTGGACAGCACCAGGTGGCCGGTCTGCGCGGCCTTGATGGCGATGTCGGCGGTTTCCAGGTCGCGAATCTCGCCGACCATGATGATGTCCGGGTCCTGGCGCAGGAAGGCGCGCAGCGCCACCGCGAAGGTGAGCCCGGCCCGTTCGTTGACGTTGACCTGGTTGACGCCCGGCAGGTTGATTTCCGACGGGTCCTCGGCGGTGGCGATGTTGACGCCCGGCTTGTTGAGCAGGTTCAGGCAGGTGTAGAGCGACACCGTCTTGCCCGAGCCCGTGGGGCCGGTGACCAGGATCATGCCGTAGGGACGCTCGATGGCCTTGAGCAGGCGCTCCTTTTCCTCGGGTTCGTAGCCCAGGGCGTCGATGCCCAGCTTGGCGCTGCTCGGATCCAGGATACGGATCACGATCTTTTCGCCGAACAGCGTGGGCAGGGTGCTGACCCGGAAGTCGATCACCCGGTCGGGGCCCATCTTGAGCTTCATGCGCCCGTCCTGCGGCACGCGCTTTTCCGAGATGTCGAGGCGCGAAATCACCTTGATGCGCGAGGCCAGCTTTTCCTTGATGGCGGGCGGGGGCGAAGCGATCTCGCGCAGTTCGCCGTCGATGCGAAAACGCACGCGGTACTGGTGCTCGTAGGGTTCGAAGTGCAGGTCGGAGGCCCGCATGTTGACGGCGTCGACCATCATCTTGTGCAGGAACTTGACGACGGGGGCGTCCTCGACCTCGGTCTGCGACGTATCCGAATCGTCGGTCTGGCCGTCGGATGAGGCCAGCGAGGCTTCGTCGAACTCGAAGTCGCCGCCGATGATGCTGTCCATCGCGTCGGAAACCGACTTGCCGTGGACTTCGATCAGGCGCGACAGCTTGTCGTGCTCGGCGATCACCCATTCGACGCTCATCTGCGTCGCGAACTTGACCTTCTCGGCGGCTTCGTGATCGGACGGATCGGCCGTGGCGATGATCAGGCGGCCGCCCCGTTTGTTCAGTGCCAGGATGCGGTGGTGGGCCGAGAGCTTGGGGTCGAGTAGGTCTCGGGGCAGGCGCTCCATGTCCAGGGCATCGACATCGAGCAGCGGGGCCGAGAACGCCTGCGCCATGGTGTGCGCCAGGTCGGCGGCCGAGACGGCGCCCGACTGTGTCAGCTCGCCGATGAACGGGCGGTTGGCCGCCTTGGCCCTGCGAAAGACCTCGTCGGCGGTCTGCTGAGTGATCTTGCCGGCCATGACCAGCGCGCGCCCGACCCCGGGCAGGGCGGCTGGCAGGCTGGTTTTAGAAACGGGATCGGCAATGGCCATGGAAAAACGTCATCCAAAAGGCTAAAAAAGCCTCTCCATCATCGCTGATCAGTGAATATCTGTAAACGATGATGCTCCCGGAATGTGTGCATCAATCGACACATTCACGGGCTGACGACCGGCCAGGTCGCCACCCGATGGAAAAGGGGAGGAATTTGGTCGGGGTGAGAGGATTCGAACCTCCGGCCTCTACGTCCCGAACGTAGCGCT
>ERZ778021.2904-NODE-2904-length-13804-cov-5.606371_pt1 | contig 13804 bp, 11 predicted proteins | sample MGYA00375751_ERZ778021 | MGnify/ENA primary metagenome ERZ778021 (study PRJEB29350, sample SAMN05389814) | bioreactor metagenome | isolation source: Thiocyanate stock bioreactor | place: South Africa: University of Cape Town | collected 2013-08-29 ... | reverse complement strand
TACGCCCCGGCATCGCGTGCAAGGTGAAGTGGCCCAACGACATCCACCTCGAGGGCCGCAAGCTGGCGGGCATCCTGATCGAGGCCCGCCCCCAAGACGGCTGGGCGGTCCTCGGCGTGGGCCTCAACTTGACGATCGCCGAAAACGAGTTCCCGCAGGACCTGCGAACCCGCGCGATCTCCCTGTGCGCCAATCGCCCACCCGGCCCTCATGACCGCCAAGACGAGATGAGGGCCGGTTGGGCGAGCGAGGCGTCGGCTTCCCTGAGCTCAGCCCTGACCCGCTGGATCGACGCCGACTCCGATCAGATCCTCACCGAGTGGCGCACTCGCGACGCCCTCCGCGGGCGCGACGTCACCTGGGAACAGGGCTCCGGCGTCGCCGAAGGAATCGACGAGCGCGGCTACCTAATCGTCCGACTCGCCGACGGCGACAGCATCGCCCTCGGTGCCGGCGATGTGCATCTGACCGCTTTCTGAGCCGTCGTCCGCGGCGGCTTTCGCTTTCGCCGCTTTCGGTTTCCGTTTGGCTTTCGGTTTCGCCGCTGCTTTGGCTTTCGGTTTCGCCGCTGCTTTGGCTCTCGCCGTTTTCGCTTTGCTCGCTTTGGCTTTCGCGGCTTTAGGTTTGTCCGCGTCGGTTTTCGCCGTTTTCGCCTTCGCGGCTTTGCGTTTCGCCGGCTTCGGCTCCGCGTCCGCCGACGACTCGCCGTCGGCCGGGACCTCGCCGTCGCCCGTCGGCGCAGCACCGCCGTCCTCGTCCTGCCCAGCTTTCGTCGTTTTGCGGCGGCGAGCGCGTTTGGGTTTCTCGGCGGGCTCGTCGTCGCCGCCGGCCGCACCGCCGGCCTTGGCGTCAGCGTCACCGGTGTCGCTCGCAGCGCTCAGGTCCCCGGCGTCGCCCTCGGCGCTCGCGTCGCCCTCGGCGGCGTCGCGCGCGTCCGCCCTCGCTTTGCGCCGCCGGCTCCGTTTGCGCTTCCGCGCGGCCGCGTCGCCCTCGCCGTCCTCCGGCGCGCCGCCGTTGCTCGAGCCCTCGGCCTCGATCCCGTCGCCGTCGAGCATCTCCTCGGCGGTCCCGTTCTGCAGCGCCTCCGCCGCCGAGCCGTTCTCGCCGTTCTCCCCGTCGCCGTTGCCGCCGCCGCGCTTGTTGCGCTTGCGCCGGCGCTTGCCGCCTTTGGGGAAGTTCCGCAGCAGCTCGCGGGCGACGGCCGACGGTTTCCGAGCCATCCGCATCCGCGCCCCGCGCAGCACCTCCTCGCCCTCCGGCGTGTGCGAGACCGCCGCGGCAAGCAGCGCCACCGCCAGCCGGCGATCCTGTTTGCGCGCCGCGTGGACCAGCCGGCGGGCGTTGCGCCCGTGGGCCCGCCCGCTCGAGTTGACCAGCAGGCCGAGCAGCCGCTTCGTCTCCGGCCAGCGCTGCACCGCGTACTCCTCGTGCAGTTCCCGCGTGTAGCCGGCGAGCCGCCAGACCCACGCCTGCGCCTGGTCCCGGCGCCCGATCCGTTTGTCGATCAGCGCCTGCAGCATCGTCTTCGTCCCCGCCCGTTTGTCCTCGCGGCTCCAGGTGCCGACGATGTCGATCGCGTCGTCGAAGGCGTCGGCGTCGCCGAGGTCGGCGATCTCCCCCAGCGCTTTCAGCCGCAGCTGCGCGTTGCGGTTGCGCTGCACGCAGGTGAGCAGGAAGCGGCGACGGAGCTCTTTGGTGCGGTCGTTCTGCAGCATCGCGCGGGCGCGCCGCCAGCCCTGCGTGTTCACCCGCGCCCCGGCCAGCGCCGCCCAGGCGTGCTGCTCCGGGTAGTCGAGGTTCTCGACCGCGATCCGCCAGATCTCCCGTTCGAGGACCTCCATCCGTTTCTCCTCGACGTCGGAGACCGGGACGATCCGCCGCTCCACCCGCACCTTGCGACCGCGGCCGCGGCGCACCGGCCCGACCACGATCGCGCCGCCGCGGTAGACGTCGCGGTCGAGCAGGCTGTGCAGGGTGACGATCGTCTCGTCGTGGGTCGTCGCCGGGTGGACGAAGTCGATCACCAGGCCCGCCTCCTTGCCCGGCGCGCGCCGGGTCACGCGACCGACCCGCTGCTGGTAGATCCGCCGCGAGGCGGTCGGCGCCAGGTGCATGCAGATCGTCGCCCGCGGGCTGTTCCAACCCTCGGCGAGCAGCTGCGCGTTGCAGAGCACGTCGACGTCGCCGCGTTCGAAGGCGGCAAGGATGTCGGCCAGTTCGCGCTTCGGCGTCTGCCCGGAGACCGCCTGGGCGTTGATCCCGACCGCGCGGAACGCTTCCGCCACGTTGTGGGCGTGCTGGACGCCCGCCGTGTAGAGGACGCCCGGCGTTTTGCGGAAGCGCGACTTGTAGAGGTCGGCGATCGCGAAGTTGAACGGGCCTTGGTCGAGCAGCGCCGCCAGCTCCTCCTGGTCGAAGTCCTGGTCGACCTCGCCTTTGCGCAGCGGCACCTTGGCGATCGTGCGCACGCCCGGGCCGGGCGGGATCCGCAGGCAGCGCAGCGGCGAGATGACGCCGCGGCGGGCCGCCTGGGCGAGGTCGAAGCGCGAGGTCTGGGTCGGGAAGAGGTCGGCGACGTGGCGGGCGATCAGCGCGCCGGTCGCGGTCATCCCGATGAAGACGGGGCCGGGCCAGGCGCGGATGCAGGCGCTGGTTTTCTCGCCCAGCGCGGTGTGCGCCTCGTCGCAGATGACCACCGAGTAGGCGTCGGAGACTTTCTTGTGGTTGCGGACGAACCACTGGTAGGTCTCGACCGTGACCGGGCCTTCGGCGTCGTCGCGATTGCCGAGCAGCGGCGGGCGCAGGCGCTCCTTGTAACCGCGGTCGGAGATCTCGCCGATGAACTGGTCGACCAGGTTGCGGCGGTGGGTGAGGATCAGGACGCCCCCGGTGCGGGTCGCCTCGATGAAGCCGACCGCGGCGACGGTCTTGCCCGCGCCGGTCGCGTGCTCGAACCAGAAGCGGCGCGCCGCGCCCGGGTCTTCGGCGGCCTCCTCGACCACCTCGTCTTCGTCGTCGGGGGCCGCTTCGGCCCAGTCCTGCGGCTCCTCGTCCTCGGCCTCGTCGGGAGCTTCGTCTTCCTCCTCGCCTTCCGGCGCGGCGTCGTCGACGATCTCCACTTCGTCGGTCTCGGGCTCGTCGATCCCCGCTTCGCCCGCTCCCGTATCGCCGGCCGCGGCCGAGCCGACCTGCTGCTGGGCCATCAGCTCGGCCAGCGTGCCGGCCAGCGCGTCGACCTGGTGCGGGGAGAGTTCGGCGCCGTCGCGCAGGGTCGGCGTGTCGGTGGCGAGGAAGCGCTCCAGCCCGAGCAGCAGCGAGTAGTTGCGGCGCCACTCGATCGAGGGCTCGCTCGCGCCGCCGTCGATCTCCTTCAGCGCGTGGTCGAGCGCCTCGCGCCGGGCGGTGCCGGGAGCGAGCGCCTCGGGTCCCTCGCCGTCGAGCAGGAACGGCTCGCGGGCGAACTCGGACGCACGCTCGATATCGGCGCTACTTGGGACTGCCGCGCCAGCGGCAACATCGGTGGTATTGGCCATAGAAGGCTTTGGGTGTCTGCCCCCGGGCGCAACAGACTGGGCGACCGCCGGGCGAGTGGAACGAGGGTTACGGGAAGCCGCTAGGTACGTCCCCCCGAGAACTCATGAGGTCCGCGAACCGCGAACCGAACGTATTCGTATTGTAATCACGGAGCGGATGAGACGGCGGATCACACTGGCACTCGGGCTGTTCGCGGGTCTCGCCTTGGTCGCGTTCGTGGCGGGCTGCGGCTCCTCGGGCGGGGGCAACTCCACCCATCCCGACTACGAAACCGCGCTGAAAGGCGCCCCGGCGCCGCTGGCGAAGCTCTACGGCGAAGCCAACCGGGTGCTGCCCGGAGGCAAGGACGCGCTGGAAAAGCGGATCGGCGAACTCGGCTATCCGGCGGTCGTCAACGTCTGGGCGTCCTGGTGCGGTCCCTGCCGCTACGAGTTCCCGATGTTCCAGGAAGCCTCGGCGAAATGGGGCAAGAAAGTGGCGTTCCTCGGCGCCGATTCCGAAGATTCCGAAAAGGAAGCGGAAAAGTGGCTCGCGGACAACCCGGTCCCGTATCCGAGCTACTACGAAACGGGCTTCGACTACGCCGCCTCGCTGAAGGCCAGCGGCCCGCCCGACACCGCCTTCTACAACGCCAAGGGCGAACTCGTCTACGTGAAGCTCGGCCAGTACGCGCACGAGTCCGATCTGGAAGAAGACATCAAGCGCTACGCGCTGGAAGGCGCATAATCAAGGCATGGAAGCGTTCGTCGTCATCGCCTTGATCGGGATCGGGTTGCTGGCGGCGGAGCTGTTGCTGCCGACTGGCGGGATCCTCGCGGCGCTCGGGATCGCCGGGCTGGTGGTCGGCGGGATCCTCGCGCTCGATTCCTCCGACAGCGCCGCGGACTGGATCGGCGGCGCGCTGATCACCCTCGCGGTCCTCTCCGCGATCAGCTTCTTCTTCATCACCCGCAAAGTCCTCCGCACCACCCGCAAGCTGCCGAAACGGGCGGGGACCGAGGAAATGGTCGGCGGCGAGGCGGAGGCGCGCTCGGCGATCGACCCGACCGGCAAGGCGTTCATGCGCGGCACGCTGTGGTCGGCGCGACTGGTCGACGGTGTGGAGCCGGTCCGTTTCGGGGATAGAGTCACCGTGGAGGCGGTCGACGGGCTGACGCTCGTGGTGCGGCCCGCCACCCCAGCCGGGCAGTCCCAGGTCTCCAACGCCACCAATCAAGGAGCGAGCTGAATGGCCGCAGTCGGTGCCGTCGTCATCGTCATCATCCTTTTCGCCCTGATCGGCGTCGGGCTCTCGGTGCGGGTGCTGCGCGAGTACGAGCGCGGCGTGATCTTCCGGCTCGGCCGGCTGATCGCCACCAAGGGGCCGGGCCTGATCCTGCTGATCCCGCTGATCGACCGGATGGTCAAGGTCGAGCTGCGGACGGTGACGCTGAGCATCCCGCCGCAGGAGGTGATCACCCGCGACAACGTGCCCTGCCGCGTGAACGCGGTCGCCTACTTCCGCGTGGTCGACCAGAATCGCGCGGTGGTCGAGGTCGAGAACTACCTCGTCGCCACCTCGCAGATCTCGCAGACGGCGCTGCGCTCGGTGCTCGGCAAGGCGGAGCTGGACCAGCTGCTCGCCGACCGCGAGCGCCTCAACGAAGACCTGCAGAAGATCATCGACGAGTCGACCGAGCCATGGGGCGTGAAGGTCACCGCGGTGGAGATCAAGGACGTCGAGATCCCCGAGCAGATGCAGCGGGCGATGGCGCGCCAGGCGGAGGCCGAGCGCGAGCGGCGGGCGAAGATCATCAACTCCGAGGGCGAGTTCCAGGCCGCCCAGAAGCTCACCGACGCGGCCGACATCATCAGCACCAACCCGGCCTCGCTGCAGCTGCGCTACCTGCAGACGCTGCTGGAAATCGGCTCGAACCAGAACACCACGGTGGTCTTCCCGCTGCCGATGGACGTGCTGGAGCCGTTCGTCGGCGGGATGAAACCGTCGAAACCGCGGCCGAAAGCGCCGGCCCCTCCCGGTGGCGGCGAGCCGGTGCCGGGCGTGCCCGACTCGGGGCTGCCGGCGGAGCCCGATCCCGGCCCGGGACCCGTGGTCCCGCCCGAGGACGACGCGCCTGCGGCGCCCGACACGGGTGGGCGTCCGGCGCCCGGCGTCGCCGCGCCCGAGGACACGGATCTGCCACCCTCCCGCTCCTGAGCACCGGACCCGAGATCCGCATCGACCAGCTGAGTGGGCTGAGGACGATCCTCGCCCCGGGTCGCGCCGCGCGGCCGGACAACTTCACCACGCGGCGCTCGGAGCCGAAGGGCCCGGACGGGTGCCCGTTCTGCGAGGGCAACGAGGACAAGACGCCGCCCGAGCTCTACGCGCTGCGCCCCGACGGCAGCGCTCCCGACACGCCGGGCTGGCGGACTCGCGTGGTGCCGAACCTCTACCCGGCGCTGGGGGCGCCCGACGACGGGCCTCCCGGCAGCCCGGAGGCGGAAGCGGGCTCGTTCTCCTCCAGCGGCGACCCGCTGCTGACCTCGCGGCGGAGCGGCGAACCGGACCTCTTCGGCGCCCGGCCCGCGACCGGGGCGCACGAGGTGCTGATCAACTCGCCCCGCCACGTGACCGCGATGGCCGAGCTCGACGACACCGAGATCGCCGACGCGGTGGCGACCTGGCGCGAGCGGATGCGGTCCCACCGCGATGCCTCCTACCAGCAGCTGATCGTGAACGAGGGCGGCGGCGCGGGCGCCTCGCTCGAGCACACCCACGCGCAGCTCTACGCGCTGCCGTTCGTGCCCGCGGCGGTGGCGCGCGAGCGCGAGCGGGCGGGCGCCTACGGCGAACGGACGGCCGGGGCGGGGCTGCTGGCCGACGTGCTGGTCGAGGAGGTGCGCCGGAAGTCCCGCCTGGTGGCGATCGACGACGAGGCGGTGCTGATCTGCCCCTGGGCCTCGCGCTCGCCGTTCGAGCTGCGGGTGGTGCCGCGGCGCGAGGTCGGGCGCTTCGAGGAGGACGGCGGCGGCGCGGCGATGATCGCCACCGCGATGCGGGTCCTCGCCGCCCGCTTCGGCGAGCCGCCGGAGCTGAACCTCTGGGTGCGCACGGCGCCGAAGGACGCGGAGATGTTCCACTGGCACGTCGACATCGCCCCGCGGCTGACGACCAAGGCCGGCTTCGAGCTCGGCACCGGCGTCGACATCAACATCTACCCGCCGGAGCAGGCCGCGTCAGACCTGCGCGAGTGCCTCTGACGCCGTTCGACCCGGCGCATCTCTGCGTCCTCGGTCGCTCACGTGCAGAGCACGCTTCGCTCCCTGCGTCCTTGACCTGCTTGGTCGATCGACGTCAGATCACGACCGGGGCGGCCAAGACCGAGTCGAGCAAGCCGGGGAAGCGGGCGTCGATGTCGTCGCGGCGGAGGCGGCTCATCTTGCTCGTCCCCTCCTTCCACTGTTCGACCAGGCCCGCCTCGCGCAGCACCCGGAAGTGGTGGGTGCGGGTCGATTTGGTGATCTCGGGGGCGAAGCTGCCGCAGGGGCGCGGCTCCTCGCTGAGGGCCAGTTCGGCGACGATCCCGCGGCGCTGCGGGTCGCTCAGAGCGTGCAGCACCAGGGAGAGATCGATCTCCTCGCGATCGGGAATCTCGAAGCTCATGGGCCACATGATACGACGATCATCAAACTTTGTGGTACGTTGACCATCGAACTATGCGCAGACTCCAGAAAGACGCGCTGCTCCTGACCATCTGCCTGGCGCAGTTCATGGTCATCCTCGACATCTCGATCGTCAACGTCGCGCTGCCGAAGATCCACGAGTCGCTCGGCTTCTCCGACACCGGCCTGCAGTGGGTGGTCAACGCCTACACGCTCACCTTCGCCGGCTTCCTGATGCTCGCCGGCCGCGCCACCGACCTGATCCCCCGCCGCCGGGTCTTCCTGATCGGCGTCGGCCTCTTCTCCCTCGCCTCGCTCGGCTGCGCCGTCGCCGACGGCCAGGGCGTCCTGATCGGCGCCCGCGCGGTCCAGGGCTTCGGCGCCGCGATCGTCTCCGCCGCCAGCCTCGCCCTCGTCACCGGCTCCTTCAAGGAGGGCAGCGAGCGCAACCGCGCCCTCGGCCTCTGGGCCGCGATGGGCGGCGTCGGCGGCACCGCCGGCGTCCTCCTCGGCGGCGCCCTCACCCAGGGCTTCGACTGGCCCGCCGTCTTCATCATCAACGTCCCGGTCGGCATCGCCGTGCTGCTCGCCGGCCGCCGGCTGATCCCGCACGAGGGCGCCGTCGCCCACGAGCGCAAGCTCGACCTCCCCGGTGCGGTCCTGATCAGCGGCGGCCTCACCGCGATCGTCTACGGCATCGTCCGCACCGACTCGCTCGGCTGGGGCGCCTCCGGCGTGCTGATCCCGCTGGCGCTCGGCATCGTCCTGCTCGGCCTTTTCGCCCTGGTCGAGGGCAAGCTCGCCGCCGACCCGCTGATCCCGCTCGACGTCTTCAAGATGCCGACCCTGCGCGCCGCCAACCTGATCGTCGCGCTCCTCTTTGCCGCGATGTTCGGCATGTGGTACTTCGTCTCCCTCTACCTGCAGGAAGTGAAAGGCCAGGACGCGCTGGTCGCCGGCATCTCCTTCCTGCCGATGACGCTGCTCGTCTTCGGCGGCTCCTTCACGGCGCCGAAGCTGGTCGCCCGGTTCGGCGTCCGCACGACGCTGACGATCGGCATGTCGCTGGCGACGATCGGCTTCCTCGTACTGGCGACCGTGGACGCGAGCAGCGGCATCGAGGTCGCGATCCTCCCCGGCGGCATGCTCGCCGCGCTCGGCACCGGCTGGTCCCTGGTCCCGGCCACGATCGTCGCCGTGAAAGGCGTGCCCGCCGCCCAGAACGGGCTGGCCTCGGGCGTCGTCAACACCTCGCGCCTGGTCGGCGGCACGCTCGGCCTGGCGGTGCTGACGACGATCGCGACGTCCCACACCAACGACCTCCTCGCCGCCGGCACGAGCCAGCCCGACGCGCTGACCAGCGGCTACAAAGTCGCCTTCCTGATCGGCGCCGGCCTCTGCTTCGCCGGCGGCACCGCCGCGCTCACCCTCCTGCGCGGCCGCCCCGAGGCCGTCCCCCAGACCGCCTAGCCCGAGTGCGTTCGCACTTCCGGCCGCTATGCGGCCATTTCTGCGAACGCCACTTGTGGCCGCGCGTTCATGGTCGGCGTGTAGGGTCAGTCGGCCTTGGCGCCCAACCCGCGACCGATCCCGCGCTTCATCGCCGACACGAGCCAGGAGGGCATCGCCGGCGGCCGCTTCTCGGCGCGCCTGCGCGAGGCCTTCGTCGGCGCGGTGAGCGACATCGCCGACCTGCCCGCCGGGGCGGCCGTGCCGGAGGAGGTCGACTGGTTCCCGGAGCGCGCCTGGGGCGGCCGCGTCTGGGTCCCCTGCTCGGCCCGCACCGAGAGCGAGGAGGGCATCCTCGAGCTCTACGGCCACGTCTCCTACGACCTCCCCGAGGGCGACGGCGACCCCTCCGGCTTCCGCGCCACCGCCGACTTCACCGACGTCCTCGCCGAGGACAACCCGGACTGGAAGATCGACCTCAACGACGACGTGATCGGCCGTTGGCGCGGTGAGAACGGCCGCGCGGGCGCCGTCACCCTCGTCTGGGGACGGCCCCTCGTCCGCGGCGCCGTCGCCGCCACCGCCGAGCTCGACGGCGAGACCGTCGACCAGGAAGAGATCGTCCGCGACCGCTTCTCCCTGGTCGCCCTCGACGCCCTCGAGGCCTACGGCGACGACGTCTTCATGGAGGTCAAGCTCTGGAGCCGCCGCGCCATGGAGCTCGCCGCCGAGAGCCTCTACGCCGCCGTCGAAGAGGACGAGCCCACGCCCGACGCCGAGAGCTAGCCGGGGCCCACGCCGCGCGCCGTATCAGCCACAATCCCGCCCCGGGCCCCGATAGCTCAGCTGGATAGAGCGGTCCCCTCCTAAGGGACAGGCCGGTGGTTCGAATCCACCTCGGGGCATCGCCACGCGGTTAGCGGCGGGACCGCTTTTGAATAGGGTTCCCAAGGCAATCAACGTCTGACCGAGTTCCCGGGGAGGAACGACTTGAAATCTCGTGCCCGCGTCCTGCTCCTTGCTGCATTCACCGTCGTCCTCCTCGCCCTGCCGGCGACAGCCGGGGCGGCGAAGGTGCCCAGCTCGGTCCCGGTGGTCCCGGGCAATCCGTACTACCTCCTGCTGAAGGCACAGGCCGAGCCCCAGGTCACCTACGGGCAGAAGGTCGGGACCTGCGCGATCGAGACGGAGACCTCCTGCCCGGCGGCCGACCTGACCGGGGCGAAGCTGAACGCGGCCAACCTCGCCTACGCGAAGCTGAGCGGCGCCAACCTCAGCGGCGGCGAACTGGTGGTCTCGCTCGGGTCCTTCCTCGGCGCCGCCGGGGCCGACTTCAGCAAGGTGAACTTCATCGGCACCTCGCTCGCCTACGCGAACCTGCGGAACGCCAACCTGAGCGGCGCGACGATGACCTTCGCCGGCTTCACCAACGCCGACATGCGCGGCGCCAAGCTGGTCGGCGCGGACGGCTACTTCGGCGCGATCATCGGCTCCGACCTACGCGGCGCCGACATGCAGGGGATGGACTTCTCCAACTCGGACATCAACGGCACCGACATGCGGGGTGCCGACATGCGGGGAATGAATCTCACCAACGCCGACTTCACCGGGTCGCGGCTGGGCGGCGCCGACCTCAGCGGCTCCAACTTCTGCAACACGCTGATGCCGAGCGGGAAGGTGATCAACCCGGTCAAAGGCCTCTGCCCCGGTCAGATCAGGCCCGGCCCTGCCGGCGCGAAGCCGATCGACGTCCCCTCGAGCAGCCCGCTGTTCCCCGCCGTCTACGCGCTGCAGGTGGGGACCCAGGTGCAGGCGGGCGAAAAGGTCGGCGGCTGTGAGATCGAGGCCTTCACCAAATGCCCGCACACCAACTTCAAAGGCAAGAGCCTGCAGGGCGCCTTCCTCGCCTACGCGAAGCTGAACGGCTCCGACCTCCATGAAGTGAGCTTCCCGCTCGGCTCGCTCGCCTACGCGGACGCGACGAAGGCGAAGTTCGACGGCGCCAACCTCGGCGCCACCGCGGTGGTCGACGCGAACCTGCGCGGGGCCTCACTGCGGGGTGCCCTGCTGGGGCTGACCGTGATGAGCGGCGCCGACCTGCGCGGGGCCGATCTGACCAAGGCAGACGGCCGCTCGGCCGCCTTCGAGAAGGCCGACCTGCGCGGCGCGACCCTGGCCGATGGGGACTTCTACGGTTCGGACTTCGCCGGCGCTGATCTGCGCGGGGCCGATCTCCGCGGTGCCAACCTCGGGGGCGCGGTACTGGCCGGGGCGCAGCTCGGCGGCGCCAAGCTCGGCGGCGTGACTTTCTGCGACACCGTGATGCCCAACGGAACGCTGCGCAACCACGGCGGCCACTGCTCCGAATGACGCCGGGCGCCAGGGCGCCGACCGGCTGGGAAGAATCGTTCGTCCGCGGCTTGGGCCACGGCGACAGCCGGCCTTGAACCGACCCCGCATCACGAGCGCGCCGGGCCGCGATGGCTACGCTGCTGGGATGGCGACCACCACCAGCAAAGGCCCCACCGGACAGGTGGTCCCCTCGGTCCTCCGCGCCGGGAGGATCCTCGAGGCCCTTGCCGCGGGGCCGCCGACGGCGACGCTGGCGGAGCTGTCGCGGCGGCTGGACATGCCGCGCAGCAGCACGCTGGCGATCTGCAACAGCCTGCTTGAGGCGGGGCTCCTGCTGCGCGACGCCGACGGCGCCTACCGGCTCGGCCCGCAGGTGCTTGAGCTGGGCCGCGCCTACCTTGGCCAGACCGACCTGCTCTCCGAGTTCGGGCGGGTCACCTCGGAGTCCGGCTTCCTCCCCGCGCAGACGCTGATCTGCTCGGTGCTGCGCGGTCGCGACGTGGTCTACGTCGGCCGCCGCCCGGGCGCCAGCCCGCTCGGCGTCGCCTACGAGATCGGGCTGCGGCTGCCCGCCCACTGCACCGCCAGCGGCCTGGCGATGCTGAGCACGCTGGACGAGGCGGAGCTGGACGAGCTCTACCGTGACGCCGGGGAGCTCGAGCAGCTGACCCCGAGCTCGATCTCGACCCCGGCGGAGCTGCGGAAGCGACTGGCGACGGTGCGCGAGCGGGGTTACGCGGTCGACGACGGCGAGACCGCGGCGGCGATGATCTGCCTCGGGGCGACCGTCCGCGACGACGCCGGCGCCGCCGTCGGCGCGGTCGCGGTGAGCATGCCGAAAGGCGCCCGCTCGGAGGCCGAGCTGGCCGACGACGCGGACGAACTGCGACGCCTCGCCGACCAGATCTCGCGCGGTCTCGGCGCCCCCTGAATCGCCGTCCGCATTTACCCCACGTATATGGGGGTAAATGCGGACAGAGAGCCCGGCCCTAGGCCGAGGTCGGGAACGAGAGGTTGCGCTCGGTCGGCCCGGCGTCCGGCCAGCGCGTGGTGACCGCCTTGGCCCGGGTGTAGAAGCGGATCCCCTCGGCGCCGTGGATGTGGTGGTCGCCGAACAGCGAGTCCTTCCAGCCGCCGAACGAGTAGTAGGCCATCGGCACCGGGATCGGCACGTTCACGCCGATCATCCCGACCTGCACCTCGCGCTGGAACTTGCGCGCGGCGCCGCCGCTGGAGGTGAAAATGGCGGTGCCGTTGGCGAAGCTGTTCTCGTTGATCAGCTCGATCGCGGCGTCGAGCGTGTCGACGCGGACGATCGCCAGGACCGGCCCGAAGATCTCGTCGCGGTAGATCGACATCTCGGTCTCGACCTTGTCGAAGAGGGTCGGGCCGACGAAGAAGCCGTCGCCGTCGACCTCCAGCTCGCGGCCGTCGACCACGGCCACCGCCCCGGCCTCGACGCCCTCGCCGATGTAGCCGGTGATCCGCTCGCGCGCCTCCGGCGTCACCACCGGTCCCATTTCCGACTCCGGCTGGTCGCCGGGGCCAATCTTGACCTCGCGCGCCTTGCGCTCGAGGTGCTCGACCAGGGCGTCGCCCGCGTCGCCGACCGCCACGGCCACCGAGATCGCCATGCAGCGCTGGCCGGCCGAGCCGAAACCAGCCGCGATCAAGTGGTTGGTGGCGAAGTCGAGGTCGGCGTCGGGGAGGACGACGGCGTGGTTCTTCGCCCCGCCGAGTGCCTGCACGCGCTTGCCCGCGGCGGTCGCCCGCCCGTGCACGTACTTCGCGATCGGGGTCGAGCCGACGAAGCTGACGGCGGCGACGTCGGGGTGGTCGAGCAGCGCGTCGACCGCGACCTTGTCGCCGTTCACGACGTTGAAGACACCGTCCGGGAGGCCCGCCTCGGCGTAGAGGTCGGCGATCAGGGCGGAGGCGGAGGGGTCGCGCTCGGAGGGCTTCAGCACGAAGGTGTTGCCGGACGCGATCGCCATCGGGTGCATCCACATCGGCACCATCGCCGGGAAGTTGAAGGGGGTGATCCCGGCGCAGACGCCGAGCGGCTGGCGGAAGGAGTGGGTATCGACATCGGTCGACACCTGGTCGGAGAACTCGCCCTTGAGGAGGTGGGGGATGCCGCAGGCGAACTCGACCACCTCGAGCCCGCGGATCACCTCGCCCTTGGCGTCGTCGAAGACCTTGCCGTGCTCGGCGGAGATGATCCGAGCCAGCTCGTCGACGTGGGAGTGGACCAGCTCACGGAAGGCGAACATCACGCGCGCACGCTGCGCCAGCGAGATGTTGCCCCAGGTCTCGAAGGCGGTCTTCGCCGCCTGCACCGCGCGGTCGACGTCGGCGGGCTCGGCGAGCAGGACCTCGGCCTGGGCCTGGCCGGTGGCGGGGTTCCAGACCGGCGAGCGCCGGGTGCCCTCGCCGGCGGTCGCGGCGCCCGCGATGCGGTGTTCGATGGTCTTGGTTGAGGCGGTGGTGGTCATGGGATCGTGGTCACCTTTGTTCAGATATCTGAATGACTGTCGGGATGCTGAACAGAAGGTAACAGCTATCCACGCAAGGGCGCCATCGAGAGGTGAGAGGACACGGAGACGGCTACCGTACGCACGTGGCCGACGCCCGTCCCCAGGACATCCTCACGCCGATCACCGAGTCGGCGATCTTCCTCACCGTCTGCGTCGACCAGGGCGGCGAGGAGGTGGCGAAGGAACTGCTGCCGGATCTCGGCGGGCTGCGCCGGTCGGTCGGCTTCCGGGCGCCGGAAGCGCGGCTGAGCTGCATCGTCGGGATCGGCTCGGAGCTCTGGGACCGA
>ERZ778021.2898-NODE-2898-length-13843-cov-4.545909_pt1 | contig 13843 bp, 11 predicted proteins | sample MGYA00375751_ERZ778021 | MGnify/ENA primary metagenome ERZ778021 (study PRJEB29350, sample SAMN05389814) | bioreactor metagenome | isolation source: Thiocyanate stock bioreactor | place: South Africa: University of Cape Town | collected 2013-08-29 ... | reverse complement strand
GGGCGTCTCGGAGGCAAGCGGGCAGCCTGCCCGGGTCGCCTCCGAGACGCCCGGGACGGCCGGACCCCGGCCGCGAGGGTCACAGGTCGCGCCACCCGTCCCCGGGCGCAAGCGCTCCGGATCGCGCCGCGCTCAGCCGGCGCCCCGCGGCTACAAATTCTCGATCTCGGCGGCGATTTCCGAGGCCGCCGCTTTCGCGTCGGCGAAGAGCATCGAGGTGTTCGGTTCGTAGAAGAGGTCGTTGTCGATGCCGGCGAAGCCGGTCGAGAGCGAGCGCTTGATCACGATGACCTCGTGGGCCTGGCTGACTTCGATGATCGGCATCCCGGCGATCGGCGAGTTGGGGTCGTTCTTCGCCGCCGGGTTGGTGACGTCGTTCGCCCCGATCACCACGGCCACGTCGACGCGCGGCATCTCCGGGTTGATCTCGTCCATCTCCTTGAGGTTCTCGTAGGGCACGTCGGCCTCGGCGAGGAGGACGTTCATGTGGCCCGGCATCCGTCCCGCGACCGGATGGATCGCGTAGTTGACCGTCACCCCGCGCTTCTCCAACTGGTTCGCCATCTCCTTCACCGCGTGCTGGGCCTGGGCGACGGCGAGACCGTACCCGGGGACGATCACGACGTTGTCGGCGTAGGCGAGCTTGATCGCCGCGTCCTGGGCGCCGATCGAGGTGACCGGGCGTTGCTCACCCGAGCCGGCCGCCGCCGCGGGCGCACCACCGAACCCGGAGAAGAGGATGTTGGCTACCGAACGGTTCATCGCCGTCGCCATCTCCATCGTCAGGATCGTTCCCGAGGAGCCGACCAGGGTCCCGGCGACGATCAGGGCGACGTTCTGGAGGGCGAAGCCGGCGGCCGCGGCGGAGAGGCCGGTGAAGGCGTTCAGCATCGAGATCACGACCGGCATGTCGGCGCCGCCGATCGGCAGCACGACCAGGTTGCCGAGGATCGCCGCGGCGATCAGGATGAGGATGAAGAGGAACTGCGACGGTGGTTCGTTGTTGATCGCGATGATGATCGCGAGCACGATCACGCCGATCCCGAGGACCGCGTTGATGATCTGCTGGCCCGGCACCGCCAGCGGGCGGGTGGGGATCAGGTCCTGAAGCTTGGCGAAGGCGATGTTCGAGCCCCAGAAGGAGACCGAGCCGATGATCGCCGCCAGCAGCGTCGGGATCAGGTCTTCCAGCGGCATCTCGCCGAAGGAGATTCCGTGGCGGATCTCCGACCAGGCGATCAGGGCCACCGCGCCGCCACCGACCCCGTTGTACAGGGCCACCATCTGCGGCATCTCGGTCATCTTCACGCGGATCGAGGCGTAGGCGCCGACGGCGGAGCCGATCGCCAGGCCGATCGCGATGTAGCCCCAGTTGCCCATCCCGTCGAGCAGCAGGGTGGTGACGACCGCGACCGCCATGCCGACGGCGGCGATCATGTTGCCGCGCTTGGCCGTGGTCGGGTGCGTCCCCTGTTTCAGGCCGAGGATGAAGAGCGAAAACGAGACGATGTAGAGCGCCGTGGCGGCGTCGCCGCCCGGCTTCAGCACTGCATAAGGAAGGGCTTGGGAAAGGCCGTCGATCATGCTTTCCCGCCGTCCGAGGAACCGCCGTCCTTAGAGTCGGCTTTCGGTTTCGGTTTTTTCGAGAACATGCCGAGCATCCGGTCGGTGACCATGAAGCCGCCGACGATGTTGATCGCGCCGAAGGCGACGGCGATCGTGCCGATCAAGTACTCGAGCGGGTCGTTCGCGTAGCCGAGCACGATCAGGCCGCCGAGCATGACGATGCCGTGGATCGCGTTGGTCTGCGACATCAGCGGCGTGTGCAGCGTAGTCGGCACCTTCGAGATGACCTCGAAGCCGACGAAGATCGCCAGGACGAAGATGGTGAACTCGGTGAAGAGGCTCATCGCATGACCCCTTCGGACGAAAATCGCCGCGGACTCGAATGACCGGCGATCACCGCGTCGATTTTCGTCCTCATTTCGCGGCCCTCTCGTTTTTGATCTCGCCGCCCTGGGTGATCAGCGCGGCGGCGAGGATGTCGTCCTCGAGGTCGACGGCGACCGCGCCCTCCTCGTCGATCAGCAGGCCGAGCAGGTTCTCCAGGTTTTTCGCGTAGAGCTGCGAGGCGGGCACCGGCATCAGGCTCGGCAGGTTGCGCGGGCCGACGACTTTGACGCCGTTCTCGACCACCGTCTCCCCCGGCACGGTCAGCTCGCAGTTGCCGCCGGTCTCGGCGGCGAGGTCGACGATCACCGAACCGGGAGCCATGCCGCGCACCGCGTCGGCGGTGATCAGCAGCGGTGCCGGGCGGCCCGGGATCGCGGCGGTGGTGACGATGATGTCCTGTTTCTTCGCGTTGTCGGCGAGCGCGTCGCGGACCTGCCCGTTCTCCTCATCCCTGAGCGGGCGGGCGTAGCCGCCCCCCCCCTCCGCGTCGGGGATGAAGTCGAGTTCCAGCGGGCGACCGCCGAGCGAGGCGATCTGCTCCCAGGCGGCGCGGCGGATGTCGAAACCGGTGACGATCGCGCCGAGGCGCTTCGCCGTGGCGACCGCCTGCAGACCGGCGACGCCAGCGCCGAGGACCAGCACTTTGGCCGGCGGCACGGTCCCCGCCGCGGTGGTCATCATGCCGAAGAAGCGGCCCGACTCACGCGCGGCGATCAGCATCGCGGCGTACCCGGCGGCGGCGGCCTGCGAGGAGAGCGCGTCCATCGCCTGGGCGCGGGTGGTGCGCGGGATCGCCTCCATCGCGAAGGAGGTGACGCCGGAGGCGGCCAGGGCCTTGTTGGTGTCGGCGGCGACCCAGGGATTGAGGTGCGAGATGTAGATCTGGTCGGCGCCGAGCCGGCCGACGTCCTCGGCGCTCGGGATCCCGACCTTGAGCACGATGTCGGCGCCCCAGACCTGATCCGCGGCCGCGATCTCGGCGCCCGCGTCGGTGTACTGCGCGTCAGGATGACCCGCGGCCTCGCCGGCCCCGGACTCGATCAGCACGTCGACTTTCTCGTTTTTCTTCAACGAGCGGACGACATCGGGTACAAGCGCGACCCGGCGCTCCCCCTCGGCGGTCTCTTTCGGTACTCCGATCTTCACAGCGGCGCGGAACCTTATGCGATCTGTCACTCAGACGGGGTCGACGCCGGCCATCGCGGCCAAGCGCTGGAGCGTGTGGAGTTGCTGATCCCGCTCTACATGGGCGGGTGAGACGATCAGGCGGTCGACGCCGGCGCCGGCGAAGCGCCTCACCCGTTCGGCGACTTCGGCCTCGGTCCCGACCAACGAGGTGGTGTGGACGAGCTCGTCGGGGATCACCTCGAAGGCGCCGCCGCGGTCGCCGGCCTGGAAGCGCCGCTGGACCTCGTCGGCGACGTCGCCGAAGCCGAACCGGTGCGCGAGGTCGACGTAGAAGTTGGTCTTCCGCGATCCCATCCCGCCGAGGTAGAGCAGCAGGCTGGCTTTGACCAGGTTGCGCGCCGCCTCCAGATCGCCGTCGATCGCGCAGGAGAGGGACGGCGAGACCTCGAGGTCGGCGCGCGTCCGCCCGGCGGCGGCAAAGCCCGCCTCCAGGTGCTCCCCCCAGCTCTCCTGGAAGTGGTCGACGGAGAAGAAGATCGGGATCCAGCCGTCGGCGACTTCCGCCGTCATCTGCACCGATTTGCGCCCGATCGCCCCGATGAACACCGGGATCTCGTTGCGAAGCGGGTGGAAGTTCAGCTTCAGCGCCTTGCCCTCGCCCCCCGGCAGCGGCAGGTCGTAGTGCTCCCCGTGGTGCTCCAGCGGGCCTTCGCGGGCGATGATCTCCCGCACCACCTCGATGTACTCGCGGGTCCGTCCCCAGGGCTTCGCGTACGGCACCCCGTACCAGCCTTCGGAGACCTGCGGCCCGGACGGCCCGAAGCCGAAGAGGAAGCGCCCGCCCGAGAGTTTGTCGATCGTCGCGCCCGCCATCGCCGCTGCCGCGGGCGGCCGCGCCGGCACCTGCAGGATCGCCGCGCCGAGGTTGACGGTCGTCGTCTGCCCCGCCAGCCAGGCGAGCACGCTGACCACGTCGGAACCGTAGGACTCGGCCACCCAGACCGACTCGTAGCCCAGTTTCTCGGCCGCGAGCACGGCTTCGAGGGCCTCGTCTCCGGCCGGCCCAATCCCCCAATAGCCCAGGTTCACCCCCAGCTTCAGCCCCATCCGACCTGCACCCTATTGAATAGGCCCGTGTCGTCCAACGAACCGACTTCGGACGCCGGCCTCTCGCGCAAGGAGGCGGCCGCCCGACTGCGCAAGCTGGGACCGCCGCCGGAGACGTCCTCGCGCTCGACCTCGAGCATCATCGCGGGCAACGTCTTCACCCTCTTCAACGCGATCATCGCGGTGTTCTTCGTCCTCGACCTGGGACTGGGGCTGTACGCCGACTCGCTGTTCGGGCTGATCGCGGTGATCAACTCCTACATCGGCATCCGCCAGGAGCTGAACGCGAAGAAGACCCTGGACGAAGTGGCGGTGCTGGTGGCGCCGCGGGCACAGGTGATCCGCGACGGGCAGACCGAGGAGCTGCTCGCCGTCGAGGTCGTGCCCGGGGACCTGGTCGCGCTCGGCCCCGGGGACCAGCTCGTCGCCGACGGCCGCGTGCTCGCCAGCCGCGGGCTCACCCTCGACGAGTCGATGCTCACCGGCGAGGCCGACGGCATCCGCAAGGAGCGCGGCGACGAGGCCCTCTCCGGCTCCTTCGTGGTGTCCGGCTCCGGCCACTACGAGCTCGAGGCGGTGCGCGAGGACAGCTACGCGGGCCGCCTCGCCGGTGAGGCGAAAGCCTTCCGTCACCCGCTCTCCCCCCTCCAGCAGGAGGTGAACCGGGTGATCGTCGTCTCCACCTACGCGATGATCCCGCTGGCGATCCTGCTGCTCGCCAGCCTGAAGATCCGCAGCGTCGGCCTGCAGAGCGCCGCGGAGACGGCGACCGCGGGCCTGGTGACCCTGATCCCCGAGGGACTGGTGCTGCTGATGAGCGTCACCTTCGCGGTCGCCGCGGTGCGGCTGGCACGCCGCGACACGCTGATCCAGCAGATGAGCGCGACCGAGAGCCTCGCCTCGGTCGACACGATCTGCGTCGACAAGACCGGCACGCTGACCGAAGGCAAGCTGCGGCTGGCCGCGGTGGAGTTCGCCGATGACGTCGACCCGGCGGTCGGCGCCGCGGTCCTGGGGCGCTTCGCGGCGAGCGCCGGCAACCGCAACCAGACCCTGGAGACGATCGCCCAGCGCTACCCGGGCGACCCGGGGACGGTGAGCGCCGAGGTCCCCTTCTCCTCGGAGTGGAAGTGGTCGGGGCTCTCGCTAGGCGGCAACGGGGCGGGCGCCGGGACCTTCGTGCTCGGCGCTCCCGACGTCCTCGAAGAGGCGGGCGCGCTGGTGCTGCCGCCGGGGCTGGCGGCGAAGCTCGCCGAGGAGACCGCGGCCGGGCGCCGCGTCGTCGCCTTCGGCCGCACCGGCGAGGAGCTCCCCGCTGACGCTGCGGCCGCCCCGGCGCCGCGACTGCGGCCGGTGGCGCTGATCGTGTTGGAGGAGACGCTGCGCGAGGACGCCGCCGAGACGATCGCCTTCATGCGCGACCAGGAAGTCGACCTGAAGCTGATCTCCGGCGACGCCGCCGCGACCGTGACCGCGGTCGCCTACGCGATCGGGGTGCCGCGCGACGCGGGCGTGGTCGAGGGGCCCGACCTGCCGAGCGACCCGGAGGCGCTGCAGGAAGTGGTGGTGGCGAACACGATCTTCTGCCGGATCAAGCCGGGGCAGAAGAAGGCCCTGGTCAACGCGCTGGTCGCGGCGGGACGTTACGTGGCGATGATCGGCGACGGGGTGAACGACGTGCCGGCGCTGAAGCAGGCGCGGATGGCCGTCGCGATGGGCTCGGGGACGCAGGTGACGAAAGGCGTCGCCGATGTCGTGCTGCTGAAAGACCAGTTCAGCCGCCTGCCCCAGGCGGTCGGCGAGGGCCGGCGGATCGCCCGCAACATCCATCGGCTCGGCCGCCTCTACCTGACCAAGAGCGTCTACGCGGCGACCCTGATCGTCCTGGTCGCGGTGCCCGGCTTCGCCTTCCCCTTCCTTCCCCGCCACCTGACCATGGCCGCCTTCCTGACGATCGGGATCCCCTCCTTCGTCCTCGCCCTGGCACCCTCCGACGGGCCGCTCTACCGCGGTCGGCTGATCCGCGCGCTGGCCGCCTTCGCGATCCCGGCCGGAGTGGCGACGGGGATCGCCTCGATCATCTCCTGCTTCCTCGTCAACACCGTCGCCGGCGGTGGGCTGGCCGCCGGGCGGACCGCGGCGACGACGACGCTGATCGTGCTCGGCCTCGCCTTCGTCCTGCTGCTGGAGCGCGGGCCGGGTCGCGAGGGCAACGCGGTGCAGAGCTACATGCTGGCGATGGTCGCCGGCCTCGGCGCCCTCTACGCGCTGATCCTCGCCGCTGCCCCGGTGCGCGAATTCTTCGAACTCGAAATCCTCGACGCCACCGACTGGTTCCTCTCCCTGCTCGCCGCCGCGATCGGCCTGACGATCGCCGCTCTCGTCTGGCGCCTCCCCGTGATCGTGCGCTGGGAAGAGGAGATCGACGAACCCGACGAGCCGCCGAGCCCGATGGAGGAGCACCGCAAGGCGGCGTAGGAGCGGGGCGGTTGGGGACGCCGTGCTTCGTGGCCCCTGCGGCCGGGGACGGGAGGCCTTCGGGGGAAGCGCCCAGGGTCCGTGCGCCTGCGGCCCGGACCCTTCCGCTGTTCCTTATCCCCGCATATGAGGGATAAGGAACAGCGGAAGGGATGCCGGGCGATCTCTCCGTCCGTGGACGTGACGTCCTCGGTGCCTTCGTCACGGATCTCCCCCGAGACCCGCACGGGACCCGCACCCTCTCCGTCTCCCTCTCCCCGAGAGTCGGCCCTCTCGTGGCGGCCACAGCCTGCCCGGGCCGCCACGAGAGGGCCGCGCTCCCTTTCCTTGTCCCTTCCCCGGCCCCGCGTCCTCCCCGTCACCGCCAATCCGCACAGTCCCCGCCCTCGTTTTTTCGACTTTGGGCCATGCCCGATCCGGGTAGTGATCCATAGCGTGCGAGCATGGCGACGACCTTGAACCCGGCCCGCCCCTTTCCCGAGGCCGGTGTGTACCCGCTCGATTCGGGTCACTTCGACGAGGCGTTCGCCGAGACCGGCACCGCACGCCCTCCCTACGTGACGGTGGTGGACGCGCTCGCGCGGCATAACCTGGTGGAGCTGCGCGAGCGCGTCCGGTCGAACGTCGCCGAGATCGGCCTCTCCTTCGGCCCCGGCCGGCCGCTGGCGGTCGATCCGGTGCCGCGGATTTTCGACGCCGCCGAATGGGCGCCGCTCGAAGCCGGCCTGCTGCAGCGGGCGCGGGCGCTGAACGCCTTCCTGCTCGACGCCTACGGGGACCAGCGGATCTTCGAGGAGCCACTGATGAGGGGGCTGCTCGACCCGGGGGTCCCGCCCGAGACGGTGGCGGGGATGGACCTGATCCGCGACGCCGCGGGCGAGCTGCTGGTGCTGGAGGACAACCTCCGGATGCCCTCCGGGGCGACCTACGCGATCGCCGTGCGCGAAGCGGTGGGGCCGGAGTTCGGCCCCGCGGCGACCGCCGGGCTGCGCGCCCCGGACGGCTACGTCGCCCGCCTCGGCGAGGCGATCCGCGCCGCCGCGCCTTCCCAGCACGCCGCCGAACCGGTCGCCGCGATCCTCTCCGACGGCCCCGAGAGCGGTGCCTACTACGAGCACGAGCGGCTCGGCCGCGAACTCTCGCTGCCGGGCGTCACCCCAGCCCAGCTCTCCGCGACGCGCGGTCGCCCGCCCGCCCAGATCGGCCCCAACCGGGTGCCGCTCGACGTCACCTACCGCCGCCTCGACGAGGACCGCCTCACCGACCGCGCCGGCGGCCTGACCGAGCTCGGCAAGCTCCTCGCGCCCGCCCTGCAGTCGGGCCGGCTGCGCTGCGTGAACGCGATCGGCGCCGGGCTGGCCGACGACAAGCTCGCCCACGCCTACGTCGAGGAGATGGTCCGCTTCTACCTCGGCGAGGAGCCGCAGCTGCGCTCCGTCCCCAGCTACGACCTCTCCGACCCGGAGGCGCGTGAGGAGGTGATGTCGCGGCTCGACGAGCTGGTGATCAAGCCGCGCGACGGCTTCGGCGGCCACGGCGTGACGATCATGCCGCTCGCCACCGAGGGCGACCGGCGCAAGGTGATCGGGCTGGTGCGACGGCGGCCGGAGCGCTTCGTCGCCCAGGAGCTGGTGCCGCTCTCCACCCACCCGACCGTGGTCGGTGCCGGGATCGCGCCGCGCCGGGTCGACCTCCGGCCCTACGTGCTCAACCCGGCGGCGGGCGAGGGATCGGTGATGCAGGGCGGGCTGACGCGCTACGCGAAGGCGGCCGAGGAGATGGTCGTGAACAGCTCCCAGGGCGGCGGCAGCAAGGACACCTGGGTGCTGGGGCCACCGGCGGACCTGGTATGAAGCGACGCTCCTTGGCATCCCGGCAACAACGTCCCCTGATCGGGGTGACCACCTCCGAGGTGCGCCCCGCCGAGCGCGGCACCCCCCTGCCCGAGGGCGAGCCGCTGGGCAAGGAGATGGCGCTCGGGATCACCTACCTGAAGGGGATCGAGGCGGCGGGCGGCCTGCCGGTGGTGATGCCGCCGTTGGCCGACGAGGCGATCGAGCCGCTGCTCGACCGGCTCGACGGGATCTGCCTCTCCGGCGGCCCCGACCTCGACCCGGCGCTGTACGAAGCGGAGCCGCACCCGGAGCTGGGGCCGATCGAGCCCGACCTCGACCGCTTCGAGCTCGCCGTCGCCGCCCGCGCCGACGCCCGCGAGATGCCGATCCTGGCGATCTGCCGCGGCACCCAGGCGCTGAACATCGTCCGCGGCGGGACCCTCCACCAGCACCTGCCCGACCTCTCGGATGAAGTCGCCCACCGGCAGGCGAACCCGGGCAACGAGGCAAGCCACCCAGTCGGCGTCGATCCCGACTCGCAGCTCTGGGAGGCGTTCGGGGGAGGCGAGATCGAGGTGACCGACGTGAACTCCTTCCACCACCAGGCGATCGACCGGCTGGGCGCCGGGCTGCGGGTCAGCGCCCGCGCCCCCGACGGCACGATCGAGGCGATCGAGGACCCGAGCCGGCGCTTCCTGATCGGCGTCCAGTGGCACGCCGAGACGCTCACCCACCGGGCCGCCGAGGCGGAGCTGTTCCGCCGCTTCGTCGAGGCCTGCCGCGACGACGGCGCCGAATACGAGCGGGCCGCCCGACGCCGCGAGGTCGCGTGACCCCGGAGTCCTCGGGGGCGACGTTGCCGGCCTGGGCGACCTGGCCGCAGCCACACGAGCAGGGCGCGTACACGGTCGGGATCGAGGAGGAGGTGATGCTCCTCGACCAGCTGACCTGGGCGCTCGCCCACCGGATCGACTCGGTCCTGCCCCGCCTCCCCCACGGCCGCACCAACAGCTTCACCGCCGAGACGCACGGCTCGGCGCTCGAGATCCAGACCGGCGTCCACGGTCAGGTCGGCTCGGCGACGGAGGAACTGGGAGCGCTGCGGCGCGAGCTCGACGACACCCTGAAGCCGCTCTCGATGCGGGCGGCGAGCGCCGGCACCCACCCCTTCGCGGTCTGGCAGGAGATCGTGATCTCGGCGGGCGAGCGCTACCAGTTCGTCTACGGATCGATGCGTGAGCTGGCCCGACGCGAGCCGACCTTCGGCCTCCACGTCCACGTCGGCGTGCCCGATCCCGAAGGGGCGATCCACGTCGCCAACCGCCTGCGCGCCGAGCTGCCGCTGCTGCTCGCCCTCTCGGTCAACTCGCCGTTCTGGCAGGGGCGCGACACCGGTCTCGCCTCGGCGCGGACGCCGCTCTTCCAGGCCTTCCCGCGGGTCGGCGTGCCGCGCGCCTTCCGCACCTACGACGAGTACGTCGAGTCGGTCGACGTGCTGATCCGCTCCGACGCGGTTCCGGAGCCGACCTTCCTCTGGTGGGACGTGCGGCCGCAGCCGCGCTTCGGCACGGTCGAGGTGCGGATCATGGACGCCCAGACCACCCTCGCCGACACCGCCGCGATCGCCGCCTTGGTCCAGTCGATAGTGCGCCTGGAGGTCGAGGAAGGATCGCGGACCTACGACCTCGGGATCCCGCCCGAGGTGCTCGACGAGAACCGCTTCCTCGCCGCTCGCGACGGCATGGACGCCGAGCTGATCGCCCACGAGCTCGACCAACGCCTGCCCGCCCGGGCCCTGCTCGAAGACCTGCTGATCCTCTGCCGCCCGCACGCCGAAGACCTCGGCTGCGCGACCGAGCTGGAAAGCGTCGCCCGCCTCGCCGAGCGCACCGGCGCCCGCCGCCAGCTGGAGCTCAGCCGCAGCCTCGGCTCGTTGCCCCGCGTCGTCGCGGTGCTCGCCGACGACTTCCTCGCCGGCACCTGAGCCCCTCCGGGCGGCGCATCCAGCGACCGAAGGGAGCGGTGCGAGCGCGCAGCGCGAGTTCCTCGGTCGTTCGCCTCGGGTCACGCACTGGAGTGCGCTCCCCTCGCCTCTCTTCCCTGCGTCCTTGACCTGCTTGCCCGGAGGGGCTCAGGTCAGTCAGTAATCGAGCGGGCCGAATTCGTTCGGCGCGATCAGGAACTGGCTGACGACCAGGTTCGCACAGAGTTTCGAGACGCCGTCGCGGATCCGGTCGATCCGGACCTCGATCACCGCGGTGCTGCGGCCGGCGTGGAGGGGCCGGGCGTCGGCGACGATCTCGTCCCCGAGCCGGCCCGCGCCGAAGACGTTCAGCTTCAACTCGATCGTGGTGAAGTCGAAGCCGGGTGGGATCACGCGGAAGGTCGCCCAGGCGGCGACGGTGTCGCCGAGCGCGGTCCAGACACCGCCGTGGACGAAGCCGCCGGGATGCAGGTGACGACTATCGACCATGATCCGCCCGCTGGCGTGGTCGTCCTCGATCTCGAGCGGCTCGATGCCGAGATCGGCAGGGAAACTGCCCGCCGCGAAGTCGCGGATGTCCTCCGGCTTGACCTTGGAAAGATCAGGCATAGGTCGGTATGTAACAAGAACTTGCCCCCGGGCGGGGGCTAGTTCGTCACACAGTCCCGGATCGTCGAGCGCTCAGACCCGCTCGACGATCATCGCCTTGCCCTGGCCGCCGGCCACGCACATGGTCTCCAGGCCGACCTGCTTGTCGTCGGTCTCGAGCACGTTCAGCAGCGTGCCCATGATGCGGGCGCCGGTCATCCCGAAGGGGTGGCCGAGGGCGATCGCGCCGCCGCGCGTGTTCAATTGCCCGAGCTCGATCCCCGTTTCGTCCATGATCGGGATCACCTGGGCGGCGAAGGCCTCGTTCAGCTCGACCCGGTCGATGTCGCCGATCGTCATCCCGGCACGGTCGAGCACCTTCTTGATCGCGCCGATCGGGGCGACGCCCATCAGCTCCGGCTCGTTGCCGTAGGTGGCGGCGGTGACGATCCGGGCGCGCGGCTTCAAGCCCAGCTCCTTCGCCTTCGTGTCGCTCATCAGCAGCACCGCGGCGGCGCCGTCGTTCAGCGGGCAGGAGTTGCCGGCGGTGACGCCGCCGCCGCCGAAGGCCTCGTCCAATTCGGCCAGCTTCTCCAGGGTGGAGGAGGCGCGCGGACCGTCGTCCTTGCTGACCAGCGTGCCGTTCACGTCGACCGGGACGATCTCGCGGTCGAAGAAGCCGTCCCCTTGGGATCTCACCGCCAGTTCCTGCGAGCGCTGGGCGAACTTGTCCATGTCCTCGCGCTTGACGCCGTACTTCTTGGCGACGTTGACGGCGGTGATGCCCATGTCGATGTAGGCGTTCGGCTGGCCGTTCTCGCCGATCAGGTTCGGGTCGCGGTCCTCGACCCCGGCGGCCTCGGTGCGCTCGTTGTAGCGGCTGGCCCACTCGACCCCGACGGCCAGGTAGGCGTCGCCCTCGCCCGCCTTGATCGCATTGCCGGCGTGGCGGATCGCGTCGAGGCTGGAGGAGCAGTAGCGGGAGACCGTGACCCCGTTCACGGTCTGCGGCAGCTTCTCCGAGAGCAGGGAGATGATCCGGCCCATGTTGAAGGCCTGGAGGCCCTGCGGCATGCCGACGCCGCAGAAGACGTCCTCGATCAGGGCCGGGTCGACCTCGGGGTTGCGCTCGAGCAGCTGGTCGACCACGAAGGCGCCCATCTCCTCGGGACGCAGCGAGGCCAGCGAGCCCTTGAAGGCGCGGCCGATCGGCGTGCGGATGGTGTCGACGACTACTGCTTCGGGCATCTCTGGCGCCTCCTTGGCGATTGGTGCGGTGTCTTGAGCCGACGGGCAGCGTAGTGGAACGCGAGGTCGGGCTGATTGACTGGTCGGTCAATCTATTGTGACATTTCGCACCTGTCAGGCGTCAGGCATCCCCGATCTCCGTTACATTCGGCAGATCCAGCCCGCCCGGGAATGCGGGAAGACGCCGCCACGCGGCACGGAAAGGAGGCCTCGACATGCCTGAGGGCTACTGCGTGAAAGAGCGCAAGAAGGTCGAGATCAAAGACGCCAAACAGGTGACGATGAAGAACGGTCGCCCGGCGATCCAGGGCGTCTGCCCGGACTGCGGGACCAAAATCTTCAAGATCGGCAAACTCGAGGCCTGAGCCACGCGGGACTGCGGCCTGGGGAACCAGGACGGGACAGCTAGGACGGGAGGCGCACGCCGACCGCCGCCCAGGCGGTCGTGGCCGCCTCCGACGCACCGCTCACCCCGAGCTTCGCGTAGGCACCGTGCAGGTGCTTCTCGACGGTTCGGGGTGAGAGGCCCATCACCCGGGCGATGTCGGGGCCGCGCCGCCCCAGCGCCACCCAGCGCAGCGCCTCCGCCTGACGGGCGGTGAGCCCGAGCGCTTCCAGCGCCGGCACGCTCAGCCCGCTCACCTCCGGCTCGATCACCAGCATCTCGCTCCCCCCTTCGGGGCCACGCAGGACGCGCAGCGAGAGCGGGCCATCGTCGGTTTCGACGACCAGCGGCTCGGTCGCCGGCGTCCCCGCCTCACGGCGGTCGGCAAGCGCCGCGGTCACCTCGGGGCCGAGGCGCTTGGAGCTTTCGCCTTTCAGCGGACCGGCGAGGAGCCGCCGCCCGGCCGGGGTGGCGAGGTCGACGCGGCCGTGGCGGTCGACCACGATCACCGCCGTGCCGACCTGCTCGAGCCCGGCCTCGAGCGCGGTGATCGTCGCCTCGCGCGCCGCCGCCAGCTCAGCGTTGCGGTAGGCCTGGATCAGGTGCGGGCGGGCGGCGGCGAGGCCGGCGACCTCGCGGTCGGAGAAGTCGGTGCGGGAGCGGGTGAGCGCCAGACCGATCACCACCGGCGGGCGCGACGGCAGCGTGAACGCGCATTGGTACTCGGCTTCGATCTTGCCGTAGAACTGGCGGTAGAGCGCCAGCCGGTGGTACTCGGCCCGGGTGAGGAAGTCGGAGATCCGGTACGGCCGCCCGTCGCGCGTGCGGCGCATGTAGGCGAGCACCGGGTTTTCGCCCGCCAGTTCCTGGAAGACGGCTTCGAGCTCGGCGCCGACTTCCAACGCCGGGTCGGTGGTCCACCAGGACCCGAACGGCTCTTCGTCCATCTCGTTGTAGGAGGCGACGTCGGCGGGGACGAATTCGCGCAGCAGGACGGGGATCCCGTTGCGGAAATCGTCGAGGTCCTCGAATGCGTGAGCGTTGCCGATGAGCTCGGCAAGGGAGACGGACACTGCCCGGAAAGGTACCTCTGCGCGGTGGTTCTGGGGGAATTTCACCCAGGGGGCCGGCCAGGCG
>ERZ778021.2897-NODE-2897-length-13843-cov-5.762692_pt1 | contig 13843 bp, 11 predicted proteins | sample MGYA00375751_ERZ778021 | MGnify/ENA primary metagenome ERZ778021 (study PRJEB29350, sample SAMN05389814) | bioreactor metagenome | isolation source: Thiocyanate stock bioreactor | place: South Africa: University of Cape Town | collected 2013-08-29 ... | reverse complement strand
CTGGGCGTCTCGCGGCGGCCACAGCCTGCCCGGCCGCCGCGAGACGCCCAGGACGCGCCCGTCCCCCGCCGCGAGCGCAGCGAAGCGCGCCGTCCCCGGTCGCAGGCGCCCCGAACCCCGCCGTCCCCTTGGATGCGTTCGCAGTTCCCCGTACCGGCTACGGGGAAGTGCGAACGCCGGCCTCCGGCGCCCCGAACCCGCCCGTCCCCGGCCGCGGGGCGCGAACTCTTTCCCCGAACGACGACGGCCGCCTTGCGGCGGCCGTCGTGGCGTTCGGGATGTCGCGGGGGCTAGGTGGTCGCGACCGGCGGAGGGCTGTCAGCGATCGGCGGCGCCGGGGCGCCGATCGCGAGCGGGGGCTCCTCGCCGTAGTTGTCGATGCCCCAGTAGGTCTGGTCGAGGCCGACCAGCTCCTGCTCTTCGGTGATCCGGAGCCCGCCGGTCCGCTCGAAGGCGAGGCAGATCAACAGGCAGGGGATCGCCGCGATCAGCATCGTCGAGACGATTCCGGCGAGCTGCCACCAGGGGGTGATTTCGGCGTGCTGGAGGGCGTAGGCGCCTTCCAGTCCGGGGTAGCCACCGGTCTTCGTCCCCCAGTAGAGGAAGCCGCAGAGCAGCGCGCCGACGACGCCCGGGCCGAGCGCCAGCGGCAGGACCTTGGGCTCGTCGATGCCGAGCTTCACCGTCAGGTTGGCGGTCCCCAGGGCGACGAACGGGCCCGCGAGGGAGACCAGGAAGACCACCCAGGGCATGCCGACATCGAGCATCGTGCCGCAGATGACGGCGCCCGCCAGTGGTCCCAGCAGCGCCCACTGCGCTTCCTTGCGACGGTAGGCGATGAAGCCACCCGCCACCGCGCCGCCGATGTAGGCGCAGAAGATGTTCTCGAGGATGATCCCTATCCCGGTGTTGGTGAAGCTGATCCCGAAGAACCCTTCTTCCGGGGCGATCCAGGTGGAGGCCACGGCGATGAACGGCAGGGCGAACATGATCAGCAGCACGCCGGCACCGACCAGGGCGATGTTGTTGCCCACCGGTTTGGTGCCGCTGGGGTGAGGCTTGAAGGCGCCGAGCCGTGGCCCGAGTCGCCAGCTGAGGACGGCGACCCAGGTCCCGGCGAAGATGTAGAGCGGGAAGACGCCGTCGAAATCATGGGTGCCGTGGTTGGAGAGCGGCCCGACCGGTCCCCAGTTGAGGTAGGCGACGAGCGGCGAGAGCACCAGGCCGATCACCAGGGCCATCACATATAGGGGCTTGTGTCGCATCCGCTCCATCGCGCCGGTGTGGATCAGCGCCAGCGTTCCCAACGAGAACGTGATGAAGAAGGCGGCGAAGACCTGCTGGACGTCCGCCTCGGGCAGCTTTTCGAACGCCAGTTGGCCCGAATAGTGGGTGAGGAACTGGCCACCCAGCCACCAATCCTTCAACGCCTGCCAGAGGGGTTCATGCACCCCGAAGGCTTCGTTGAACTGCCAGTTCCAGATGCCGATCCCGGCGACCATGGTGCCGCCGCCGGCGATCAGCGCGGCGAGGATCTTGGCGATCCACGTGTCGAGCATGTTCTTGCGTCGCACCAGGCCGGAATCGACGAAACACAGGGCCAGGACGATCAGGACTACGGATACCGCACCAACGAGATAAATGAAAGAAAGCAACAGCATCTCCGGTGAGAGCTGTTCCTTGGCGAATTGCATATCGGCTCCTCGACAAAGGGGGGGTGAGATATGGGTGCGGTTGATGTAACCCCGACCGCGCGCGCAATTGTATACTCGCATCCTTTATGGGGTCAACCACGGCGCTCAGGAAAGACCTGTGCAGGCATAATCACGGAGAGGTTGTATGCAAGCATCCCGCCCACTTCTGAACATTCCGGAGATCGAAAGAACTCCCGGATGGCGGGAGCTACCCGCCGGGAGAGAGTTCTCGGCCGAATTCGAGAAGCTCCGGCCGCAGGTCTTCGACTGGATCGACGACTACTACGACCGCGACCACCTGACCCGCGCCGGCGACTGGATGCTCGCCCTGGCGTCGGAGGCACCCGAGCACCTGGTGGTGGCGGCCCTGCTCCACGACCTCGAGCGCAAAGTCCCCGGCGGCCCCGCCCTCGACATGGCGAACGTGCCCTGGAGCGACCGCACCTACAACGACGCCCATACCGGGCGTTCGGCGGTGGTCGTGCCGACCTGGCTGACGGCGGCGGGTTACGCCGCCGACCTGGCGATCGCGGTCGCGCAGCCGATCCGCGAACACGAGTTCGGCGGCAGCGAGGAGGGTGACCTGATGCAGGCGGCCGACTCGATCTCCTTCCTCGAGACGAACGCCGAGCTGGTCGCCGGGTGGGCCGGCAACGGCCGTTGCTCGCGGGACAAGGCGCTGGAAAAGCTTCGTTGGATGGGCGAGCGTGTGAGACATCCGGAGGGTGGTCCCATCGCCATGCTGATGATGGCGGGGGCGATCGAGCGGTTCGACGAACTACTGAAGGAGAGTTAGATGGCAGACGGCGGCAGCTTCACCAGTCCCTTCGCGATCGAGACCCCCGCCGGGGCCGAGGGTTGGGAGCGTCTCTACCCCCACTACATGCTCTTCGGCGAGGACCGGCGCGAGGTCGAGGAGGGCCAGTTCTGGTTCTGGGACTCGATGCACTACCCGCGCGCGATGTTCCCGTTCGACATGGTGATGCCGGAACAGACGCACCTGATCCTGAACCAGAACACGACCCGCTACATGGTTGTCCCGACCGCGCTCGGCATCGACCACCGCGTCGTCAACGGCTACGTCTACATCTCGCCCAACCTGGTCGACGATCCCGACGACATCGAGCGTCGCGCCGCCCTCTTCGAGGCCCGCGCCGGTCACTACTTCGCCAACTGGCAGGAGCTCTACGACAAGTGGGTCGAAAAGGCGAAAGCCACCCGCGAGGAGCTGGAGTCGCTGGAGTTCCCGCCGTTGCCGGACCATGAGCCGCTGGAGCGCGTGCAGGCGGGCGAGGACCGCAACTCGGCCTTCGCGATGGTCGCCACCTACAACCGGCTGCTCGAGAACATGATGAAGATCGGGCCCCTCCACTTCGAGATGCTCGGCCTCGGCTACGGCGCCTACGTCACCTTCCGTGACTTCTGCCGGCAGGTCTTCCCCGACATCCGCGACCAGACCATCGCCCAGATGGTGGCCGGGATCGACATCCTCATGTTCCGCCCCGACGACGAGCTGAAGCGGCTCGCCCGGCTGGCGGTCGAGGGCGGGGTGGCCGGGCCGATCAAGGCCGGCGGCGGCGCCGAGACGGTGCTCGCCGCGATCGGCAAGCTCGACGGCGGCGAGGCCTGGCTGGCCGAGCTGGACCGTTCGCGCGAGCCGTGGTTCTGGTTCGCGACCGGCGCCGGGATGACCCACGAGGACCCGGCCTGGAACGACGACCTCTCCTACCCGCTCGACCTGATCGCCACCTACGTGGAGAAGATCGAGGCGGGGGAGACGATCGAGCGCCCGCTGGAGAAGGTCGAGTCGGAGCGCGACCGGATCACCGCCGAGTACCGCGAGCTGCTGCCGAGCGACGAGGACCGCAAGGCCTTCGACGAACTGGTGGCGCTGGCGCGGATGGTCTACCCGTTCGTCGAGAACCACAACTTCTACTGCGAGCACCAGCACCACACCCGCCTCTGGAACAAGATCCTCGAGCTCGGCGCCGTCTTCGCCGACCGCGGCTACTTCGCCGAGCCGGGGGACATCTGGTACCTGCACCGCTATGAGGTCTCCGGCGCGCTCTGGGACCTGCTCACCGGGTGGGCGACCGAGACCCCCGACGGGCGGGCGCACTGGACCCGCGAGATCGCCGAGCGCAAGCGCATCCTCGCGGCGCTCAACGAGTGGTCGCCGCCGCCCGCCCTGGGCGCCGTCCCCGACTCGATGACGGAGCCGTTCACGGTGATGCTCTGGGGCGTCAACGACGACACGATCCAGCGCTGGCTCGGTGCCGGCGACGGCAGCGGCGACGGCTCCGGGGAACTCCACGGCGTCGCCGCCTCCCCCGGCTCGGTGGAAGGCCCGGCGCGGGTGATCTTCACCCCGGCCGAACTCGATCAGGTGCAGGAGGGCGAGGTCCTGATCTGCCCGATCACGGCGCCGAGCTGGGCGCCGGTCTTCACCAAGATCTCGGCTGCCGTTTCCGACATCGGCGGGATCATGGCCCACGCCGCGATCGTCTCCCGCGAGTACGGCCTCCCTGCCGTGGTCGGCACCGGCTTCGGGACGAAAGCGATCAAGACCGGCCAGCTGGTCAAGGTCGACGGCAGCAAAGGCGTCGTCACCGTCATCGAGTAGGGCGCGCCCGGGTCAGGCGACGCGGGCGGAGACGCGCGAGTCGCCGACCCGGACGTCGACCTCCTCGCCGCCTTCGAGCATGAACGGCGGCACCGCCGCGCCGGTGATGATCACGTCGCCGGCGCGGAGGCGATAAGAGGTGGGGGCGAGCAGGCTCGCCATGCTCGCCAGGACGTCGATCAGGTCGCCGAGGACCGCCGCCGGGTCGGCGCCCAGCGCGTGGTCGGCGCCGGCGGACCGGACGTCGACCCGCACGTCGGCGAGCGCGTTGCCGGGCGCGAGCGGGGCGAGGTCGCCGAGCAGGACGGCGCGGTGGAAGAGGTTGGCGGCGAGCATCGCGCCGGGGTCGTCGCCGGCCGCGCCGAGGTCGACCAGCTCGATCGCGGCGCCGACCGCGCCGACCGCCGCCGCGATCTGGGAGCGGTCCGCGCCCGCTTCGATGTCGGCGGCGAGGCGTACTGCCACCTCGGGCTCGAGCACCGGTTTGGCCCAGTCCGAGACGTCGAAGGTGGCTCCCGAGGCGCCGAGCGTCGTCTCGGTGAGGAAGCCGGCCAGCGGTCCCGACGTGCCGAGCTTCGCCATCGCCGCCGCCGTCCCGAACCCGGCCTTCCACCCGAGCCGCGTCTCGCCACCGGCCAGCCGGGCATCCGATTCGGCTTCCAGGCGGCGCAGTCCGTCGAGCAGGGATGGGTCTTCAGGGGTCACGAGCACTGGGGTTATAGCGAAAGATGCGATATAGATGCAACAGTGGATACCGAGCCCGACAAGTTCTTGACGATGCTGCACGCGCTCGACGGGGTCGGCGAGCGCGTGCTCACCTCCGGGGCCGAGCTCGCCGCCTTCGGCTCCGACGCGCTGACCGCCTTCTACGAGCGGCCGCTGGCGGTGGTCGTGGTGGAAAGCGGCGAGGAGGTCGCGGAGGTCGTCGGGCTCTGTCACCGGGAGGGCGTCCCATTTGTCGCCCGGGGCAGCGGCACCTCGCTGTCGGGCGGCTCGCTGCCGGTCGGCGGCGGCATCGTGATCGCGCTGAACCGGATGAACCGGGTGCTGTCGGTGGATCCGGACGCGCGCACGGCGGTGGTCGAGCCCGGGGTCATCAACCTGAACGTCAGCGCCGCGGCGGCGCCGCACGGGCTCGCCTACGCGCCCGACCCCTCCTCGCAGTCGGTCTGCACGATCGGCGGCAACCTCGCCTTCAACAGCGGCGGCGCCCACTGCCTGAAGCACGGGATGACCGCGAACCACATCCTCGGGTTGCGGGTGGTGCTGCCCGACGGCGAGACGGTCGAGCTGGGTGGCGACTCGACCGAGCACGTCGGGCCCGACTGGACCGCGATCTTCACCGGCTGCGAGGGCCTTTTCGGGATCGCCGTCGAGGCGACCCTGCGGCTGGTTCCGGTGCCCGAATCGGTGCGCACCACGCTCACCGTCTTCGACTCGCTGGAGCGGGCCGGCGACGCGGTCGCGGCAATCGTCGGCGCCGGGCTGATCCCGGTGGCGATGGAGATCATGGACGCGCTCGCGATGGAGGCGGCGGAGGCCTCGGTGAAGCCGGGCTACCCGGTGGGCGAGGCGCTTTTGATCGTCGAGCTGGAGGGCGAGGAGGCGGTGGTGGAGGAGGAGCTGGGCGCGGTCGAAGGGCTGCTGCGCGAGTGCGGCTGCGGCGAGATGCGGACCACCGCCGACCCCGACGAGCGGGCGCTGATCTGGAAGGGGCGGAAGAGCGCCTTCTCCGCGGTCGGCTGGCTGGCGCCCGACTACATCGTCCAGGACGGCGTAGTGCCGCGGACGCGGCTGGGCGAGGCGCTGCGGGAAATCGACCGGCTGAGCGCCGAGCGCGGCATCCGCGTCGCCAACGTCTTCCACGCCGGCGACGGCAACCTGCACCCGCTGATCCTCTACGACGGGCGCGAGGAGGGCGCGGTCGAGCGGGCCGAGGAGCTGGCCGCCGACATCCTCGCCCTCTGCGTCGAGCTCGGCGGCTCGATCACCGGCGAGCACGGGGTAGGGGTGGAGAAGCGCGAATACATGCGGCTGATGTTCTCCGCCGACGACCTGGCGCTGATGGAGGACCTGCGCGCCGCCGTCGATCCGGGGCGCCTCGCGAACCGCGGCAAGATGCTGACGCCGCCGGCGGAAATGGGAGCGACGAGCGCGACGGGGTCGGCCTCGTGAGCGCGTTCGTCGCCAGCGACGCCGCCACGGTGCGGGAGGCGGTGCGGGAAGGGGAGCCGCTCGTCCCGGTCGGGGGCGGCACCCACTCGGCGACCGTGCCGGGTCCGGACGGGCCGGTGCGGGCGCTCGACGTCTCCGGCCTGACCGGGGTGGTCGACTACGACCCGGCCGAGCTGACGATCACGGTGCGACCGGGGACGCCGCTGGCGGAGATCGACGCGCTGCTCGCCGCCAACGGCCAGCACCTTCCCTTCGACCCGCCGCGGCTGGGGGAGGGCGCCACCGTGGGCGGCGCGGTGGCCGCCGGGGTCACCGGGCCGAGCGGCTTTGCCGCCGGGATCCGTGACTTCGTCGTCGGCGTACGCTTCATCGACGGCACCGGCCGGCTCGCGATGAGCGGTGGCCGGGTGGTGAAGAACGCGGCCGGCTTCGACCTGCCGAAGCTGATGGTCGGCAGCCTCGGCCGGCTGGGCGTGATCACCGAGCTCTCGCTGAAGGTCTTCCCCCGCCCGGAGGCGACCGCGACCGTCCGCTTCCCCACCGTCGGCCTCCCCGCGGGCCTCGCCGCCGTCGCCGCCCTGGCCCGCGCCCCGATCCCGGTCACCGCCCTCGACCTCGCCCCCACCGGCACCGTTACCGCCCGCCTCTCCGGTGTTGATGGGCCGAAAAGCGCTGATATAGAGCGCTTTTCGGCCCATCAACATGGGGGGATCGGGGGGCGGGCGGAGCGGCTGGCGGGGCTGGTCGAGCCGGGAGGCGCGGCGCTCGAGGACGAGGCCCGGCACTGGGACGAGGGGCGGCGCTTTGCCTGGGTCGGGGAGGACGCGCGGCTCGTCGTCGTCCCGCTGGCGCCGCGGCAGGTCGTCGCGCTCGATGCCGACCTCGAGCGCCACGGCGCGCGCCGGCGCTACGGGCTCGCCGCGAACGTCGCCTGGGTCGCCTGGCCGGATGCCGCGCCGCTCGCCGACCTCTCCGAGTTGCTCGCCGGCCAGGCGATGAGCGGCGTCGTCCTCACCGGCTCCTCGCTCGTCGGTCGGTCGCCCTCCGACCCGGCGCTGGACGGACCGCTGATCGGGGCCGCCACCGGGGGCGCCTTCGGTCGGCGCATCGCCGGGGCGCTCGACCCGGCCGGTGTCTTCGCCGGAGGCGCGCGGTGAAGCACGAGATCCCGATCGAGGAGCTCGGCGTGCGCGGGCCGCTGATGACGGCGCCGATCGAGTCCTGCGTCCACTGCGGCTTCTGCCTGCCGACCTGTCCCACCTACGTGACGATGGGGGAGGAGATGGACTCGCCGCGGGGGCGCATCTTCCTGATGAAGGAGGTGCTCGAGGGCAAGATGGAGGTGGAGCTGGCGCAGCCCTACCTCGACAACTGCCTCGGCTGCCAGGCCTGCGAGACGGCCTGTCCCTCGGGGGTGAAGTACGGCGACCTGATCACCGAGTTCCGCGGCCGCGCCGAGCCGGAGCGCAAGCGCCCGCCGGCGCAGCGGCTGCGCCGCGAGCTGGCCCTCCGCACGCTGCCCGACGGGAGGCGCTTTCGCGCCGCGGCGAAGACCGGGGCGGTCGCCCGCAAGGCCCGCCCGCTGGTGCCCAAGCCGCTCCGCCCGATGGTCGACCTGCTCCCCGAGCAGCTGCCCGCCCGCCGTCCGCTCCCCGCGAGCTTCCCCGCCGCAGGCGAGCGCCGCGCCCGCGTCGCCCTGCTCGCCGGCTGCGTGCAGCAGGAGCTCGACCCGGAGATCGGCTGGGCCGCGGGCCGCGTCCTCGCCCGCAACGGGGTCGAGGTGATCGTCCCCGCCGGTCAGGGCTGCTGCGGCTCGCTGGCGCTGCACGCGGGGGAGGCCGAGGGCGCCCGCAAGTTGGCGCGGCGCAACCTCGCCGCCTTCCCGGCCGACGTCGACGCCGTGATCACCACCGCCGCGGGCTGCGGCTCCGGGATGCGCGAGTACGGCGCCCTCTTCCTCGGCGAGCCGGAGGAGGAGGCGGCCGAGCGGCTCGCCGGACGCACCCGCGACGTCGCCGAGTTCCTCGCCGAGCTCGGCCTCGCCGCGCCGCCGCCCGCCCTCCCGGCGCCGCGCCGGGTCGCCTACCAGGACGCCTGCCACCTCGCCCACGCGCAGAAGGTGACCGCGGCGCCGCGGCGGCTGCTGGCCGCGATCGACGGTGTCGAGCTGCTGGCGCCCGCCGAGGCCGAGCTCTGCTGCGGCTCGGCCGGCATCTACAACGTCGAACGCCCCGAGGTCGCCGCCGAGCTGGGCGAGCGCAAGGCCCGCAACCTGCTCGCCACCGGGGCCGACCTGATCGCCAGCGGCAACATCGGCTGCCTCACCCAGCTGCAGAATCACCTGGCCAAGCTCGGCCGGCCGATCCCGGCGCTGCACACGATCCAGATCCTCGACCGCGCCTATTCCCAGACCCTCTAAAGGAGAGAACCGCCCGATGCCCGACCCGCAGATCGCCGATACGCCCCTCGACGAGCGCTCCCGCGCCGAGATCTTGTCGCCCGACGCGCTCGCCTTCCTCGCCGAGCTGCACGGTCGCTCCGACGCCTGCCGCCTGGAGCTCCTCGGCGCCCGCGCCGAGCGTCGGGCCGCGATCGCCGCGGGCGGCACTCTGGACTTCCTGCCGGAGACGCGCGAGATCCGCGAGGATTCCTCCTGGCGGACCGCCGCGCCGCGCGACGACTACGCCGACCGCCGGGTCGAGATCACCGGGCCGACCGACCGCAAGCTCGTGATCAACGCGCTGAACTCCGGCGCCAAAGGCTTCATGGCCGACTTCGAGGACGCCAACTCGCCGACCTGGGCGAACCAGGTGTCGGGCCACGCGAACCTGATCGACGCGATCGAGGGGACGATCACCTACGAGGCCTCCGACGGCCGCCACTACGAGCTGAACGAGGAGACGGCGACGCTTCTGGTCCGCCCGCGCGGCTGGCACCTGCCCGAGCGCCACATCTCCTTCAACGGCGCCGTCGGCTCCGGCTCGCTGGTCGACTTCGGCCTCTTCGCCTTCCACGGCGCGCCGCGCCTCGCGTCCCAGGGCCTGGGCGCCTACCTCTACCTGCCGAAGATGGAGCACCACCTGGAGGCGCGCCTCTGGGACGAGGTGCTGGGCTTCGCCGAGGAGAGCCTCGGGCTCGAGCGCGGCACCTTCCGCGCCACCGTCCTGATCGAGGCGCTGCCGGCGGCATTCCAGATGGAGGAGATCCTCTGGGAGCTCCGCGACCATTCCTACGGGCTGAACGCCGGTCGCTGGGACTACATCGCCTCGGCGATCAAGGTCCTGCGCGAGCGCCCCGAGGCCGTCCTCCCCGATCGCGCCGAGGTGAAGATGACGGTGCCGTTCATGCGCGCCTACACCGAGCTCTTGGTCCGCACCTGCCACGGCCGCGGGATCTTCGCGATGGGCGGGATGGCGGCGCAGATCCCGAGCCGCACCGATGCTGAGGCGAACGAGCGGGCGCTGGCGGCGGCCCGGGCCGACAAGGAGCGCGAGGCCGCAGACGGCTTCGACGGCACCTGGGTCGCCCATCCCGACACGGTCGCCACCGCGACCGCGGCCTTCGACGCGGTGCTCGGCGAGCGCCCCAACCAGATCGGCCGCCTGCGCGACGACGTCGTCGCCGACGCAGCGGCGCTGGTCGACCTCGGCGCGACCCCCGGTGCGGTCACCGAGTCCGGCCTGCGCGGCAACGTCAGCGTCGGCTTCCAGTACATCTCCTTCTGGCTCGGCGGGCGCGGCGCGGTCGCCCTGAACAACCTGATGGAGGACGCGGCGACGGCGGAGATCTCGCGCAACCAGATCTGGCAGTGGGTCCACCACGGGACGAAGCTCGAGGACGGCACGGTGATCGACGCCGCGCTGGTGCGGCGGATCCTCGACGAGGAGATGGAGCGGATCCGCGCCGAGGTCGGCGAGGAGACCTGGGAGGCGGGCAGGCCGGAGGAGACGCGGCGGGTCTTCGAGGCGGTCGCGCTCGGCGACGACTTCCAGGACTTCCTGACCGAAATGGCCTACGAGCTGCTCGACTGAGCGACGCGCGCGGCGCGCCGCAGCAGTTCCAGCGTCTCCTCGAGGTGGCGGTCGATCAGGGCCGCCGCCTCGTCGGTGTCGCGCCGGGCGACCGCCGCGACGATCTCCCGGTGCTGGTCGAGGATCCGCTGCATCCGGTCGGAGCCGGCGCTCATCGCCGCCAGGCCCATCCGCTGCTGCTGGTCGCGGAGGCTGTCGTGGGTGCGGAGGACGATCGCGTTGCCGGTGGCGGCGACGAAGACGCGGTGGAACTCGCGGTCGGCGTCGACGAAGGCGACCGCGTCACCGGCCTCGGCGTGGCGCTCCTGGGCGGCGATCGCCGCGTCCAGCTGCGCCGAGAGGTCGAGGTCGAGCTCGATCACCCGGGCGACCGCGAACCGCTCGATCAGCTGCCGCGTCTCCATCACGTCCTCGACGTCGGCGGCCGAGATCGGCACCACCAGCGCCCCGCGCTTCGGGTATAGCTGCAGCAGTCCCTCCGCCTCCAACCGCAGGAACGCCTCCCGGACCGGCGTCCGGCTCACCCCTACCGCGTCGGAGACCTCGCCCTCGCCGAGCAGCCGCCCCTGCGCGTACTCGCCGTCGAGGATTCGCTCCTTGGTGTGGACATAGGCGCGATCGGCAGCGGACATGGGACCGATTCATACCGCATCAGGAGTGGCGTTCCGGCGCCTCCGGTCTCCTGTCCCGTTGCCAGGCAGATTGCACTTAGAGTTAGTCTCTATTGACAACATGCAAGGCCACCGGTAAGTTCGCGCCTGAAACAGCCGAAATCGGTTGGCCTCGGCCTATCGCCTTGGTGAGCAGACATAGACATTTGAAGGGGAAAGGCAAGAGATGAGTGGGGTTGGAGCCGCAGTGACCGAGCTTTCGGAGTTTCGCCACCTGAAGATCGAGGAGCGGGACGCGATCGCGGTCGTCTCCCTCGACCGGCCGCCGGTGAACGCCGCCAACCAGGAGCTCTACCGGGACATCCGCACGCTCTTCAGCCATATCGACGAGCTGCTGCCCGAGGTCCGGGTGGTGATCCTGCGCGGTGAGGGGCCCCACTTCTCGGCCGGCAACGACCTGCACGAGTTCCAGATCCTCACCCCGCAGAACTCGCCCGGGCTGTCCAAGCTCGTGCGCGAATCGTTCGCCTCGATCTACGACTGCCCGGTGCCGGTGGTCGGCGCGATCCACGGGGTCGCGGTCGGCTCGGGGCTGGCGATCGCGGCCTGCTGCGACGCTCTCGTCTGCGGCGAGAGCGCGAAGCTCGGCACCCCCGAGGTCGGGGTCGGGGTGATGGGCGGGGCGAAGCACATGCGGCGTCTGGTCCCCGAGCAGGTGATGCGGATCCTCTACTTCACCGCCGAGCCCGTCCCCGCCGGTGAGCTCGTCCAGTACGGCGGCATCCACCAGGTGGTGCCGGACGAGGAGCTGATGGACGCCGCGTTCGCCCTCGCCGGGCGGATGGCGGTCCACAGTCGGGCGGCGCTGCGCCACGCGAAGGAGGCCCTGAACACGATCGAGTTCATGGACCTGAAGGGCGGCTATGAAGCCGAGCAGAAATTCACCACCCGGCTTTCCGAGCACCCGGACTCGCGCGAGGCGCGCGAGGCGGTGCTGAAAAAGCGCACCCCGGAGTACTCGCACTCGTAGGGAGGTGCCGCGGGCGACAAGTATCGTGAGCCGATCGTGGAAGTCTCGGCACCAGCTTCGCGACGTCCCCGGGACCGCCGCAATCAGATCGCGATCAAGGCCAGCGAGCTGTTCGCCGAACGGGGCTACCAGTCGGTCCGCATGGACGACATCGCCGAAGCCGCGGGGATCACCGCGCGGGCGATCTACCGCCACTACGCGAATAAGCAGGCGCTCCTCTCGCACGTCGTCTTCGGCGAACAGCTGCCGCTGATCGAGGTGGTCGAAGGGTGGTCGAAAGATCCGCCGGCGCCGAGCGCCCTCGACGACAGCCTCAGCGCCCTGACCGAGGTCTGCCTCGACAACCCGCGCCTGTCGCTGCTCTGGCAGCGCGAGGCGCGTCACCTGAGCGCCGAGGACTTCAAGCTCGTCCGCGACCGCACGCGGCTGTTGGCGCGGGAATACGACCGGCTGCTGGTCCGCCCGGAGCGTCCCGAGCTGGACAGCTACGCGGCGATCCTGCGGACCTATTCGATCGCCAGCATCACCAGCAGCACCGCCTACCTGGACCGCTCGATGCCCCGTCCGCGACTGGTGCGGGAGCTGGTCGACGCGGCCGATCGCGCGATCCTCTCGGGACCCGCGGATCCGCCCGCCGCGGCCCCCGCGGCGAAGGCACGGCGCTCGCCCGGCTCCCGTCGCGAGCAGCTGATCGCCGCCGCCGCGAGCGCCTTTCGAAGCAATGGCTACGCGGGTGTCAGCATCGACGAAATCGGCCGCGAGGTCGGCGTGGTTGGCCCGGCGCTCTACCGCTACTTTGACAACAAGGCCGACATCCTGGTCGCCGCGGTGACCCGCTTCGGCGAGTGGCGGGCGTTGGAGATGCTGCGGGCGCTCGAGGACGAGCCGCGCGGCGAGCGGGTCATCTTCGGCTTGATCGACGGCTACATCCGTCTCGCGATCGAGGCCCCGGACCTGGTCGCGGTGTCGCTGACCGAGCGCCTCTTCCTGCCCGACGACGTTCGCGAGGGCTTCGACCGAACCCAGTCGGAGAACCTCGCCGAATGGCAGCGCTGGCTGCTCGAGGCGCGTCCCGAGCTCGACGCCCAGAGCGCATCGGTCCTCGTCACGGTCGCCAAAACGGTGATCGACGATTGCGTGCGAACGCCGCGCCTGCAGGCCGGCCCGGCCTTCGAGGTCGAACTGAGGACCGTCGCCCACGCGACGCTGGGGCTGGAGGGGTAGGGGGGCGGTCCGGGGCGCCCGCGGCCAGCGTCGGGCGGCGCGGTCCGGGGCGCCTGCGGCGGGGGACTCCGCGGTCCGGAGCGCCTGCGGTCGGGGACCGGCCGTCCCGGGCGTCTCGTGGCGGTCCTGGCAGGCTGTGGCCGCCTCCGAGACGCCCGGGACGCGAGGCTTCCGTGGGGAAGTGCGCAGGGTCCGTGCGCCTGCGGGGGGATCCGTCGCCCCTCCGGGCCGCCGAGGGCGGTGCGTTCGCACTTTCCCTTCCCATGTACGGGAAAGTGCGAACGCACCGGGGGATGGGGCGGCGGGAGGGTCGCGGGCTTGACGATCTCCTCGCTTCCTCGAAGGAGATGAGGGGGACATCGCCAGGACGTGCGCCTCCGCGGGGGATCCGAGCCCGCCCCGGACCTCCGTTCGCTCTTTGTTCGCCATACCCGTACAAGCAGCGAACGGAGCGA
>ERZ778021.2894-NODE-2894-length-13857-cov-3.948051_pt1 | contig 13857 bp, 11 predicted proteins | sample MGYA00375751_ERZ778021 | MGnify/ENA primary metagenome ERZ778021 (study PRJEB29350, sample SAMN05389814) | bioreactor metagenome | isolation source: Thiocyanate stock bioreactor | place: South Africa: University of Cape Town | collected 2013-08-29 ... | reverse complement strand
CTCAACTGGACGTTCATGGCGCTCGGCCTGAGCCTGATCTGGGGCTATGGCGGCGCGTTGTCGTTCGGACAGACCGCGTTCTTCGGCGTGGCCGGCTATGCCTATGGCGTCCTGACGATAAACATCGGCAGCGCATACGGCTTCACCCTCGTCGCGCTGCTGCTGTCGGTGCTGCTGGCCGGCGTGTTCGCGGCGGTGATCGGCTACTTCCTGTTCTTCGGGCGCATAACCGGCGTGTTCCTGGGCATCGTGACGCTGTCGGTCACGCTGGTCCTGGAGCGCTTCATGGCGCAGACGGCGGGGCCGGAATGGGCGATCGGCACGGCGCGGCTCAACGGCTTCAACGGCATGAGCGGCATGCCGCCGCTGACCGTTCCGTGGTTCGGGGGCGACATCGCGCTCTATGCGGACGTCGCGCTCTACTACGTGGTGCTGGCGCTGGTCGTGCTGGTCTATCTCGGGCTGCGCATGCTGGTGAACTCGCCCTTCGGCAACGTCCTGGTCTCCATCCGCGAAAACCCGGAGCGGGCGGAGATGCTGGGCTACGACGTGCGCAAGTACCAGCTCGGCGCCTTCGTCATCGGGGCCATGCTGGCCGGCCTGTCGGGCGTGCTCTACACCTCGTGGGGCCAATACATCACCCCTTCCAGCATGGGCATCACCGCCGCCGCCCTGCCCATCGTCTGGGTCGCGGTGGGCGGCCGCAGCGACCTCACGGCCACCCTCGTCGGCACGCTGGTGGTGCTGGGTGGGTTCCAGGCGCTGACCATCTACGGCGCGCAATATGCGCTGATCGTGATGGGCGCGCTGCTGGTCTTCACGGTGCTGCTCGCGCCCGAAGGCATCGTGCTCGGCATCGCAGGGCTTGCCGGGCGCATCCTCGGCACGCGCGGTAAGGAGAAGGCGTGATGGCCATTCTGGAAACACGCGGCCTCAACAAGCGGTTCGGCGGCCTGCACGTCACCAACAATGTCGATTTCGTCCTGCAGCCCGGCGAGATCCATTGCCTGATCGGCCCCAACGGGGCGGGCAAGAGCACCTTCTTCCGCCTTATCCTGGGCGAGCACATGCCTTCCAGCGGCCAGGTGCTCTACCGGGGCGAGGACATCACCCGGCTGAAGCCGTTCGAGCGCATCCGCCGCGGCATCAGCGTCAAGTTCCAGGTTCCGGGCATCTTCAAGGCGCTGACCGTGCGCCACAATCTGGAGATCGCGCTGCAGCACCATCTGGACGGCGCATCGCTGAAAAGCGAGATCGCGCGGCTGCTTTCCTTCCTCAACCTCGAGGGAGCCGAGGGCCAGCTGGCCGGCAATCTCAGCCACGGGCAGAAGCAATGGCTGGAGATCGGCATGGCCATCAGCCTCAAGCCGCAACTCCTGCTGCTGGACGAGCCGACGGCCGGAATGACGCCCGACGAAACCTACGCGACCGGCGAGATCGTGCAGGCTCTGAACGCCGAAGGCGTGACCATCCTGGCGGTGGAGCACGACATGGCCTTCGTGCGGCAGATCGCCCAGAAGGTGACCGTGCTGCATTTCGGCAAGACCTTCGCGCAGGGCACCATCGATGAGATCATCAACGACGATCGCGTCGCGGCGATCTATCTGGGGCAGGCCGATGGCTAGCGATATTCTGCTTGAGACTCGCGGCCTTTGGGCCGGCTACGGCGGCAAGCCCGTGCTGCAGGGCGTGGACCTGCAGGTGCACGCCGGCGAGATCGTGGCGGTCATCGGCCGCAACGGCGTCGGCAAGTCGACGCTCATGAAGAGCCTGATCGGCCTGCTGCCGGCGGACCGGGGCGGCATCGAGTTCAAGGGACAGGCGATCGGCAAGCTCGCCGTGCACAGGCGGGCGCGGCTGGGCATAGGCTACGTCCCGCAGGGGCGGGACGTGTTTCCGCGCATGAGCGTGGAGGAAAACCTGGCCGTGGGCGAATCCATCTGCGGCGGCGCCTCGCGCCAAGTCTATGACGAGGTCTACGGGCATTTCCCGATCCTGGCCGAGCGGCGGCGTCAGCGCGCCGGCACCATGTCGGGTGGGCAGCAGCAGCAACTGGCGATCGGGCGCGTGCTGATCGGCCGGCCTTCGCTGATCCTGCTCGACGAGCCGTCCGAGGGCATCCAGCCGTCGATCGTGATGGACATCGCGCGGCTGACGGTGGACCTGAACCGCAAGACCGGCGTGTCGATCGTGCTGGTCGAGCAGAACATCGACATGATCAGGGCCATGGCACAGCGCTGCTATGTCATGGACAAGGGGCGCATCACCGCCGCGCTGACGGCGGAAATGCTGGAGGACCGCGAGACGGTCCGCAAATATCTCTCGGTCTAGAGCCTTTCATGCTCCCTCCCCGAAGATCGCGACGCACCTTCCGGGACCGCGCTCCAGCCGCCCCGATCCGAAATCACATGCAAGGAGGACTTTATGTCTTGGTTTGACCAATCCATCATGGCGCGCAAAGGCGTGGCGAAGGGCAAGGCGGGTGCGACCCACGCCATCACCGAAGCGACGCAGGGCACCTACCACTATGTCTACGGGCCCTATGCGGAGCCCGTGCTGCGGGTGAAGCCGGGCGACGTCGTTTCCGCCGAGACCCACGACGCCTTCGAAGGCAAGATCCGCAGCGAGGCGGACCGGCCGAGCGAGGTGCTCAACTTCCCGTTCCTGAATCCGCAGAACGGTCCGATCCATGTCGAAGGCGCCCAGAAAGGCGACACGCTGGCCGTCTACATCAGGGCCATCCGCCCGCGCGGTCCGCAGCCCTGCGGCACCACGGTGATCATGCCGGAATTCGGCGGGCTGGTGCCCACCGGCGACACCGCCATGCTCAATGGGCCGCTGCCGGAGATCGTCAAGAAGGTCGATGTCGACGCCGAAAAGGGCGTGACCTGGAACGACCGCATCACCCTGCCCTACCAGCCGTTCATCGGCACGATCGGCACCGCGCCCGAGATCGAGGTGATCAGCGCGCTGGTCCCGGACTATTACGGCGGCAACATGGACCTGCCCGATGTCGGGCCCGGGGCGGTCATCTACCTGCCGGTGCAGGTCGAGGGCGCCTATCTCTATCTGGGCGACTGCCATGCGGCGCAGGGCGACGGCGAACTGTGCGGCGTGGCGATCGAGCACCCGACGGTGACCACCGTGCAGGTGGACCTGATCAAGGGCTGGACCATCAGGACGCCGCGCCTGGAGAACGAGACGTTCTACATGACCATCGGCTCGGCGCGGCCGATGGAGGACGCCGCCCGCCAGGCCTATCGCGAGCTGGTGCGCTGGCTGGCGGCGGATTTCGGCTTCGACGAGCTGGACGCCTACATGCTGCTGACGCAGGCCGGGCGCGTGCGGCTCGGCAACATGGTTGATCCGAAATACACGATGGGGGCCTCGATCCTGAAGTCGATCTCGGGGCCTGCGAAGTAGCCCCTGGCCGGCGGCACCCGGAAAACCGGGCGCCGCCTCCCGCCTTTCGAGCCGGTCGCGGCTGCGCGCCTCGCCGATGGCGGCAATGGCTTCAAACTCTTGTCGCAATGGCTCCTTTTCGCCCCGCCGCGCCGATGTAAAAGCATCGACGCGCAGCAAGGGGACAAGCCGTGGCCGAGTTCGATTTCATCATTGTCGGAGCCGGATCGGCCGGCTGCCTGCTCGCCAATCGCCTGACCCGCTCCGGCAGGTTCCGGGTGCTGCTGCTGGAGGCCGGCGGAAGCGACCGCCGCTTCATGATCCGCATGCCGATCGGCTACGGCCACAGCTTCTACAATCCCAAGGTGAACTGGCGCTTCGAGACAGGGCCGCAGGAAGCGCTGGCCGGGCGCACCAGCTACTGGCCGCGCGGCAAGGTGCTGGGCGGCTCGTCCTCGATCAACGCCATGGTCTATGTGCGCGGCCAGCGCGACGATTTCGACGACTGGGAAAAGGCCGGCAATCCCGGGTGGGGCTGGAAGGACGTCCTGCCCCACTTCAAGTCGATGGAGACGTTCGAGCGCGGCGGCGACGCGTGGCGCGGCGGCTCGGGCGAGCTTCACGTCACCGACATGGCGCCTTCGGTCCACCCGCTGTGCAAGGACTGGCTGCAGGCGGCCGAGCAGGCTGGCTTCACCAGGACGCCCGACTACAATGGCGAGCACCAGGAAGGCATTTCGGTCTATCAGATCAGCGCCAGGAACGGCATCCGCGCCTCGTCGGCCACGGCGTTCCTGCACCCGGCGGCCAGGCGCCCGAACCTGAAGGTCGTCACCGGCGCCTTCGCCACCCGCATCCTTTTCGAAGGCTCGCGTGCGGCCGGCGTCGAATACGAGGTCGGCGGTGAGAAGCTGACGGCGCGCGCCGGGCGCGAGGTGATCCTGTCCGCCGGCGCGGTGCAATCGCCCATGCTGCTGCAGCATTCGGGCGTTGGCCCCGGTGCGCTGCTGCAGAAGTTCGGCAAGACGGTGGTGAAGGACATGGCCGCAGTCGGCCAGAACCTGCAGGACCATCTCGGCATCGACTATCTCTATCGCTCGCGCAAGCCGACCCTCAATTCGCTGCTGCGCCCCTGGTGGGGGCGGATATTGCTCGGCATGCGCTATGTGCTGTTCCGCGACGGGCCGCTGTCGCTCAGCGTCAACCAGGCCGGCGGCTTCGTCAAATCGCGACCCGGCCTCGACCGGGTCGACATGCAGCTTTATTTCTCGCCGGTCAGCTACAGCAAGCCGACGCCGGGCGTGCGGCGCCTGACCATGCCGGACCCGTTCCCCGGCTTCTTCATCGGCATCCAGCCGTGCCGCCCCGCCAGCCGCGGCTCCATCAATATCGGATCGCCCGACGCCAAGGCCGCGCCGGCCATCGAGCCGAACTACCTGTCCGCCCCCGGCGACATGGAGGAGATGCTGGCCGGCGTGCGCCTCATCCGCCGCATCGCCGAACAACCGGCCATGCGCGCCCTCATCGTCGACGAGATGAAGCCGGGCAAGGAGACGCAGAGCGAGGACAGCCTCATCGCCGACATCCGCGCCCGCTCCGGCAGCGTCTTCCACGCCTCGTGCACCTGCCGCATGGGGCCGGACGACGGGACGAGCGTGGTCGACGCCCGCCTGCGGGTGCATGGGCTCGCGGGCCTGCGCGTCGTCGACGCTTCGGTGTTTCCCAACGTCACCTCGGGCAACATCAATGCGCCGACCATGATGGTGGCGGAAAAGGGCGCGGCGATGATCCTGGAGGACAATCGTTAGATCGCGTGCATCCTGACCGATGCATATCGGCGATCCATCTCCTTGTTTGAGCATCGGATTTTCCGGAGACCGGATTCCACTTTTCGGTCCGATGCTCTGGCCCCGGGGTCAGCCGCCGTGCTTCTCCAGAACACGGGCCAGCGTCTCGACCCCCTTGCCGATGGCGCGCTCGTCTATGGCGCTCACCCCCAGCACCAGGCCGAGTTCGACATGCGAGCGCTCGATGCAGAAGCGGCCGATGGGCGAGACCAGGAGGCCAGCGGCCCCGGCATCGGCCGAGACCCTGTCCTCCTCCATCCCCGGCCGGGCGAACGTGCCCACCACATGGAACCCGGCGACGGAGCGGTTGGCGTGCAGCAGCCCGCGCAGATGCCGTTCGGCGGCTTCGTGGAAGGCGGCGTGGCGCTCGGCATAGATATCGCGCATGCGGCGCAGATGCGTGGCGAAGTGGCCTTCCTCGATGAAGGCCGCAAGAACCGCCTGGATGCTCGACGGCACGCCTTGCAGGAACGCGCCGGAAATGCGCTGGAAGACCGGCACCAGCGGCCGGGGCGCGATATAGAAGCCGAGGCGCAGCGCAGGAAACATCGTCTTGGAAAACGTGCCGACATAGATGACGCGTTCGCCGGTGTCGCCGCTTTTCAGGGTCGGCAGCGGCCGGCCGTCGTAGCGGAACTCGCCGTCATAGTCGTCTTCGATGATCCAGGCGCCGTTGCGGTTGGCGGCCGCCAGCAGTTCCGCGCGCCGCGCCAGGCTCATTTCCACGCCGGTCGGATGCTGGTGGGAGGGCGTGGCGAAGGCAAGCCGGAAATCCGGGGCTAGCCGCAGCCCGGCCTCGACGGAGATGCCCTCCTTGTCCACCGGAACGGGCACCATGCGCGCGCCGCAGGCTATCAGGCTGTTGCGCGCGCCGATGGCACCGGGGTCCTCGAACCACACCGGGTCGCCGGGGTTGAGGAGCACGCGCCCGATCAGGTCGAAGGCCTGCTGCGCGCCGTTGACGATGAATATCTGCTCGGCCTCGCAGGACACGCCGCGATTGGAGCGCAGGTGCTCGGCGATCGCCAGCCGCAGGCGCGGGTGGCCGTCGGCATCCGAATAGCCCATGATCCGGTCGCGCGGCTCGCGCCAGTGCTTGGCGGTCAGGCGCGCCCATACGGCCAGCGGAAAGGCGTCGTAGTCGGGCAGGCCGGTGACGAAGGCGCGCGGCGTGCGCGGATGCGACAGGCGCTGGAAGAAGCGCGGCGATGCGTCGGCGATGATGTCGGCGAGCTTGGTGGAGACGGACGCGCCGGGTTGCTGCACGACGAGCGGCCCGCTCGGCCTGGTGGCTTCGGCGAGGTCCGAGACATAGGAGCCCGACCCCGTGCGCGAAACGATCAGGCCCTCCGATGTCAGGCGCTCGAACACCGCCATCACCGTCGTGCGCGAAATGTCCAGCTCCTTCGCCAGCGTGCGGCTGGACGGCAGCCGCCTGCCGGCAGGCAGGTCGCCCGAAGTGATCAGCTGGCGTATCGCGCCGTAGACCTGGGTGGTGATGGACTTGTCGAGAGAACGGTCGACGGCGATCGAAAACAGCAGCTCACCTGAAGACCTCTTGACCATTCCGAGGGCGTCTCCCTTGACGTGCCTGTCCGGCAAGGCGCCGGGGCGCTCGGCAGGCGCGACCTGCCCGCGGCATGCCGGTACTCCACCAGTGCGGAGCCGGCCTTTACCGCCTGCGGGCGTTCTCCGCTTCGGGACCGAAGAGCTGCAAGCTCCATCGGCCCGGAGATAACCGGCTTTCCGATTTTTTGAAAGTGGACCTTACCGCAGCCGGGCGGATTTCATAGTCCAACGACAATCCCTTCGGCTCGCTTTTCGAGGATCTCCAAACTTGAAGATCAAACGCATAGAGACGTTCGCAAACCGGTTCGTCGGCTTTGTCCGCATCACGGCAGAGGACGGCGCCCAGGGCATCGGCCAGGTTTCCACCTACCAGTCCGACATAACCGCGACCGTGCTGCACCGGCAGGTCGCGCCTTACGTGCTCGGCGTGGAGTTCGAGGACATCGACGCCCTGACCGACAAGGTGATCGAGCGCGAGCACAAATTCCCCGGCTCCTACATGAAGCGGGCGCTCGGCGGCCTCGACACCGCGATCTGGGACCTGCGCGGCAAGGCGGCCGGCCTGCCGGTGGTTAGCCTGCTCGGCGGCACGCCCGGCAAGCTGCGCACCTATGCGTCGTCCATGAAGCGCGACATCACCCCGGCGGCCGAGGCGGAGCGCTTCAGGCGCCTGCGCGACGAGTTCGGCTTCGACGCCTTCAAGTTCCGCATCGCCGCCGAATACGGCCACGACGTGGACGAATGGCCCGGCCGCACGGAAGAGATCGTGCCGGCCATCCGCAAGGCCCTGGGCGACGGGGCGTCGCTGCTGGTCGACGCCAACAGCGGCTTTTCGCCCGCGCGCGCCATCGAAGTCGGCAAGCTGCTGATGGACAACGGCGTCGAGCATTTCGAGGAGCCTTGCCTCTACTGGGAGCTGGAGCAGACGAAGCAGGTGGCCGACGCGCTCGATATCGCGGTCACCGGCGGCGAGCAGGATTGCGAAATCCCGACTTGGCGCCACATGATCGAGATGCGCGCCGTCGACGTCGTCCAGCCCGACATATTGTATCTCGGCGGCATCAGCCGCACCTTGCGCGTATGCGCCATGGCCAGGGCCGCGGGGCTTCCCGTCACGCCGCACAGCGCGAATCTCGGCCTCGTCACGCTCTTCACCATGCACCTGCTGCGCGCCATCGAGGGCGCGGGCAAATATCTGGAATTCTCCATCGAGGGGCCCGACTACTACCCCTGGCAGGAAGGCCTGTTCGTCAAGTCGCCCTATACGGTCGAAGACGGCATGGTCGCCGTTTCGGACGAGCCGGGCTGGGGCGTCGAGATCGACCCCGAATGGCTAGCCAAGTCCGACTACCAGGTCAGCGAGGTCGAGTGATGGCACAGGGGCCGGCCGGCGTGGACGCGATTTCCGATGCGCTGCCGACGATGCATTTCATCGACGGCGAATGGCGCAGGCCCCTTTCCGGAAACCTGATGGAAACCTTCGATCCCGGCCGGGCCGAGCCATATGCGAGCTTCGCGGCGGGAACGGCCGAGGACGTCGCCGAGGCGGTCGCTTCTGCCAAGCGCGCCGAGCGCGGCGAATGGCGCCGGGCGACCCCCGCCGAGCGCGGCCGCATCCTGATGCGCACGGCAGATCTCATCCGCCAGAACGCCGAACGCCTGGCGACGGCAGAGGTTCTGGACAGCGGCAAGACGCTGGCGGAAGCACGCGGCGATGTGCGCGGAGCCGCGCGGACCTTCGAATATTACGCAGGCGCGGCCGACAAGCACGAGGGCAAGGCCTATCCGCTGGGGCCGGACTATACCTCCTATTCGATCGAGGAGCCGGTGGGCGTCACCGCCCATGTCGTGCCGTGGAACTATCCGCTGTCGACGGCGTGCCGGTCGATCGCGCCGGCGCTGGCGGCGGGCTGCACCGCCGTGGTGAAGCCGGCCGAGCAGACGCCGATGACGGCGCTGCTGCTGGCCGAAATCCTGGTCCGGGCCGGCCTGCCGCGCGGGGTCTGCAACGTGGTGACCGGAACCGGCATCGAAGCGGGCGCGCCGCTGGTCTCGCATCCGGACGTGCGCCACGTCACCTTCACCGGCTCGACCGTCACCGGCGTCAACGTCATGAAGGCGGCGGCGCAGAACATCGCCTCCGTCACGCTCGAGCTCGGGGGCAAGTCGCCGAACATCGTGCTGGCCGACGCCGACATCGAGCTGGCGCTCGACAATGTCGCCGGCGCGATCTTCGAGAATGCCGGGCAGATCTGCTCGGCCGGCTCGCGGCTCGTCATCGAACGCTCCATCCATGCCGGGTTCATCGAAAGGCTGGTCGCACGCGCACGGGCGCTGCGCATCGGCCACGGCCTGTCGGAAGGGGTCGATTTCGGCGCCATCAACTCGGCCGGGCACCTGGGCAAGGTCGCCTCCTATGTCGAGGCGGCCAGGGCGCGCGGCGTCAGCGTCGCCACCGGCGGCAACGTCGCCGTGGATCCGGCCACCGGCAAGGGATGGTTCTTCGAGCCGACCGTCCTGGACGACGTGGAATGGAACGACCCGGTCGTCCAGGAGGAGATTTTCGGCCCGGTGCTTGCGGTGCAGGTGGTCGACAGCGCCGAGGAGGCGGTCGAAGCCGCGAATTGCACGGACTATGCCCTCGTGGCCGGCCTCTTCACCAGGGATCTGGCGAAGGCGCACCGCATCGCGCGCGACGTCGACGCCGGCCAGGTCTTCGTGAACGAGTATTTCGCCGGGGGCATCGAGACGCCGTTCGGCGGCAACCGCCGCTCCGGCATCGGCAGGGAAAAAGGCTTGGTGGCGGTGGCCAGCTACTGCAAGACCAAGTCGGTCACGATTCGCATCTGAGGAGATCGCAACCGCCAAGCGGCATCATCTTTGATTGAAAGTGGACCTTATCTATCCGGGCGGCGTTTCGCATAGTGCGCCGTTGGGAACCGGGCTGACCTTTCGCTCAGCCTTAAAATCGTGTCGGGAGAGCACAATGATCTTGAAGAAGCTTGTCACCGCGCTTGTCGGCGCAACCGCGCTCATGGCCGTTTCGAGCGGCGCGAACGCCGAAACGCTGCGGATTCTGACCTGGGGCGGCTACGCTCCGGACAACGTCATCCAGTTGTTCGAGAAGGAATATCCCGACATCAGCGTGGAAGTGACGCTGTCCAACAACGAAGAGATCATCGCAAAGCTGCGGGCCACGGGCGGCGCGGGCTTCGACCTGACCCAGCCCAGCCACGACCGCATCTTCGCGGCGCAGCAGGAATACGACATCTACAAGCCGCTCGACCTGTCGAAGATCAACACGGCCGACATGCAGGAAAACCTGCTGGAGGCGGTCAAGGCCAACACCACCATCGACGGCAACGTCTACGCCGTGCCGCACCAGTGGGGCACCTCCGGCTTGGTGGTCGACAAGACCAAGGCCCCGGACGTGAAGGGCTGGGGCGACCTGTGCAATCCCGAATACAAGGGCCGCACCTCGATGCGGCTGCGGCGCACGATCCTTCTCGGCATGGCCTTCTCGCTCGGCAAGGACCCCTTCGCGCTCTATTCCGACCGGGACGCCTACCAGAAGATGCTGGACGAGGTGACCGACAAGATGATCGCCTGCAAGGACAACGTCAAAACCTACTGGAACGGCGGCGACGACCTGTCGACGCTGCTGCTGTCGGGCGAGGTCGTCGCTTCCGAGGCGTGGGATTCGACCGCCTTCAAGCTCTACGGCCAGAACAACAATTTGGTCTACGTTCCGCCGGAGACCGGCGCCCTCGCCTGGATCGACACTTTCGCCATTCCGCGCAAGGGCAAGGCCGACGATGCCGCCTACAAGTGGATCAACTTCGTCATGCGTCCGGACATCGTCAAGCTGATGTCGGATTCGACGGGTGCGATCTCGGCGGTCAAGGGCGGCGTGGACCTTCTGCCCGACGACAAGAAGGCGGCCGTCAAGGTGGCCTTCGACGACAAGGCACTGGCCAACCTGAAATTCTTCGCCAATATTCCGGCCGGACTGGAAGACATCGAAGGCAAGGCCCTGGAGCGCATCAAGGCGGCCTCGTCGAACTGAGCCACCCCGTAACAGTGCGGCCCGCGGGGAGCGCGATCTTCCCCGCGGGCCGTGAGATATCTGGCCGTTGATTGGCGAGCACCCTATGTACGATCTTCAATGCGAGCGCCTGACCAAGCGGTTCGGCCAGCATATTGCAGTCAACGACGTTTCCTTCGACGTTCCGCGCGGCTCCTTCTTTTCCATTCTCGGGCCTTCCGGCTGCGGCAAGACCACCCTGATGCGCATGATCGCCGGGTTCGAAACCCCGACCGGCGGCGACATCCGCATCAAGGGCGCCTCGGTTCTTTCCACGCCGCCCAACAGGCGCAGCGTCAAGATGGTGTTCCAGCATCTGGCGCTGTTCCCGATGATGAATGTGGGCGAAAACATCGCCTACGGCCTGCGCTGCCGCGGCGAGAACAAGGCCGACATCGGCCGCAAGGTGGCCGCGGTTCTGGAGCGCATCGGGCTGCCGGACGTCGCCGAAAAGCAGGTTTCGCAACTGTCGGGCGGCCAGAAGCAGCGCATCGCGATCGCCCGCTGCATGGTGCTGGAACCTGACGTGCTGCTGCTGGACGAGCCGCTGGGCGCGCTCGACCTGAAGCTGCGCGAACGCATGAAGATCGAGCTGAAGCTCCTGCAGAACCAGTTCAACACCACCTTCCTCTACATCACCCACGACCAGTCGGAAGCGCTGGTCATGTCCGACAATGTGGCGGTGATGAATGCCGGCCGCTTCGAGCAGATCGGCTCGCCGCAGGAACTCTACAACAGCCCCAGGTCCGGCTTCGTGGCCGGCTTCGTCGGCGACAGCAACCGCTGGCAGGGCCGCGCGGTGGACGTTGCCGACGGCGAGGCGCGGGTCGCGCTCGACGCCGGCGGCGAGGTCATCGCCATGACGGGCGACAGCAAGGTGGCAGCCGGCTCGAAGGTGGAGGTTTTCGTCCGCCCCGAAACCATCTCGCTGGGCGCAGGCGCCGACGGCAACCGCCTGTCGGGCACGGTCGACAGCCTGCTGTTCAACGGCGCCAACAGCCGCGTGCTCGTGCGCACGGCGGGCGGCAACCTCGTCGAGGTCGGTCACGCGGTCATGGACGGCTCTTCGCCCGTGAGACCCGGCGATCAGGCCGAAATCTCCTGGCGGCGCGAACATTGCCTGTGCTTCGGCGTGGCGGGGTAGCCGCCATGCCCCGCTCCGACGCCGGCAAACTGTCGCTGATCCTTCTGTTCATGCCCTTCGTCCTGTGGATGGCGCTGCTGATCGTGCTGCCGCAGCTCGGCGTCGGCTACCTGTCGCTGCGCGAGAAGCTGGGGCCGGGCAAATACAGCTTCGGCCTCGCCAACTACATGGATTTCCTGCACGAGCCGGTCTACTGGAACACGCTGCTGCGCACCGCCTGGATGTCGATACTGGTGACCATCCTGGCGCTGATCGTCGGCTTTCCGGTGGCCTACTACATCGCCAAGATCGCCAGGCAGCGCTCGCGGGCGGCGCTGTTTCTCATGTGCCTCATACCGCTCTGGGTCAGCGACCTTGTGCGCGCCTTCGGCTGGATCGTGCTCCTGCGCGAGACCGGGCTCATCTCCGGCTTCCTGCAGGGCATCGGCCTCATCAGCGGCCCCGTGGAACTGCTCTACAACGACGTCACCGTGGTGGTCGGCCTTGTGTATACGGTCGTCCTGTTCATGATCGTGCCGCTGGTTTCGACGCTGGACGGCATGGACAACTCGATGATCGAGGCCGGCTACAACCTGGGCGGCAGCCGCTTCACCGTCTTCAGGCGCATCGTGGTGCCATATGCGATGCCCGGCATCGTCGCGGGCTGCATCATCGTCTTCATGCTGACCGCCGGCAGCTATCTGACTCCCATCCTTCTCGGCGGCAAGAACAGCATGTGGTTCACCGAGCAGATCTACGAGCAGTTCGTCACCCGCTACAATTGGGAATCGGGCGCGACCTTCGGCGTGCTGCTCCTGGCCTTCACGTCCTTCGTCGTCTGGCTCGGACTGCGCCTGACCGGGCAGAGCCTGGCCTCCACCGTAGCGAAGGACTGACCGATGAACGTCGCCGCGCCCCAGTCGACCGCCCTGCGCTGGATCTACGGCGGGTACATGCTCGCCTTCTTCCTCTATCTCGCCGCGCCGCTGGCGGCCGCGGCGATGTTCGCCTTCAACGATTCGCTGTTTCCCGCCCTGCCCTGGAAGGGCTTCACGCTGGACTGGTTCTTCGGCACCACCGAGCCCAAGCTCGGCATGTTCTACGACCGGCGGCTGATGGAAGGCCTGCGCAACTCGCTCTATATCGGCGTGATCGTGTCGGCCCTGTCCGTGGTGGTCGGCACCTGCAACGCCTTCCTGTTCGAGCGCAAGCAGTTCCCGGGCAAGAGCGCGCTCTACGTGCTGATGATCGTGCCGCTGGTCATTCCCGGCGTCATACTCGGCATCTCCATCCTGGTGTTCGCCAGCATGATCGCCAACGGTCTGGAAGACACGTTCGATCTCGAATGGGACTTCCTGCGGCCGGGCATCTTCCTGGTCGTGCTCGGCCAGTTCTCCTTCCTCGTCACCATCACCTCGCTGGTGATCGCGGCGCGGCTGCGCAAGTTCGACGTGGCGCTGGAGGAAGCGGCGCTGAACCTGGGGGCCTCGCGGCTGCGGGTGCTGCGCACGGTCACCCTGCCCTATCTGGCGCCGGCGCTGTTCTCGGCCTTCGTGGTGGCCTTTCTGGTCTCCTTCGAGAACTTCAACACCACGCTGATGCTGGTCGGCTCCGACGCGCCGCTGACGATCACCATGTACGACCGCATGGTCAAGGTCGGCTCCACGCCGGTTCTCAACGCCGTGTCGGTCTTCCTGATGATCGGCTCCGGCCTGCTGGCGCTGCTCAGCGTCGTCGTCCAGCGCGGCAAGGAACCGAAGGCGTAGGCGCTCCGGCCACGGCCGGGCAATGGCCACCACAACTTTCGAGAATGGTACTGGCAGCGTGTCCGG
>ERZ778021.2888-NODE-2888-length-13896-cov-4.061628_pt1 | contig 13896 bp, 16 predicted proteins | sample MGYA00375751_ERZ778021 | MGnify/ENA primary metagenome ERZ778021 (study PRJEB29350, sample SAMN05389814) | bioreactor metagenome | isolation source: Thiocyanate stock bioreactor | place: South Africa: University of Cape Town | collected 2013-08-29 ... | reverse complement strand
CCGGTCACCTGCTGGAGCATGGCCCGGCGGTCTGCGGCACCCTGATCGTGGCCGATATCGGGCTGGAGCCGTTCCGCGTTCTGGGTCCGACCCTTCCCCGGCTGACCGGCCTGTGGCCGCGGCCCGCCATTCCCGACCGCAGGCCGCAGGCCGATCACGGCCCCTGGCTGCGCAAGCAGCAATCGGCGGGGGCGCATAAATACGATCACGGCGCGGCGTTGGTTGTCACAGGGGGGCCCGGCGCGGGCGGGGCTGCTCGGCTGGCCGCGCGCGCCGCGTTGCGCGCGGGCGCGGGTCTGGTGACGCTGGCCCCACCCGCATCCGCGATGGCCGAACACGCCCTGCCGCCCGATGCGCTGATGCGCCGCGCCATCGACGACGGCCCTGCCCTGGCAACGGCGCTTGCGGACCGCCGCGCCATGGCGCTGTGCCTGGGGCCGGGCGGCGGGGTCGCGCGGATGCTGGCGCTGCTGCCTGCCGCCTGCGAGGCCGCCCGCCCTATGGTGCTGGACGCCGATGCGCTGACGGCCCTGGCGCAGGCGCCGCATCCGCTGTCGCCATCCTGCGTGCTGACCCCGCATGGCGGCGAATTCGCGCGGCTGTTCCCCGATCTGGCCCAGGATCTGGCCCGCCCGGGCGGTCCGGGCAAGGTCGCGGTCCTGCGGATCGCCGCGCAGAGAATCGGCGCCGTGGTGCTGTTGAAGGGGCCGGACACGGTGATCGCCGCCCCGGACGGGCGCGCGGCGATTCATTCGGACGCGGCCATCCCCTGGCTGGCCACCGCGGGCGCGGGCGATGTGCTGGCCGGGCTGATCACCGGCGTGCTGGCCCGCGGCCTGCCGCCGTTCGCGGCCACCTGCCTGGCCGTGCGCCTGCATGCGCAGGCGGCACGCCAGCACGGTCCCGGCCTGATCGCCGACGATCTGGTCGAGGCTCTGCCCGCCGTCATCGCCGCCTGGCGCTGAGACCGCCTAGACCCACTTCGCCAAAGGCGGCAGGCTCATCAGCACGGCATCGGCGTTGTGACCCGTCTCAAGGCCGAACTTGGTGCCGCGGTCATAGACCAGATTGTATTCGGCATAGAGCCCGCGATGGACCAGCTGCGTGTCGCGGTCCGCATCGGTGAAGGGCTGGGTCATCCGCGCCTCGGCCAGCGGCAGGAAGGCGGGCAGGAAGGCGGCCCCCACGGCTTGGGTAAAGGCGAAATCGGCCTCCCAATCGCCGGTGTTCAAATCGTCGTAGAAGATGCCGCCGACGCCTCGCGCCCGGCCGCGATGGGGAATGAAGAAATACTCGTCCGCCCAGGCCTTGAACCGGTCGTAATAGACGTCGTCATGCGGCGCGCAGGCCGCGCGCAGCGTGTCGTGGAAATGCGCGGTGTCATCCGCGTATTCGATGCAGGGGTTCAGGTCGGACCCGCCCCCGAACCACCAGGCGCCCGGCGTCCAGAACATGCGCGTGTTCATGTGCACCGCCGGCGCATGCGGGTTCTGCATATGCGCCACCAGGCTGATCCCCGAGGCCCAGAACCGCGGATCATCCGCCATGCCGGGCACGCCGCGGGCAGCCATCGCGGCCTGGGCGCGCGGCGCCAGGGTGCCGTGGACTTCGGACCAGTTGACGCCCACCTTTTCAAAGACGCGCCCGCCGCGCATGACCGACATGATGCCGCCGCCGCCATCATCGGCGCGGGCGGTCGGCGTGACCTCGAACCGACCGGCGGAGGCATCGCCGGGGGCACGACCCTCCAGCGCCTCGAAGCTTTCGGTGATGCGGTCGCGAAGGGTTCGGAACCAGTCGGCGGCGCGGCGGCGTTGATCGTCCATGGCGGGCCTCATTCGTGATTTGCATTGGCCGCGTCAACGCGGCTAGCATCGCAGACGTCCTTAAAGAGAGCCGCCATGCGCCGCAACACCACCCTTGCCCTCTGCCTGGCGCCCGTCCTGGCCCTGGCCGCCTGCGGCACGCCCCAGGAACGCTGCATCAGCCGCAACACCAGCGAATTCCGCACCGTCAGCAGCCTGCTGGCCGATGTGGAGGGCAACCTGTCGCGCGGTTATGCCTGGGAGGAGCGTCAGGTCGTCCGCACCCGGTTCGCGCAATGCGAGACTGTGACGCGCGACCGCGAGGGCCGGGCCGTGGTCTCGACCTATGGCTGCTGGCGCGACTACGTCGATTCCGAGCGCTACCGCGTGCCCATCGACCCGGTCGCCGAGGCGCGCAAGCGCGACGGTCTGATCGCGCGCCGCGACGCCCTGTCGCGCAGTGCCCAGGCCGCCGTCACCGCCTGCCGCGCCGCCTATCCGGAAACCGGCTAAGCCCCTACAGGATCTGCGCGGTGACCGGGTCGGCCAGGCTGCGGCCGCCATCCACGGTGATGATCTGGCCGGTCACAAAGCGTGCGCCGTCGCTGACCAGGTAATGAACAGTCTCGGCCAGCTCATCGGCGGGGGCGATGCGGCCCAGGGGGGTGCCCGCGATGATCTGGGCGCGCTGGTCGGGGTTGTCCTTCAGCGCGCATTGCAATTCGTGCGACATCACGCTGCTGAAGCTGACCCCGTTCACGCGGATGCGGTGCGGTGCCAGCGCCAAAGCCAGCCCGCGGGTGGCCTGTTCCTGCGCCGCGCAGGCGATGGAATAGCCCAGCATCGAGGGAATCGGCCGCCGCGCCGCCAGGGTCGAGATGTTCACGATGGCCCCGCTTTGCGCCGAGGGGCCTTCGGTTTCCGCCTGCCGGATCATGCGCTTGGCCACCATCTGCGACAGGCGCAGACCGGCCAGCATGTTCTGGCGCAGCATCTCCTCCAGCGCGTCCATGTCGGTTTCCAACGGGTCGCTGCCCCGCACAAAGCGGTGCGCATTGACCAGGATGTCGACCCGGTCGAAGGCGTCCAGCGTCGCCGACAGCAGGTTGGCCATGGCCAGCTTTTCCGACATGGCGCCGACGAAATGGCGCACCTGGCTCTGGTCATCGGCGTAATCGGACACGACCGACTGCAGCATGGCCTCGTCGCTATCGGCGAACATGACCGAGGCGCCACGCTCGGCCAGGTGGCGGGCGATGGCCAGGCCGACGCCCTTGCCCGCGCCGGTGACGATGGCCACCTTGCCCTGAATCGACATGGTCATCGGCGGGCGCCCTTGCGGGGTGCGGCGCTGCCCTTGCCGGCGGCGCTGGCCTCGATCACCTTGAAGCGCGTGTCGCCGCCGATCTCGTGGACCTGGCCGAAATGCTGGGCCAGCACCGATTCGTAGGGAAGATGCCGGTTCGCCACCATCCACAGCCGCCCCGCCCCCGTCAGCAGGCGCGCGGCGGTCGCGATGAAAGACGCCCCAAGACGCGGGTCGGCCTGGCGTCCCTCATGAAACGGCGGGTTCATGACCACACCGTTCACCGGCTCGCGCAGCGCAAAGTCCCGCGCATCGGCCCAATGGAACCGCACGCGCGGATCGGTGACGTTGCGCCGCGCCGATTCCAGCGCGGTGTGATCGGCCTCGACCAGATGCAGCTCTGTCACGCCGGGGCGCGCCAGAACCTGGGCCGACAGCCAGCCCCAGCCCGCGCCCAGATCGACGATACGCGTGGGCAGCTTGGGCGGCAGATGCTCGGCCAGCATCCGCGACCCGGGGTCGATCCCGTCCGCGGAAAATACCCCCGGCAGGGTCACAAAGCCCGGCGCGACCTCGGTCGCGGTGGCGGTCCAGTCGGCGGGCAGACCCTGCGGCGGCAGCGTCAGGCGAAAGATCTTGCCATGCGCCTTGCTGATCACGTCGTCGATCTGCGCCACGCCGCGCAGCTCCCGCAGCAGCGAATCGACGCCATCGGTCTTTTGTCCGTCGACCCAGATCGTGGCGTCCGGCGCCAGATAGGCGGCGGCCTGGGCCAGACGCGCGCGGGACGCGGCCTTGGCACGGGGCAGCCGGACGATGGCGGCATCGAACAGCCCCTCGGCCTCGGTGCGCACGTCGAAGCCGCGCGCGGTCAGGCCCTGATGGTCGGGGAAATGCCCCTGCAGCACCGTCAGCTGCGCGGGGTCGAGGGGGGACAGGTCATCGGCGGCGCTTGCGCCGATGAACAGCACCCGGCCTCCGGGATGGCCGTCCGGAAAGGCCAGGTCCAGTCGTGATTGGGTCACGCGATTACTCTTTTTCCATGGTGCATTGCAGGGGATGCTGCTGGCGTCGGGCCAGCTCCATCACCTGGGCGACCTTTGTCTCGGCCACCTCGTGAGAAAAGACGCCGACGACCGCCACGCCCTTGCGATGCACGGTCAGCATGATCTCGATCGCCTGCGCGTGGGTCATGTGGAACAGACGTTCCAGCACATGCACGACGAACTCCATCGGGGTGAAGTCGTCGTTCAGCAACAGGACCTTGTACATGGGGGGGCGCTGCGACTTGGCGCGCGGCTTGACCGCAAGGTCGGATTGGTCGTCGGGGTTCCGGGGGTCGGTCATCCAGTGCGTCATCGGGCTGCGGTCGTTCCTGAATGCTGCGGCGACGGTAGGGCGACCATCGGGCTTCGGTTTAAATATAGCGCAATCGCGCCGGGATGAAAGCCCCCCCTGCCGCGGCATCGCGACCGCCCCGTGTCGAAACAGCAGACAAAATTAAGTCGAATGCCCGGTTTCATGGATAAAACACCCGTGCTATTATAGGTTGATTAACGACGGGTGTGCGACAAATGACGCGCCCGCTTGAGGCAGAGAGACAGCGACAGTGATCCGATTTCCCAAAGCCTTCCGGCTGATCCGTCATGCCGTTCTGGCGATGACCCTGCTGGCCATGCCGGCCGCGGCGGCGCCCTTTGCGGCCTATGTCATGGATGCCCGCACGGGCCAGCCCATCTATCGACAGAACGCCGACACGCGGCTGCATCCAGCGTCGTTGACCAAGATGATGACCCTCTACATGGCGTTCCATGCCATCGAAAGTGGTCGCGTCCGGTTGGATTCGCGCTTCACCATCTCCACCAAGGCCGCGAACGAGCCGCCCTCCAAGCTGGGTCTGCGGGCCGGACAGCAGATCGAACTGCGCTATCTGCTGCGTGCGGCGGCGATCAAGTCCGCCAACGATGCCGCCACCGCCATCGGCGAGGGGCTGGCCGGCTCTGAGGAGGCGTTCACCCAGCAGATGACGCAGATGGCGCGCGCCCTGGGCATGAACAACACCCAGTTCCGCAACGCCCACGGCCTGACCCGCGAGGGGCATTTTTCCACCGCGCATGACATGAGCCTTTTGGGCCGGCACCTGTTCTACGATTTCCCTCAGTATTACAACCTGTTCTCGCGTCGCTCGGCCGATGCGGGGATCGCGCAGGTCGCCTCGACCAACCGTCGCTTCCTGGACGCCTATTCGGGCGCCGACGGGATCAAGACCGGATATACGCGCGCGGCGGGCTTCAACCTGACGGCCTCGGCGCAGCGCGGCAACCGCCGCCTGATCGCGACCGTCTTTGGCGGCACCTCGACCGCGCATCGCAACCAGGTCATGACCGAACTGCTGGACAGCAGCTTCACCCGCATCCCGGACCGCGTCCGCGAGGTCAAGCCGCAGCGCCCGCGCATGCTGGTCCAGGCCACGACCCGGCGCGCCCAGGTGCCCGCCAGCCCCGCCGCCACCCAGGCAGAGCCGCAGCGGATGGTGCTGCAGGCCTCTCCGCCGCCCTCGACGCGCCCGGCCCAGGCCTCCAGCCTGGTCGCCGCCGCAACGCCCCCCGTTGATCTGACCGAGGCCCTGCGTCAGGCGGGCGCCACCGCGACCGCCCCCGTGCCGCCCGGCGTCGCCCTGGCGCGCAGCGCGCGGCCCCGCAGCAGACCGGGCAGCGCCGCGCCCGCGCCGGATCAGGCCGATCAGATCGCTCAGGCCATCGCGACGGCGGTCGCCTCCGACGCTGCCCCGGCGGCCTCGGCCAGCCTGGCGGCCCCGGTGCTGGCGGCCTCGGCCCGGCCCGCACCCTCGCCGCGGCGCAGTGCCAGCATCGCCGCCGTGGCCCAGCCAGAGGCCCCCGCCGCTGCCCCCGAACCCACGCCGACCGCAACAGAGGGTGCGTTGTCGCTGAACAGCTCGGCCGCACCGCGGCCCCGGTCGGAAACCGTGATTCTGGCCGCCATGGGCGAAGGCGATCTGGGCAACCCCGAGGCGCTGGAGGTCGTGCGCAGGCCCACCGACAGCGGTCGGAACTGGGGCGTCTCGCTGGGCCTCTATACGACGCAAGCCGAGGCGGACCGTCTGCTGCTCAGCTTGGCGCTGCAGGACGGCAACTTGTTCGGCGCGGCCCGCCGCCATGTCGCCAACACCAATCGCGGGTTCGAGCCGCGCTTTGTGAACCTCAGCAAGGGGCACGCCCAGCTGGCCTGCGAACGCATGGGCAGCCGGTCCCAGCCCTGTTCCGTCATCGCGAACTGATCACCAACCATCGGCACCGACCCTGACCCCCGCCCACCGGCGGGGGTTTTTTTGCATGTCCTGCAACGACTAAGGTGCGACAACCCGCCCGGTTGGGTCCGGCGCGCTTTTCCCTATTTTTGTTTCAGTAATTTCTGAAATGACGGGAACACGCGAATGCCGATCTCTGCACTGCGCCAGGATTTCATCCTGCATTTCGGCGAGATGGGCTCGCGGTGGGGGATCAACCGCACCGTGGGCCAGGTCTATGCCCTGCTGTTTCTGGCCGATGACCCGCTCTGCGCCGATGACATCGTGGGCGCCCTCGGGTTCTCAAGGTCGAACGTGTCGATGGCCCTCAAGGAGCTGCAAAGCTGGAACCTGGTCCGCCTGCGCCACCGGCCCGACGACCGGCGCGAATTCTTCACCACGCCCGACGACCTGTGGGAGATCGTCCGCTGCCTCATCGCGGAACGCAAAAAGCGCGAGATCGACCCCACGCTGACCAAGCTGCGCGAGCTGTCGATGACCGAGCCCGACCCCGCCGATCGCGCGGCCCATGCCCGCATCGCCGAGCTGCGACAGCTGATCGAGCAGATGACCGCGTTTCACGACGACCTGGCCCGGTTCGAGACCGAGCGTCTGGTCGCCCTGTTGAACATGGGTGCCCGGATCGGGCGCCTGGTCGACAGCGCGGGCAAGCTGATCCCGATACGCCGCTCCAAATCCTGAACAGAAAGGCCCTCAGATGGACCCGCTGATCCTGTCACGGATTCAGTTCGCCGCGAACATCTCGTTCCACATCCTGTTTCCGACCATCACCATCGCGCTTGGCTGGGTGCTCTTGTTCTTCAAGCTGCGCTTCAACGCCACCGGCGCCGAGAAATGGATGGACGCCTATCGCTTCTGGGTGAAGGTGTTCGCCCTGTCCTTTGCGCTTGGTGTCGTGTCCGGCATCACCATGTCGTTCCAGTTCGGCACCAACTGGCCCGGCTTCATGGAGGCCGTGGGCAATGTCGCGGGACCGCTGCTGGCCTATGAGATCCTGACGGCCTTCTTCCTCGAGGCTGCGTTCCTGGGCATCATGCTGTTCGGTTTCCGCCGTGTGCCCGGCTGGCTGCACACGACGGCGACGGCGCTGGTGGCATTTGGCACGACCCTGTCGGCCTTCTGGATTCTGGTCCTGAACAGCTGGATGCACACCCCCGCGGGGTATGAGCTGCGCGACGGCGTCGTCCATGCGACCGACTGGTTCGCCATCGTCTTCAACCCGTCGATGCCTTACCGGCTGGCGCATATGCTGCTGGCCTCGGGTCTGACGGTGTCCTTCCTGATCGCCGGCTTCTCGGCCATGCGCTGGCTGTGGGGCGACCGCAGCGACGAGGTCCGCGCGACGCTGCGCTTCGGCGCGACGCTTGGCGCGATCCTGATCCCGATCCAGATCTATGCCGGCGACATGCACGGCCTGAACACGCTGGAGCATCAGCCCGCCAAGGTCGCCGCGATGGAAGGCAACTGGGAGACCCAGGGCAACGTCCCGCTGGTGCTGTTCGCGATCCCCGACCAAGAGGCGCGCGAGAACCGCATGGAGATCGCCATCCCCAGTGTCGCCTCGCTGATCCTGACGCACAGCTTCGACGGCGAGGTGCCGGGCCTGAACGACTTCGTGGCCGAGGACGGCACGATCGAACACCCGCCCGTGGCGCCGGTCTTCTACGCCTTCCGCGTGATGGTGGGCCTGGGCTTTGCGATGCTGGCGCTGTCCTGGTCGTCGGTCTGGCTGATGCGCCGCGGCCGCGGTATCGAGGGGCTGCCCCGTCCGTGGATATACGCCTTCGTCGGCATGGCCTTTTCGGGCTGGGTCGCGACCCTGGCCGGCTGGTACGTGACCGAGATCGGGCGCCAGCCCTGGCTGGTCACCGGCGTGCTGACCACCAAGGAGGCGGTCGGGCCGGTGACGGGCGGCATGGTCGCCTCGACGCTTGCGGCCTATCTGCTGGTCTATGCGGGGCTATCTGGGCACGCTGACCTATCTGGCGCGCAAGGCCGCCCGCCACGACCCGCTGACCCCCGATGTCCCGAAACCCGATGCGGGCATCCGCGTCCTGCAGCCCGGAGAGTAAGCGATGATGGACCTGTTCGGAGACCCCGCCATCTGGCTGCCCTTCGTCTTTGCCGGCCTGATGGGCACCGCGATCCTGGTCTATGTGATCCTGGACGGGTTCGACCTGGGCGTGGGGCTGCTGTTCCCCTTTGCCACACCGACCGAGCGCGACCGCATGGTCGCCTCGATCGGCCCCTTCTGGGACGCGAACGAGACCTGGCTGGTGCTGGCGATCGGCATCCTGCTGGTGGCGTTCCCGGTCGCGCATGGGGTGATCCTGACCGCGCTGTATCTGCCGGTGGCGGTGATGCTGGTCGGGCTGATCCTGCGCGGCGTCGCGTTCGAGTTCCGCGTCAAGGCCCCCACCCGTCATCGCGGTGCCTGGAACAAGGCGTTCTTTGGCGGCAGCCTGGCCTCGACCCTGTCGCAGGGCTTCATGCTGGGGATGTATATCACCGGGCTGCAGTTCACCTGGGCGAACATCGCATTCGCAACGCTGACGGCGGTGTTCCTGACGGTGGGCTTCAGCTTCATTGGCGCGGTCTGGCTGATCGGCAAGACCGAAGGCGCGTTGCAGGCCAAGGCGATCCTCTGGGCGCGGCGCGGCATCTGGGGGCTGATCGCGGGCATCACGGCCATCTCGGCGGCCTCGCCCCTGGTCAGCGCGCGGATTTGGGACAAGTGGTTCAGCTGGCCCGAGATCGTCTGGCTGGCACCGCTGCCGATCCTGTCTGCGGTGCTGGTGCTGACGCTGTGGCGGGTGCTGCACCGGTTGCCGCTGGATGGCGACCGGCTGGCCTGGGCGCCGTTCTGGATGGCCTCGGCGCTGTTCGTGATGGCGTTCGGGGGGCTGGCCTACAGCTTCTACCCCTATGTCGTGCCCGAACAGATGACGATCTATGAATCAGCGGCAGCCCCCGAAAGCCTGATCATCATCCTGGTGGGCACGATGGTCGTGCTGCCCATCATCATCGCCTATTCGATCCTCGCCTATACGGTGTTCCGCGGCAAGGCGACCGAACTGACCTATTACTGAACGAAAAAGGCGGGCCCCGGGGCCCGCCTTTCCCGCACTGTCAGGGGCCCTCAGCCGCTGAACAGGAAATGCAGGACGTCGCCGTCCTTGACCTCATAGGTCTTGCCCTCGACGCGCAGCTTGCCCGCCTCGCGCGCGCCGGCCTCTCCCTTGCCCGCGACGTAATCGTCATAGGCGATGGTTTCCGACCGGATGAAGCCCTTTTCGAAATCGCCATGGATCACGCCCGCCGCCTGCGGGGCCAGCGTGCCCTTGGTAATGGTCCAGGCGCGCGCCTCCTTGGGGCCCACGGTGAAATAGGTCTGCAGGCCCAGCAGGGTGTAGCCGGCGCGGATCAACCGGTCCAGGCCCGGCTCCTCCAGCCCCATCTCGCCCAGGAACATCTGCGCCTCATCAGTGTCCAGCTGGCTGATCTCCTCCTCAATCCGGGCTGAGATCACGACATGGCCCGCGCCCTGCGCCTCGGCCATCTCGCGGACCTTCTCGGACAGGGCGTTGCCGTTGGCGGCCTCGTCCTCGGCCACGTTGCAGACGAACAGTACCGGTTTCGCGGTCAGCAGCTGCAGCATGTCCCATGCGCGGCGGTCGTCATCCGACACGGTGATGGTGCGCGCGGGGCGACCCTCGTTCAGCACGGCCAGCGCCTGCTGCAACAGGCGCTGCTGATCGGCCGCGTCCTTGTCGCCGCCCTTCAGCTTGCGCGACAGGTTGGCCAAGCGACGCTCAATCGATTCCATGTCGGAAATCATCAGCTCGGTCTCGATCACCTCGGCGTCCGCCAGCGGATCGACGCGGCCCTCGACATGGGTGATGTCGCCATCCTCGAAACAGCGCAGCACATGGACGATGGCGTCCACCTCGCGGATCGTGGCCAGGAACTGGTTGCCCAGACCCTCGCCCTTGGAGGCGCCCTTCACCAGGCCCGCGATATCGACAAAGGTGATGCGCGTCGGGATGATTTGCTTGCTGCCCGCGATCTGGGCCAGGGTGTCCAGGCGCGGATCGGGGACCGCGACCTCGCCCACATTGGGCTCGATGGTGCAGAACGGGAAATTCGCGGCCTGTGCGGCTGCGGTTTTCGTCAATGCGTTGAACAGCGTCGACTTGCCCACGTTCGGCAAGCCCACGATCCCCATGCGAAAGCCCATGACAGCACCCTTTCCCGTCTGAATATCCCGCGCCTGTTACGCGCCCCGCGCGGCCAAGTCCAGCCTTGGCCCGATTGCGCCCAGGGCCCATGCGGGCTAGTGCTGGGCGCAAAGAATGCGGGGCCAGAAAAGGCGGGGATGACATGACCAGAATCGACGACAGGTTTGCGGCACTCAAGGCGCAGGGCAAGAAGGCCTTCGTGGCCTATATGATGGCCTCGGACCCCGATGATGCGACCGCGCTGCAGATCATGCGCGGCCTTCCCGAGGCGGGCGTCGACATCATCGAGCTGGGCATGCCCTTCACCGACCCGATGGCCGATGGCGGCACCATCCAGGCGGCGGGCCAGCGCGCACTGGCCAATGGCGGAAGCGTCAGCCGCACGCTGGACATGCTGCGCGCGTTCCGGCGCGAGGACACGACCACGCCGGTCGTCCTGATGGGCTATTACAACCCGATCTATGCGCGCCCCGGCGGCGTGACCCAGTTCCTGACCGACGCGGTCGAGGCGGGCGTGGACGGCCTGATCGTCGTCGACCTGCCCCCCGAGGAGGACAGCGAGCTGTGCATTCCCGCCAGCGCCGCGGGCCTGAACTTCATCCGCCTGGCGACCCCCACGACCGATGACAAGCGCCTGCCCGCGGTGGTCAAGAACACCTCGGGCTTTGTCTATTACGTCAGCGTGACGGGCATCACCGGGGGCGCCGCAGCCAACGCCGCCGACGTCGCCCCCGAGGTCGCGCGCATCCGCGCGGGCGCAGGCCTGCCGGTGGTGGTGGGTTTCGGCATCTCGACGCCCGAGGCCGCGCAGCAGATCGCCTCGGTCGCGGATGGCGTCGTGGTGGGCAGCGCCATCGTCAAGCAGATCGGCGAGGGCCGCCCGGTCCCCGAGATCCTGGATTTTGTCCGCGACCTGGCCGCGGGGGCCCATCGCGGGTGACGCTGACCTTCGATCACGTTGCCATCGCCGCCCGCACCCTGGACGAGGGCGCCGCATGGCTGCGCGCGCGGGGCCTGCACCCTGAGCCGGGCGGCCGCCATCCGGGCCTTGGCACGCATAATATGCTGCTGTCCCTGGGCCCCGGTGAATATCTGGAGCTGATCGCCCGCGACCCCGGTCAGGACGGCCCGCCCCGCTGGTTCGGCCTGGACGGGTTCGACGGGCCGCCTCGCGTCGCGGGCTGGGTGGCGCGCATGTCGCCGCTGACCCCGCCGCCCGGAACTCAGGTCGCCCAGGCCCGCCGCGGCGATCTGGCCTGGACCATCACCTTGCCCGATGCGGGCCAGATGCCGCGTGGCGGGGCGCAGCCCATGCGGATCGACTGGGGCCAGGGGCCGCACCCCTCGGACCGCCTGCCCGATCGCGGCGTACGCCTGTCGCGCCTGACCCTGCCGCTGGAGGCGCTGGCGCTGGACGATCGCCGCCTGATGCTGACCGGCGCGGGCACGCCGATGACCCTGACGCTGACCACCCCCACCGGAGACGTGACGCTGTGATCCTGCGCGATGCGACCCCCGACGACGTGCCCCTGATCGCGGCGATCTGGAACCCCATCGTGCGCGACACCACGATCACCTTCTGGCCGAACGAACGCAGCCATGACCAGATCGAGACCCTGATCGCCGAGCGGCAGGCGACCGGCTACGCCTTTCTGGTGCTGGAGAGCGACGGCATCGCGGGCTTTGGCACCTATAGCCAGTTCCGGGGCGGGCTGGGCTATGTCCGCAGCCAGGAACACACAATCTATCTGGCCCCCGACCGCAGGGGCGGCGGGCTGGGCCGGACCCTGCTGCGCGGGCTGGAGGATCACGCCCGCGACCGCGGCCACCGCATCCTGATCGGCGGCATCACCGGGTCGAACACCGGGTCGATCGCCTTCCACCGGGCGATGGGCTACGGCGAATGGGGTCGGATTCCTGCGGCAGGCTGGAAATTCGGGCAGTATCACGACCTTGTGCTGATGGGTCGCGATCTTTCGTGCTAGGGGCGCGCGGGGGCGGCATTGCGCCCCTATCGCTTGGGGTGTTTCGGCGCTAACCTTGGGCCATGGATTGCTGCACCACCCCCGAGACCTGCACCGGCCCCTGCCCCGAACTGCCGCGTCCGCGCAGCTTCTGGCAGCGCATGGCCGACCGAATCACGGCCTTTCTGTGGACCAACCGTCCGGCCACGCCGCCCGAACGATCGGTCGCCTTCACCATCGCCGTGATCGCGCTTGGCGCCAAGCTGGCCAAGGTCGACGGCACCGTCGAGCGGTCCGAGGTCGCGGCCTTTCGCCGGGTGTTCATCATCCCCCGCTCCGAGGAAAAGAACGCCGCCCGCGTCTTTGACCTGGCGCGTCAGGACGTGGCGGGCTTCGATGCCTGGGCGCGCAAGATGGCGTCGATGTTCCAGCCGGGCGACCCGGTGCTGCTGGACGTGATGGAGGGGTTGTTCGTCATCGCCGTCGCCGATGGTGCGCTGCACGAGGCCGAGATCCAGTTTCTGGACGAGGTCGGGCGCATCTTCGGGCTGGCGCCCGAGCAGATCGCCGCGATCCGGCGCCGCCATGACAGCGGCGCGGGCTGCCCCCCCTGCGAGGTTCTGGGCGTGGCCCCCGACACCCCCCTCCCCGAGGTCAAACGCCGCTGGCGTCAGCTGGTGCGCGAGAACCACCCCGACCAGGCCATCGGCCGCGGCCTGCCCCCCGAGGCGATCCGCCTGGCCGAGGCCCGCACCCGCCGCCTGAACGAGGCCTGGGAAAGCTATCGCGACCTCTATCGCCGCAATCTGCATCTGGGCGCGGCCTGACCCTTGCGCAGCGGGCCGCCCCTGCCCATCTTGCGGGCATGAGACATCTGGCCCTTGCCCTGACACTGGCGCTGATCTCCGGCCCTGCCCTTGCGCAGGAGGCCGAGCCGCCGGGATTTTTCGAACGCGGTCTGGGCACGATCATGGGTCAGCTGTTCGGCGGAGAGGAACCCGCGCCCCTTGCCGATGCCCTGCGCGGCATGGGACCGGTGCTGCAGGATCTGGCGGCCCAGGTCGATGACCTGCGCCACTACCACGCCCCCGAACGCCAACCCAACGGCGACATCCTGATCCGCCGCCGCGAAGGCGCGCCCCCGCCGCCCCCCTTGGGCGAGACGTTGCAGCCCGATCCCGACCAACCCCAGATCGCGCTTTAAAGCGTTTCTGCAAAAACCGGAATCATGGGATTCCCAAAGGGGTCTGCTTGT
>ERZ778021.2887-NODE-2887-length-13914-cov-4.993795_pt1 | contig 13914 bp, 16 predicted proteins | sample MGYA00375751_ERZ778021 | MGnify/ENA primary metagenome ERZ778021 (study PRJEB29350, sample SAMN05389814) | bioreactor metagenome | isolation source: Thiocyanate stock bioreactor | place: South Africa: University of Cape Town | collected 2013-08-29 ... | reverse complement strand
GCGTTAACCATACATAAAACCGCCGCATGGCGCGGCTAGCGGGCTTCGTGGTAGCCTTTCATTAACCATAATTCCGGCCCGGAGCCCGAATGCCATGAGCGAAGCCCCCGAATCCGCGCCCGTCGAGACCAATGTCCGCCGGCTGGCCGACGCCGTGCGCGAGGTGAAGAACGCGCTCGCCGACCGCGACGACGTCGTGGTCGAGCTGCGCGAGGCGGAGCGCACGCGCCTCGAACTGCTGGCGCAGGAGCTGGAGGGCGTGGCGGCCGACGCGCCGGCCGAGCATCCCGGCTTCGACCTCGCCGTTTCGTCGGGGGCGCAGCCGCGCTACTGGGTGGACGCCGTCGCCCATGTCGCGATGGGCCGCGACCGGCGCACCTACCGCTTCGTCCGCGACACGCGGCTGGGGCGCGTCGTGCTGGCCGAGTCGACCGATATGAAGGCGGTGGCCGACGCGGTGACGCGCTACGTGGCCGAGCGCATCGTCGAGCGCCAGCAGGCGCTGGAGACCGGGTCGACCGGCTTCATCGAAGCGCGGCCGGCCGCTGCCGAGCCGGCGCAGGCGGCCGCGCGCCCCGCTGCGGCGCGGCGGCCGGGCGACGCGCTCTCCTCGCTCGCCTTCATGGTGCTCGGCGTGCTGGTCGGCATCGCGGTGACGCTCGCCGTGCTGCGCGACAGGGTGCCGGAGCTGACCAATCTTTTCCAAGGCTGAGGCCGTAGCTCAGGCGGCGGCGTCGCGCCGCTCCAGCGTGAACTCCTCGCAGCCGATGTCGGCCATGTCGAGCGTCGGGCCGGTGATGCCGCGGCGGGTGAGCCGCACATGCCAGCCGTCGTTCCGCGGGGCGATCTCGAAATAATTGTACTGCGCGGCCGGCCGCGCCGATCCCGTCGCTTGCCCGGCGGCGGCGACGCCGACGACCGGCACGCGCCCTTCCGGGCCCGCGATCCAGTGGGTGGTCGGCAGGTGGGTGTGGCCGTGCAGCACGAGCTCGGCGCCGTTCCTGCGGATCGACTGCTGGAAGCGGGTGATGCCGAACAGCCGCTTGTGGGTGGCGGTGGCGCCGCGCACCGGCGGGTGGTGGATCAGCACGACGCGGAACAGGCCCTCCTTGCCGGTTTCGGCGAGCAGCGCGTCCAGCCGGTCGGCCTGGTCGCCGCCGAAGGCGCCGCTCGCCATGAAGGGTGCGGTGGCGCGCGCCGAGGAGACGCCGATGATGGCGAGCGGCCCGCGCCGGCGCAGGAACGGAAACGAATCGCGGTCGACCGGGCGGTCGAAGCCGTCGCCCGCCATCCAGCCGCCCCAGGCGCGGCAGGCCCTGTCGAGCGCGCCGGGCACGTAGGCGTCGTGGTTGCCCGGCACCAGCGAGACATCCTCGAAGGAGCCCAGCGCCTCCAGCCACATCCGCGCCATCTCGATCTCGCCGTCGAGCGCCAGATTGACGAGGTCGCCGGTGACGGCGATATGGTCGTGCGGCATGTGGCGCAGGTCGGCGATCAGCCTTTCGGCGATGCCGTCCTGCATGTGGTGGCGCCGGCTGCGGCGCCAGTTGATGTAGCCGGTGATGCGCTTGGAGGCGAGCTCGCGATAGCGTACCGCCGGCAGCGGCCCGAGATGGATGTCGGAGAAATGCGCCAGCCGGAACATCATCCCTTTCTAGGGCAGCGGCGCCGCCGTTGCCAAGCGCGCATTCGGCCTGCCCGCGGCGGAGGCCGGCCGTGAGCGGCGGGGCCGGGCGCGACCCGTTCGCCCAGAACGGCTGGCCGGGGCTGCGGGCGCGGCTGTTCCACCTCTATTTCCTGATGCGGCGGCCGATGACGCTCGGCGTGCGCGGCCTCGTGCTCGACCGCGCGGCGGGCAGCGTCTTCCTCATCCGCCACACCTACGTGCCCGGCTGGCAGCTTCCCGGCGGCGGCGTCGAGCGCGGCGAGACATTCCGCGAGGCGCTGGAGCGCGAGCTGATGGAGGAGGGCAACATCAGGCTCACCGGCGAGCCGGAGCTGCGCTCGCTGCACCTCAACCAGGGCGCCAGCCGGCGCGACCACGTCGCCTTCTACCTGATTACCGACTTCATTCAGGATGGGCCGAAGGCCTCGGACCGCGAGATCGCCGAATCGGGCTTCTTCCCGGTCGGGCGGCTGCCGGAGCTGACCACGCCCGGCACGCGCCGCCGCGTGGACGAAGCGGTGAACGGCGCGGTGCCGTCACCCAACTGGTAACAGAAAGTTACCATCAATTAACATTTCGTGCCCAATCTTGGCCGTGATTGCCTGTTCCCCTTCGCGGGAAAGGGAGAAGACTGCGATGGTCGCAACAACCACGATCCCGAGGTCCGAGCGCAAGCCGGCGATGCTGTGGACGCCGTGGGGACCGATCCCCAAGGGCGGCAAGAGCCGGCTCCAGGTGAAGTCGCGCTGGCTGCCGAACGCGATCGGCCCGGTTGATACCGCCCGGCCGGACGAAGCCGCCCGTCGCCGCGGGAGCTGAGCCGGAGGCGCTGCCAGCGGTCAGGCGCGGGAGAGCCGCGCCCGGTCGTGCGGCGCGTCGAAATCGAGCTCCGGCCCGAGCGGCACGATGCCAGTTGGGTTGATGGTGCGGTGGCTGCCGTAATAATGCGCCTTGATGTGGGCCATGTTGACCGTGTCGGCCACGCCGGGGACCTGGTAGAGGTCGCGCAGATAGTTCGACAGGTTCGGATAGTCGGCGATGCGGCGCAGATTGCACTTGAAGTGCGAATAGTAGACGGCGTCGAACCGGATCAGCGTGGTGAACAGCCGCCAGTCCGCCTCCGTCAACCGGTCGCCGGCGAGATAGCGCTGGCGTGACAGCCGCGCCTCGATCTCGTCGAGGGCGGAAAACAGCTCCCGGAACGCTTCCTCGTAGGCGTCCTGCTTCGTGGCGAAGCCGGCGCGGTAGACGCCGTTGTTGATCGCCGGGTAGACGAAGTCGTTGAGCGCGTCGATCCCGGCCCGCAGCGGCTGCGGATAGAAGTCCAGCGAGGCGTCGCCCCACTGGTCGAAGGCCGAGTTCAGCATGCGGATGATCTCGGAGGATTCGTTGTTGACGATCGTCTCCTCCTTCCTGTCCCACAGCACCGGCACGGTGACGCGGCCCGAATAGGTCGGGTCGGCCTTCGTGTAGATCTGGTGGAGGTAGTCGAAGCCGTAGAGCGTGTCGCCGGTGGCGCCGTCCTCCTTCAGGAAGGTCCAGCCGTTCTCGCCCATGAAATGATGGACGACCGAGACCGAGATGACGCCTTCCAGCTTCTTCAGCGCCCGGAAGATCAGCGTGCGGTGCGCCCACGGACAGGCCCACGAGACGTAGAGGTGGTAGCGTCCCGGCTCGGCCCTGAAGCCGCGCTCGCGCCCCGGCGCCGGCGCGCCGTCGGCGGTCACCCAGTCGCGGAAGCGCGAGGCGGCGCGCTCGAACTTCCCGCCCGTCGTCTTCGTATCATACCAGACGTCCTGCCAGACGCCGTCGACCAGCCTGCCCATGATGTGATCCTCTCGCTCGCCCCTGACCTAGGGCGTCGCGTCCGGTCGCGGAAGGGGCCGGCGGGTGAACGCATCGTCACCGATGCCGTTGCGGGACGCGAAATTTGATGATAGCGGGATTTTCGATCGGGAGGATCCTCGTGAAGCATTGCCGCCTGGAGCGACGACGAATGGGCGCCCGCGCCTGACCGCGAGACGGTCGGCGCGCAGCATTGCGGGCGACTGCCCGCTCCATCCCCTCGCAAGCGGAACCACGAGATGACCGTCGCCGACGTTGTCTACCTGCCGGAAGAGCCGGCCTACGACCATGAGATCGAGCTGATCAACGAGGAGGCCTTCGGCCCCGGCCGCTTCGCGCGCGCCGCGCAGAAGATCCGCGAGGGTGGGCCGCACGACCGGGCGCTGTCCTTCGTCGCGCTCTTCCACGGCACGGTGGTCGGCTCGGTGCGGCTGACGCCGATCGCCGCCGGGGCGGGCAGGGGGCTGCTGCTCGGGCCGCTCGCCGTGCGCCCCGCCCACAAGAACGTCGGCATCGGCCGGCGGCTGATGCGCATCGCGCTCGACGCCGCGCGCGAGGCAGGCTGGGGCGTTGTCGTGCTGGTCGGCGACGAGCCCTATTACGGCCCGCTCGGCTTCGTGCGCGTGCCCTACGGCCAGCTCGCCATGCCGCGCCCGGTCGACCCCGAGCGTCTGCTCGCCCACGAGATCGCTCCCCGCGCGCTCGCCGCCATGCAGGGCGCCGTCGTGCATGCCAACCTCGCCGAGGCGGCGGCCTAGCCGGCATCCTCCAGCACCATCGCGGCGCCCTTGGCGCCGGTGACGATGGCCGCGGCGTTGGTGTTGCCGCTGATGACGGCGGGGAAGACCGAGGCGTCGACGACGCGCAGGCCGGAAACGCCGTGGACGCGCAGGCGCGGGTCGACCACGGCCGCCGCCGGGTCCGGCCCCATGCGGCAGGTCGAGACCGGGTGGTAGACGGTGCCCGAGCGGCGGCGGAAGTCGTCGATCAGGGCGGCGTCCTCGACGCAGGCCGGGCCGGGCAGGATCTCTTCGGCGATCACTTTCGCCAGCGCCGGCTGGGCGGCGACGACGCGCAGGAACTTCACCGCCGCCAGCATCTCGGCCACGTCGTGGTCGGTCGAGAACGCGTTGGCGACGATGCGGGGGGCCGCGAGCGGGTCGGCCGAGCGGATGTGGATCGCGCCGCGGCTCGTCGGCCGGCAGTTGGAAAGCCCGATCGAGAAGCCCGGCCACGGGTCCGGCGAGAGGATCGGCCGTTCGCCCGCCCGCGGCAGGACGGTCGAGAAGGCCTGGAAATAGAGCTGCATGTTGGGCCGGTCGCAGCCAGGATCGGTGCGGAAGAAGCCGCCGCCCTGGTTCATGCTCATCGACAGCGGGCCGGAGCGCAGCGCGAGGTAGCGGCTGCCGGCCAGCGCCTTGCCCCACCACGGGCGCAGGAGCTGGTTCAGCGTCGGCACCTTCGCCTTCCAGGTGTAGTTGATGCCCTGATGGTCCTGCAGGTGGTCGCCGACATGGGGATTGGCCTGGACGACCGCGATGCCGTGCGCCCCGAGCACGGCGGGATCGCCGATGCCGGAGAGTTCGAGGAGTTGCGGCGAGCCGATCGAGCCGGCCGACAGGATCACCTCGCGGCGCGCCCGCGCCGTCCGCCTCGCGCCGCCGCGCAGATATTCGACGCCGACGGCGCGGCCGCCCTCGAACAGGATGCGGGCGGCGTGCGCGCCGGTCTCGACGGTCAGATTGGGGCGTTTCATCGCCGTGCGCAGGAAGGCGCGGGCGGCCGACATGCGGCGGCCGTCCTTCGTGGTGATCTGGTAGATGCCGACGCCTTCCTGCGTCGCGCCGTTGAAGTCGGGATTGAAGGGCAGGCCGGCAGACCGAGCCGCCTCCAGGTAGAGCCGGGTGAGGGGATGCACATGGGCGGCCATGTCGCTGACATGGACCGGGCCGCCCCGGCCGCGCCAGTCGTCGGCGCCGGCCTCGTTGTGCTCGACCGCCTTGAAGAAGGGCAGCAAATCGTCATAGCCCCAGCCGGCATTGCCGGCCGCCGCCCAGGCATCGTAGTCGGCGCGCTGGCCGCGGATCCACACCATCGCGTTGATCGAGGAGGAGCCGCCGAGCAGCTTGCCGCGCGGCCAGTGGTCGGCATTGCCGGCCAGCCCCGGGTCCGGCTCGGCGCGAAAGTTCCAGTTCACCTTCGGGTCGAAGAAGGTCTTGCCGTAGCCGAGCGGCATCTGCACGAAGAAGCGCCGGTCGGTGCCGCCGGCCTCGAGCAGCAGCACGGAGAAACGGCCGCTCGCGGTCAGCCGCTCGGCCAGCACGCAGCCGGCGGAGCCCGCACCCACCACGACGAAATCGAAGTCCCGCATCGCCTGCCCGACCCAGCTTCCCGATGAAGCTAGCCTTTCCGCCGGGCGAGCGCAGGATGCCCGTCCGTCATGCCTTGTGAAAAAAGCGACCGGCGTTTAGGCCTTTGGAAAAGAAACGCGGACGACGAGAGGCGCGATGGTCTTCGAGGGACTGCAACCGCAGGGCGATCTGGTGCTGCGCACGCTGGCGATGCCGGCCGACGCCAATGCCGCCGGCGACATCTTCGGCGGCTGGGTGATGGCGCAGATGGACCTCGCCTGCGGCATCAAGGCGGCGGAACGCGCCAAGGGCCGCGTGGTGACGGCGGCGGTGAAGGAGATGTCCTTCGCCAAGCCGATGAAGGTCGGCGACACGCTTTCGATCTACATCACGATCGCGCGCGTCGGCCACACCTCGATGGTGCTGCAGGTGGAGGCCTGGGCGCAGCGCTACCTGACCGACATCATGGAGCGCGTCACCCACGCCGAGATCATCATGGTCGCGCTCGACAAGGACAACCGGCCGACGCCGGTGCCGCCGGAGGCCTGACTACCCTTCCACCTGCGCATCGAAGCGCCGCCGCGCGGCGTCGATCCGCGGCCGGTTCTCGCGCGCCCATTCGCCGAGCGCGTTGACCGGCACCAGCAGCGCCCGGCCGAGGTCGGTCAGCTCGTAGTCGACGCGCGGCGGGATCGTCGGGTAGACGGTGCGCGTCGCCAGCCCATCGCGCTCGAGCTGGCGCAGCGTGGTGGTCAGCATCTTCTGCGAGATGCCGCCGATCGCCCTGCGCAGCTCGCTGAAGCGCGCCGGGCCGCGGCCGAGCACCTGCACGACGAGCACCGTCCACTTGTCGCCGATGCGCGACAGGATCTCGCTCACCGCCCGGCAATCTTCCGAACCGTGCCCATCGGGCGCGCGCGGGTGACTGAGTGTCAACAAAGTGCCTCCTTGTGCGGTGCACCACCGGTTTCATAGATAGCGTCGGTATCCAAACGATACCACCCCGATCAAAAGGAATCCATTCCATGGCGAAACCCAAGATAGCCATCATCATCGGCTCCACCCGCGAGGGCCGTTTCGGCGACAAGCCGGCAAACTGGATCTACGAGCTGGGCAAGGCGCGCAGCGACCTCGACTTCGAGATCGTCGACCTGCGCGATTTCCCGATGCCGTTCTTCGACGAGCCGGCCTCCCCGGCGTGGGTTCCGTCCAAGGCCGAGGCTGCCCAGAAGTGGCAGAAGACGCTCGACCGCTTCGACGGCTACATCATCACGGTGGCGGAATACAATCGCGGCCCGACCGCGGTGCTGAAGAACGCCTTCGACTATGCCTATCCGAGCTGGAACAAGAAGCCGGTCGCCTTCGTGGGCTACGGCAGCACCGGCGGCGCGCGCGCCGTCGAGCAGCTCCGTCTGCAGGCGATCGAGCTCCAGATGGTGCCGATCCGCACCGGTGTGCACATCTTCTGGCAGATCATGCAGGAGGCGAACGGCGGCAAGAAGCTCTCCGAGTTCGACTTCCTCAACCAGACCGGCAAGGACATGCTCGACCAGTTCGCCTGGTACGCCAAGGCGCTCAAGGTCGCCCGCGACGCGGATGCGCAGGCCACCAAGGCCGCGTAAGCTTCCGGATTGACGGACAGTTTGAAAGGGCGGCGCGAGCCGCCCTTTTCGTCGAGGGCGGGATTGCCGGGAGCCCGTCCTTCGGAGTGGCCAAGGATTGCGGCCGACCCCCACCCCTTACCCCTCCCCACAAGGGGAGGGGGACTCTGAGACGGTGGCGTCTGGCACGAGGCGACCGGGTCTGGCTCAGCGTTGGCGACTCCCTCCCCCCTGTGGGGAGGGGTAAGGGGTGGGGGTGTGCGACGCCGGCTACAGGGAGCGGATTCCGACAGGGCGAGCGATTCCTGCCACGCCCGCCCTCAGGCGATGCGTTCGCGGCGGGTGCCTTTCAGGCGCGAGGCGATGATCTTGTCGATGCGGCGGCCGTCGAGGTCGACGACCTCGAAGCGCCAGCCATGCGCGTCGACCGATTCGCCGGTCTCGGGCAGATGGTGCAGATGCGCCAGCACGAAGCCGGCCACGGTCTCGTAGTCGCGCCTGCCGCCAAGGGCGATGCCGAGCAGGTCGGCCATCTCGTCGGCCGGCATGTGGCCGGCGATCAGCCAGGAGCCGTCCTCGCGCTCCACCGCCGGCGGGCCGTCCTCGCCGACGTCGGCGCGGAACACGCCGGCGATGGTCTCCAGCACGTCGGCGGGCGTCACCAGCCCCTCGAACACGCCGTATTCGTCGTGGACCAGCGCCATCGGCACGGCGGCCTGCCGCAGCGTCGCCAGCACGTCGAGCGCGTCCGCATTGTCGTGGACGATCGGCGCGGGGCGCACGAAGGCGCGCGGGTCGAAGGCCTTGCGCTCCAGCAGGGCGGCGAGGATCTGCCGCGTCTGGACGACGCCGACCATGGCGTCGATCGAGCCTTCCGCCGCCGGCAGGCGCGAGTGGCGTGCCTCCATCAGCGACTTGCGGATGTCGGCGCGGCTGGCGGTCAGGTCGAGCCAGTCGACCTCGGTGCGCGGGGTCATGATGCCGCGCACGGCGCGGTCGCCCAGCCGCATGACGCCGGCGATCATGTTGCGCTCGGCCGATTCGATGGTGCCGTGGTGCTCGGCCTCGGCGATGATGGTGCGGATCTCCTCGTCGGTGACCTTGGTGGCCGATTCGCCCGACTGGCCGAGCAGCCACAGCACGGCGCGGCCCGACACGTCGAGCAGCCAGACCAGCGGCGCGGCGACCTTCGACAGCACGGTCATGGCCGGCGCCACCATGATCGCCACGCGCTCGGGGTTGCGCAGCGCGATCTGCTTGGGGACCAGCTCGCCGACGATCAGCGAGGCGTAGGTGATGGCCGCCACCGTCAGGCCGACGCCGAGCGGGTTGGCGACGTCGGTGGACAGGCCCTGCGCGGCGAGCCAGTTGGCGAAGCGCTGGCCGACGGTCGCGCCGGAGAAGGCGCCCGACAGCACGCCGACCAGCGTGATGCCGATCTGCACGGTCGAGAGGAAGCGGCCGGGATCCTCGGCCAGCGCCAGCGCGCGGCCGGCGCCGCTGACGCCACGCTGCTTGTGCGCCTTGAGGCGCGGGCGGCGCGACGACACCACGGCGAGCTCGGACAGCGCCAGCAGGCCGTTTAATATGATGAGGGCGGCGATGATGCCGAGTTCAACGATGAGCATCGCACGTCCATAGCATCAGGCCGGGCAGGAGGCGATGCGCAGCGTCGGGGTCGGGTTCAGCGGCAGGCGACGTAGCCGTTGCGGCGGTTCTTGAGGTCGAAGTGGAAGTGGTTGGCATGATCCGGATTGTAACCGGGTCCGAGCACCGTCGTGAAGTAGTCGCAGCCGTCCTTGCGCACGTTGGCGAGCAGACGCTTCTCGCGGAAGGCGAAGAAGCCCGGCTTGCGCACGTCGATGTCGCGGCCGCTGTTCAGGTCGATGCTCATCACGTCGAGCGCGTTGCCCTTCGAGTGCTCGGAGGCGACCGTCGTGCCGGCGATGCGGCGGCAGGAATAGCTGGAGCCCTGATGGATGGTCTTGACGCCGGTGAAGTAGCGCCAGCGCACCGACGGCACCAGCTCGGCCTTGGTCCAGCTCGCGAAGGCGAGCGCCATCTGGCAATTGAGGGTGGCGGCCGGCTTGAGCCCGACGCCGCTCGGCAGGCCGGACACCTTGATCGGCCAGTCGATGCGGCAGGCGCCGCCCTCGTCGATCGCCGGCAGGTCCTGGTAGGCGACGCCGAGGCGCTTGAGCTCGCGGCGGCACGCGACCTCCTCGGCCGGCATCGCCACCGGCTCCGAATAGGGCGCGGGCGACGACATCGGCGGCGGGGCGGAGTTGAGGTAGGGGTTGGACGGCACCAGCGCCTGCAGCCCGCGCACCGGCGGCGCGGCCACCGCCACCGACGACGTCTGCACGCCGATGTCCACGGCCGGCGTCGGCGACATGACGCTGTCGGGCGTGCAGGCGGCGAGCAGCAGCGCTGCGACGGCGGCCGGCAGCAGCGCGCGGCGGCGGCTCGACGCGGACGCGCTGGCCCGCGAGGCGTGATGTGATGGGGTACGCACGGAACCTGTTCCCCAATTCCCTGTTCGATTGGTAAATTTAGACTCAAACCGTAAACGAAACCTCAGCGGGCCCGTTGACGGCTGTGGCCGGATTGCGGCGCGGCCGCGGGCAGCCCGCTACTGGCAGAACGTGCCGCCGCGGCGGCGCTGCTGCAGGTCGAGGTGGAGGTGCAGGGCGTGGTCGGCGTCGGAGCCGGGGCCGAGCACGGTCTTGAACGGCCCGCAGGCCTTGGTGCGCAAGGTCCGGATGAAGTCGGTGCGGCGCAGGTCGTCCGGGCCGTAGGCGTGGACCGCGATCTCGGTGCCGTCCTTCAGCCGCAGGGCGGAGATGTCGAGCGCGTTGCCGAGCGCGTGCTCGGAAATCTTCGACTGGCCGTGACGGTTGCGGCAGACATAGGCGGAAGCCTGCGCGACGGCCGCGAGCGGCGAGCCGAAGGCCCGCTCGGCTTCCGGCGAGATCGTGCCGGCGGCGAAACGGGCGGCGGCCTCGGCCATCGCGCAGTTCATCACGGCTTCCGGCGCGAGCGAGATCGCCGGCCCGAGCGCGGTGACGGCGACCGGATACGCGACGAGGCAGCCGGCCTCGGGATCGGACAGGCGCTCGCGCTCCTCGAAAGCCACGCCGAGCGCGCGCAGGCGCTCGCGGCAGGCGCGTTCTTCGGCGGGCATCACGCCGGCGGGCGGAGCCTCGGACGTCGTGGCCGAAGGTGCTTCGGTCTGCGGCCGGGCACCGGCGCGGCGCCGGGCGGCTGCGGCCTCGCGGCGGGAACCGGGGCGTGCTGCGGCAGCTCGACCTTCGCTGCCGCGCACAGCGCCAGCGCGGCGAGTGCGGCGGCGACCGCGATTGCCGGCCGCAGGGCGCGCCCTTTCCCGATCCGATCCATATCCGGAAAATTGGCCTATCCGGCGCGGCCGGCAAGCGCGCCGCACTTCACGAAGCGTGTTGACGCGTCACATGGCTGGTTTCAGGCGCCGAGCGTCTCCAGCCCGTCCTCCAGCCATTCGGCCAGATGCGGCATGCCGAGCAGGTAGCCGCCGGCCTTGCGGCCGTGGCGCTGCCTTGCGTCCTCCACCGCGCTCGCCCATTCGCCGCGCTGGTAGTCGCCGCGGCCGAGCCAGACCAGCGCGACGAGCTCGGCCATCTCGTCCTCGTTCAGGTCGGCGAGCAGCTCGCGCAGCTCCTCCTGCGTCAAATCTTCCGTCTTTTCCTCGGCCAGCCCGTCATGGCGGTGGCTGTCATGGGCCTGCCCGTCGAGCTCGACCTCGTGCTCGCCGCCGTCGACGTAGTCGTCGCGCATCTCCGCGGCGATGGCGCGCGCCTTGTCGGCGAAGAGGCGCACCGTCTCCGGGTCGATGGTCAGGCCCCAGTCGGGGTCGCGGCGTATCTTCACGCGGGGTTCCTCGCTCCTCGCCGACCGGGGGCGCCGGACGGCATCGCCGCCCCGATTGTTCCGTTGACTCCGCCGCGGAAGCAAGCGCAAAAGCGCGCCGGCCTCCCTGTGGGCTTCCCGATGTCATTCCTGCTCTCGCCGAAGATCCTGCCGATCCTGCTGCTGGTCGGCTCCAACGTCTTCATGACCTTCGCCTGGTACGGCCACCTCAAGTACAAGACGTCGCCGCTCTATCTCGCCGTGCTCGCGAGCTGGAGCCTCGCCTTCGTCGAATACTGGCTGGCGGTGCCGGCCAACCGCATCGGCAGCGAGGTCTATTCGACCGCGGCGCTGAAGACGATGCAGGAGGTCATCACGCTGTCGGTGTTCGCCGTCTTCTCGGTCTTCTACCTGAAGGAGGCGCTGACGTGGAACCACCTCGCCGGCTTCGCGCTGATCGCGGCCGGCGCCGCGCTGATCTTCAGGGCGTAGCGCGGCGGCCGCGCGCGGCGAACTGCGGCAGCAGCTCGACCACCAGGATCGCGACGAAGATCAGCGCGCAGCCGGCGAGCCCTGCCGGCGGCAGGCGCTCGTGGAGGAAGATCGCGCCGAACAGCGCGGCGAACACCGCTTCGGTCGACAGGAAGATCGCCGCCTGCGGGGCCGTCGTGTAGCGCTGGCCGACGACCTGCAAGGTGAAGGCGATGCCGCCGGAGAAGATGCCGGCATAGAGGATTTCTGGCGCGGCGGCGACGATCGCGGCCGCGTCGAACGTCTCGAACGCGAGCGCGCCGGCGAGCGCCAGCGCGCCGCAGACGGCGAACTGGACGACGGCCAGCGTCACCGGCCGGCCGGTGTCGGCGGCGAAGCGGGCGATGAACAGCACCTGCAGCGCCCAGAACAGGGCGCACAGCAGGGTCAGCCAGTCGCCGGTCGTCAGCGTCGCGATGGTGCCGCCCGACAGCAGCCAGATGCCGGCAAGCGTCAGCGCCGCGCCCGGCCAGACCGCCGGATGCGGCCATTGCCGGTAGATCAGCACCGCGAGGAAGGGCACCATCACCACATAGGTGCCGGTGAGGAAGCCGGAATTGGTGACGCTGGTGGTGATGAGGCCGGTCTGCTGCGCGATCATGCCGCCGAACAGCAGCACGCCGATGCCGGCGAAGCGGAGCCAGTCGCGGCCGCCCAGCGGCGGGCCGGCGCGGTGCTCGCGCAGCGCGAAGGGCAGCATCGCGAGCGTGGCGGCGGCGAAGCGCAGGCCGACGAAGGTGAGCGGCCCGAGCTTGTCCATCGCCGTCGACTGGGCGACGAAGCCCATGCCCCACAGGGCGCCGGCGATCAGGAGCAGCAGGTTGGCACGGGTGCGCGACAATTTTCGTCCTCGGGAGCGGCCGAGGCTCTAGCACCGGGCGCGGCCAGCGCGCATGGACCTCGGACGGCCGGGACTGATGCCAGCGCGCAGCCGCGCGCGCAAGGGGCGGGAGCCGTGCTCAGTCGGCGCGGGAGATGCGGACGATGGCGCCGTCGGTCTCGTCGGTCAGCAGCCAAAGCGAGCCGTCGGGCGCGACGTTGACGTCGCGGATGCGGCCGAACGCCTTCTCGAACAGGCGCTCCTCCTTGCCGATCCTGCCCTTGTCGTCGCGGTCGAGGCGGGAGACGAGCTGGAACTTGAGCGCGGCGACCAGCAGGTCGCCCTTCCACTCGGGGAACATGGCGCCCTCGTAGACGGCCATGCCGCCCGGCGCGATCGACGGGTCCCAATAGTGGAGCGGCTGCTCCATGCCCTGCTTCTTCGTGCCCTCGCCGATCTTCGAGCCGTCATAGTTCTTGCCGAAGGAGATCACCGGCCAGCCGTAGTTCTTTCCCGCCTCCGGCCGGTTCACCTCGTCGCCGCCTTGCGCGCCGTGCTCGACGGTCCACAGCGCGCCCGTCACCGGGTCCCAGGCCACGCCTTCGGGGTTGCGGTGGCCGATCGACCAGATCTGCGGCAGCCAGCCCTCCTTCTTCGGGTTGTCGGCGGGAATTGAGCCGTCCCGGTTGATATGCAGGACGGTGCCGGCGGCGTCGGCGGGGTCTTGTGCCCGCGCGGCCTTGCCCTGGTCGCCGACGGTGACGAACAGGGTGCCGTCCGGCGCCGCGACGAGGCGGGAGCCGAACTGCAGGTTGGTGCGGGCCTTGTTGTCCATCGCGAAGATGACCTTCAGGTCGGCCAGATGCGGCTTGCCCTCGCGCACCAGCCGGGCACTTGCCACCGCCGTGCCGACGCCGCCGTCGCCCGGCTGGGCGTAGGTGAAGAAGATCGTGCCGGTCCTGTCGAAGTCGCGCGGGACGAGCACGTCGAGCAGGCCGCCCTGGCCCTTCGCATAGACCTCCGGCACGCCGCGCAGCGGCTCGGAAAGGCGGCCCTGCGACAAAAGGCGCATGCGGCCGGGCCGCTCGGTGACGATCGCGTCGCCGCCCGGCAGAAAGTCGAGGCCCCATGGATGGTCGAGCCCGCCCGCGACGACGTCTGCGCGCAGCTTGACGCGCTGGGTGTCGAAGGTCTGCTGGGCGAAGGCGGGCGCGG
>ERZ778021.2885-NODE-2885-length-13918-cov-5.652384_pt1 | contig 13918 bp, 12 predicted proteins | sample MGYA00375751_ERZ778021 | MGnify/ENA primary metagenome ERZ778021 (study PRJEB29350, sample SAMN05389814) | bioreactor metagenome | isolation source: Thiocyanate stock bioreactor | place: South Africa: University of Cape Town | collected 2013-08-29 ... | reverse complement strand
CATTTCGCGCGGGATAACAAGCATTCCTGCGAGTTCTTCCAATGCAGATGCCTTCGTGATACCGAGGCAATTGATCTCAACAAACCCGGGACTTGAGCGGGAAACCTGTGCAATGCCCGCAAAGCGTTTTTTATACGCCGCAAACAACATGTCCTGCCGTTCCAGCGGTGCAAACGCGAGTACCTTCGGTACGTTATGATACGTCTTGGTTCGGATATCCGGGTCGATGATAAACGGCAGCTTGTGACGATTGACATATCCACGCGCAACATCGCTTGCTCGTTCACTAATGACCGCATCGTCTTGATAGATCTGGGCGGAGACATCCTGCTCTGCGGAAAAACGCAACACTTCGCGGATGATTTCCGGTGGCATCTCGTGCAGCACCAGCGCGCGCTCAGTGTCGATATCGGCAATCATCGCGCCGCCGTATTGAATCGAAGGCCCGTGCAGATCCAGTTGCTTCCAGATCGGGCGGGTGGCGATGCGCCCTCTGCCTGTTGCCAAGATGACATGTACGCCCGAATCGATTGCGCGCCGGACAGCGAGGCGGTTGCGTTCGCTGATACTTCCCGCGTGGTTGGTCAGCGTTCCGTCGATGTCCAGTGCAATGAGTTTGATTTCCATTCTCTCTCCAAAATACGATCTTCGCCGTACGATCCCGGCGATTGTTTCACTTATCGAATCTGTCCCGATCCGCGGATAACGTATTTCACCGTAGTCAGTTCATCCAGCCCCATCGGGCCTCTTGCATGCAGTTTTTGTGTGCTGATGCCGATCTCTGCGCCAAAACCGAACTCCTCGCCATCGGTAAACCGCGTGGAAGCATTGACATAGACCGCGGCGGAGTTTACTTCGTTAAGGAAACGCTCTGCCGTGTCATATCGGCTAGTGATGATCGCATCGCTATGGTGCGTGCCGTAGGTTTCGATATGGGTAACGGCTTCCTCAAACGAATCGACCACTTTTACAGAGAGAATCAGGTCGTTGTATTCCATCGACCAGTCTTCTTCCGTGGCGTCGATTGCGCCGGGCATCAGCGCCTTTGCGCGCGCGTCGCAGCGCAGCTCTACCCCGCGGTTGATCAACCGCTTAGCAATCTTCGGCAGGCACTCACCCGCGACACGCTCGTGCACCAGCAGCGTTTCCGCCGCATTGCAAACGGAAGGGCGCGAACATTTCGCGTTTTCAATGATGTCCGCCGCCATCGCAAGATCGGCTGTCTCGTCGATATAAACATGGCAAACACCAACGCCGGTTTCAATCACAGGAATCGTCGCCTGTTGCATTACGCTCTGAATCAAGCCTTGGCCGCCGCGCGGAATGAGCACGTCGATCAGACCGACGGCTTCGCGTTCCTGGGCCCGTCGGACTTCAAGCTCTACCTCTGGGACGCCCGGCCCGACAGCAAGACGTACGGCCACAAGCACGTCGAGGTCATGGGCGAGTCCAACCCGGCCGCCGTCTGGATCCCCCCCGGGGTCGTCCACGCCTACCGCAACGTCGGCGACGTCCCCGGCCTGGTCCTCAACGCCCCCAACCGCCTCTACGCCGGCTGGGGCAAGAAGGAGCCGGTCGACGAGATCCGCCACGAGGAAGCCGACCCGCCGCGGTTCATCCTGGACTGAACCCGGGCTCCTCGGTATTCGAAACGACGCGGCGGGCGGGGCGTCGCGCACCCGCGCCCGCCGTCGGCCTTCGTCCGGGCCCGATCAGGGCTTGGCGACGCCGACCACGCCCACGGCCAGGCGACCGCCCGCGTTGCCGGAGGGCTGGGTGGTCAGGTCGTCGGCCTTCTCATGGACGACGACGCCGCGGCCGAGGATCGAGGCCGGGCCGTGGAACTTGAGGTGCGAGTCCTCCAACTCCAGGGTGGCCTTGCCGTTCTCGTCGGCCGTGATGTTCCCCAGGTCGCCGACGTGGCGCTCGGCGGCGGTGACGTCGGCGTGCTTCTCCGACTTGGGGTTGAAGTGGCCGCCGGAGGCCATGCCGTCCTCGGACCACACGCCGTACTCGTGGACGTGGAAGCCGTGCTTGCCGGGCGTCAGGCCGGTGATGACGGCGTGGACCTTCACCTTGCCGCCGTCCTCGGTGAAGGTGACGCGGCCCTCGACCTTGCTGTCCTTGGTCGGGATCAGGATGGCCACGGCCTTGGTGATCGCCGGGGCCTTCTTCTCCTCGGCGTGCTGGGCGAAGGCCGGCGAGGCCAGGCCGATCAGGCCGCAGAACGCCACGGCCGCGGCGGTTCGGTAGGTGGTCATCGTCGTCGTGTCTCCTGGGGTGGGGGCTGCCGTCGCCCGGCTCGCGTCGCATCGCGGGCGGGGCTCCTGTGAAGAACCGAGGGTAGCCGCCGGGCCCTCGCTCCTCAAGTGGGCGGACCCGGGCGAACGCCCTCACGAGCCCGCAAACCCCGGGCCCATGCGGCGCATTCGCGGGCCGGGCCCCGCTTGCCCCGGCCCCCTCGCGCCGCGATCATGGAGCCACGGGCCGCCCCGCGACCGCACCGAGATCCACCCCGATGACGACGCCAGAACAGATCCCCCCCGTCGAGTCCCTCATCCTCGCCCGCGTCCTGCTCGCCGGGGTCAAGGGGACGAAGGCCGTCGACGTCCGCAAAGACCTGGACCCGATCCTCGGCCGCCGCTGGCCGGGCGCCGAGCTGGCCGCGGTGGTCGACCGGGCGCTCATCAAGCTGGCCGCCGCCGGGCTGGCCGTCCGGACCGAAGGGAAGACCGCGCGGGCCCCGGCGACCTTCGCCGCGACCGACGCCGGCCGTCGCGCCGCGCTGGCGACCCTGGGCGTGAAGGAACTCCCCGCGAAGCCGAAGCCCACCTGGGCGAGCCTCAAGAAGTCGCTCCTGACGGCGAAGGCCCTGGGGCTCGACGGCCAGGCGGCCGTCGCCAAGGACGACGTCCTCCGCGCCGTGCTGCTCGACCGCCAGGCCGGGCTGGGGCTGGGCGGATCGCCGACGCTCAAGCAGGCGAAGGACGCCTGGACGCGCAAGCACCTGGGGATGGGACCGAAGGAGAAGGTGACGCTGGAGACCGTCCAGGCCGCCCTGTTCCGCCGGGCCCTGGCCAACGCCCCGCTCACCCCCCTCCCCTCCAAGGCGTCGCTCGACCGCCTGATCGCCGAACGCCTGGGCGCGGCCGGCCGGCCCTTCAAGGACCTGCGGGACGAGGTCATCCGCCGCTGGGCCGTGGAGGAGGCCGGCGAGCCGGAGGCGCCCGCGCCCGAGGCCCCCCCCGCCCCGCCCCTCGAACTGGCCGAGTTCGCCCATCGCGTCCGCGAGGCGGCCCGGGGCTGCAAGTCGGGCCGGCACGGCGACGACAAGGTGTTCGTCGTCCACGTCTGGCGGGCGCTCGGCGACGACCCGGCGTTCAAGGGGGGCGACTTCGCCCTGTTCAAGCGGCGGCTGGCCGAGGCCAACAACGCCCGGCTCCTCAGCCTGTCGCGGGCGGACCTCGTCCAGGCGATGAACCCGGAGGACGTCCTGCTCTCGGAGGTCCCCTACATGAATACCTGTTTCCACTTCATCCGCGACGACCTGGGCCGGGGGGCCGCGTCATGAGCCAGGCCGGATCCCGCGTCGCCGCGTTCTGCTCGCCCACGGCCGCCGACCCGTTCCATGCGGTCGCGACGGCCACGGACGTCTGGCGTCCCGACCCGTTCGACGTCCGGACCATCCACGGCCGCGTCCGCTCCTGGTTCGACCGGGCCGTCGCTCGGACGGCCGCCGCCGACGGGCCCTCGACGGGCCGGCTGCTGCTCCTGCTGGGGGAGTCGGGCAGCGGCAAGACCCACCTGATGCGCGCGTTCCGCGGCAAGCTCCACGGCGAGGGCCTCGGATACTGCGCGTACATGCAGATGACCTCATACACCGGCGACTACGCCCGCTACGCCCTCAACAACGTCATCGACTCGCTCGACCGCCCGTACTTCGAGGGCCGCGACCCCGAGTCCGGCCTGCGGCGGCTCTCCGACCGCCTCGTCGCCCTGCTCCCCGACGCCGGCCGCGAGGCCGTCGACCGGCTCCGCGAGGGGGAGGCGGGCCAGGCCGCGATCGACGCCCTCGTCGCCGACCTGGCCGACGCCCTGATCCGCGACCCGCGGCTGAAGGACGTCGACGTCTACCTGATGCAGGCGATGCTCTACCTCCAGGCCGGCGACCCGGCCATCCACGCCCGGCTGCTCAAGTACCTGCGCTGCGAGGCCCTGACCGACCGCGACCGCCGCTATCTCGGCGGCCTGGATCCGAGCACCTACGCGGACGCCTGCTCCCGGATGATCGCGAGGATCGGCGGGCTGATCCACGCGGTCGAGCGGGCCCCGCTGGTGATCTGCGTGGACCAGCTCGAAGACGTGTTCGACCTGGATCAGGCCGGCCCCAAGTTCCGCCGGGCGATGGCCACGCTCTGCGACGTCCTCAGCCGGGTGCCGTCGGCCATCGCGGTCGTCTCCTGCCTGGAGAACTTCTACGACGAGCTGAAGCCCATGCTCACGCGGCCCGTCCGCGACCGCGTCGAGCACGACCCTCGCCCCGCCGTGCTGGAGACCCCCTGCGGCCCCGACGACGTCCGCGACCTGATCGCGCGGCGGCTCGCCTTCCTGTTCCGCTCGCAGGGCGTCGAGCCCGACCCCGAAGACCCCACCGCGCCGATCCCCCCGGCGCTCGCGTCGGCCCTGGTCGGCCTCCGCGCCCGCGACGTGCTCCAGGAGTGCCAGGCGTACCGCGAGCGCTGCGTCGAGGAAGGGAAGATGGCGGCGTACCCTCCCCCTGAGGGCGTCGCGACGCCCCGGCCGGCGACGGTCGCCGGGCCCGGCCGCGCCGAGGTCGAGATCGAGCAGGCGTGGAACGACTTCCGCTCCGCCCAGGCCGACCCCGTCCCGACCGAGGACCCGGAGCTGGCCGAACTCCTCGCCCGCGCCCTCCGCGAGGCGTCGGACGAGGCCGGCGACGACCCGGCGGTCGTGAGCGCCGAGGCCGATGACCGCTTCATCGTCTTCGAGAATCCCCGGACCAAGTTCGTGGCCGGCGTCTGCAACAAGAATCCCCAGGGCGGGGCGCTGGCGAAGCAGCTGGGCGACCTGGAGGGCCGGGCCGCGGCACACGGCCGGCGCTCGGTGGCGGTGCGCTCGGTCCCGTTCCCGCCCCGCGGGACGAAGACTCGGGTCGCCGCGACGTTGGCCGAGTTCGAGTCTCAGGGAGGGCGGTGCGTGGTCGTCGAGGATTCCGACTGGCGCGCGATGGCCGCCTTCGTGGCCTTCCGCGCCCGCAAGGCCGACGACCCGGCCTTCGATCCCTGGCGCAAGCGCGCCCGCCCCTTGACCGGCCTGCGGCCGTTGCGCACGATTCTGTGTCTGGACGCGCCGGCGGCCTCGCCGCGCTGACGTCCGCGCCGTCGACCGGGGGGACACATGAACGAGCATCGGACCTCGATCCGTCGCCGCGACGCCCTCGCCGCCTTCGCGGCGGTCGCGCTGGGGGGCTCGCGGGGGCCCGCCCGGGCCGAACCCTCGCGGCCCTGGGAGCTGGCCACGTTCTCGGCCGACGTCACGCCGCCGGTCGGGCATCCCTGCATGGGGGGCGGGATCGAGCCGGTGAAGCGCGTGGCGGATCCGCTGGAGGCGATCGGCGTCGTTCTCCGGGGCGGGACGCTGGAGAAGCCCGTGGCGATCGTCGCCGTGGACTGGTGCGAGATCCGCAACGACGCCTACGACCGCTGGCGCGAGGCCGTCGCGAAGGCCGTCGGCACCGAGCCCGGCCGCGTGATGCTCTCGGCCGTCCACCAGCACGACGCCCCGATCGCCGACCTGGAGGCCGAGCGGATCCTGGAGCGCGAGGGCTGCGCCGGGCGCGTCTGCAACCTCGCGTTCCACGAGCTGGCCGTCGGCCGCGTGGCCCGGGCCGCCGAGAAGGCGATGAAGGCGCCGCCGCGGCGCGTCACGCACGTCGGCGTCGGCCGGGCGAAGGCCGAGCGGCTGGGGTCGAGCCGGCGCTACGAGCGCACCGACGGGTCGATCTCCCACGACCGCACCAGCGCCACCAAGAGCCCCGTCGCCCGCGAGGCCGACGAGGGGTCCATCGACCCGTTCGTCACGGCCGTCGGCTTCTGGGACGGCGACGAGCCGGTCGCCTGCCTGAGCCACTACGCGATCCACCCCATGAGCTACTACGGCCGCGGCGAGGTCTCCGCCGATTTCGTCGGCATGGCCCGCCGCGCCCGGGCGAAGGCGATGCCGGGTGTGGCGCAGGTCTACCTCTCCGGCTGCGGCGGCGACGTCACGGCCGGCAAGTACAACGACGGCGACCCCGCGAACCGCCCCGAGCTGGCCAGGCGCCTGGAAGCCGCGATGGCCCTGGCCTGGCACTCGGCCCGGCCGACGCCGCTGGAGTCGGCCTCGTACCGCGTCGAGCCCCTGACCTTCACGCCGAGGGACGACGAGGGCTTCACCGAGGCCGACCTCAAGGAGCGCCTGAAAGACGACTCCAAGCCTTTCCACCAGTGCCTGGCCGCGATGGGCCTGAGCTGGCGGGCTCGCCTCGCCGCCGGCCGGCCGGTCGACCTCCCCGCGCTCGACCTGGGCCCCGCGGCCCTGGTCCTCTGCCCCGGCGAGACCTACGTCGCCTTCCAACTCCTCGCCCAGAAGCTCCGCCCCGATAAGCCCGTCGTCGCGATCGCCTACGGCGACGCCGCCACCGGCTACATCCCCACCGCCGATCGCATCGCCGAGAAGGACTCCAACCTCCGCGACTGGTGCTGGGTCGGCCCCGACGCCGAGGCCGTGCTGACGAAGGGGCTGGAGGCGGTGCTCCGGCCGGCGACCTGACGTCGGCACCGCTTTTCGCTTGCCATCGCCCGGCGGCCCCCGGATCCTAGGCGGGACGAACCTCTCCTCTCCCATCAGGTGCGAGCCGCCATGTCGACCGCCGACGCCGCCCCGATCGTCCCCGTCGCCGACCCCGCCCGGGACGAGCCGTCGTTCGCGCGGCTCGCCGCGTTCGCCCTCGTCGCGGCCGTCCTGGCGAGCCTCGCCTCGTGGGCGGCGGCCGAGGCCGTCCATGATCGACTCCAGCCCGGCGCGACGATGTTCAAGGGGATCGCCACGGCGGCGGAGTCGGAAGTCGCGGGGGCCAAGCTGATCGCCGACCTGGCGCGGCGGGCGGCGGTCGCCTTCGGCCTGCTGGGCGGCCTGCTGGGCGTCGCGCTCGGTGCCGCCGGCGGTCTCGCCCGGAGGTCGCCCCGGGCGGCGGCCTTCGCGGCGGTCGTGGGGGGGGCCGTCGGCGCGACGGTCGCCGCCGCGTCCGCCCGCTTCGGGTTCCAGTTCGCCCCGCGCCTCCTGCCCCCGACGATCGACGACCTCGTCGCGGCGCTCCTGGTGCAAGGGGCCCTCGGCGGGATGATCGGCGCGGTGGCCGGCTCGGCGCTGGCGATCGGCTCGGGCCGGAGCCTCGCCCGCGGCCTGATCGGCGGCCTGGCCGGCGGCGCGGCGGGGCTGGCGCTGCATCAGGTGATCGGGGCCGTGGCGTTCCCGCTGGCCGCCACGACCGAGCCGCTCGCCGCGACCCCGGTCGCGCGGCTCACCGCCCACGTCCTGGCCGCCGTCCTGGCCGCCGTCTTGGCGGCCGTCTCCCTGGCCCCGGGTCCGCGTCGCGCCCCCTCGGCGGTCGAGACCAACTCATGACCCGACGCACCCGAACCTTCCTCCTCGCCCTGGCCGCCTCCGTGCCGGCCGTCGCCCTCGCCGACGACCCCATCCCCACGCGGGGCTTCGGCAGCGCGTCGCACCACTGGCGACGGCTGAAGCTGGAGCGGTTCATCGAGCCGACGCTCGATCAGCCGGCGTACCGCCCCGAGCAGTTCCGCGAGATCGCCGCGAACATCCTGCTGTTCCAGCGCGAGGACGGCGGCTGGCCCACCAACTACGATATGACCGCGATCCTCACGCCCGACCAGCGCGAGGCCGTCGCCGCCACGCGATCGCGCCGCGACTCGTCGTTCGACAACGGCAACGTCCACTCCCAGGTCGCGTACCTCGCCCGCGCCTACGCCCGCGAGCCCGAGCCGGCCTGGCGATCCGCCTGCGAGCGCGGGCTCGACCACATGCTGGCCGCGCAGCTCCCCAACGGCGGATTCCCGCAATCCCCCGGGGCGAAGGGCTACCACGCGCACATCACGTTCAACGACGGCGTGATGATCGGCATCCTGGACGTCCTGGCCGACGCCGCTCTGGGCGAGCCCCACTTCGCCTGGCTCGACGACGCCCGCCGCGCCCGGTGCCGCGAGGCGATGGGCCGGGGCGTCGCCTGCATCCTGAAGTGCCAGATCGTCGTCGACGGCGTCGCGACCGGCTGGTGCCAGCAGCACGACGAGAACACCTACGAGCCCCGCCCCGCCCGGACGTTCGAACCGGCCTCCAACTGCCCCCAGGAGACGGCCGAGATCGTCGCGTTCCTGACCCGCGTCGAGCCGACCGAGGCGATCGTCGCCGCCGTCGAGTCGGCCGCCGCCTGGCTCCGACGCACGGAGCTGACGGGGATCCGTGTCGAGCGGGTGAAGGCCCCGGCCGAGTCGTTCGCCCGCCACGACGCCGACTTCGACGTGGTGGTCGTGCCCGACCCGTCCGCCCCGCCCATCTGGGCGCGGCATTACGAGATCGGGACCGACCGCCCCATCTTCCTCGGCCGCGACGCCGTCAAGCGCTACGCCCTGGCCGAGATTGAGCGCGAGCGCCGCACGGGCACGGCCTGGTACGGCGCGTGGCCGACGCCCGTGCTGGAGGACGTCGTCCCGCGTTGGAGGGCGGAGCGTCTCGGGCGGTGAGAGCCGCGGCTCAGATCCCCGCGCCGTTCTCCAGGGACAGGCCGATGGCGCGGTGGACGTCGACGGGCTCGAAGGTGCCGCGGACGCGGTCGTAGACGTTGAGGTGGCGGGGGGAGACGTAGACCTCGTCGCCGGTGTTGAAGGCCACGCCGAGCGTGCGGTCGCGCGGCACCTCGATGTGCAGCGGGTGGTCGGGGGCGATGCGCAGGTCCAGGCGGACGACGCCCCCCAGCGGGGTGATGCGCTCGATGGTGGCGGGCCAGTAGGGCTTGCCGTCGCGGGAGGCGAAGACGTCCAGGTCGTGGGGGCGGACGTAGGCCTCGGCGTGCTCGGCGGGGGGCCGGTCCATCCAGCTCTCCGGGCCGCCGCCGACCGAGCCGGCCTTCAGCGAGCGCAGGGGGAGCACGTTGATGGCCCCGAGGAAGCCGGCGACGAACGGGTTGGCCGGCCGCTCGTACAGGCTCTGCGGCGGGCCGAGCTGCTGGACCTTGCCGTCGGCCAGGACGACGATCTGGTCGGAGACCTCGAACGCCTCGCGCTGGTCGTGGGTGACGAACAGGCTGGTGACGTGGACCTCGTCGTGGAGCCGGCGCAGCCAGGTGCGCAGCTCGTCGCGGACCTTGGCGTCCAGGGCGCCGAATGGCTCGTCCAGGAGCAGCACCTTGGGCCGCGGCGCGAGCGCCCGCGCCAGGGCGATGCGCTGGCGCTGGCCGCCGGAGAGCTGCGACGGGTAGCGGTTCGCGTAGCCGCCGAGCTGGATCAGGTCGAGCAACTCGTCGGCGCGGCGGCGGACCTCGGCCCGGGGGACGCCGCGGATCTTCAGGCCGAAGCCGATGTTGTCGCGGACCGTCATGTGGCGGAACAGGGCGTAGTGCTGGAAGACGAAGCCGACCCCGCGGCGCTGGACGGGGAGGTCGGTGGCGTCCTCGCCGGTGAGCATGACGGAGCCGGAGTCGGCCGTCTCCAGCCCGGCGATCGTCCGCAGGATGGTGCTCTTGCCCGAGCCCGAGGGGCCCAGCAGCGCCACGAGCTGCCCGGCCTGGACCTCGAACGAGACGTCGTCCACGGCCTGGAACGAGCCGTATTTCTTCGACAGCCCACGGACCTCGATCGCCACGGCCTTCTCCTCGCTCCCCGGCTTCATGGCCTCGCTCCACGGCGCGAGCCACGTCCCACGATGGTACGAAAGGGGCGGCCTCGCCGCCAACCTCGCGCGCCCCGGCCCGGCATCCACGTCGACGAACGGCCCGGCGCTCACGGCTCCACCTCCCTCGCCCCCTCCAGCCGGTGCCGGACGAGGTCCATCCCCACCAGGAGCAGGAACGACGCCGCGGCCAGGACCAGGCTGGCGGCGTAGGCCCCCTCGGGGTGGAAGCTGTCGATCCCCTCGGCGATGTAGAGCGTGGCCGTCTGCGTGTGCCCGATCACGTTGCCGGAGACCACCAGCACCGCCCCGAACTCGCCCAGGCAGCGGGCGACGGTCAGCGTCACGCCGTAGGCCACCCCCCAGCGGATGGAGGGGAGCGTCACGCTCCAGAACGTCCGCCAGCGGCCGGCGCCCAGCGTGTGCGCCGCCTGCTCGTACTCCTCGCCCAGCTCCCGGAGGATCGGCACCAGCTCCCGGACCACGAACGGGACGGTCACGAACATGGTCGCCAGGACCATCCCCGGCAGGGCGTAGATCACCTGGAACCCGCGCGACTCCAGCCAGCCGCCGACCGGGCTGTCGGGCCCGTACAACACGATCAGCATCAGCCCGGCGACGATCGGCGAGACGGCGAACGGCATGTCGACCACGCCGTCGATCAGCGTCCGGCCGAAGAACCGCTGCCGGACCAGCACCAGGGCCATCGCGATCCCGAAGACCGTGTTGACGACCGTCGCGACCAGCGTGATCCCCAGCGACATGACGAACGCCCGCCGCACCGCCGGCTCCGCCAGCGCCGAGGCCAGGGGCTGCCACCCTTTCGCGAACGCCTGCCTCACCAGGGCCGCGCCCGGGATCAGGATCAGGGCCGCGAACCAGATCAGGACGGCCGCGATCAGCAATCGGCGGCCCCACGACGACGGCTCGTCCCTCCCCTTCAGGGGGAGGTCGCCCGCGCGGGCGAGGGTCATCCCCTCCGGGGCCGGGTCCGCGCCCGGGGCGGGATCAGGCGACATCGCGCACCTCCCCCCGACGTTGCAGGGCATTGAGGGCCACCAGGATCAGCAGCGACGATCCCAGCAGCACGGCCGAGACCGCCAGGGCCCCGTGGCGGTTGCCGCTCTCGATCTCGCCGAAGATGTAGATGGGGGCCGTCTTAGTCAGGAGCGGCTGGTTCCCCGCCACCATCACGACGCTGCCGTACTCGCCGAGCGCCCGGCTGAACGACAGGGCCGACCCGGTCAGGATGGAGGGCCAGAGCGTCGGCAGCGTGATGCGGAAGAAGGTCGTCCACGGGCCGGCGCCCAGCGTGGCCGCGGCCTCCTCCTCCGCCCGGTCCAGCGACAGCAAGACCGGCTGGACGCTCCGGATCACGAACGGGTAGGTGACGAACAGCAGGGCCAGGATGATCCCCGGCTGATCGTAGATCACCTTCCAACCGGCCTTGCCCATGATCGCCCCCACGACGCTCTGGGGTCCGTACAGGGCGACCAGCATCACGCCGGTCACGACCGTCGGCACGGCGAACGGCAGGTCGATCAGGGCGTTCACCAGGTTCCGGCCGGGGAACTCGTAGCGGACCAGCACCCAGGCGGTGGCCGTCCCGGTGACCGCGCCCACGAACACCATGATGAAGGCGGTGACGAACGTGAGCTTCAGCGCGTGCCAGGCGTAGGGCTCGGTCACGGCGGCCCAGAAGGCGGCCGGGCCGGGGCGGAACGCCTGCCAGGCCATCGCCAGCATCGGCAGGACGACCATCACGCCCAGGTAGGTCAGGCTGGCCCCGCGGAGGGCCAGCTCGGGTCGCGCCCGTCGTCGGGCGGCGGTGCCGGCTTCCATGCCTCACTTCCCCCGGTTCTGCACGGCCTGGGCGGCGATCGTCGTCCAGAGGCCGTTGGTGGAGTACAGCTCCTCTTCGAGCTTCGCCCAGCCGCCCAGGTCGTCGGTCGTGAAGACCTTCGCGGGCTCGGGGCGGCCGGTCACGGCGTCCCTGGCCTCGGGGTTCACCGGGCGGAAGCCGAACTCGACGAAGATCTTCTGCGCCTCGGCCGAGGTCAGGAACTCCACGAACGCATCCACGAGCGCCTTGTTCCCGTGCTTCTCGACCGAGGGGCCGACGATCGCGACGGGGCTCTCGATCAGCAGCGTGGCCGGCGGCACGACGTAGGGGATGGGATCCCCCTCCTTGGCCCGGAGCAGCAGCTCGTTCTCGTAGGTCACGACGGCGTCGCCGTTCTGGGACTTCGAGAAGTTCGCCATGCTCTGCCGGCCCGACTGGTCCATGTTCACGACGTTCGCCTGGACCTTCGCCAGCAGGTCGCGGACCGGGCCGAGGTCGGGGTTCGCCGCGTCCTTCGCCTTCGCGTCCAGGAACGCCGACCCGTAGATGGCGTTGATGTTCCAGCGGGCGCCGCCGGACGTCTTGGGATCCGGGTAGAGCACGCCGACGCCCGGCCTCGCCAGGTCGGACCAGTCCTTGATCCCCTTGGGGTTCCCCTCGCGATGCCCCACGACCACCAGGCTGTTGGTCAGGATCCCCTTGTAAGGCCCGTCCTTCCACGTCGGGGCGACCTTCCCCGCCTTGACGAGCAGCTCCATGTCGCCCGAGTGCGACAGCGCCGCGACGTCGGCGTCGAACCCCGAGGAGATCGAGCGGGCCTGCGCGCCCGAGGCGTTGTACGACTCTTCGAAGACGGGCTCGCGGCCGGTCTTCTCCTTCCAATGTTTGGAGAAGGCGGGGATGATGCCGTCGTGGAAGACCTCGCGGACGACGGAATAGGCTCCGAGCTTCAGCGAGTCTTCCTTCGGCGCGGCCTCGCCGCCGCAGCCGGCGACGGCGGAAACGAACAGGGCCAGGGCCGGGAGGCCGAGCCGGGCGGCGGGGCGGGCGGGGCGAATCTCCATGGACGTCCTCGGGATCGGGCGGGGCGGGAAAGGCTCGAAGCCGGCCCCCGCGCGAGGGTCGCGCGGGGGCCGGCTATTCAGGGATCGTCGGCGTTCGGCGGCCGATCGTCCAGGTCAATACTGGTCGGCCGAGATCACCTCGCCGCCGGAGCGGGTCACCAGGGCGGCGAAGGTGGGGAGCGAGACCGAGTCCTTGACGAACCGGACGGAGCCGTCGCCCAGCAGGACGTTGATCCCGCCGGTGTGGAACGAGAACAGGGCGCCGGTCCCCTCGGTGACGTAGTAGGGGTGCGGGAACGACTGGCCGAAGACGTCCTCGCCGTTGGCCGCGTTGATGACCGTCTGGCCCGGGAAGACCGAGCCGTCGGCCGTCGAGCCGTTGAGGGTCACGTCGCTGGCCGGGCGGGCCCAGCCGCCGGCGTTGACGCGGTGCTCGGGGACCGAGCCGATCACCTTCCGGCCGCGGCGGTAGACGAACGGCCGCCCCGCCGACTCCACGAAGACGATCGTGTTGGAGAGCCCGTCCGTCGCGTCGGCCAGCCGGGTCGTCTTGTTCTTGACGATCAGCGACTCCGGCGGGGTGGAGCCGGTCGGGAACAGGCCGTAGGCGCTCAGGCGGGAGTCGATGCCGACGATCGGCGAGTAGTCGGTGATCGCCGAGATCGTGGCCGTCCAGCTCGGCGAGTACGGCTGCGCCTCCGGGATGCCATCGAGCCGGGCGGGGTCGGCCGAGCTGGAGGGGCAGACCAGGGTGTTGATCCGCGTCTTGACCGCCGTCCAGTTGACGGGGTCGCCCCAGGTGATGCCCATGTTGACCGCGTTGTAGATCTGGGTCTGCTCCATGAAGTTGAGCATGCCCAGGATCGCCGCGATCCGCGGGGCCGTCGTCAGGCCCGACGGCCTCGTGCTGCTGGGGACGGCGCCGTTGACGTCGTGGAAGTTGTGGAACGCGATCCCGACCTGCTTCAGGTTGTTGACGCACTGGGCGCGGCGGGCGGCCTCGCGGGCGGCCTGCACGGCCGGCAGCAGCAGGGCGATCAGC
>ERZ778021.2882-NODE-2882-length-13936-cov-4.345004_pt1 | contig 13936 bp, 16 predicted proteins | sample MGYA00375751_ERZ778021 | MGnify/ENA primary metagenome ERZ778021 (study PRJEB29350, sample SAMN05389814) | bioreactor metagenome | isolation source: Thiocyanate stock bioreactor | place: South Africa: University of Cape Town | collected 2013-08-29 ... | reverse complement strand
AATCGGTAACCGCCGTAGATATACCATGCGGCACCCTCATAAAAATAGGCATCAAAGGCTTCGCCGCTGCTTTGAACGGTTTTGTTCACATCGTTGAACAGGATGTTTGTGCCGCCGATATAGCCATAACGGATGATGCGGGGACCCACATCAAGGGTCACCAGCATTTCGATTTCTTCAGTGGCAATGGACAGGCATTTCCCATAGTTTTCATAGGACGGAATTTCTTTTACGGCAATACTCATGGTTTATAATCCTTTCTGCTTTTGGTTCTGATGCTGTTATTTGTCATTTCTGTGCCGCATTTTTGTACTGCGGGCAAAGAAAGATTGTATAAGTCCGTCGCAGCGCATTCTGCTGTGAAAATCTCTTGTGCCGCCGGTCCCGCTTTTTCGATTTGCGCGGTTTTCATGATGATCGGCAGAGTAGCGGTTTTGCGTGCTTGGTGTAACAGCTCTCTGCCCTTTTCGTTGAAGCCGAGCACCCGGATATACCCGGGCGAATGCCGGTATAAATCACGGGAAAAGCCCAGCACGGCGGTCAGGATAAGCCGTCGGATTCTCGACAGGGGATAGCGCTTGGTTTTGATGGCGGCATACAGCTCCTCTAACGATGAGGATGCCCGAATGGCGGCGTACAAACGGTTTTCGATGCCTTCCGAAACATCCGGCAGGTTTTTTAGCTCCTCCAAAGATTTCTGACGAAGGATTCCGAGAAGGGTTTTTTCCAGAGAGGAAAGTAAGGAAGGACACAGATGAAGGCTTTCCTCACGCCGCAAAATCTCATAGCTTTTGAAAGGCAGATATTCTTTTACATTCTCTATCCCTCGCATGGAAATCAAATGGCGGACAAAGGAGGCCGAAACAGTTTCGTGGTCCTGGGCGCTGTCATGGTCTGCACCATACCGTTTGATGGTCACGGGAGCAATGGATGATTCTGTGCTTCGCAAAGCATTGATGTATTCAATGGCGAGGTTATTGTTTGGCGTTTTAAATACCGCCGCAATCTCCGGAGAAAAAACAAGCGCTACAGCGTCTTCTCTCGCTCTGGCAAAGGTTTTGCCTTTGGCTAGCTCCTTGTCCAGCTGTTCTTTTATCATAGGAGAGGCTGCCGCTTCGGCGGCTTTTTGTAAAAGATCAATCTCGCCGCTTTCGCTGCCAAAAGACAGACAATCCACCAATCCCAAGGCGGAAAGGGTTTCCACACCGCCTACGGCAAAACGCATGGCAGGGGCCAGGGAAAAAACCGCCGGGATTTCGACGACCAGATCCCCGCCGTTCTCCAAAGCCATTTCCGTCCTTGCCCATTTACTGCAAATCGAAATATCGCCCCGCTGCATAAAATGCCCGTCCAGAGCGACGATAATATGGGAGGAAAATTCCCTTGTTTTGTCCATATGATATTTGTGGCCCTTATGAAAAGGGTTATACTCGGCTATAATCCCGGATACATACATGTTTTTGCCTCCTATGATAAGGCTTTGTCCATATTACCATTGATAACGGTATTTTTCAAGTAATACATAAAAACTACTTGACAAAATCTGAAAGAATGTATATTATTAGCAAATAGTGAATTAAAATTACATTAATAAAAATCAAATCCTTTCCGGATAAGAATTCTAGTAATGGCAGAAGAAAAATCGTTAAATTTTACAATGATTTTATTGGCTAAAGGTATCATCTATTTATAAAGTATATATAATGGAATGAATCGTATTTATACATGCTGATAATTTTTTGATTAACATTAACATACATCGAATGAAATAGCGCAGGATTCTTGAACAGAAAGGAATCACAAAAAGCATGGCAGTTTTAAGATTTGTGAATATTAAAGTAATGTGCTCTGTTCTGGTTTTTATTTTAACGTTTTGTATCGTTTCAATTGTCAATGAAAATAAGGCTTATGCCCTTGACGCTGCTGGTTCAGGCGGAGAATTTTTCATGAGAGCAACTTATTCGGAGAAATACTTTTTGGAACCAGGTTCAGTGATCGCAACAAACACTTATGATATGAGTCAGCGGTTATTTGCCGGAGCGAGTAATCAAAAATTTAAAATTTACAGTAATGGAGACGGTTCCTATAAAATACAGTGGACAGGTAATAATACATGCTTATCTGTAGAAAATAACTCTGTGGCTGATGGCGCTCGTATCATCACTTCACCGTGGACCGGGGATAATTCACAAAAATGGTTTTTTAACCGGAATAGTGACGGAACATATAGTATATTAAATAAAAGAAGCGGAAAATCGTTTACGAATTCCGGTTCCGGAGGCGGATATGACGGAAGCCGTCTGGTACAATGGCCTGTCCGGTCTTATCTGAATTATACCTTAGAGACAACATACAAAGGTGAATACAATATCTACGGGATGTGCGGGTTTACAGGAGCATTTACGACACAGGCAAGAAATAACTTAATGAGTTTCAGTGCTTCGTCCGTAAATTTCGTTGTGGGAACAAATGCAGCTCTGGAAATAAGAGATATACAAAACTCAACATTCACATATTTTGATACGCATGCATATTGGGACAAAATATTTTTAACAGGAATGGATTCAAACGGACAGACATATACGACATATTTGTATTTTTCCGATCTATACTATTTACCGGATTATTCACTGACAAACGAAAGATGTGTTGTATATTTTTGTTGCTCTGCCGGAGAAGGAGGTCAGGATGCGATTAATATGGTGAATGTAACGGCTTCTAAAGGAGCGAAGAGTGTCATTGGCTGGACAACGGTAATCAATGTAAATTCAGGGATATGGGGCAATGCATTTTTTGACGCGTGCGGTCAGGGTAAAACATTGCCCGAGGCAGTAAATACCGCTAATATCGCTCATTGGAATGTATATGGCAATCCAGATATCAGCGGTTTGGCAAATTATTATATTGCCGGCAGTTCCCGTCAAAAATTAACATCCTAGTGATAGAAATAATTTCATTTTAACAATGATGCAGATGATAATCAGGTACATTCAATTCAATTATGATTTCCGCAAATGATAAAACATTCCGTCAGATTACAGATTCAATTTCATAGGAGGCCAAATCAATGAAAAAGCATATCAAGCATATTGTATCTTCGATAGTCATATTAATGGTTGCGGTAACGATCACTTTATTTTCTGTAACAGCTGAAAAAGAGCAGGTAACGCCACCTGTAGTAACTTCAAAACAACAAATCACGACGGTTCTATTGAATAATACACAACCTGTATCTGAAATCAAGGCAGCTGAACCGGACAGTACGCAGGATAAAGAGACACCGCAGAAAAAGCAATATCAGCTTCCGACTGTGGTTGAAAATAAAAATGCTGTAAATAAAAAAACATTTGAGCTTAATGGAAAAACCTTTGAGCTTATGTATATAGAAACAAAAAAATACCCCAATAGCAAGGTTCTCAGAGATTGTTATAAATCCAAAGACGGGAGTAACTTTGAATTTGATCAGCAAACCGGTCAGCTTTTATCTGTAAATATAGACGAAAGCATTCGTGATAAAACCGTAAAAAGCTTGAATGAAGCGCAGATGATTGATATCGCAAGCGATATTTTAAAAAAATACTCCAAGAACACTTCGGATTATGTGATGGATTATATCAATTATAACAGCACTTCAGAAATGTATTATATCCAATTTTGCAGGTACCGAAGCGGATACAAAACATCAGATTTTGCACTGATTAATCTTACAAAAGACGGAGCATTGGTTTCTTATATCTGCCATCCGAGCAAGTTTGAAGGAATAAAGGTGCCAAAAATTGACGAGAAAAAGCATCTTGCAAAATTGGAGCAGACCGTCAAAGAAGAGTATAAAGAAAAGTTTGTGTCATTTAGTGTGTTTGGAAAGACGTTATCCATCAATGAAAAGGGCGAATTGGAAATCAGCTATGCGGTTGATATAAAATATAAATATGATGAAAATGAATTGATAACACGTGAAGTGTATTATTTTGCAGTCTAAAATTTAATTGATTAATATTCAGACAGATGAAATTTTAGTTCATCTGTCTTTTTAGATATATTTGTGAAAGAATCTTCAGAGATCAGAATTATTTTAAATAATGCTTCTTATAATTGAAATTTTGAATTTTTTATGCTATCATAACCGAAAGGAGTTGAAAGGTTTGGATACATTTTTTGAACAACTGGTGATTAAGAAAAAAACACCCCCTGAAAAAATGATGATCGTGCTGATCTGGATTTTTGCAGCCATTGTAATATTGCTTCTTTTGGTGATATTCTTTTTTCAGCTTTTGGATAAAATCTCGCTGCTTGGCATGATAGCGGCATTTTTGGTGGGGTTCGGCGCATATAAATATACGAGCAGATTGGATATTGAATTTGAATACAGCGTTACCAACGGGGAACTGGATATTGACAAAATCATAGCGAGAAGCACCAGAAAACGCTTGATTTCTGTCTCATGCAAGGATGTTGAACGGTTCGGCGCCTACAAAACAGCGGAGCATGAAAATACCCAATACGGCAAAAAGATGTTTGCCTGCAGCTATGATGCGGAGCACCCCTATTACATTGTCACACGGCAAAAGGAATTCGGGCTTACCCTATTGGTGATGGAACCGGACGAAAGAATTTTAACGGCTCTCAAAAAATTTGTTCCGAGGCAGGGGACTTCCGATGGTTTCCGTGGGAATTGATCTCATCGAGATCCACAGAATAGAACGGTCGTTACAAAACGATTATTTTATTAAGCGGGTCTTCGGCGAGCATGAAATTGCAGAGCTGACCGGTCGCAGCTATCCGCCGGAATCTGCCGCTGCTGCCTTTGCGGCGAAGGAAGCCTTCTCAAAGTCCATCGGAACCGGTGTAAAGGGATTCAGCCTTACAGAGGTTGAGCTTTTGCACGATGAAAACGGTGCGCCGTATTTGCTGTTATCCGGAAAAGCAAAGCAAATTGCGAATGAAAAAAGGTTCGGATTTTCCGTCAGCATATCCCATACCAGAGAACTGGCAACAGCGATTGTCATAGCGTTTCATAAGGGGGCATAAGATGAAGCTCTTTTCGGTTCAGCAAATCAGAGAAATTGAAAACAAAGCGGCAGAGCTTGGCATGAGCCATCAGAGAATGATGGAAAATGCCGGTTCTGCCGCTGCCGGTTTCATCAGAAAAAACATGGATATCAGGAAAAAAAGAATCGCCGTTCTCTGCGGCAACGGCAACAACGGGGGCGACGGTTTTGTGGTCGCCCGCAAGTTGTTTGAAAACGACGGGGAGGTTACTGTCATTCTGGCCGACGGCTTACCCCGCACCGAAACCGCAACGGAAAATCTGATTGCGGTACGGGAACGGGACATTCCGATTGTCGACTATGCGGGTGAGCCGGGCAAGGCGGTGCTGCATATCAAAACGGCGGATGTGATTGTGGATGCCTTGTACGGCATCGGTTTTCACGGCAGGGCAGAGGGAAGCGCCGGGCAAATCATCGAAACGGTGAACCGGCTGAAGGTTCCCGTATTTGCCGTCGACATGCCAAGCGGCGGGGACTGTAACACAGGCGCTGTGGAAGGAGCATGTATCAGGGCCGATTATACCCTGACCTTCATCGGGCACAAAACCGGTCAGGTGATTTTTCCTGCCGCAGAATATGTGGGAGATCGCATTCTCTGTGACATCGGGCTTCCGGAAGAAGCCTATGAAAACATGGATTATGAGGCGATTTTGATTGATTTTGAAACCGTCAGGTCTTATTTTCCGAAACGGCAGCATAACACCAACAAGGGCGATTATGGAAAAGCCCTGATTGTGGCAGGATCTTACGGCATGGCAGGAGCGGCGGCCATTGCAGCACGGGCAAGCGTTCTGAGCGGTGCCGGACTGACGGTTTGTGCACTGCCAAAATCGATCTATCCCCTTGTCGCATCCGGCCTTTATGAGCCGGTGTATCGACCGCTGGCGGAAACCATGGACGGGATTCTGTCCAACTATACCGGAAGCATGCTGGAGGACGAGCTGCAAAAAGCGGATGCCTGCCTGTTTGGACCGGGGCTGGGAAGAAGCGGGGAGATTGCCGTGCTGTTACACCGATTGATTGAGCGGTCAGAAAAGCCGCTGGTGATTGATGCGGATGGCATAAACGCCGCCGCAGAGAATATAGATATATGGAAGCGGAAAAAAGCATCGGTGATCCTCACACCCCATCCGGGAGAAATGGCAAGGTTGACGGGGTTAACGATTGAGGAGGTACAGGCAAACAGGCTGAAACTCGCCGGTGACTTTGCCTGTGAACACGGTGTGACCGTTGTATTAAAGGGTGCCGGGACGGTCATTGCCCTGCCGGACGGGAAGCGGTATATCAATACCACAGGGAACCCGGGCATGGCGACCGGCGGAACGGGCGATATGCTTTCCGGGATGATGGTTTCCTTTTTGGCACAGGGGATGGACACGGAGCATGCGGCAGTAGCGGCGGTTTATCTCCATGGTTTGGCAGGGGATATGGCAGCACAGCGTTGTTCCCAGCACAGCCTGACCCCAACAGAAATGTTGAACGAGCTGCCCGGGGTATTTTTGAAAACAGAACATTGACAGATAGGTGATGAAATGAAAAAAATCCTGCTTGTATTATTGCTGATCATGGCTTTGGTGATGGCGGGATGTGGAGAAAAAAAGGAAGTGAAACCGGTTACCGACGGGTTGCAATGTGACATCAGTGTAAGCTATAATGGCATGCAGATCAAAGGCCGGCTTCAAAAACCGAAGGACGGGACCTGTGCCATAAAAATCACGGATCCTCCGGCACTGGCCGGGGTCACCATGAGCTTTACCGAAAAAGGGGTAAAGCTGGGTTATCTCGGGCTTTCCTACACTCTGTCGGCAGACGCACTGCCCGAAACAGGCTTTGGGCAGATTTTGGTGAACACGCTGAACAATGCAAAAACAGGACTGTCGGGAACAAAATCCGGAGACGAATACATTTTGAAAGGCAGCGGAGAAACAGGCAGTTTTACCCTGACGGTGGACCAAAACGCACTGCCAAAAAAATTGTCGGTTCCCTCTGCAGGGTTTGAAGCGGATTTTCATAATTATAAATAAAAGGATGTGCAAAGGTGATTGGGATTGCAATGCTCAGCAAATGGCATGTACATGCCGATGATTACGCAAGACAGATAAAAGAAAGCTCCGAAGCGGAAATTACGGCCGTATGGGATGAGGACAGGGAACGGGGCGTGACCTGGGCAAAGTCGTTGGGTGTGGAATTTGAGCCGGAGCTGGATGCGCTTTTACAAAGAGAAGACATTGACGCAGTGGTCGTCAACGCTCCCACGAATTTGCATCGGGAGGTTCTCACCAAGGCGGCAAATGCCGGCAAGCATATTTTCACCGAAAAGGTTCTGACCTCCGGTATTGTGGAAGCCCAAGAGGTCAGGACGGTCGTCAGGAAGGCGGGAGTGAAGTTCTGCATATCGTATCCGCACAAAACCATGCCCCACAACCTTTTCGCAAAAAAGGCGGTGGAGGAAAACCTGCTGGGCGAAATCACCCTCGTGAGAATTCGTAATGCACACGGCGGTTCTGTTGCCGGTTGGCTGCCGCCGCATTTTTATGACAAGGCTGCTTGCGGCGGCGGGGCAATGATTGATCTGGGCGCCCATCCCATGTATCTGTCCCGTTGGCTTTTGGGAGAGCCGAAACGAATTTCTTCCTTGTTTGTGCATCATTACGGTAAAGCGGTGGAGGACAATGGGGTATGCACCATTGAATATGAAAACAAAGCAGTGGCCATTGTGGAAACCGGGTTTATTACTGCCAAAAGCCCGTTCGCGCTGGAACTTTACGGCACAACAGGCTGCCTGCTTGTCGGCGGACCGGATCAACGTGTGAAGCTGTGTACCGAGACAGATGGATGGACCCATCCCGTTTTGCCCGAACCGGCAGATCTGCCCATTGTACACTGGCTGAAGGGGATTGTCCGGAATGAAACGATTTTGTATGATATTGACGATGCCTATACATTGACAGAGCTGATGGAAGCGGCCTATCTTTCCCATATGGAAAAACGCATTGTGGAGTTCAAAGAGCTTGGGGGACAATGAAATGAAACATTACAGTTTTGTGTTTTTCAAGCCGGATGCTTTGGAGAGAAATCTCATTGAAAATATGGTCGGGCGATTTCGGGAGGAAGGGCTTGCTATAGAATTCGTGGGGTACCAAACCGTAACAGAAGAGCTGATGTTTGCCCACTACTGTGAGGTAATCGAAACGCTGGGTGACGGGTTTCGTGAAAAGGTGCGTAAGGCGTTCCGGGGCAAAAGCGTGATTCCTCTTATTCTTTCTGCAGAGGACGAACACATCATTGAACGGGTACGGAAAATCGTCGGGGCAACTGACCCGGCGGCGGCAGAACAGGGGACCCTTCGGGGAGACTATGGGAGGGACAGGCTGGAAACCGCCATGGCGGAAAACAGGATGGTCAACAATCTCATTCATGCATCCGACAGCAGGGAAGCGTTTATAAGAGAGGTAAGGCTGTGGTTCGGTAACAAAGCAGAAGCTTTTCTCGTATAATAAAGAATGAAAAGAAAAGCAGGTTGTGTAAAACACAGCCTGCTTTTTATCTGCCCGATTGCCGCCGGATTGAATCATTGGCAATGGGAATTATGGAAGGTGTGAAGGGTTTGAACTTAAACAGCCGATTTTCTTTTTATCCGCCCCAGCCAAATAATCCGACGGAGGTTGAACGGGATTATTTGACGAAATACGCCCTTGGGGAAAGCGGACGGGTGGAGGATTTTCCGTATATCAAAAAGCTGCTGTCCCCGCCTCCCGGCATCACAAGTCTCGGAAAACCGGGCAGCATGAAGGGGAAAACCGTCGGAATCATCGGCGGAGGGCTGGGTGGTCTTTCAGCCGCTTTTGAGCTGCGGAAAATGGGGTTTGATATTACTGTTTATGACGCTTTGAAGGACCGGGTGGGCGGACGGGTTTATACATATTATTTTGATGAGGGAAAAAAATATTACGGGGAAATGGGTCCGATGCGGATACCTGTTTCCCACAATACCGTGTGGCATTATATCAATCTGTTCGGGCTTTCTACAAAGCCTTTTATTCAGTATGATCCCAATGCCTATGTGTTTTTGCGCAATATACGTGTGAGAAATGACCGAAATGGTGAAAACGTGCAGAAATATATTTATCCCAAATATCATTTGAGCGACCAAGAGAGAAAGCAGCCCTGGCAGGAGCTTTTTTATGAGGGCATCGAAACCCCGATTTTGGAAGCTACCCCGAAAGAGCGTACAGAAATATTGACGGTCAAGCCAGCCTATGATAACAAAACCCTGTGGTGGGATTATCACTCCAACATGCAGTTTATGGAGGAGCGGCTGACCCAGGAGGCCATCAGTCTTGTTACCAATTTTTCACCCTTGTTGAGCGGAAGCCTGTATAAAGGCTATATCGACTTTATCCAAGAGGTTTATCCCGTTTCTCTGTCTTATCTTTATGAAATTCCCGGCGGCATACAGCAACTGCCCAATTCCTTCTACCAGTCCTTTTTCAATGACAATCCCCCCGAGTATCAAGGGATAGCGAAGGAAAGCCTCGGGAGGGTCAATTATTGCGCCGGTGAATATGTGGATGCCATCAGTGAAAACAGGGATGGCAAGGTGCTCTTACGCCATCGTAACGTGGATACACATCAGGCTGTCGTCCATGAGTTTGATTATGTGGTTTGCGCCATACCCTTCTCCACCCTGCGCGATGTTGCCATCGAGCCGCTGTTCAGCGACATGAAGATGCGTGCCATCAAGGAGCTGAATTATATCACCGCACAAAAAACCGCTATGCTGTTTAACGAACGGTTTTGGGAAAAGGAAGGTATTGTGGGCGGCGCGTCCTATACCGACCTGCCGGTGTCCTCTTTGTGGTATCCGTCGGATCATTCTAAATTCGTCAGCAGTGAGGAAAACAGCCCCTTTTCCCGGCTGCCCGATGAACCGGGGGTGACCCTTGCCTATAATTTCAATCTGGACGCCGTTCGGATGACCAACAATTATTGTGACGATATTTTGAGCAATACCCTGTATGATGTTGAACGGGTACATGGATTGAAACCGGGATATCTGGACACAATCATCAGTGGCTTTAAGTATGTCAACTGGGATAAGGAACCCACCTTCCGGGGAAGCTTGTGCTTTTTTACACCGGAACAAAAACGGCTGTTTTCCTATCCTGTTACAATGCCCGAATACAACGGTAAGGTGTTTTTTGCCGGGGAACATATTTCCGGTGTCCACAGATGGATGGAAGGAGCGTTTCAATCCGGCATGAAAGCGGCAAATGATTTGCTGCTCCATGCCAGCGGAAGGGAAAACGAAAAAATGCCGTAAGATAAATTCTTTTTGAAAAGAATAGCAAAACCTTGCTTTGTTTCGTATTATATATTGTCGGACAAACTTTTGACACGAAAATATTTTACAAATATGTTTAATATATCTTCATATTGGGAAAAATATGATTGCGGGGAACCGACAAAAATAAGCGGAGCGTGAATGATGTGACAATCAGAAGAGGGGACATTTTCTACGCTGACCTCAGCCCGGTCGTTGGCTCTGAGCAAGGCGGCGTTCGTCCTGTACTAATTGTTCAAAATGACGTTGGAAACAAATACAGCCCCACGGTTATAGCAGCTGCCATAACAAGCCAACGGGACAAAACCAAGCTGCCGACACACATCAAGGTGAACGGCACGGTATGCGGGCTGTCAAAGGACTCTATTGTTTTATTAGAGCAAGTACGCACAATTGATAAACAGCGTCTTAAGGAAAAAATGGGTAAGCTTGATGAAACCTCCATGTCTAATATCAACCAAGCTTTATCGGTAAGTTTCGGTCTTGGTGAGTAGAGGCTACATAAGCCTGCCCTAATGCGGTATTATGAAAATAATACCGCATTTTTTGTATATTTTTTTTGTTGTCGGAAACCATATTAAAGCGTTTATCGCAATATGAAAGGATGAGGTGATATCAGTGGCAAATCTTACGTCAAAAGAGTTAACTAGAATCGAAGACCAGCTTTCGCTGGAAAGCGTGCTGATTAAAAAATATCAGCAGCTGTCGTCCATGACAAACGATCAGGTGATCAAGCAAAAATGCGATTCCATCGCATCAAGACATCAGCAGCATTACAATTGCCTGCTCGGCCATTTGAGCTAAATTTAAGGAGGAAATAAAAATGAATACGGGATTCGGAGATAAAGAATTACTGGAAGACGCCTTGTCTTCACAAAAATTCGTAGCGGAAAATTATACAGTCTTTGCAACCGAGTGTGCAACAAAGCAAGTAAGAGACGATGTACTGACAATCATGAATGAAGAATTGAATATTCAAAACGAGCTTTTTACGGAGCTTCATAATCGTGGCTGGTACCAGACACCGGCGGCAGAAGCCAAAAAAGTGGAAGATGCAAAACAGAAATTCCAGCAAATGCAGTAAAAGAAAACCTCCTACTGAGGCATTTCCATCACATGAGACTTTAGACGGGCAAAACCCGTCTTTTTTTTACATAAAAGGATAAGGGTTTTTGACATAAAATAGGACAGGGGTTGAATATAATAGTTACAGTAGCATCACGAAAGGTGGTTGCAGTGTAATGATTGTGTATTTGGATGTTTTACTGGCACTGAACTTATTCGTGAATTATTTCTTATTGCTTTCTACCTCAAAAATCAACAACATCCCGGTAAAAATGATACGGCTTCTTCTGGGTGCTGCCTTTGGGGCACTTATTTCATTGACCATTTTTTTGCCGGACTGGGGCATGGTGTTTGATACGGGATTTAAAATCGTCATGTCGGTGTGTATTGTTGTGATTGCCTTTTCTTATAAAAGTACCAAGCGGTTTTTGCGTGTCACCGGAACATTTTTCGGTGTTTCCTTTTTATACGCCGGCATCATGCTGGCGGTTTGGTTTGCCTTTCGGCCGGACGGTATGGCGATTAATAACGGTGTGGTATATTTCAATATTTCACCGCTGCTGCTGATTGTATCCACCCTGCTTTGTTATGGAGTGATTTCTCTTATTCGATTGTTTACCAAGCGCCAAACCGGCGGAGATACCATTTATGAGCTGGAGATCGGTTATAAAGATAAAATTGTACGTTGTAAAGCGTTGTTGGATACAGGGAACAGCTTAATGGATTTGTTTACCAATGCGCCGGTTGTCGTGGCGGAGTATGGCCTTGTTGAGTACATGCTGCCTCTGCCGGCAAGGGAGGTATTTGCGGGCACAGCAGCGGATGTTCCAAAGGATTTTGCAACGGGATACCGGCTGATTCCTTATTCCGCTGTGGGCGGAAAAGGGCTGCTTCCGGCATTTAAGCCGGAGTATGTGAAAGTAAGCAAAGGCAATAAAAGCGCTACCATTGAAAATGTTTTGATTGCTGTCAGCAAGGATAAGCTTTCGGATGACTTTAAGGCACTCATCAGCGAAGAGCTGCTCACTGATTTCTAAATAGAAGGAGAGAATGGCAATGGGATTGAGATGGTTTCATTTTTTCAAAAAGGACAATCCGCATCAGGACACCAAAGTTGTGGAAGAGGAACAGGCAAAGAACAAGGATGAGAATGAGGACGAAGACTTGAGCAATGAGAAAGAACAAATGCTGATTGCCCATTGGGGTTGAATCATACGAAACAGATCAGTCACTTGACCGGCGGACAAATGACTGTGTTCAAATAACACACCGCCGGAGAAATGGACCCGAAAATGATCAGACAGGCTAAGGACTCACTAAAAAAGCTAATACTGAAGCTGTTTATGAAACTGGGAATCATAGACGAACTTTATTACATAAACGGACCCCAAATATTACCCGCACCTCTTTCCAAGGAGGACGAACAGGAGCTTGTCAATCGATATGCCGCCGGTGACCAGTCTGTCCGAGAGGAGTTGATCACCCATAATTTGCGATTGGTGGTTTATATTGCCCGCAAGTTCAACGCGGCGGGTGCGGGAATAGAAGACCTGATTTCCATTGGGACCATCGGACTGATCAAGGCTGTCAATACCTTCTGCCCGGATAAGAACATCAAGCTGGCGACCTATGCATCCCGCTGTATAGAAAACGAAATATTAATGTATTTGCGAAAAACAAATTTTTTGAAAACCGAAGTTTCCATTGACGAACCATTGAATATTGATTGGGACGGTAACGAGCTATTGTTATCGGATGTTCTGGGTAGTGACCCGGACGTGGTCAACCGGGGTATTGAGCTGGAGGATGAGAAAAGTCTTGTGGTCAAGCTGGTCAACAAGCTTTCCCGTAGAGAACGGCAAATCATGCAGATGCGGTTCGGCTTTAACGGCTACAGTGAGCATACCCAAAAAGAGGTTGCCGATAATCTGGGAATTTCTCAGTCCTATATATCAAGACTGGAAAAGAGGATTATTGAGCGCTTGAAACGGGAAATGGAGCGAGTGGGATGAAGCTGCCTCAAATGAGAATCGGGCCTTGATTTTCCCGTGTATTGTTCCATTGCTGGATGGGTTACGAAAATGACGCAAAGAAGAGGAAAAAATCGTATTTATTGCCAATAATGAACAAATTAATTATTAAAATATGACAATTTAATATACAAATCTAACAAAAATGTAGCTTTTTCTTTGGAAGGTATGTAGATAGACTTTTTAATGAAAAGGTGATATGATTTTTATAACTAAAAGTGTAATTATTTTATCTGTTATAATCAGAATGGTTATTAAAGGATATAAAACGGAGGAGTATAATTGAAAAGATTATATAAAAGTAAGTTTATTAGTGTATTGCTTGTTTTAACATTGCTGTTCAGCACATTTGCGGCTTCATCCATATATAATGTTACAGCAGATCCACCTGTGCTGCCAAAACTCATACAGGTATCAATTAATAATTCACCTGATACGGTAAGTGCGAT
>ERZ778021.2880-NODE-2880-length-13939-cov-5.319576_pt1 | contig 13939 bp, 10 predicted proteins | sample MGYA00375751_ERZ778021 | MGnify/ENA primary metagenome ERZ778021 (study PRJEB29350, sample SAMN05389814) | bioreactor metagenome | isolation source: Thiocyanate stock bioreactor | place: South Africa: University of Cape Town | collected 2013-08-29 ... | reverse complement strand
CCGCCTCGACGGGCGGCGCCGGCTCGTCGGGGGCTTCGGGCGCGTCGGGCCACGGCCCGAGGGGCCCGACCACGGCCGCCCGGTCGGGCGCGCTGGACATGGGGCGAGGCGGCTCGGCCGGGTCGAGGTCGTACGTCCCCTGCCAGTTCCATTCGTCTTCCTCGACCGCCGGAGCCGCCGCGGGCTCGGCGGCCGGGGCTTCGGGCCCCTGCCGGAGCATCTCCCACACGTCGTCGTCCGACACCGCCTCGCGCGGAGGGGCCGGCGCGTTCTCGGGCAGCCGGAGCGTGCGGCCGCAGCTCGGACAGCGCCCGCTCTTGCCGGGCGCCATCCCCGCCGCCTTCAACCGCCGTCCGCAAGGACAGACCAGGATCGTCACGTTCATCGCGATCGCTCGCTCATCCGCCTCCGCGCCCGGCGACGCCGCATCGCCCCTAATGACAATTGTAGTGGCATGAGCGGCGGTCCTTCAAGGACAATTGCCGGAGGATGTCGATCGAGTCGCCGGGGCCGTGCGCCGGGCGAGCGTGAACGGCATAGGAACCTGGGACTCGCCGCGGCCTTCCTGATAAGATTGGCGCCGGTCGCGCCGCCTTCTCCCCTCCCGTCCGGCGCACGCCCGATCTCCTCGGCGGCTACGCCCGGTCTCTCGACGCCTCGATCGACACCCTGGAGGACGCCCATGCTTCGCATCCTCGGAACGGCCGCGACGCTCGCCGTCGCGGGCCTGATCGGCCTCGTCCCCCACGCCTGGGCCCAGGCTCCGGTCCCGACGCCCCCCGCCGCCGAGGCCGAGAAGAAGGCCGAGCCGGAGAAGAAGACCGAGCCCGAGGCCCCGAAGAGCCCGGCCGACCCGATCGAGCGCATCAAGGAGGAGGGGGAGAAGCGTTCGCAGGTCATGGCGACGTTGGGGACGCTCACCGACGTCATCGGCCCGCGGCTGAGCGGGTCGCCGGGCCTGAAGCGGGCGAACGAGTGGACCCGCTACCAGATGGAAAAATGGGGGATGGAGAACGCCCACCTGGAAGCCTGGGGGCCGTTCGGCCGGGGATGGACGCTCAAGCGGTTCTCGGCCCAGGTGATCGAACCCCAGTGCATCCCGCTGATCGCCGTCCCCAAGGCGTGGTCCCCGTCGCTGGACGGCGTCCTGACCGCCGAGGTCGTCCACTTCGACGTCAAGGCCGAGGCCGACTTCGAGAAGTACAAGGGGAAGCTCAAGGGTGCGATCGTCCTGACCGCCCCCGCCCCCGACGTCTCCGCCCGCTTCGAGCCCCTGGCCCGTCGCCGGTCCGACAAGGATCTTCTCGACCTCGCCGACGCACCCGAGCCCGGCGGCCCGCGCGAAGGTCGACCCCGCCAGGCGCCTCCCCAGGTCCCCCCGGTCCCGGGGGCCCCCGCCCCGCCCCAAGCTCCCCAGCCTCCCCGGCCGCCGATGGGCGACATGAGGGCCCAGATGGAACTGGCCGCGAAGAAGTCGAAGTTCCTCGCCGACGAGGGGGCTGCGCTGCTGATCGACCCCAGCCGCAACGGCGACGGCGGCACGCTGTTCGTCCAGTCGGCGAGCGTCCCCGGGCCGCCTTCCTTCCTGGGCGTCACCCTTCCGGGCCGGCGGCCCCAGGCGTGGGACAAGGACGTCAAGGTGATCCCGCAACTGGTGATGGCCAAGGAGCACTACAACCGCCTCGTCCGCATGCTCGCCGTCGGCGAGGCGATCAAGATGGCCGTCGACCTGGCCGTCGAGTTCCAGGACGAGGACCTGAACTGCTACAACACCGTCGCCGAGATCCCCGGGACCGACCTCAAGGACGAGGTCGTCATGCTCGGCGGGCATCTCGACTCCTGGCACGGCGGCACCGGCGCGACCGACAACGCCGTCGGCTGCTCCGTGGCGATGGAGGCCGCTCGCATCCTCAAGGCCCTGGATCTCAAGCCCCGTCGCACCGTCCGCGTCGCCCTCTGGACCGGCGAGGAACAGGGCATCTTCGGCTCCAAGGCTTATGTCGACGAGCATTTCCGCAAGCGCGGGCCCGGCGGCGAATCCGCGGCCGAGGAGAAGGACGAGACGAAGCCGGAATACGACAAGCTCTCCGGCTATTTCAACCTGGACAACGGCACCGGGAAGATCCGCGGCGTCTACCTCCAGGGGAACGAGGCCGTCCGGCCGATCTTCCGCAGGTGGCTCCGGCCATTCAAGGAGATGGGCGCCCAGACGCTCTCGATCGCGAACACCGGCGGGACCGACCACCTCTCGTTCGACGCCGTCGGGCTCCCCGGCTTCCAGTTCATCCAGGACGAGATCGAGTACGACACCCGGACGCACCACTCCAACATGGACGTCTACGACCGGGCCCAGGCCGACGACCTGAAGCAGGCGTCGATCATCATGGCCGCGTTCGTCTACAACGCCGCCATGATGGACGAGAAGCTCCCCCGCAAGCCCGCCCGCCCGGCGCGGCCCGAAGGCCGCCCCTCGGCCGCCGCGGGCAACTGACCGCGACGCGGTCAATTGGGGGGGCCGTCGATCGGACGCCCCCCGGCGCGGTCCTTCCTCGCGCCGAGGGGGCGTCCTCCGATCGACGATGTCACGCGGACCGACGCGACGGGCGCGTCAGTTGGCGTTGAACGTCCACCAGGCGCCGGCGCCGGCGATGCCGATCCAGGTGATGGTGGGGTCGAGCAGCGCGGCGCGGTGGGCCGGCGAGGCCATCCACATCGACTCGATGCCGGGGAAGCCCCCCATCGCCGAGTTCTGGCGGCGGGCCGGGCCCATGACGTGGTGGCCCAGGCCGCGGGCGGCCTGCTGGTCGTTGTTCATCGCGGCCCAGTTCGCCAGGTTCGGGTCGTACCCGACCGCACCCAGGCCGTAGGAGGCGCGGATGCCGTTGAGCCACGCGGTGAAGCCGTAGGGGTCGCCATAAGAGGCGGCCGGGGCCTGGGCCGGGGCGGCCTCGGCGGCGGGGGCCGCGGCGTAGGTGGGCTGGGCCGGGGCGGCCTGAGCGGCTTCCATGCCGGCGTACGCGCTCTGGTAGTAATACTGAGGGGCGGCGGGCTGCTGGACGTACTGGGTGGGTTGGGTGGTCTGGTAGCTATAGGTGGGAGCGGCGTAAGCGGTCGCGGAGCCGTCCGCGGCCGGATAGTAATACTGCTGCTGAGCTTCGGCCCGCCAGGCGGCCGCGGACAAGGCGACGAGGGATAGGATCAGCCGGCCGACGAAGCGAAGCTCAAGGGTGGGACTGGACAACGGTCGGAACTCCATTGGACCGTGCGAGCGACGCAACGACGCGCTGCGCCCGTAACCGCCGAGATGTGGCCCGAATCCGGGATGGACTCCTTCACGATTCCCGTGCTTTCCTCGCACGGTATGCCAACATGGGATGTGACTCCTTGAAACGCAAACAGTTTTCGGCCGCGTTGAAAAAAATCAACATGGCGAGAGGACGCATTGCGTGCGACTCAATTCATATCTGGGTATTTTGATTTCCGAGGGTCGCCGACGCGAAGGTGACCGGCGGCGCGTCATCGCAACCCCAAATCAGGGCCCGACCATCGCCTCGTCGAGGGCTGCGGCGGGGGGCCGGAAGGGCGGATGCAAGCGGCCCGTCCGGGCGTCCGTCCGCGGCCGTACCGGGGGCTCGCATTCGGACGTTAAAGCATTCCAGGATTTCGTCGGCACCCGTCTTCGCGACGAAAACGGGAGGTTGAGAGGTGCCAGGGCCCGGCGAAACCGGCCCGTCCGGGCGATTGCCCCCGGTGCAAGGTGTGCAACCGCCTCAATCCGACGAGTCGGCCCCCTCCCCCGCCCTGTGGGGTCGCGCCCGACCGTCGGCCTTTAACGCATCGGGGATTCTGTGGGGGCCTTCATCCCTTTTCGGTCGCCGAGGAAAAGGGGCCGGCGTCGGGGGACGCGCGGGGATCGGAGGGAGTCCCGGCAGGCTCGCGTGGATCGATCCATGAGATCGGGCCGTTCGGGCCGCGACGCAGGGCCGACATCTTTCGGCGACCCTCTAGGCTGGGCCCGGCGCGTGTTATAGAATATTGCGGCCGCGTCTCCGGAGGCGGGGCGCAACTGCACACGTCGAAATCGGTTCGGGCGCGTGGGCCGGGTCGGCCCGCGGGCCGGTCGCCGCGATGGGGTCGCCATGCTGGCCAAGCGGATCATCCCCTGCCTGGACGTCAACCAAGGCCGCGTGGTCAAGGGGACCAACTTCCTGAACCTGCGCGACGCCGGCGACCCGGTCGAGGTGGCCCGGCGGTACGACGAGGAGGGGGCCGACGAGCTGGTCTTCCTCGACATCACCGCCAGCCATGAGGCCCGCGAGATCCTCTGGGACGTGGTCCGGAGGACGTCCGAGGTCTGCTTCATGCCCCTGACCGTCGGGGGCGGCGTCCGGACCGTCGACGACGTGCGGGCCCTGTTGAAGGCCGGGGCCGACAAGGTCTCGATCAACTCGGCCGCCGTGCGCGATCCCGACCTGATCCGCGCCGCGGCGCGGCGGTTCGGCCGCCAGTGCATCGTGGTGAACATCGACCCGAAGCGCGTCGACCGCGACGGTCGCGAGGCGTGGGAGGTCCACATCAACGGCGGCCGGATCCCCACCGGGCTGGAGGCCGTCGCCTGGGCCCGCGAGGTCGAGCGCCTGGGCGCCGGCGAGATCGTGCTGACCAGCATGGACGCGGACGGGACGAAGAACGGCTACGACCTGGAGATGACCCGCGCCGTGGCCGAGGCGGTGACGATCCCGGTGGTCGCCTCCGGCGGTGCCGGCAGCCCCGAGCACCTCCGCGCCGTCCTGGCGGAGGCCGGCGCGAGCGCGGCGCTGGCGGCGAGCATCTTCCACTACAAGGAGCATTCGATCCGGGAGACCAAGGACTACCTGGCCGCGCGCGGCGTGCCGGTCCGCCGGCCCTCGGCCGCGCGGGCGTCCTGAGCCGGGGCGTCCCGCGCCGTCCTCATCTCGACTCGACTCGAACCGAACCGATCCCGTCCCGAGGAGAGCCCATGTCCACAGCCGTCGAAGCCAAGACCGATGCGCCGGCCAACGAGCCCGAGGCGAACAAGCTGTTCCGGATGTGCATCAAGTACAAGGGCTCGGACCTCCACCTCAAGGTCGGCATGGCCCCCTCGATGCGGCTGGCCGGCGTGCTCCGCCAGATGCAGCTCCCGCCCCTGACGGGGGCGGACATGGAGCGGCTGATGTACCCGCTGCTGAACCACAAGCAGCGCGACATCCTGGAGGAGGAAGGGGGCGTCGACTTCGCCCACATCATCGTGGACGGGGACGTGGAGACGCGGTTCCGCGTCAACCTGTTCAAGGCCCGCGGCCGGCTCAGCCTGGTCGCCCGGCGCGTGAACAACAAGATCCCGACGTTCGAAGAGCTGCACCTGCCGCCGGTCCTGGCCGAGATCACCCAGTACGACCAGGGGATCATCATCTTCGCCGGCGTGACCGGCTCCGGGAAGTCGACGTCGATCGCCTCGATGCTCCAGTACGTCAACGAGCGCGAGCGGATGCACATCGTGACCGTCGAGGATCCGATCGAGTACACCTACAAGGACGACAAGTCGGTCATCAACCAGCGCGAGGTCGGGATCGACGTGAAGGACTGGGACATCGCGCTGAAGCACGCGGTGCGGCAGGATCCGGACATCATCCTGGTGGGCGAGCTGCGGGACCGCGAGACGTTCAACGCGGCCATGCACGCCGCCGAGACCGGGCACCTCGTCTTCGGGACGATCCATGCCGGCACGGCCCCGTCGACCATCGGCCGGTTGCTGGACCTCTTCCCGCGCGACATGCACTCGTCGCTGCGGCAGTCGCTGGCGTTCAACCTGAAGGCGATCGTCGCGCAGAAGCTGCTGCCGACGACGAAGGAGTGGGCCGACAAGGGGGTGACCCGCGTCCCCACGAACGAGATCATGCGGATGAACCCGACGGTCAAGAAGCTGATCCTCAACGAGGAGGACACGAAGCTCGGCGACGCCATCCGGATCGGCATGGGGGAAGGGATGCAGGACTTCACGGAGAGCCTGCGCCAGCTCGTCGTCGCCGAGAAGATCGAGCGGGCCGTGGCGTTCGAGGTGGCCCCCCAGCCCGAGTCTTTGAAAATGGCGCTCAAGGGGATTACCATCAACCAGCCCGGTATCCTATAACGGTTTCCAAGCGGCGAGGCCGCCCCGGCGAGGCCCGCCGTCGGCCTCGCCCCGCCATCCCCGGCGCGAGGGTCGTCGCGAGCCGGGGGCCCGGGATCGCCGAGCGGATCCGCCCCACGCCCGCCGGCCCCTCGGCCGCCCGACGACGGACGTCCCCGCGCCCGATCGCCCCCGCCGGGTCACGCAGCCATGAAAGGTCAGCAATGATTCGTCCGTCCCTGGTGCTCGCGACGTCGACCTTTCTGATCGGGACCCTCGGGGTCGCCGCGGGGGCCGACGCGGCCGACCTGCTGGGCTTCGCGCCCCTGCTCGCCCAGGCCGCCGACGAGGGGGCCGCCGCGTCCGCCGCGCCGGCCGTCGAGCGCGGGCCGGGGTTCTATCTGAACCTCTACAAGTTCATCCCGGTCGTCCTGATCTACCTGCTGTGGGCCCGCACCACCGACTGGGTCGAGCACGACGGCCGCGACCTGAACAACCCCAAGGCCGAGACCTGGAACTGCGTCGTCTTCTTCTCCGGGATCCTCGGCCTGGCGATGGTCTTCTCGATCCCGATCTACCCCGTCGGGATGACGCTCCTGCTGCTGGCCTACTTCGTCCCGATCCTCACCTACGTCTTCATACGCAATCAGACCGTCTCCGACGACCAGAAGGTCCTCACCCCCTACCACCTGGGGGAGATGACCAACGACCTGCTGGCCCGGCTGGGGATGCGGCCGATCTTCAACAAGAACGCCGGGACCGTCGACCGCGCCGGGCCGCCGATCGTCTTCATCGGCAAGTCGTCCGGCTCGGGCAACAAGGAGGATCCGGCCCGGGTCCGCCAGGCCGAGGAGTCGCGCTCGTTCATGGCCGCCAAGGAGCTGGTGTACGACGCCGTCCTCCGGCGCTCGACCGACATCCACCTGGAGCCGACCGCCGACCAGCTCTCGGTCCGCTACCGCATCGACGGCATCCTGCACTCGGCCGAGCCGTTCGACCGCGCCACCGGCGACGCGGTGATCAACGTGTTCAAGGTCCTCTCGGCGATGGACATCTCCGAGAAGCGCAAGCCCCAGGACGGCTCGTTCGGGGCCAAGCTCTCCGGCCGCGACCTGGACTTCCGCGTCGCCACGTCGGGGTCGAAGGCGGGCGAGAAGCTCGTCATGCGAATCCTCGACAACTCGGCCGGGATCACCAAGCTGGAAGACCTGGGGATGCGGCCGAAGCTCATCGAGCAGGTGCGCAGCCTGGTCACCCAGCCGCACGGCATGTTCCTGGTCTGCGGCCCGACGGGGTCCGGCAAGTCGACCACGCTCTACGCGGCCCTCCGCGAGATCGACCGCTACCAGCGGAACATCATCACGGTCGAGGACCCGATCGAGTACCACCTCGACAACATCACCCAGATGGAGGTGAACACCAAGTCGGGGCAGACCTTCGCCACCAGCCTGCGGTCGATCCTGCGGCAGGATCCCGACGTCATCATGATCGGCGAGGTCCGCGACCAGGAGACGGCGAACATCGCCTGCCAGGCGGCCAACACCGGCCACATGGTCTTCTCCACGCTCCACTCCAACGACGCGGTCACGGCCCTGTTCCGGCTGCTCGACCTGGGCGTCGAGCCGTTCATGATCGCCTCGGCCCTCTCGGCCGTGCTGGGCCAGCGGCTCGTCCGGCTCCTCTGCGACGCCTGCAAGGAGCCCTACAAGCCCAAGCCCGAGTTCCTGAAGAAGGCCAACCTCCCCGTCGACAAGGTCGACGTCTTCTACCGCCGGCCCGAGAACCCCGAGCAGGTCTGCCCCCAGTGCGGCGGCACCGGCTACTTCGGCCGCGCCGGCATCTTCGAACTGCTGGTCCTCACCGAGCCCATCCGCGAGATGCTCCGCGAGAACCCCTCGCTCACCAAGATCAAGGCCGAGGCCCGCCGCGGCGGCATGATCTACCTGCAGGAAGACGGCCTCCGCCAGGTGATCCAGGGCCGGACCTCCATCGAGGAGCTGCTCCGCGTCGTCAAGTGACCAGCCCCCGCGAACGCGGCCCCGGACCCGCATCGACCGCCGACCCCAGCCGAACGGGAAACCACCCATGCCCTCCGCCCTGCTCGACGCGCTTCTTGTCGCCATGATGCTCTTCATGACCTACGTCCTGACGAGCGAGGGTGCCTGGGGCGCGGCCCTGATGTTCTTCAACGTCCTGTTCGGCGGCCTGATCGCGTTCAACTTCTTCGAGCCGCTGGCCGACCTCATCGACTCCACCGGCATCGGCTGGAGCTTCTCCGAGACGCTGGCGATGATGCTCATCTTCTGCGCCTCGGTCCTGCTGCTGCGCCTGGCCACCGAGACGCTGGCCCCGGTGATGGTGCGGTTCCCCAACCCGGTCTACCAGGTCACCCGGCTGTTCTTCGGATTCGCCACCACGGTCGTCACGTTCGCGATCATCCTGCTGGCGTTCCACGCCGCGCCGGTGCACAAGAAGATGTTCGGCTCCATCGACTACAACTCGAAGCCGCCGTTCGGCATGGGGATCGATCACGGCTGGCTGGGCTTCTTCCAGTTCACCACCGGCGACATCTTCGCCCGCTACGGGTCGGGGGGCCGCGACCCGTACAGCACCTACGGGAAGACGGGGAACCAGCTCATGCGGGTCCAGCTCTTCGACCCCCGCGGTCGGTGGCTGCTCGACAAGCAGGAGGCCCGCCCCTACGGCGAGGGTGCCATCGTGGAAGAGGGATCCGGCGGCGGCGACGCGCCGACGGGCGACGCCCCCCCGCAGGGGGGCGGCCAGCCGGGCGCACCGGCCGGCTCGCGGCCGATCGGCGGTGCCGTGGCCCCGACGGCCGGGCTCGGCCAGCCCAACTGAACCGACCTCGGGCCTCAGCTGCCCCCGGGGAGCGCCGCCGCGGCCGACGTCGGCCCGTCCGGCGCGGTCGACGTCATCTGGATCAGGTCGAGCCGGACCTGATTTTTCGCCCCGAACGCCTGCTGGATGCGGTAGACGGCGGCCTTGTTGGTCGTCGTCTCGATCACGAACAGCGGCGCCCAGCCGGCCCCCATCGTCCCGAGTTGCCCCGTCGTCATCAGGAAGCGCGGCTTCGCGCCGTTGTCGACGTCGAGCCCGAAGTCGGCGACGAGGTCGCGCTCGCAGAAGCCGTCCAGGTGCCTGGAGCCGCCGCCCCCGACGCGCCGGAAGTTGGGGATCGTGGCCTTGAGCTTGCCCGCCTTGTAGTCCAGGTAATACAGGGCGTCCTCGGGGACCTGCACCTTGGTCCCCTCGTCGAACCGGACGGCGATCGGCCCGGTCGCGACGATCGACTCGCCCGAGCGGTCCCCGCCCCCCGCGTGCATGGGGCGCGACGCTCCGCCCGCCAGCCAGGCCCCCAGGCCCATCCCGACGACCAGCCCGAGCGCGGCACCCAGCCCAGGACGCTTCGCCATCATCTCCGCCTCCTCGCGTGGATCGTCCCGAAGCCGCGAACCCTCGCGGCGGCGGCATTGTGCGGGGGCTCGCCCGGCCCGTCCAGCCCAACCGGCCGCCGGCTTCCCCGGCGCGGCATAATGGGCTGGGGAAGGCCGCGCCGGTCGGCCCTCGACCCTCGCCTTCCGGGAGCCCCGCCGTCATGACCTCGACGCTGCTCGTCGCCCTGTCCCTGGCGCTCCAGGTCCCGCCCCCCACCTCCGGCGACGACGTCGGCAAGGCGCTGGCGGAGGAGTCGCGGTCGCTGATGGCGAAGGAAGCGGCGGCGCTCGGGGCACTGGCCGACCGGCTGGCGAAGGACGGCGAGGCCAAGGGGTCGGACGAGGTCCGCAAGCTCCTGCCGAAGCCCGCCGACGGCCCCGGCACGCGCCTTACGCCGCTGCCGGACGTCGTCGAGCCCCATCCGAAGCCGATCGCCGCCGAGGCCGCCTGGCGCGGCGGGGTCGAGACGATCCGCAAGCCCGTCGGCGAGGCGTTCTTCGACCTGGCGAAGCGGGCCGCGGACGCGACGCCGCCCCACATGGGCCGCGCGGCGACGGCCCTGCGCGAGGCGATCGTCCGGATCCCGGACGATGCCGAGGCCCGTCGCCTGCTGGGCTACGTCCCGCACGAGGGGGGCTGGGCGAAGCCCTTCGCCGTGGATCAGCTCAAGGCGGGGAACGTCTCCCACCCCACCTACGGCTGGATCCCGGAGGACTGGGTCCCGCACCTGGAGCTGGGCGAGTTGCCGGCCCCCGCCGTCCGCGGCCGGCCGGCGACCTGGCTCCCCGCCGCCGAGGCTGACCGGCTCCGCTCGACCTGGCGCAACCCCTGGCAGATCAACACCGAGCACTTCGAGATCCGCGCCGACGTCCCGCTGGCGGAGGCGATCGCGTTCGGCCGCCGCATCGAAGCGTTCCACGACCTCTTCTTCGTCGTCATGGCCGACGCGATCGGCGACGACCTGCCGCTCGCCCGCCGCTTCCGGTCGCCGACGCTCCAGCCCGACGCGAAGTACCGCCCGCATCAGGTGATCTATTACGCCGACCGCGACGAGTATCGGGAGCGCATGCGACCCGTCGCGGGCCCGCAGGTCGGGGCCGAAAGCCTGGGCTACTACGACCCTCGCGCCGTGAAGGGGAACCGCCGCCCGGCGTACTTCTTCCGCGACGCCGACGGCCAGTTGCCGATGGAGGCGACCCTCTATCACGAGGTCTCGCACCAGCTCCTCTTCGAGTCGGCCGGGCCCAACGCCTACCTGAGTAACGCGGGCGACTACTGGGTCTTCGAGGGGTTGGGGACCTACTTCGAGACCGTCACCGCGATGGACGACGGCTCGCTGGAAGTCGGCGGCCTGGTCGGGGCCCGGCTGGCCGAGGCGGTGAAGTCGCTGGGCGCGCGGAAGTTCCTGCCGCTGGCGGACTTCCTGCGTCAGGACCAGTCGGCGTTCAACCGCGACGAGCGGATCTACGTCAACTACCAGCAGGCGACGGCCCTGGCCGTCTTCCTGATGCAGGCCGAGGGAGGCGCGCACCGCGAACCGTTCCTGGACTACGTCCGGGATGCGTATCGCGGGAGGATCAAGCGGGGGTCGGGGCGATCCCTGGAGGACCGCCTCGGAGTCCCGGTCGACGAGATCGAGCGGAAGTTCAAGGCGTTCTACGCCCCGTACATCGGGGGTTGAACGCGAGAGGCGGGCCGCTTCGGCCGAGGCCCGCCGCACCCGGCGTCCGGGCTCACTCGCCGACGTACGGCAGGAGGGCCATGTAGCGGGCCCGCTTGACGGCGGCGCTGGACGCCCGCTGGAACGCGGCGCAGCTGCCGCTCCGCTTGCGGGAGAACATCTTGCTCTGGTTGGTGCAGAGCTTCTTCAGCAGGCCGATGTCCTTGTAGTCGACGTAGGCCGGGCGGGGGCAGCCGTCCTTGGTGCAGAACCGGCAGCGATTCTTGCGGTTGCGTCCGAACTTCTTCCGGGGCATAAACTTACCGTCCTCAGCCGCTGACGTAGAGAAAGAGGATGCACGAGCGACGCCGCAAAGGCCCCGCCAGGCGTGATGCGCCGATGGTGTGGCAAGCTGACAGTGTAAAACGGCCGGCCGGCCCCGTCAAGTTGTCATGCGTCTCGCGCCGGCGCTTCGGAGCAACGGGCTTCAAGGGAGACGAATCTTAAGTCTGACCCCTCCCAGCGCAAATCGGCCAAGGCCTGGCATAGATTCCTCATAACGATGCCGCCCTCCACCGCTTCCAGGGCATCTAGGCACGCAAGGTTGCATGGCTGTCGGCATGCTGGCTATGGTGTCAGGTGTTACGCCCTGGTGATTTTGCGGTAAATATTCGTGTGCGAAGATTTGGTCTGGAGTTATTCTTTGTCATTGTTTTGACGCGTCTTGAATGCACGCCCTGGCTGGGAATCGTTGCGGTCGTGAGTCGCTTCACGCTCTCGGAGGCTGTTTCGATGAGGAAACTGATCGTTAAGGACTACTTGAAGGCCGCTGACAGCTCGATCACCCCGGATTTCGGTCGGGTCGTGGCAGAACAGGATAAGGAACTGGCCGACTACTACGTGGCTCCTGAGCGCTACGTGGACAGGGCCGTGAATATCGCGGACGCCGCCACGTTCTTCGTGGGCCCGAAAGGGATTGGGAAGTCGGCGATCCTGCAGATGGTCCGCCTAACGCGTGCGTCCGAAGAGAACCGAATCATCAACATCGCGCCGGACGATCTGGCATTCTCGGCTCTAGCCAATATCGAGGCCAGCACACCGCTGATGAAGGACGCCAGTAATAATCAATGGTTGTTCAAGTCGTTGTGGGATTATGTGTTGTCTTTGGAAGTCCTACGGAGGGAGTTTCAGGAGAGGAGCGCCTATGAAAATCATCTGAAAAAGCTGTTCAAGAGCGAGAACGAGAGGAAGGCGCAGTCGCTGCTGAAAATAAGCCTGAGCGACGACGGATCGCTGCAGAGCCTGTCGAACACAATCCTACAGCTGGTCAAGGAGGTTGAGATCTCGGCCGAGTACGACAATGCCAAGATGTCAGGCAAGGTGACCGTGGACGGGAAGCCATCGGGGAAGGGCGATTACCTGAATCTGCTCGGGCTGGTGAACTCCGTTGCGAAGAGCTTGCCGCTCAGCCTGAAGCATCCGTACTACATCCTAATCGACGACTTGGATTTGCATTGGAGCGACACTCAGATTCAGAACTCTTTCATTGCCGCGCTCTTCCTGTCGCTGAGGTCGCTGAGCAAGCCACCCATCAAGTGCGTCGTTGCCATGAGGGACCACATCTATCGGAGCCTGCCACTGAAGGACCGTGACAAGTTCCACGATTGGGTCTGCGAGCTAGATTGGGATTTTGTCAACGTGAAGAACATGATCACGAAGCGGGTGCAGCGGAAGCTCAAATGTCTAACGCATGAGGTATGGGGCGGCGTGTTCCCAGAGAACGCGTTCGACAAGATGTGGCATCATACCTTTGGACGCCCTCGGGAACTGGTCAGGCTCGCCTCGTTATGTTTCCAGGAAGGTAGAAGGCAGGGGCATCTAAGCGTTGAGGAGACAGACGTCGCGGCCGCCATCCGCAAGTTCTCCGACGAGCGGATCGGCGATCTGGCGAGCGAAGTTCAGCACGTCTATCCGAGCTTCGACCTCCTAGTAAGGAAGTTTGCGGGGTGGCCGAAGGAGTTTTCGCTGGAGGATTTCAGCGTGAAGTTCGCTGAATACATCGATATGGAGGTCCAACTACAGGAAGGCTACTCGGCTCGATACGCCTGGACCCGAGGGTTCACTCAGGAACCGAAAAACCTCGCTCGAATCTTCCTAGAGACCGGCTTCTTCATGATCAAATCAAATCGCAATACGCCGCCTAGGAGATACGACGTAAAGAATCCTCAGGACATCACCGACGATACCTGGTTTGCCATCCATCCCACCTACTGGTACGGACTCAATCTTATCGGATCCAGCGATTTCTGATGATCAGCGTCGGCACCGGCTGTTTCGCGGCCCCGTACATTCCGGGGTTGCATCCATGGGGACCGAGGCTGCTATTCGATTTGTTAATTCGACGCATGAGGTAGCGTCCGCCGGACCTGCCGAGACTTATGGGGTCAGACTTTGTGCTTGATTTCGCGTCGGCGGTCGGTCTCCTCGGCCTTGACCTCGCCCCTCCTCCTCACCTATGATAACCGAAGCCCGGTGTATCCCTGGGCCAATGAACCGGAGCCGCACTTAGCATGATCCTGTCGCTCGCCAGCCTCGACATCCTCCTCCTGGGCCTTATGGGCCGTCAGGGTGGGTCGTCGTAGGGCCGGCGAGCTTCTGAATAGAAGCGATCAACGGAACCCCGAGGACCACCC
>ERZ778021.2876-NODE-2876-length-13946-cov-5.142106_pt1 | contig 13946 bp, 10 predicted proteins | sample MGYA00375751_ERZ778021 | MGnify/ENA primary metagenome ERZ778021 (study PRJEB29350, sample SAMN05389814) | bioreactor metagenome | isolation source: Thiocyanate stock bioreactor | place: South Africa: University of Cape Town | collected 2013-08-29 ... | reverse complement strand
CATGCGCGGCAAGGCCATGTCCGGCGCGCCGATCTGCAGCGGGATCATCCAGTTGGCGAGGCCGACGAACGCCGGCATCACGCCACCGAAGATCATCACCAGCGCGTGCACGGTGGTCATCTGGTTGAAGAATTCCGGCTTCATGTGCTGCAGCCCGGGCTCCATCAGCTCCAGGCGGATCAGCACCGACATGAAGGCGCCGATGATGAACATCAGGAAGCTGAAAAGCAGGTACAGCGTACCGATGTCCTTGTGGTTGGTCGAAAAGAACCAACGCTCGAAGAAGCCTTGCCGGTGGCCGTGATGATCGGAGTGGCCCACTGCGGAGTTCGCCATTGCAGCTATACCTCGTTATCCAGTTTCCAGGCATCGCGCCGGCAACGGCCGGCGCGCAGTGGTATCAGGCGCCGGGCGCCACGGGAGCCGGTTCCGCGGCGGGCGCGGCCTCCGGCTGCGGGGCGTCGGTGGCGGGTGCGGCGGCCGGCGCGGGCTCGGTGGCCGGTGCCGGGGCGGGCTTGCGCGAGGCCAGCCAGGCCTTGAACTCGTCCTTGGACACGGCCTTGACCACGATCGGCATGAAGCCGTGGTCCTGGCCGCACAGTTCGGCGCACTGGCCGCGGTACACGCCTTCCTGCTCGATGTTGGTCCAGCGCTCGTTGATGAAGCCCGGCACGGCGTCCTGCTTCCAGCCCAGTGCCGGCACCCACCACGCATGCACCACGTCGTCGGAGGTGATCACGAAGCGGACCTTGGTATCGACCGGCAGCACCAGCGGGTTGTCCACGTCCAGCAGGTAGTGCGGGTCCGATGCCATGGTCGGCACCGCGCCGCTCTGCCGCACCTGGTCGGACTTGCGGTCCAGGCGGCTGGTGAAGGCCACGTCCTCGCCCAGGTATTCGTACTTCCACATCCACTGGTAGCCGGTGATCTTCACCGTCATCTCGGAGTCGCGGGTGTCGTACATGGAAATCAGCTTGGCCGTGGCCGGCCACGCCATCACCACCAGGATGATGATCGGGATGACGGTCCAGATGACCTCGGCCTTGGTGTTGTGCGAGAACTGCGCCGCCACCGCGCCCTTGGACTTGCGGAACTTGATGATCGCGTAGGCCATCGCGGCGAACACGATCAGGCCGATGATCGTGCACACCCACAGCGCCACCATGTGCGCGTCCCACGCCATGCGCGCGGTATGGGTGACGCCCTTGCCCATGTTGAGCTGCCAGGGTTTCGGATCACCCGCCTGGGCCCATGCCACGGGTGCGGCCAGCGCCATCGCCGCCAACCCCAGAGCCTGCCTGCACCACACTCCCCACCTGTTGCTTTGCTTCATTGCCTAGACCCTTGACGTCATCGGTTGCGGCCGTCACTGGCCGCGAGCAAGCCATCCAGCGTCGCCGCCAGTTCCCTGCGTTCGGCGGGTGCGAGGAGACTCCCCACTTCGACCCGCTTTCCGCTGGAGACCAGCACGACCCGTTCGTCCTCGATCACCAGGCGCACCCAGTAAGGGTGGGCACGGAAGACCGGCGGACATCCGGCTGCGGGAATCACTTCCACGCAGTCCGGTCCAACCCGGATCTCTTCCCGGCGTTCGCCGCTGCGCCATGACGCGCGCAGGGCAGCTCCCACCAGGAAGCAATGCAATAGCGCGAAGACCGGGGCGAAAACGTTTCCAGACAGCCAACCCAGGCCTGCGGAGAACGCCATCAACCCTGCCAGCGCGATGAACAACAGGACGAACTGCCGGGCGCTGAGCGCCCGTGGGGGATGCAGCACCAGCTGCGCACGTGAGCCGTCGGAAACCAGCCGAAGCATCTCGATCATGTCGCAACCGCGTCCGTACCGCGGAAAACGGATTCGATGGTAGCCCCGCCCAATCACCCCGGCAAGCTCTCATTCATGATTGTTGTGATTGCTGCACTGCACACCGGATTTCCGCCCGCATCGAATCGACATCGGCAACAAATTTGCCGGATTCAGCACAAATTGATGGAAACCGGAAATCTGTACCGAATCCCACGCGTGCCAATGGTTCCGCCACTTCATAAAGGCTTCCGGAGGGCTGGGAAATTCGGCGCCAAGGATTAAAATGGCCGAATCCCAACGTGTCCCGATGTGGTCATGCCCATGAATGCAACACCGTCCACCCACACCGCCGCGGCACGGCCGCTGCTCTCGCCCGAACTGCCGCCGGCACCGGCCGCCCTGCGCCAGGCCATCACCGATGCCTGGCTGAAAGACGAGGCCAGCCATGTGCGCGAACTGCTGGAACAGGCCCGCCTGCCGGCCGCCGAGCAGGCCCAGGTCCAGGCCACCGCCGCCGACCTGGTGCGCCGGGTGCGCGCCCGCGCCCGCAACCAGGGCGCGATCGAGGCGTTCATGCGCCAGTACGACCTGGGCAGCGAGGAGGGCGTGCTGCTGATGTGCGTGGCCGAGGCGCTGCTGCGCATCCCCGACCAGGAAACCGCCGACAAGCTGATCCGCGACAAGCTCGGCGAAGCCGACTGGAAGCGCCACATGGGCCAGTCCGACTCGGTGCTGGTCAACGCCTCGACCTGGGGCCTGATGCTGACCGGCCACCTGGTCGACCTGGCCGACGACACCAAGCGCGACGTGCACGGCGCCTTCAAGCGCCTGATCGGCCGCGTCGGCGAACCGGTGATCCGCCTGGCCGTGCGCCAGGCGATGAAGATCATGGGCCACCAGTTCGTCATGGGCCGCACCATCGACGAGGCCCTGGCGCGCTCGCACAAGGGCGACAACGGCAACTACCGCTACTCCTTCGACATGCTCGGCGAAGGCGCGCTGACCATGAAGGACGCGCTGCGCTACCTGGAAGACTACCGGCGCGCGATCCACGCCATCGGCAAGGACAACCTGGCACGCGGCGGCAAGGCCGACGGCGACGTGACCCGCTCGCATGGCATCTCGATCAAGCTCTCGGCGCTGTACCCGCGCTATGAGCATGCCAAGCGCGAGCGCGTGCTCGCGGACCTGGTGCCGGGCGTGCTGGAACTGGCGCAGCTGGCCAGGTCCTACGGCATCGGCTGCACCGTCGACGCCGAGGAAGCCGACCGCCTGGAGCTTTCGCTGGACATCATCGAACGGGTGGTCAGCGATCCTTCGCTCAAGGGCTGGGAAGGCTTCGGCATCGTGGTGCAGGCCTACCAGAAGCGCACCCCGTACACGATCGACTACCTGGCCGACCTGGCCCGCCGCATCGGCCACCGCCTGCAGGTACGCCTGGTCAAGGGCGCCTATTGGGACGCGGAGATCAAGCGCGCGCAGATCGACGGCCTGCCCGGCTACCCGGTGTTCACCCGCAAGCAGAACACCGACGTGTCCTACCTGGCCTGCGCCAGGCGGCTGTTCGGCCACAGCGACGTGCTGTACCCGATGTTCGCCACCCACAACGCGGCCACCATCGCCGCGGTGAAGCAGATCGCGCAGGGCCGCACCTACGAGCACCAGAAGCTGCACGGCATGGGTGACGACCTGTACGCCGAGGTGGTCCCCGCCGATCGCCTCGACGTGCCCTGCCGCGTCTACGCACCGGTCGGTTCGCACGAGGACCTGCTGCCCTACCTGGTGCGCCGCCTGCTCGAGAACGGCGCCAATTCAAGCTTCGTCAACCGCATCACCGACGAGGACGTGTCGATCGACGACCTGATCCGCGACCCGGTCGAAGCGGTGTCCTCGTTCGCCTCCATCCCGCATCCCAAGATCCCGCTGCCGGTCGACCTGCTGCGCAGCCAGAACCACGACAGGAACAACTCCATGGGCATCAACCTCGCCAACGACAACGCACTGCGTGCCCTCGCCGGGCAGCTCAACGCCGCCGTCAAGCCGTGGCAGGCCGCCCCGCTGGTGCCGGGCGCCAGCGCCAGCGCCAGCGGCGCCACCGTGCCGGTCACCAACCCGGCCGACCACCGCGAAGTGGTCGGCCACTGGCAGGCCGCCGACAGCGCCACCGTGCAGCAGGCGCTGGCCAACGCCGTCGCCGCGCAGCCGGGCTGGAACCGTACCCCGGCCGCCAGCCGCGCCGCGATCATGGAACATGCCGCCGACCAGCTGGAAGCGCGCATCGCCGAGTTCATGGCGCTGTGCGTGAAGGAAGCCGGCAAGAGCCTGCCGGACAGCGTCGCCGAAGTCCGCGAGGCGGTGGATTTCCTGCGCTACTACGCCAAGCAGGCGCGCGAGCAGTTCGGTCATGCCGAAACGCTGCCGAGCCCGACCGGCGAGAGCAACGAGCTGCAGCTGCACGGCCGCGGCGTGTTCGTCTGCATCAGCCCGTGGAACTTCCCGCTGGCGATCTTCCTGGGCCAGGTCAGCGCCGCGCTGGCCGCCGGCAACAGCGTCATCGCCAAGCCGGCCGAGCAGACCAACCTGGTCGGCTACTACGCGGTGAAGCTGCTGCACGATGCCGGCGTGCCCGCCGACGTGCTGCAGTTCCTGCCGGGCGACGGCGCCACCGTCGGTGCCGCGCTCACCGCCGACCCGCGGGTGGCTGGCGTGGCATTCACCGGTTCGACCGAAACCGCCCGCGCCATCAACCGCGCGATGGCCGCGCGCGATGCCGCCATCGGCGTGCTGATCGCCGAGACCGGCGGCCAGAACGCCTTCATCGCCGACTCCTCGGCGCTGCCGGAACAGCTGGTCAAGGACGCGATCGGCTCGGCCTTCACCTCGGCCGGCCAGCGCTGCTCGGCCGCGCGCGTGCTGTTCGTGCAGGACGACATCGCCGACAAGGTGATGGGCATGCTGTCCGGCGCGATGGCCGAACTGAAGGTCGGCGACCCGGGCGAGCTGTCCACCGACGTCGGCCCGGTGATCGATGCCGACGCACTGCGCATTCTCGAAGAGCACGCCGCGCGCATGGATGCCGAAGCGCGCCTGATCGCCGCCGCGCCGCTGTCCGACGCCACCGCGCACGGCACCTTCTTCGCGCCGCGCGCGTATGAGCTCAGGCACCTCGGCCAGCTGCACCGGGAGATCTTCGGGCCGGTCCTGCACGTGATCCGCTGGAAGGCCGACCAGCTCGATGCGGTGATCGACCAGATCAACGCCACCGGCTACGGCCTGACCCTGGGCGTGCACTCGCGCATCGACGAAACCGTCGAGCGCATCGCCTCGCGCGTCAACGTCGGCAATGTCTACGTCAACCGCAACCAGATCGGCGCGGTGGTCGGGGTGCAGCCGTTCGGCGGCCAGGGCCTGTCCGGTACCGGCCCGAAGGCCGGTGGCCCGCACTACCTGTTGCGCTTCGCCACCGAAAAGACGGTGACGGTGAACACCACCGCCGCCGGCGGCAACGCCTCGCTGCTGACCCTGGGCGATTGATTGCCCGCATGATCCGGTGAACGAAAAACCCCGCGAAAGCGGGGTTTTTCGCAGGCGCCGCCCGGCTTCGACTCAGGCGACGGCATCGGCCAGCGACGCGTCCGCCTGTCCGCGCATCAGGTGCCGCCAGTGGCGCAGCGCCACCAGTGCGTTGATCCAGAAGCCCACGTACAGGATCGAGGTCAGGTGCAGGCCGCGGCTGTAGTACAGCGGCACCGCGATGCTGTTCACCAGCAGCCACAGCCACCACGATTCCAGCTTGCGCCGCATCATCAGCAGCTGCGCGATCACGCTCAGCACCAGCACCGCCGAATCGACATACGGCGCATAGGCATTGGTCAGGCGGGTCAGCATCCAGCCGTAGCCGAACGTGGCCAGCACCGCCAGCGGCGCCAGCCAGGCCCATGCGCGCGGTCGCAACGAGGTGATCGGCAGCGGCGCACCCTGGTCGCCGCGCAGCCACTGCCACCAGCCCAGCACGCTGATCGCGATGAAGAAGAACTGCAGCACCATGTCCGCGTACAGGTGCGATCGCTCGAACACCAGCGCGAACAGCGCGCAGCCGACGATGCCCAGCCACCAGGTGTGCACGTTGTTGCGGCCGGCCAGGAGAATGGAGCCGGCGACGGCGATGTTGGCGGCCAGCTCCAGCTGGAACCCGGGGTCGGAGAGATTCATTGCCCATTGTCGCCCGGCGCATGCGCCCGGGCCATGGCATCGCGCGGCACCGGCCCCTGCCCGCAAAAGCGGAGGGCCCCGCTCGCGCGGGGCCCTCCGGTCTGTCGCATCCAGCGTGCCTGGATCAGAACTTGTAGTTCATCGAGGCGGCCAGGACGTCGCCACCGACCTTGTACTTGCCCTGCAGCACGTTGCCGGTGCTGCTGGTGGCGTTGATCGCCGGGTCGTTGGTGAACAGGTGGGTGTAGCCGAAGTTGAACTCGGTGTTCTCCTTCGGGGTCCAGCCCAGGCCGAACGACAGCCACTTGCGGGTCACGTCCGGCACGCGCACGTCGCGGTGCGAGTAGGTGGTCGGGGTTTCGTCGTAGGCCACGCCGCCACGCAGGGTGATGGTGTCGGACAGCTTGTACTCGGTACCGATCGAAGCGAAGGTGGTGTCCTTGTAGCCGAACACCAGCACGTTGTCCGGCTGGTTGGACGCGAAGTCCACGGTCACCTTGTCGAACGCCGGCGCCCAGGCGGTGCGGGTCACGTCGCCCATCACCATCCAGCGGTCGTTGAGCTTGTGGGTCACGCTCAGCGTAGCCGTGGCCGGCAGGGTCACGGTGGCCTTGCCGCTGGAATCGACGAACAGCCCCTTGGCCGTCAGGCCCAGCGCGGCGTCGACCTTGCCCGGCACCTCGAAGCGGGCCTTGCCGCCGGTGATCTTGTGCTCGACCTTGGAACGGTAGCTCAGCGCGATGTTGGTGTTCTCGGTCGGGCTGAAGGTACCGCCGATCACGTAGCCGACGGCATTGTTGTTGCCCTCGACGGTGGCGTAGCCGTCGGCGCTGCCCGGCACCAGGCCCAGCGCGGCGCTGGCACCCTTGCTGGCGCTGTAGGCCACGGCGCCGAAGTCCACGGCATTGGCCAGTTCGATGGTCAGGTGCTCGACGAACACGCTGGCGCCGAAGGACACGTACGGGTTGACGTCATACGAGAACGCAGCGCCCAGGTCGACGGCCTTCAGGTCGGTCTTGGTGCCGTGGTAACGGCCCACCCAGTCGCGGTCGTATTCGGTCTTGAAGCCGAACGGCGCGGTCAGCGACAGGCCGAAGTGCATGTTGTCGTTCTCGCCGAACGGCACGTGGAAGTACGCGGCCGGGACCGGGGCGATCATGCCGGCGTTGCCGCCGTTGCCGCCGGAGATCGGCGTGCCCTTGCCAGCGCCGGTCGGGCCGGCGTTGCGGGCGCTGTAGATCTCTTCCATCTTGGCCGAGAAGCTGATGGCGCTCACGTCGGCCTGGAACTGGCGGCCGTCGAGCAGGCGCATCGACGCCGGGTTGGTGGCGATCACCGAAGCGTCATCCCAGGCAGAGGCGGAACCGGCGAAAGCGCGGCCCAGGCCCTTGGCGCTGTTTTCCTTGAGCTGGAACGCGGCGGCGTCGGCGTGGCTGAAAGCCAGGGCATCGGCGATGCCGACGGCCAGAGCGGTGACACGAGCGAGGGTGGAAGCGGTATGCATGTTGGAAGCTCTCTCCGTAGGGCGGTGATGATTCGTTGTGCGCCTGCACCCCAGTACCGCCAAGCGGCCCTGCGATGCGCCGGATTCCCCTCCCGACATACGACGCCGTATGCAGTATCCATCAAGCTTGTTAACTAAACAATAACGCCGCCGTATTCATTTATTTCCACTCCCTCACCCTGCACCGGCCCTCCTCGGGGTAGGCTTGCGCGCCCATGTTCGTTTCCATTCCCTCCCGCGACAAACCCGGACTCCGCTGGGCAGTGCCACTGCTGTTCGCGGCAATCTGGCTGGCCTTCCTCTGGTCGATCTCGCGGCCGGACGAAGCACGGCGGTCGCTGTGGATGGACTGGGGCGCGCTGTCCACCGGCCTGGGCAACCCGCAGGACTGGTGGGCGGCACTGCGCGACGGCAGCGTGCTGCGCCTGTTCACCGCGCTGTTCCTGCACGCGGACTGGTCGCACCTGCTCGGCAACCTGGTGTTCCTGCTGATCTTCGGGCTGCCGGCCGAACGCGTGCTGGGGCCATGGCGGCTGTTGTTGTTGTTCCTGCTGGGCGGTGCCGCGGCCAACCTGGCGGCGCTGTACGCCATGGGATCGCCCGACCAGATCATCATCGGCGCCAGCGGCGCGGTGTCGGCGCTGCTGGGGGCCTACCTGGCGCTGTTCCCCGGCGCGCGGCTGGGCGTGGTGCTGCCGCTGGGGCTGTTCCTGGAGTTCGTCCGGGCGCCGGCCTATCTGCTGATCGGGGTATGGGCCGCCCTGCAGGTGGTTTTCGCCTATATCGGCCCGAGCTTCGGCATGGTGGCGTGGTCGGCGCACCTGTCCGGCTTCCTGTTCGGCATCGTCTATGGGCTGTATGTGCGCGCCGCGATCGCCCGGCGACTGCGCAAGCGCCACGGTTTCTAGCGGCCGCCCCCCCATGCGCGCCATCCTTATAATCGCGCCATGAGCAGCAAGCCCCTGTACAAGATCACGTTCCTCAACCACGGCAAGGTCTACGAGCTGTATGCCCGGCACGTGGGCAGCAGCCACCTGTGGGGATTCAACGAAATCGCCGAACTGGTGTTCGACCTCCATGACGGCCTGGTGGTCGACCCCACCGAGGAACGCCTGCGCGAGGAGTTCGCTGGCACCAAGGTGCTGCACCTGCCGATGCAGAGCATCGTGCGCATCGAGGAAGTGGAAAAGAAGGGCCAATCGGCGATCCGCGACGCAGCCACCGGGGAGAAGGTGGTCACGCCGTTCCCGATGCCCGCCAAGCCGCGCTGAGTACCGCATCGCGCAGCCATTGCCGCCGGTGACGTGGCGGCAGGAGGGAACATCGCCCGCCCGCTGCCGCATTTCGTCCGTGCGCCGTCCGGCATCCCCGCTCCGCTCCCGTGCGGATGACGCGCACGCCCCCGGGGCGCGCGCGGGGAAAGTCACTTGCCGCCGTCGACGGCTTCCGGTTTGGCCGGCACGCTGACGCCCGTCGGCGTCGGCGTTGCTTCCGGCTTCGCCGGGACCGCCGGCCGTGCCGCAGCCGCGGGCCGAGCAGCGAGCGAGCCGGGCTGCTTGAGTTCGCGCAGGGCCGAGCGCACCGGCCCATCGCCCGGCAGCACCACGCCGGCGGCCATGCCACTGGCCTCGTCGTCGCCACGCAGGTGGCCCGGCAGCTTGGCCTCGCTGAAATCGGCAATGGAAGCCGGCACGTCCTTGCCGGCGGCAGCCGGATCCGCGGCCAGCTCCACGTCCGGCACGATGCCGGTGGCCTGGATCGAACGGCCGCTGGGGGTGTAGTAACGCGCGGTGGTCAGTTTGACCGAGTCGCCGTTGTCCAGCGGCAGCACGGTCTGCACCGAGCCCTTGCCGAACGTGCGGCTGCCGACGATGCGCGCGCGCCGGTTGTCATGCAGCGCGCCGGCCAGCACCTCCGAGGCGCTGGCCGAACCGGCATCCACCAGCACCACCACCGGCGCCCCCTGCATCAGGTCGCCGGGCGTGGCCTCGAACTTCGCATCGCTGACCGAGATGCGGCCGCGGGTACTCACGATCACGCCCTTTTCCAGCAGATCGTCGGCCACCTGCACCGCCGCGGTGAGCAGGCCGCCCGGGTTGCTGCGCAGGTCCAGCACCAGGCCCTTCAGCCTGCCACCAGCCTGCGACTGCAGCTGGGTGAGGTGCTTCTGGAAGTCCGCGCCGGTATCGGCCTGGAAGGTGCTGATGCGCACATAGCCATAGCCCGGCTCCAGCATCCGGCTGCGCACGCTGGTGACGCGGATGGTCTCGCGGGTGACGGTGACGTCGAACGGCTTTTCGTCGCCCCGCTCGATGGTCAGCACGACCTTGCTGCCAGCCGGGCCGCGCAGCGGCTCCATCGCCTCGTACGCACTGATCGGCTTGCCGTCGATGGCCACGATCAGGTCGCCTGCGCGCAGTCCGGCACGCGCGGCGGGCGTTTCGTCGATCGGCGACACCACCTTGAGCGCGCCGTCCTGCTGCAGCAGCTCGACGCCGATGCCTTCGTAGGCGCCCGTGGCCTGCTCGTCGAAGGCCTGGGCATCTTCCTTGTCGAAATAGGTGCTGTGCGGATCCAGGTCCAGCAGCAGGCCGCGGACCGCCGACTGCATCAGCTTCTTGTCGTCCACGGGGTCCACGTAGGCCGCGCGCACCGCGTTGTACACCGCGACGAAGCGGCGGATCTCGTCCAGCGGCACCCGCGAGGTGACCGACTCCTTGGCATCGGGGTCGTCCGCCTTCGGCGTCTTGTCCGGGGCACTCTGCGCCAGGCCGATGGCCGGCGACAGTGCGAACAGCAGGGCAGCAGCAAGGCCGGCTACACGCATGAACCACTCCATGAAAACGGATGCGCACCATGCGCGTCGGACCGATTATGCGCGAAGCCCGGTGGAATTCACGTTGAACGAGGCCGTCGGCGGCGCCCCCCGCTCAGCCGGCGCTCACTGGCGCTGCAGCCAGGTGGCCGGATCCACCGGCTGGCCATTGCGGCGCAATTCGAAGTAAAGCGCCGCCACCCCCTGGCCACCGGAGTTGCCGACCCGCGCCACCGCCTCGCCGCGGCGCACGCGCGCGCCCGGATCGCGTAGCAGGGTGTCATTGTGGGCATACAGGCTCATGTAGCCATTGCCGTGGTCCACGATCAGGATCATGCCGTAGCCGGTCATCCAGTCGGAGAAGACCACCGTGCCGTCGGCGACCGCGGTCACCGTCGTGCCGGGCGGGGCGCCGATCAGCACGCCGCTGCTGGTGCGCCCGTCCGGCAGGCGCCCGCCGTAGCGGGCCAGCAGGTTGCCGGACAACGGCCAGCCCAACCCACCGACCTTCGGTGCCGGTGCATTCGCGGTGACCCGCGGTGGCACCTTGCCGGGCGTGGGCCGTGCCGCTCCCGTGGCCGCCTGGCGCGACTGCTCGGCGGCGGCACGGCGCGCTGCCGCCTTGCGTTCGGCCTCGGCGCGTGCGGCCGCCGCGCGCAGGCTGGACAGCAGCTGTTCGAGCGCCCGCGCGTCCTTGCCCAGCACCTTCTCCCGCTCGCTGCGGTCCTGGTAGCGCTGGTCCAGCTCCGCCGCCAGCTGTGCCCGCTTGCGACGGTCCTCGGCCAGCGCCGCGGCCTGTTCGCGCTGCTGCGTACGCGCCTGCTCCAGCTCGCGGCTGCGCGCGAGGATTTCCTGCTCGTTCGATGAAAGTGCCTGCAGATCGCCCGCCAGCGAGGCGATGGTCCGCGCCCGCTCGCGCTGCAGGTAGCGGTGATAGGCCAGTTCGCGGTTGGCGTCGGCCACCCGGTCCTGCGACAGCAGCAACTTCAGCGGGGCATGGTTGCCCAGCCGATACGCAGCGCGCAGCAGCGCGGCGAGCTGCCCGCGCTGCCGCCCCAGGTTGGCTTCAAGCACGACGCGGCGTTGCTGCAGTTCCGCCAGCGCCTGCTGTTCGCGGCGCATCGCCGCCTCGGTCTCGGCCACCGTCCGGCCGCTGCGGGCGACCTTCTGGTCGGCCTCGCGCAGCCGCCGCGACGCCGCCTCGCGCTCGCCCTGCAGGCGCTGCCGCTCCTGGGCCACGTCCTTGAGCTCGCCACGCAGCTGCTGCAGCTTCTTTTCCGCATCACGGGGCGTGTTCTGCGCGGGCGCGGCGGGAACCACCAGCGACAACGCCAGCAGGCAGCCGGCGGCCCAGGCCGGCAATGCCGGGGAACGGGCGGACTGGCGGCGGCGGCGGGACGGGCGCAATGGCGTTCCAGTGACTTCAGGCAGATGCGGATTGTACCCAGCCATGCTGCCATCCATCCTTGCCCACAGGAATTCCCGACGGAGACGCGCGATGAAACGATTCCTTCTTCTGCTGGCCCTGGGGCTGGCCAGCCCGCTGGCAATGGCGGCCGACGACATCAGCAAGGTGAACGGGAGCATCCGTACCGAATCCGGCACCGCCTACCGCGACCTGGACACCGTCAACGGCAGCATCCACCTGGCCAAGGGCGTGCAGGCGCGCGGCGTGGAGACGGTCAACGGCAGCATCAACGCCGACGACAACGTGCAGGCGCGCAGCCTGGAGACGGTGAACGGCGCGATCCGTGGCGGACGCGGGCTGGTCCTGTCCGGCGACGTGGAAACCGTCAACGGCAGCATCTTCATCGACCAGGGCGGTCGCATCGGCGGCGGCGTGGAAACCGTCAACGGCGGCATCGGCCTGGTCGGCACCGAGGTCGGCCGCAACATCGAGACCGTCAACGGCGACATCACCGTCGGCATCGGCTCGCACGTGAAGGGCGGCATCCGCGTGACCAAGCCGTCGTTCAGCCTGTCGCTGACGCCGCCGCGCAAGCCGCGGGTGATCATCGGCCCCAATGCGGAGGTGGACGGCCCGCTGAACTTCGAACGCGAGGTGACGCTGTACGTGCACGACAGCGCCTCGATCGGCCCGGTCAGCGGTGCCACCGTGCGTCGCTTCGACAGCGAGGCCGCGCCGAAGGATTGAGCGCTTCCCGGCTGGCTTGCCTAGAATCGGGCTTCACCCTTCATACGGAGCCCGGTTCCATGCCCCGCAGATTCCTGTTGTGCCTCGCCGCGGGCGCGGCGCTGGCAGCGTGCCGGCAAGAGGCCGCATCGCCCCCGGTACCTGCGCCCGCGCCCACACCGGTGCATGCGTTCTCCACCGGCATCAACGCCGCGGACTTCGCCGAGCTGGTGAAGACGCTGGCGTCCGACGGGTTCGAAGGGCGCGCGCCGGGCAGCCGCGGCGAGCAGCTCACCGTCGAGTACATCCGCGACCAGATGCAGCGCATCGGCCTGCAACCGGGCAACGGCGACAGCTGGTTCCAGGAGGTGCCGATGACCGAAACCATTGCCGACCCCACGACCGTGCTCACGCTCCGGCATGGCGACAGCCGGCGCACGCTCGCCTTCGGCAGCGACATGGTGGTCGGCACCCGCAGCGGCCAGCCGGACGTGAAGATCGACGCCAGCGACATGGTGTTCGTCGGCTATGGCGTGGATGCGCCGGAACAGGACTGGAACGACTATGCCGGCCAGGACTGGAAGGGCAAGACCGTGGTGATGTTCGTCAACGACCCCGGCTTCCACGCTGACGATGCCCGCCTGTTCGAGGGCAAGCGCATGACCTATTACGGACGCTGGACCTACAAGTTCGAGGAGGCCGCGCGCAAGGGCGCCGCCGCGGCGCTGATCGTGCATGACACCGCGGGTGCGTCGTACGGCTGGGACGTGGTGCGCAGCTCCTGGGGCGGTGCGCAGTACGACCTTCCGGTCGCCGAGGACAAGGAGCCGCGCCTGCAGGCGCAGGGCTGGTTGAGTGCGGAAGCGGCGCGGCAACTGTTCGCCGGGGCCGGGCTCGACCTGGACAAGGCCTACCGCGATGCCGGCAGGCGCGGCTTCAAGCCGGTGCCGCTGCGCACCACGCTGTCGCTCGACCTGAAGAGCAGCATCGCCGAGAAGAAGTCGCGCAACGTGGTCGGCGTCCTTCCCGGCGCCAGCCGCGCCGACGAGGCAGTGCTCTACATGGCGCACTGGGACCATCTCGGCAGGCACGAGGGCCAGGCACACGACGCGCAGGCAGGCGACGACATCTACAACGGTGCGGTGGACAACGCTACCGGCGTGGCCGGCATCCTCGAGATCGCCGATGCCATGGTCCACCAGCAGCCGGCGCCGCAGCGCTCGGTGGTGTTCCTGGCGGTGACGCTGGAAGAGTCCGGACTGCTCGGCTCGCAGTACTACGTCAACCATCCCACCTTCCCGCTGGACAAGATCGCCGGCGTGATCAACATCGACGCGATGTCGGTCAATGGTCGCACCCGCGACATGACCGTCACCGGGTATGGCAGCTCCGAGCTGGAGGACATCCTCAAGCCGTTGGCCAGGGAACAGAGCCGCACCCTGCACGCGGAATCGGCGGTGCAGAGCGGCTTTTAC
>ERZ778021.2870-NODE-2870-length-13976-cov-4.790748_pt1 | contig 13976 bp, 10 predicted proteins | sample MGYA00375751_ERZ778021 | MGnify/ENA primary metagenome ERZ778021 (study PRJEB29350, sample SAMN05389814) | bioreactor metagenome | isolation source: Thiocyanate stock bioreactor | place: South Africa: University of Cape Town | collected 2013-08-29 ... | reverse complement strand
GTTTTATTGCTTGAACAGCCTGATAAAACCAATACGGTCAGCAACAATACAATGATTGATTTTTTCATAGTATTCACTCCTATTCCACACTTTTTAATGCTTCAACAAGTACAATATTCTTTATTTTGGGTCGCAGCAATAAATTTGACAGTAATGCAAAGAAAAAAGTCAGCGCTATTGTAACAGCAACCATAACAGGGTTCAACCCGGTTGGTATGCGCAGGCTGCTTGCCGAAATAATATCGGCTAAATACTGGAACAAATAATATCCGGACGGCAATCCAAGCAGACAACCCAAGGCAGTTAATATCAAATTTTCAACAAGCGTAAGACGGTTCACTTCTTTTTTATAATAGCCAAGCACCATTAAAGTGGCATATTCTCTGGTTCTTTCGAAGATATTAATGGATGTAATGTTGTAAATAACCGTTACCGCCAATATCGCCGCAGAAATCAGAATCAACAATATGGTCGCATTAAGAGTCTTTAACATGTCTTTACTACGGGCGATCATGTCCTCTTTCGTGTTCACACTTTTCACATCTTCTTGGTTTGTGAGCCAACCCGTAGCAGATTGAATTTCACTTTCGTCTGCCAACTTCACAAGGCCTGTATCTGCCGCTGTATCTATTTTGACAGCTTTGGCAGACTCAAATGACAGATACATTGTTTTTGCGGCATATTGCACCGAGATGTCGGTCACTTTCAGTGAATACTTTTTATCATCCACTGTAACATTGATTACATCACCGACAGAAATACCATAGTCCGTTGCTATGGAATCAGGAATAATAACGCTGTTTTCATGCATCGTTATCGGTTGATTTTGTGTATTATAAAGATGAATAAGGCTGCTGTCTCTTTCGACTGTTTGCATTGTCAGACCAACATCATCAGCAAGGTTTAAGGTGGCTTTTTGTGTATTACTCAGTTCGGCTTTTTCAATCGGAAAATCAAATTCAAGATCGGATTTATGAGCAATATCCTCTTTATAAATAACTGAAAGATCATAACTCATGCTGTTTATAGTTGTATCAACAACGCAAATAGCTGCATCTCTTAGAGAAAGACCCGTTAAAATCAGCATAACACTGCCGACAATACCTACTGAGCTTAATAAAATGCGCCCTTTGTTTAAAAAGAAATTGCGCAAGATTAATTTATTGGAGTAACTCAGCTTACTCCATAATGATGTGAACCGCTCTATTAAAATGGTTTTACTACCCTTAGGCGGTCTTGGACGCATTGCTTGTGCCGGTATCTCTTTGAGCACCTTTTGTACTGCGATTAAAGTGGCTGTCCCGCAAAAAACAATGCCCAATAAGAGCGGAAGTAAAATGTAAGCAGCATACATGGGTATATCGATTTGCGGCAACGCAAAACGATTGGAAAATACGCGTATCAACATCTTTGGAATAAACCGATTACCAAGAATTGCGAAAGGAACGGCACCTAAAACCGAAGCTATAGCAGAATAGGAAAGAAAAACCCCTCGGATTTTAGCTTTTGAAATTCCCAGAGCTTGCATAACCGCAATCTGCGTTCTTTGATTTTCAACCGATTTTGATAAAGAAATAAAAGCGATAGCTGCGGCGACAAGGAAAAAGATCAGTGGAAAAATATAAGAAACCGAGCGAATGGGATCAAGCGATCCACTGACATTAACATAGCTTGCCTGATCTTCGCGCGCAACCCCGGAGATGTAGGACTCATAGGATTTTGCAGCAGAAAGAACAGCTTCGGAGTCACTGGTTTTTAAAAGTACTTCCTGATACTTTCTTGAAATTCGGTCAAGCTCATCTTGTGCTTTTTCTTTTTCGGATAGATAGTCCGTCCTGTTTTTTGAAAGCTCAGATTTTGAATTGTCGAGTTCCGTTTTTGTTTTGTTTAGCTGGCTGTAAGTTTCAGTCTTGCTTTGTGCAAGCTTTTCAGCACTGTCTTTATATGTCAGATAGCCGTTGTCATGCTCAGTCTGCTTTTTCGAGAACTGCTGCTGTGCATCGGTTTTTTGTGTATCCAAAGAACTTTGCTGTGTTTCAAGAGCGGCTTGTTGTTGGCTCAACCCGGTATATTTGCTTTGAAATTCAGTGTCCTTTGCAACTTGTTGCTGCTCTGTTAGCGTTTCGCGCACCTTTTTATATGCAGCATAGCTTTCATCCAATGTTTTTTGAGCATGCAAAAGTTGTGCACCTTTTGTATCGATTTGGGTTTGGGCATCGGTCATCTGTTTTTCAAACGTATTTTTTTGTTTTGTCAGCTCGTTTTGGGAACGATCCAACTTTTCTTTGGTCTGTTGCAACTTTACTTCCGATTGTTCAAAAGACTGGTCAGCCTTACCTTTTCCTTCCTCATATTCATTTGTTGCATCACTGAGCTTTGTTTCAGCTTCATCAATTTTAGTTTTTGCTTCATCAAGCTTTTTCTGCACTTCATCGGCTTGCTCACTAAACACATCGGATGATCGAATGAGTGACAGCAAGGTTTCTTTTTGTGCATAAACAATGCCAAAAGCACTGTTGGAAGTAACCGCTGTTGCGGCATCCTTTTGCTTGTAAGCATATTCCGGATTCATACACAAACCGGTTATCGTCAAGATTTCATTACCAACTTTGACTGTGCTTCCTGGGGTTAAATGATTAGCATTTGCAAATTTATAATCGATAATAATTTCATTATCAGACTTCGGTAATTGCCCCTCTGTCAAAAGTGGGCGGTTGATATCTGTCAGGCTGTGCAAGCGCAATGAACAATCTGATTCGTTTATTATAGTTTGCTCGTTTATTGTATATCTGCCTTCAGCACTAATGACACCATCCGTTTTAGCCAGCGTTTTTATATCTTCATCTGAAATACCTTTAAAATAGACCCACAAATCGGCCATGTTTTGCACACTATAATACTTGTATGTTGACCTATCCATTGCAGTAATCGATGAAAACATCCCGGACATCAGCATAGCACCAACTGCAATAATTAGTACAATAGATAAAAACTGCCCAAAATTCGAAGCAATTTCCCGAAACATCCGTTTATACAGTTTTTTCATCACCACTCCAACCCTTCCACTTCTGCCTTTTGGGTGTTCACAGTTATGCTTTCAATCTGCCCGCTCTTCACCCTGATTACCTTGTCAGCAATGGGAGAAATGAGAGAGTTATGGGTGATAAGAACAACTGTCTTATTATAAACACGGTTTATTTCCGCAAGTAATTTTAAGACATTTTTTCCGGTGTTGTAATCCAGTGCACCGGTTGGTTCATCACATAAGAGCAACAGCGGATTCTTTGCCACGGCTCTGGCAATAGCAACACGCTGTTGTTCACCGCCCGACAACTGTGTGGGGAAATTCTTAGCACGCTCTTTAAGTCCCACGCGGTCAAGCACCTCGGCAGGATTCAAATGATTCTTACACACCTCGGCTGCAAACTCGACATTTTCATAAGCGTTAAGGTTAGAAATCAGGTTATAAAACTGAAAAACAAAACCAACCTTATCCCGGCGGTAACGGGTTAATTGATTGTCGTTAAACGACCTGATGTTTACATCATCGATCAAAACTTCGCCTTCACTTGCACTGTCCATTCCGCCCAAAATGTTTAATATGGTTGTTTTCCCGGCACCGGATGCACCCAAAATGATCACAAATTCTCCTTCATCAATAGTGAAATTCACGTCTTTGAGCGCATCAATGGTAATTTCACCGATTTTATATTGCTTGGATACATTTTTCATTTCAATTAAACTACTCATTATAACAGCCTCCATTTGGTTTATATGATGAGTATAAGTTTTTAAAATTAAAAGGTTAGTGGATAAAAATTAAGAAAAATTATGAGCAAAATAAATAATATTTAATTTTTAAAGCTGAAATATGTATGTTCTGGCTGTTGGCTTTTTACAGTATGATTTTTACTTGCGTTATGAACACTCGGACCAAAGCAATATTATCCGAACCACATCGTCGATATAGGACAGGGGTTCGGATTTGTTGTTTCTTATGATGAATTTATGCTAAAAGGCAAGGGCTTCTGATGCCCTTGCCTTTTAGTTACTTAAACTCAATGATTTTTGCGTTGGAACAAGCCTTGATATCTTTTTCTGTTTGCTTAAACCATTCTTCAAAATTTCCTAATTTGATTTCTAGTTTTTCTATTTCTGCTCGCATTGACAGGCTGTTTTCAGACTTATATTTTCGCATATCTGAGATAACATTTTTTAATTGTTTACCAAAATCAATCAGTTTTTCATTTATGGTAGTCTGTTTTTTCCATTTCGACAAATGAATTGATTTTTCCTTTTCATATTGCTTAAAAAACTCCTGATAAATATATTCTGTCATGTGTGGAATATAAATCGAATAAAGCTTTAAAATTCCCAGCAGTGAATAATACAGAGCATATTGACCGCTTTTTCGTGTTTCTGTTCCGTGAATATCCGGCTGATATAATCTTTCTTTGACAATTTCAACATAGTTGTCGCAAAAATCTTTCCAGAATAGCTCATCAATTTCATGTCGTGCAGATCCGATCTCATATTCATATAGTAATTCGGCAGATTTCATGATCGTTTCATTTGTTCTTTCAATGATCCACCGATCAACCGGTAAAAGCGGTGGAATTTGATTAATGTCAATATCCTGCAAGTGGGAAATTGCAAATTTTGAAGCATTCCATAATTTCGTGATAAATCTTTTTGAAATTGTCATTTCATAAGTTGAAAAGAAAGTGTCTGTTCCAAGTCTTGAGCCGGCAGACCAATATCGGAGCACATCTGCTGAATAGGTTTCAATAAGATATTTTGGGTCAAACTCATTATTGCTTTTCGATTTGCTTATTTTTTCACCTTTTTTTGCAAGAACGAAGCCGCAAATCATCAGGTCTTTCCAGGGAAGTTCACCTGTGTGATAAAGACTTCGGACAATGGTATAAAAAGTCCATGTGCGAATAATTTCGTGTGCCTGTGTTCGCATGCTCATGGGTGTCAATTTGATACCAAGTCTTTCGTTGATTTGCGGCGTGATACTGGAGGTTGCCCATGTATCAAAAACCGCACTTTCGGGAACAAATTCCTTACAGCCGCATTCGCAAATGCCCTCATACATGGTTTCAAGAGGATTTACCGGAAGTTGTTCTGATTTGGCAAATACCGGCTTCCCACATTCTTTGCAATACCAGACCGGAAATGGAACACCGAAATAACGCTGTCGGGAAATGCACCAATCCCACTTAAGATTTTCTACCCAGGCAATATAGCGATTTTTCATGTGGGCGGGATACCAGTTGATTTCATCCGCGGCTTTTAAAAATCTTTCCTTATCGGTCAGAATGTCGATATACCATTGCCTAGATGGTATAATTTCGATTCCCTTTCCGCATCTTTCATGAACACCAACTGTGTGAATAATATTTTGGGATTTCAGCAGCAAGCCATTTTCGTTGAGCAGACGGATGATTTCTTTCCTTGCTGTGTGAACTTTCATGCCGCCGATAAAAGGAATATCACCTGCAATTAATCCGCTTGGCAGAATCACCTTGAGATATGGTAAATTGTGTTCTTTGAACCATTCGGCATCGGTGCTGTCGCCAAATGTTGCGCACATAACAACACCGGTTCCTTTATCAATGCAGACTTTTTCGTCGGTTAAGATTGGAATTTCATAATTATACAGTGGCACAAGTGCTGATTTGCCCACATATTTTTGATTTCGCTCGTCATCCGGATGAACAAACAGGCAAACACAGCCGTAAAGGAGTTCGGGGCGGGTTGTCGCGACCGTGATGGCTTCATTATCAACCATAAACGGTAAATAATTAAAAGAGCTTTCAATATCTGCAGTATCGAGTTCAGCTTGAGCAATTGAGGTTTGACATTCGGTGCACCATAAAACAGGAGATTCTTTAGCATATGCCTTGCCCATTTTGACAAGCTCAATAAATAACTCCTGAGAGATTTTCCTGACCTCCGGGCTTATAGTCTGATACATGGCAGACCAATCCACGGAAAATCCAAGAGAATTCCAAAATTCTTTGAACTGCGCTTCGTATTTTTCGGTGGTGTTCATACATTTGTTGATGAATTCACTTCGTGGCAAGGTGTTGGTACGAAGTTTTTCTTCCCGCTCAACAAGTCGTTCAGTGGGAAGCCCGTTATCATCAAAGCCAAATGGATAAAAAACGTTATCCCCCTGCATACGGCGAAAGCGTGCAATGATTTCCGCCTGAGTATAGGAAAACAAGTGACCTATATGCAGACTGCCGCTGACAGTTGGCGGCGGAGTGTCAATCGAATAAATTTTGCCGTCCGTATTCCTGTCAAATTGATAGGTTTTCTCGTCAGCCCACATTTTCTGCATTTGTTTCTCGATCTGTAAAAAATTGTAATGCTTTTCCATCATTATTCCTCCAAAATCAGATTTACCGAATACAATAAAAAAAAGTCCCAAGCAGTAAATATATACTGCTTGGGACGAACATTATTGTCCGTGGTACCACCCAAATTCAGAGAAAAATTCTCTGCGCTTTGCCGATGCGGGACAGAAAAAACTATCCGATATCGTTTTCCAGATGACGGTTGAAATTCCGTTGAAGTCTACTGAGAGACAAAATCTCCGTTCGGTTCACAGCTCAGAGGCTACTTTCCATACTTTCTTCACGAGAGCTTTCACCAGCCGCTCCCTCTCTTTGCATCCAAAAGAATGTACTCCTCCTCGTCAATGCCTTTATTGTATTCAATTTATATTATTATATCACATTTATTCCATAAAAATCAATTCAATTATCAGAAAATATAAAACCTACAATATCTTGCCAATGCCGTGTTATTTGTTGTAGGATTTGGTGTATTGTATTTCTGTTTCCACACCAATCGAAATTACAATGTTCGGGGAATGAAAGTGATATTCATGCCGATAAGTACCGCCCATTTGTTTCAACGCTGGTTTTTCCACTGCAATCTTCTTTTTAAGTTATGATGCTTTTGCTGCATTGTTAGGAGCCAAAAATCAAAGCTGAATAATATTAGAATTGACATATTTATGCTTTCTCTGCCGGATTTTGATTCAGTGATTCTCTTGCATATGAGCACTCACACCAGACCTTTCATAACGGCTGGGTACATGACTATGTAAAAATTTAAGAGTAAAAAAGAAATTATTCCGGGATAAATGAAAAACTGAATTCTGTTTTTTAATTTTATACAGCTGAAATAAAATAACAATCAAAGAAGAGCGATATCCTTAGGTTCTGTAACTGCCCGTACGGTTTAGCACACTAGTTCCATTCATGAAAACAGATGCTTGAAACAAAGTGTCCTGCTAATCATCGGAGAAGACAATATCTATGGATATAGACTGGACATTCTGACCCGTACGGGCTAGAGCCTCGAAGCACAATTTGTGTTCGGGATTTTTGTTCATAGGTTCAGAGATTGTGTTCCGTATGCGTTAGGATTTTAACCATAACCATATCATTCCCGCTATGACTGCGGTTTGCAGCAGTATGATCACAGGAATGCCGATCATGAATTTGGCGTGTTTTGTTTTGTGCCGTATTGCCAGCATGGTCAAAAACATGACAACAGAACCGCCCAGGGCTGATATGAGCAAAAGCGTCCGTTCTCTTACACGTCGTTTGTGCTTTTTGGCGGCGTTCTTATCATATTGTGTAAAAAAAACGGACATCAAGGACACGATGCCCAGATAAATTCCAATGTATTCCATGGTTCCACTCCCTTTTATAAAGATCATTATATCATATCGCTATAGTAAAATCAAAATTTTGGGCAGGGTTTCTGTGATGCCATATTGAATAAACAATCCACAAAAGCAGCACAAGATATGCTATCGTAACCTTTCCCCAAATAGCAGCCGTGTCGTGTAATCAAAAAAATTACAACGATTTGATGTGATTTTATCAGGTTACACATTGACATATTCTGATTTTGTGTTAAAATAATAAATACCGTCATCGTGATTGACGGATGACCGCTAGGGAGGCATAGCTCAGTTGGTCAGAGCGCACGGTTCACATCCGTGAGGTCGCGGGTTCGAGCCCCTCTGTCTCCACCAAAAACACTGTATTTTATTATAAATGCAGTGTTTTTTATTTACAAAGATAGCGTCAAATACAGAATAGCGGTAATGTTAATTTTGTTATGATCACCAACCAGACAAGCCGGTATATAGATTTTATCCTTTTTTCGGCAAATCATCTCGCAGTAGGAACAGGCTTTGTGTTAAAATAAAAATACAGTTAAAAAAGGAGCGAACACAATGGGAGAAGTCACGTTTCGCATAGCAACAGAAGCGGATGTGCCACTGATATTCCGCTTTATCATGGCTTTGGCAGAGTATGAAAGCTTAACGGATATGGTCACAGCCACGCAAGAAGGACTGCGTGAATCTGTTTTTAACAACAAGCAGGCAGAGGTGTTTTTCGCCGTTGTTGACGGTGTTGAGGTCGGGTACGCTCTGTTTTTTCAGACTTACTCTACCTTTGCCGGCAGGGCGGGCATTTTTCTGGAGGACTTGTTTGTTCTGCCCGAATACCGAGGAAAGGGATACGGCAAAGCGATTTTACAGCATCTGGCGCGAATTACATTGGAGCGGGGCTGCACAAGACTGGAATGGTGGTGCCTTGACTGGAACAAGCCCAGCATTGCTTTTTATTTGTCCCTTGGCGCACAAAAGCTGGACCAATGGACAGCCTATCGCTTAACGGAAACTGCATTGAGCCAATTGGCCGAGGAAAAATGAATAAAATGAGACCAACCAAGGATGTACAGTGCACCAGTGTTCACGGACATGAAATAAAGAGCCGTATCATAGAATATCATTGATTTTTATCAAATAGCTTCAAATTGCTATCAACTGACGTCGTTTTTCAAGCAATGTCAGTTTTGTTTTGAGTTGAATACGTTCATTGTTGTAAAACCGGATGGAATCATTTAAGCCGGATTCGTGGGCCTAGCGGAATGGTTCACAATAATGCCGGCAGTGGAAAACCGAATCACCCTTCACTCTTAAAATTGCACAATGAAAAAACGCACCGAACGGAACCCGATCCGGTGCGTTTTTTTTATAAAATTCTCCGTGCGGTCATATAAGCGTTGACCCAATAGCTGTTTGACAAGCTGGCTTCGGTGACTTTTCCTGCTCCGGACAGGGCGGAGATAAACTTTCCGTTTCCTGTGTAGATTCCTACATGGTTGATGCCGTCGTTGCCACCGTTGGTGTCAAAGAAAATGAGGTCGCCTGGCTGTAGATTTGCCTTACTGACATATTTCCCAAGACCGGACTGCTGGGCAGATTGGTGAGGCAGGGTAATACCGGCTTTGTTGTAGCAGTACAGTGTGAGACCGGAACAGTCAAACCCGCTCATGGTATTGCCCAGGAATACATATTTCACACCGAGGGCAGATCTGGCGGCGGTCACAACGATATTTGCTTTGCTGCTATCTGCTTTTTTCGCGGTGCTTGTGATCTTTTTTGTTGTAGCCGGCGCTGCTTTATTGGAAGCTGTTTTCGGTTTCACGGTAGTTTTGGCTGTTTTTTTCGCTGTTGTAGCGATTTGCTTTGCGGTTGTTGTTATTGCCTGATTTGTGGTGGCTGATTCTGTGGCCTCGGTTGCTTTCGATGTGGTTGCTGTTGTCAATGTAGCATCTGCGTTTTCTGCTGTCAACACCTTTGGTGCAACAGCTTCCTTTTGAATGCTGCTGCATGCGGCCAATACAAAGGTACATATAATCAGTACCGATAATACGGATAAAATCCTTCTATTCATATCTGAACTTCCTTTCATCTTTCGTTGCTTCCATTCTGCCATAACCAAAGTATAAAGGAAATATTCATCCTGCGGCACCACCAAAATGCTGACAGAATTGTAATTTGTTTGAGTTACTGTAAAATTTTCACGTGAATAAAAAGAAGATATTGAGAACGATTCAATAGAATGGAATTTTGCTGACAAATGATAACAATCATACATAAACGGAAAAATATTATGAATCAGCATGATGACAGGGAAATTGATAGTTGAATATTTATGTAAATTGTTGAATTGTAGATTTTATGGAGCGTTATTCCTTATAAGTTTTACTTTATATGTTTTCGACCATGTGAAAGCATAGGAGGCAATACAATGAAAAGCCCGGATACAGTGAAGTATCCGGGTTCTTTCTGTGATGGATTAAATCGTCAAATCAGCGGTTTTTATTACGGCTGCAAACATTCCGCTCAGGGATGCCATGAAAGCATTGTGGACTGTTTCAGCAGGGATTTTGTTCCCGGCATAGGTCAGATCCTTTGTGGCACACGCATCCGATAGCAAGGTCGGTTTGATTGCAAAGTCCATACATGCACGGGTTGTTGTGTCTACGCACATATGACTCATCATACCGCAAATTACCAGATGGCTGATGTTGTGTTCAATCAGGATTTCTGCCAGGTTTGTTTGCAGAAAGCTGTTTGGATAATGCTTGATTACCACATGTTCGTTGTCTTTGGGGACAAGATTTTTATGTATCTTCACACCTTCTGTTTCCGGCAGAAAAAACGTTGCTCCCTTACGGGTGTTGATGTGCTGCACGTGGATCACCGGCAGGTTGTTGGCCCGGAACAGAGCCAAAGCATTTTCGATGTTGGATAAGGCAATCTCTGCATGAAACAGCTCTGATTTTCCGCCGGGAAAATAATCGTTTTGGGCATCGATGATAAGCAGTGCTTTGTTCATATCTACAGCTCCTCAATGGTATTATAATCCGTCCTTGAATTGGTAGCTTACGTGGGTGGCGTCGCAGAACGGTTTGTTGTAGGATCTGCCGCAGCGGCAGAGGGTGACACGGTTGCGCACTTCGTATAAAAAACCGTCGGCTCCTTCAATTTGGATTCCGCCTCTGACCCAAATGGGTCCGCTGCAGTTTCGCTCCGGGTCCTGAATAATCACAATGGAGGGTTCATAGGCCGGTTCATAGGCTTCTCCCGTGAGCTTGTCCCATGCAACCAGCCGGCCGGAAGGGCAGTCCTCAGCTGTTTTGATGGCCAGGGCACGAAGGGTTGGATCAGCGGATTTTCGTGTCAGCTCCCACACGTTTCCTTCCTCGGAATGACAAAAGCGGGCGAAAGCACAGAGGTCTTCACAGTCGGTTAAGGTGATGCCCGGTCCTTCTATTGTTTCGGTCTGCTCAAGATAAGCTTCACGGCTTGCGGTTTCTGTGCCGATGAAGCGTTCCTTACCGTGGGTACCGTCGCAAAAGGGCTTATTGGCAGATTTTCCGCAGCGGCACAGAGCATAGGCAGGTCTTTGGGGGAAAACACGACCCTCCCGGTATCGATAATCTTCACCGACGGATTCAATGATCAGCTCATAAAGCGGAACATTGCCGGTGATAAGATAGGGACCATCCTTTTGAATTTTGATATGCGGTTTTTTTGTCTCTGGCATATGCGTTCCTCTTTACTCGAATAATTCGTCCTGCAGTGTTTGAATCTCTGACCGCCGTTTTGTTTCCTCGCTTTTGTTGATGGAATAGCCGCTGTGGTTTTTTGTTAAGACACAGCCTTCGTAAACACCCGGGGGCAGGTCCTTCAAAGGGATATGAATCATATGCCCCTGTTCGTCCTCGCAGACTGCCATACTTTCTTCAATTCTGTCAATGGAATAGTTCATTGTTTTTCAGCCTTCACCGTAAATTTTGATCCGTCCGTTGTAAACAAAAGATTGCCGCTTTGGTCTGTTCTGTAAACAGTGATGTTTCTTTTGTTCATCTTGCTTAGCGTGATGCCGTGGGGGTGTCCGTAATCATTGTCCTTGGCAAGAGAGATCGCGCCGAAGCTTGGCTTCACTGCCTCAAGGAATGCTTCGCTTGAAGAGGTTTTGCTGCCGTGATGACCCACTTTTAATAGATCGGCAGCTACGTCAAATCCGCTTTTTAACAGCTCTGTTTCCTCAGCTGTTTCTGCATCACCCATAAAAATAGCAGAGGTGCTTTGATGAACTGCCTTGACGATGATGGAATAGTTGTTAAGATTGTCGTATTTACCCTTGGGAGCAAAAAAATTCAGCGTAAAGTTTCCGAGCTTGACATTATCGCCGGTTGCCGGTGCTTTGATTTTTTTATTTTGATTTTTAATGGTGGTCAGCAGGGTGGTATATGTTTTCGTGGTGGGCGTCAAGGACCCTTCACTTTTCATCATATAAATCGTCTGCACGTCAAAGCCGGTCAAAACAGCCGTCGCCCCGCCGATGTGATCCTCGTGGGGATGGGTGAGAATAAGTGCGTCTATGGTTTTGATGTTTCTTTGATTCAGATAGCGTAACAGTTTTGTCGTGCCTGTGCCGGGACCTGTGTCGATGAGAGCGGTTTTGTCACCGCTTTTGATTAGGATTGCATCCCCCTGTCCCACATCGATGATATGGATATTGTCGCCGGTTTCAATGACCGGTGTGCTGTCGGTACCTTTCAGATCCGCCCAGCTGGGCAAATCCACAGGTAGTTCAAGGTATGGGGAGAAGGTTAATGTGGACAGTATGCCCACCACTGCCAGAAACAAAACAGATGTAACAATATTTACCTTTTTCTTTTTCCTTGCCATCCGTTATCCGCCTTTCTGCCGGTATTTTTGCCCTTTTTGGAACCCGGTGCGGTCTTTTTTTGAGGGACGCTGCCAAAAACAAGGCAGTCCTTGCCGCTGCCGATCAAATCTGTCCTACCTGCTTTTTTCAGTGCTTCCATCACCTTGTCACGGTTTTTTGGAAGGAAGTATTGCAGCAAAGCACGCTGGGATGCTTTTTCCTCCGGTGTTTTTGGCACATAGACCGGCTCCATGGAATAGGGGTTTATTCCAGTATAGTACATGGCGGTGGAGATGGTTCCCGGTGTGGGATAAAAATCCTGCACCTGCTCCGGTCGGATATTTTCTCGTTTCAGAAATACAGCCAGCTCAACTGCGGATTTCAGGGTGGAGCCGGGGTGGGAGGACATCAGGTAAGGCACAAGATACTGCTCCTTGCCCGCTGTTTTGGTCAGCTGATAGAATTTAGAAGCGAATTTTTTATAGCTTTGGATGTGGGGTTTTCCCATTTTGTCCAGCACGGCAGCAGAGCAATGCTCCGGTGCCACCTTGAGCTGTCCGCTGATATGGTGTTCAATCAGTTCCTTAAAAAAGCTGTCGTCTCTGTCAGCAATGAGATAATCAAACCGGATGCCGGAACGGACAAACACCTTTTTAACCTTTGGGATGCTGCGAAGGGAACGCAAGATCCCGAGATATTCCCTATGGGAAACCTCCAGCTTATCGCAAGGGGAAGGGGACAGACAGCGCTTGTTCCGACAAAGCCCGGATTTCAGCTGTTTTTCACAAGAGGGCTTCCGGTAATTGGCGGTGGGACCGCCCACATCGTGGATATAGCCCTTGAAACGGGGATTGGCAGCCAATGCTTTTCCCTCTTGGATGACGGAATTGGGGCTGCGGCTGGTGACGCTGCGACCCTGATGAAAGGCCAGCGCACAGAAGTTACAGCCGGAAAAGCACCCTCTGTTGTGGGTGATGGAAAACTCCACTTCTTCTATCGCGGCAATGCCGCCCTGGTTCTCATAAACAGGGTGGTAATATTTCATAAAGGGCAGGGCATACACCTCATCGAGCTCTTGTGTTGTCAGGGGCGGCATGGGAGGGTTACAGACCAAAAAGCCGGTTTCCTGCTCCTGAAAGAGCCTTTTTCCTGTGATATAATCGTTCTCGTCCAGCTCGGTTTTGGCTGCCTTGGCGTAAAGGCATTTATCTTTACGCACTTGTTCGAGGGATGGCAGACGAAGCCCCCTAAGCCCCGTAATGTCAGGGGTTTGGTAGCAGGTGCCTTTGATGTCGGTCAGGCTGTGGATGGGTTCGCCCTTTGCCAGCCGGGCGGCAATTTCTCTTGTCTGGTTTTCGCCCATGCCGTAAACCAATAAATCTCCCCGGGCAGCGAACAGAACGGAAG
>ERZ778021.2869-NODE-2869-length-13980-cov-5.932136_pt1 | contig 13980 bp, 14 predicted proteins | sample MGYA00375751_ERZ778021 | MGnify/ENA primary metagenome ERZ778021 (study PRJEB29350, sample SAMN05389814) | bioreactor metagenome | isolation source: Thiocyanate stock bioreactor | place: South Africa: University of Cape Town | collected 2013-08-29 ... | reverse complement strand
CGCGCGCGCCGGTAGGATGACGATCATGACCGCGCCGTACACGCTGATCCTCCTCCGCCACGGGCAGAGCGAGTGGAACAAGACCAACCAGTTCACCGGATGGGTGGACGTCCGCCTCACCGAGCAGGGTCGCGGCGAGGCCGCGCGCGGCGGTGAACTGCTGAAGGATTCCGGCATCCTGCCCGATGTGCTGCACACGTCGCTGCTCAGTCGGGCGATCCAGACGGCCAACATCGCGCTGGACGCGGCCGATCGTCTGTGGATCCCCGTGAAGCGGTCGTGGCGCCTCAACGAGCGTCACTACGGCGACCTCCAGGGCAAGGACAAGGCAGAGACGCTCGAGCAGTTCGGTGAGGAGCAGTTCATGCTGTGGCGCCGCTCGTTCGATGTGCCGCCTCCCGCCCTTCCCGACGACTCGCCCTACAGCCAGGTGAACGACCCTCGCTACGCTGGCATCGACGGCGAGGTGCCGCGCACCGAGTCGCTGAAGATCGTGATCGACCGCCTCCTGCCGTACTGGGAGAACGAGATCGTCCCCGACCTGAAGGCGGGCAAGACCGTTCTCGTGACCGCGCACGGCAACTCGCTGCGCGGCCTGGTCAAGCACCTCGACGGCATCAGCGACGCCGACATCGCCGAGCTGAACATCCCGACCGGCATCCCGCTCGTCTACCGCCTCGGTGAAGACCTCATGCCGCTCGAGCCGGGTGCGTACCTCGACCCCGAGGCCGCCGCTGCCGGCGCCGCGGCTGTCGCGAGCCAGGGCAAGGGCTGAGGCTCAGCGGCCGTACGAATGCGAGAGGGGGATGCCGACCGGCATCCCCCTCATCGTTTTCCGCCTCCGCCGCGGCGGAGGCGACGTCTCACTCGACGCCGTCGACCGATTCGCCCTCGGCGATGATGACGGCGATGGTGTCGGTGTCGGGCGTCCAGTCGCCGGTAGCGAGGTAGGCCACCTTCTTGGCCACCGAGACGGCGTGGTCGGCGAAGCGCTCGAGGTAGCGGCTGGCCAGAGTCGCATCGACGGTGGCTCCTGCCTCGCCCTGCCAGTTCTCGCTCAGCACCTTCTCGAAGACGGCGAGGTGGTGGTCGTCGACCTTGTCGTCGAGCGTGCGCAGCGTTTCGAGGTAGCTGAGGTCCTCGGTGCGCAGCAGCTCGGTGAGGGTCTTCGCGACCTCGACGTCGAGTTCGCCCATCTTGGTGAAGGTGCCCTTCAGGCCCTTCGGGATGGCGCGCTCAGGGAAGCGCATGCGGGTGAGCTGAGCGATGTGCTCGGCGATGTCGCCCATACGCTCCAAGGAGGCGCTGACGCGCAGGGCCGCGACGACGATGCGCAGATCGCGGGCGACCGGCTGCTGACGAGCGAGGATCTGGATCGCCAGCTCATCCAGTGCGATCGCCTTGTCGTCGATCGTCTGGTCGGCTTCGATGACCTCTTCGGCAAGGGCGACGTCGCTGGTGCCGAAGGCGCGGGTGGCCTTGTCGATCGCCTCCGTGACCAGCTCGGCGATCTCGACGAGACGCGACTGCACGTCCTCGAGCGACTGGTGGAACACTTCGCGCATGAGAGGGCCTCTCTTCCGGCAAGCAGGCAGGCACGGTGCCGCCTCCTGACCCGGCGATCATCGCGGGCCAAGGTTAACGATCGGTGCCGCAGCGATGAACGTTGCCGACGCGGTTTCCGGCGTTGATCCGTATCGTGAATCTGCGGTGTCCAACCACCCTACGCTGGGACCCATGGAGTCCCTGCAGCCGGTGATCGCGCTGATCCTCGGCCTCGTGCTCGGCGGCGGAGTGGCCACGCTCGTCCTCATCGCGTTGCGGGCGCGTGACCGCGCGCGTGTCGCGGCATCCACCGCCCTGCCGGACGGGACGGCGGCCGTGCTCCAGGGGATGGACGAGGTCGCGGTCGTCGTCGACACCTCGCTGCAGATCGTCGCCGTCTCGGCGCCCGCGGAGTTGTTCGGCATGCACGAGGACTACGCGCTTCCCGGCGATGAGCTGCGCGCCCTCGCCCGGACGGTCCGCCGCACCGAGGCGCCGGAGACGCAGACGATGCGCCTCAAGCGCGGCGTCGAGCCGCGACTGGTCTCGGCTCGGGCGAGCGTGATCACGCCGCGGCTGATCCTCATCGTCATCCGTGACATCACGGAGCGGGAGCGCGTCGAGGAGATGCGCCGTGACTTCGTCGCCAACACCAGTCATGAGCTGAAGACGCCGGTGGGCGCGGTGAGCCTGCTCGCGGAGGCGGTCGAGTCGGCCGCAGACGATCCCGACCAGGTGCGTCATTTCGCCAGTCGCCTCAGCGCCGAGGCGGCGCGGCTCAGCCAGCTCACGTCGCGCATCATGAACCTGTCGCGGCTGCAGTCTGCCGACGATCTGACGGAACTGCGCGACGTGTCCGTCGACGAGGTCGTCGCCGCCGCCATCGAGTCGCAGTCGGTGGCCGCGGACTCCGCCGCCATCACCGTCGCCCGCGGGGGTGAACGGCACGCATACGTGCGCGGTGACGTCCAGGTGCTCACCGAGGCCGTCGCCAACCTGGTCGCCAACGCGATCGCGTACTCGCCGCAGGGCGGTCAGGTCGGCGTCGGCGTGAAACTCGACGGCGGCGTCGTCGAGATCGCGGTCACCGATCGGGGAATCGGCATTCCCGAAGACGAGCAGGAGCGCGTGTTCGAACGGTTCTACCGTGCCGACCAGGCGCGCTCGCGCCGCACCGGCGGCACGGGGCTGGGGCTGTCGATCGTCAAGCACGCGGTGCAGCGGCACGGGGGAGAGGTCGAGGTCTGGTCGCGTCCGGGGCGGGGCTCGACCTTCACCGTGCGACTGCCCGCCGTCCCTGCGCCCGACGACCTTCCCATTCCCAAGAAACGCAAGAAGAAGAAGGCCGCCCGCGATGGTGCGCGGGCGAAAGGAGAGAAGAAGCGATGACCCGCGTCCTGATCGTCGAGGATGAGCCCGATCTGGCCGATCCGCTCGCCTATCTGCTGCGCCGTGAGGGATTCGAGGTCGAGATCGCCGAGGACGGCCCCGCGGCCCTCGATGCGTTCGCCTCGCGCGGCGCCGACATCATCCTGCTCGACCTCATGCTCCCGGGGATGCCGGGAACCGAGGTGTGCCGTGTGGTGCGCTCGACCTCCAAAGTGCCCATCATCATGCTGACAGCGAAGGACTCCGAGGTCGATATCGTCGTCGGTCTCGAGCTGGGCGCTGACGACTACGTGACGAAGCCCTACTCGTCGCGCGAGCTGCTCGCGCGGATGCGGGCGGTGCTGCGACGCAGCGAAGGACCCGAGCTGGGGCTGGACGACAGCGTCGTCGACGGCGGAAGGGTCGTGCTGGACATCGACCGGCACACCGTCGCCGTCGACGGTGAGACCATCCCGATGCCGCTGAAGGAGTTCGAGCTGCTCGAGGTGCTCATGCGCAACGCGGGGCGCGTGCTGACGCGCGGCCAGCTGATCGACCGGGTCTGGGGGAGCGACTACTTCGGCGACACCAAGACGCTCGACGTGCACATCAAGCGCATCCGGTCACGGATCGAACGCAATCCGAGCGAGCCGGTCATGCTCCTGACCGTACGCGGGCTCGGCTACCGCTTCGAAGCCTGACGCGTCCGTCCCCCGCGACACGAAGATCGGCGGCGCCCCTCGTGAGGAGGGACGCCGCCGATATCCGTGAGCGCGATCAGCTCGCGGGAATGAAGTCCTTCAGGTACGACAGGGTGCCGTCCAGGACGGGAACGCGGTCTTCGACGGCCTCGCCGGTGCCGGACTGGAACGTCGTACGAACGTCGGTGCCGGGCTTGGCGGACAGGCCGGTGAACAGCAGCGGCTCCGCACCGTCGAAGCCGAGGCTGACGGTTGAGTGTGCGGGAACCCGCACCCGCTGCGTGTCGCCTTCGACGCCGACCAGCAGCGTCTCGTCGGTGTCGGTGTCGTTGACGATCGCCGCGAGGAAGTTGGCTTCGGTGCCCTTCTCGTTGGCGACGAAGAGCGCGTTGCGCACCTTCAGCGGTGCCGAGTGCACGATGTTGACACCTTCGGCGGCCGAGTAGCTGATGGTCGTGGCTTGCGGCGAGATCATGCTGCAGCCGGCGGTGGAGAGGACCACAACGGCGGCGAGGGCGACGGACGCGAGACGGCGCGTGTTCACGGATCCTCCTGGACGAGTCGGTGTGTGCTCATTCTATGCCGGGACGGGATACCGCCCCGTCGCCCATCGCCGCAGGTGCTCAGCCGGCGAACCTTAGCGTATGTCGCCTGTGGTATTCTGGACTTTGCCGAAAGGACATAACTGCATGCTTTTTGAGGTTGGCGAGACGGTCGTCTATCCGCACCACGGGGCCGCGACGATCATCGAGGTCAAGGACCGGATCATCAAGGGCGAGACCAAGAAGTACCTGAAGCTGAACGTCACGCAGGGAGACCTCATCATCGAGGTCCCTGCCGACAACGTCGACTTGGTCGGCGTCCGTGACGTGATCGGCAAGGACGGTCTCGAGAAGGTGTTCGATGTGCTGCGCGCACCGTTCACCGAAGAGCCCACCAACTGGTCGCGCCGTTACAAGGCCAACCTCGAGAAGCTCGCCTCCGGCGATGTCATCAAGGTGAGCGAGGTCGTTCGCGACCTGTGGCGTCGTGACCAGGACCGCGGCCTGTCCGCCGGTGAGAAGCGCATGCTTGCCAAGGCGCGCCAGATCCTCGTGTCCGAGATCGCTCTGGCGCTGAAGGCCGATGAGGATCACGCCTCGGGGGTCCTCGACGAGGTTCTCGCGAGCTGATCCCGGCATCCGCCGGAAGACGGCGCGCCACGTCGGTAGTGTCGGGTACATGAGCGACCCGTTGGTTCCCGTGCCCCACACCGCCGTGATCGTCGTCGCAGCTGGATCCGGTCAGCGGTTGGGCGCGGGTGTTCCGAAGGCGTTCGTGGGTCTCGACACCCACACGGTTCTGCGCCACGCGCTGGAGGGTGTGTTCGCCGCCCCGGCCGCGCAGGTCGTGATCGTCGCTCCCTCAGACCGCGTCGGTGATGCCCTGACCGAGGCGCGCGCCGTCGCCGGCGAACGGCACGACCTGGTCACGGTCGTCGCCGGCGGGCTCAGCCGGCAGGAGTCGGTGGCTGCCGGACTGCGGGCCGTGTGGCCCGACGTCGAGCGCGTGCTGGTCCATGACGCCGCGCGGGCTCTGACTCCGCCCGAGGTCTTCGCGCGCGTCATCGACGCGCTCACAGACGGCAAAGATGCGGTGCTTCCGGTGCTTCCTGTGGTCGACACCGTCAAACGGGTGTCCGGCGATCGCGTGCGCGAGCCGATCGATCGTTCCGAACTGGCGGCCGCGCAGACCCCGCAGGGATTCCGCCGCACGATTCTCGACGCGGCGTATGCCGCGGCATCCGCCGAGCACACCGACGACGCCGCACTCGTGCAGAGCATGGGAACACCGGTGTGGACGGTGCCCGGCGATGAGCGGAGCTTCAAGATCACCACTCCGGGCGATCTCGACCGCGCGCGAGCCCTCCTGGCTGTCGCGCCGGTGAGGCGCACCGCGCCGGTGCCGCGCGTCGGCGTCGGCACCGACGTGCATGCCGTCGGCGGTAGCGGCGATCTCTGGCTGGCCGGACTGCACTGGCCCGGTGAACCCCCGCTGCACGGTCATTCGGACGGGGATGCCGTCGCGCACGCCATCGTGGACGCCGTGCTCGCCGCCGCGGGACTCGGCGACATCGGCACCCATTTCGGAACCGATCAACCGCAGTACGCCGGCGCCCACGCCGAGGCGTTCCTGGCCCGCACGCGGGAGCTGGTCGAGGCCGCCGGCTTCTCGATCGGCAACGTCTCGGTGCAGGTGCAGGCGCGCCGCCCGCGCTTTGCCGCGCGCCGCGCGGAAGCCGAACATGCCCTGTCTGCGGCGCTCGGTGCGCCCGTCGCCGTATCGGCGACCACGACCGATGGGCTCGGCTATACGGGAACGGGCGACGGCGTCGCCGCCTTCGCCGTCGCGCTCGTCTACTCTGTGTGAGCCCCCACGCCCGCGCCGCTGTCGCGTCTCGCGCGCGCGGGTAGGCTGGAGCGGTGACGGTCCGGCTCTACGACACCCAGGTGCAGGCGTTGCGCGACTTCGCGCCGCAGGATCCGGCGAACGTCACGATGTACGTGTGCGGTCCGACGGTGCAGTCGGGTCCCGGCATCCATCATCTGCGTGCGGCGCTCGCGTTCGACCTGCTGCGTCGCTGGCTCACCCGCCGTTTCGGACGCGTGACGTTCGTGCGCAACGTCACCGACATCGACGACAAAGTCCTGCAGAACGCCACCGCTGATGAGCCCTGGTGGGCGCTGGCGTATCGCGTGGAGCGCGAGTTCGCGTACGCGTATGCCGCGATCGGCATCCTCGCGCCGACCTACGAGCCGCGCGCCACCGGATCGATCCCGCAGATGCAGGAGCTGATCGCCACCCTCATCGAACGCGGTCATGCCTACGCCGCGGCCGGTGACGTCTACTTCGAGGTGCGTTCGTGGTCCGCCTACGGAGAGTTGACCCATCAGAGCATCGACGCGATGGAGCCGGCGACCGATGCGGACCCGCGCGGTAAGCGCGACCCGCGGGATTTCGCCCTCTGGAAGAGCGCGAAGAGCGATGAGCCGGCGGATGCCGTGTGGGAGAGCCCCTGGGGGCCGGGCAGACCCGGCTGGCACATCGAGTGCTCCGCCATGAGCCGCCGCTACCTCGGCGACTCCTTCGACATTCACGGCGGCGGCATCGACCTGCGCTTCCCGCACCACGAGAACGAGTTGGCGCAGTCGCGTGCGGCGGGTGACGCGTTCGCGCGCTACTGGGTGCACAACGGCCTGGTCACGGTCGGCGACCAGAAGATGTCGAAGTCGCTCGGCAATCATCTGCTCGCGCTGGACGTGCTGGCCGACCGCGACCCGCTCGTCGTGCGCTACGCCCTCGGCGCGGCGCACTACCGGTCCACGCTCGATCTCACCGCGGCATCCTTCGACGAGGCCGAGGCGGCCCTCGAGCGCATCCGAACGTTCCAGCAGCGGGCCGCGCGGGTGCTCGGCACTGCGGTGCCGCTGGTGGCCGCCGACATTCCCGAGGCGTTCGCTGCCGCGATGGACGATGACCTCGGCGTTCCGCAGGCGCTCGCGGTCGTCCACGAGACCGTGCGCGCTGGAAACGCGGCGTTGGATGCGGGTGATCGGGATGCCGCGGCCCGCGCTTTCGTCGAAGTGGGCCGCATGACCGGCGTTCTCGGTATGAATCCGGCCGACCCGAAATGGCGACCCGAAGCAGGTGCTGCCGAGGCGCGCGCCCTGGACGCGCTGCTGCAAGCAATGATCACCCAGCGTGCGCAGGCGCGCGCGAACAAGGACTGGGCGGCCGCCGACCGTCTTCGCGACGCGATCGCGGCGGCCGGCGTCGTCCTCGAGGACGGTCCCGACGGGACCCATTGGAGTCTGAATGATGGCTAAGCCGGGCAACCCCTCCGCGGGCAAGGGCAAGAAGAAGGGCCCACTCACGGGCACGGGCGGCAACGGACGCAAGGCGCTCGAGGGCAAGGGGCCGACTCCCAAGGCCGAGGACCGCAGCTGGCACGTCGCCGGCAAGCGCAAGGCCGCCATGGAGCGCTACGCCGCCGCCGGCGGCAAGGGGCGCCCCGGTCAGAAGCCGGCGCCGTCCCGCGCGCCGAAGGCCAAGGCCGGCGACGACACCGAGAACGTGACCGGGCGCAACTCCGTGCTCGAAGCTCTGCGTGCACGCATCCCGGCGACGGCGTTCTACATCGCCCAGCGCGTCGAGATGGACGATCGCGTCAAGGAGATGCTGTCGATCGTGACCCAGCGCGGTATCCCCGTGATGGAGGTCACCCGCCCCGAGCTCGACCGTATGGCCGGCTTCGACGGCGTGCACCAGGGTGTCGCGCTCAAGGTGCCGCCGTACGAGTACGCGCACCCCCAGGACCTGCTGGAGGAGATCATCGGAAAGGGGCAGACGCCGCTGATGGTCGCGTTGGACGGCATCACCGATCCGCGCAACCTCGGCGCGATCATCCGCTCCACCGCCGCCTTCGGCGGTCAGGGACTCATCATTCCCCAGCGCCGTTCGGCCGGCGTCAACTCGGCCGCGTGGAAGACGAGCGCCGGCGCCGCGGCCCGGGTTCCGGTCGCGATGGCACCGAATCTGACCACGACGCTCAAAGAGTTCAAGAAGCAGGGCGTGTTCGTGCTCGGTCTCGATGGCGGCGGCGACGTCGCGCTGCCCCAGCTCGAACTGGCAGATCGGCCCGTCGTCATCGTCGTCGGCTCGGAGGGCAAGGGGCTGTCACGGCTGGTCACCGAGACGTGCGACCAGGTCGTGTCGATCCCGATCTCCTCCGCCGCAGAGTCGCTCAACGCCGGCATCGCGGCATCCGTCGCGCTCTACCAGGTCTCCACCATCCGCGCCGCGTCCGGGTGACGCCCGCTCCACCTGCACGCCGATCCGAAAGGAAGCACTGAGATGGCCATCATCGCCGTTCTGGGAGGCACCGGCTTCGCCGGTCGCCACATCGTCTCCGAGGCTGTGGACCGCGGGCACACCGTGCTGTCGGTGTCACGGTCGGTGGCCGCAGACCGCGTGCCCGGTGCGACCTACGTCGAGGGGACGCTGCTGGACATCCCCGGGCTGGTGACGCAGCTGGAGGGCGCGGACGTGGTGATCAGCGCCGTCGCGCCGCGCGGTGCGATGGAGGGCCTCGTCCGGCCCAACCTGGAGGCGCTGAACACCGTGCTGCCCGAGAGCGTGCGGCTGGGCGTCATCGGCGGCGCCGGCGGGAGCCCCGTCGCTCCCGAGGGCCCTCGCGTCGTCGACGTCGACTTCCCCGACGCCTTCAAGGCCGAGGCGCTGGAGATGATCGGTGTTCTGGAGGACCTTCAGGGCGAACAGACCGGTCGCGACTGGTTCTTCGTCCACCCCGCCGGCGGCTTCGGCGGCTTCAACCCGGGCGAGCGGACGGGCACCTACCGGGTCGGTGGCGATGTCATCGTCACGGATGCCGAGGGGCAGTCCTACATCTCCGGCGCCGACCTCGCGGTGGCGGTGCTCGACGAGATCGAGAACCCGCAGCACTCGCGCCGGCGCTTCACCGTCGGGTACTGACGCGCTCTCTCGTCGGGTTCAGACCAGGTCGCGCCAGTCGACGTCCTCGTCGTCGTCGTCGATCGTCGAGATCGCCGAGGTGATCACCGGAATCGCCATCGTCTCGGTGGGGGGACCCATCACCGTGGCCTCGTCCCGGCGGTGACGCAGCACGTCATCGATGTAGGACGAGACGACCTCGGCGATCGGCACCGACTGTCCTCGCGCTTGCGACATGTACCAGCGGTGTTCGAGGACCTGGTGGAACACCTCGGCGGGTTCGAGTTTGGCGCGCAGATCCCAGGGGATCGCCTTCACGACCGGTTCGAACACGCGGGTGAGCCACTCGTGCGCCACCATCTCCTCGTCGGAGCCGAGTCGTGAGACGCGGGCACGGAACGCGTCCATGTCGTTGAGCAGGCGCCGGGCCTGGTTCTCCTCGACGTCCAGTCCCGTCAGACGCAGAAGGCGCCGCTGGTGGTGGCCGGCGTCGACGACCTTGGGCTGAATCGACACCGTGGTGCCGTCCGGCGTGGTGCGGATCGACATCTCGCCGATGTCGAAGCCGAGATCGTTCAGGCGTTTGACCCGCTCGGTGATGTGCCAGGCCTCACCGGCGGCGAAGGTCTCCTTGTCGGTCAGCGCCGCCCAGAGCGAGCGGTACGACGACATGATGCCGTCGGCGATCGCGACGGCATCCACGCCGCCTTCGAGACGGCCGCCGGCTTCGAGGTCCATGATCTCGCCGGCGATGTTCGTGCGGGCGACGTCGAGGTCGTGCTCGCGCTGACCGCGCGTCAGGCCGCTCTCGTGCAGCTCGCCGGTCTCGGCGTCGACCAGGTAGGCGGCGAAGGCCCCCGCATCCCGTCGGAAGAGCGTGTTCGACAGCGACACGTCACCCCAGAAGAAGCCGACGGTATGCAGGCGCACGAGCAGCGCGGCGAGGGCGTCGACGAGCCGGCCGGCGGTGTCGGGTCGCAGCACCTGTGTGAACAGGGCGCGGTAGGGGAGCGAGAACTTCAGATGCGCCGTCACGAGCGCGGCCGGCAGCGGGTCGCCCTTGGGTGTGCGACGACCGTCGATCACCGCGACCCGTTCCACGCACGGCACGTCGAGGCGGCCGAGGGAGCCCAGCATGTCGTACTCGCGGCGGGCCATCTCGCCGGTCGTCTCTTTGACGGCGACCACGCGGCCCGACAGGTCCGCGAAGCGGACGAGGTGTCGTGACAGGCCCTTCGGCAGCGAGACGATCGTGTCTTTGCCCCACTCGTCGAGCGGGGTGGACCAGGGCAGGGACAGCAGGCCTGCGTCGACACTGCTCGCGGTGATCGTGAGGGAGTGGGCCACGCGGGTCTTCGCTTTCGTGGGGGATACGCCGCGGCGCGGGGGTCCGGTCCGTGGAACCGGGCCCCCGCGCCGCGTCTGGTCGGATCAGGCCGAGGCGATCGCCTTCTTGGTGAGGCGCTCGCCCGACTCGATGTCGAACGCGTGCACGTGGTGCGGCACGGGGGCGAGGACGACCGTCTCGCCGGCGTTCGGGTGGTTGCGGCCGTCCACGCGCGCGACGATGTCGGTGCGCTTTCCGGCGATCTCGGTGTGGCCGTAGAGGTAGCCGTCCGCGCCGAGCTCCTCGACGAGGTCGACGGTCACCGACAGGCCCTGGCCGTCGGCCGGGTTCACGATGATGTCCTCGGGGCGGATGCCGGCGGTGACCTGGGTCGCGCTGGTGGGACGGTCGATGTCGGCGTCGACGACGGCGGTACCGAACTGGATGCCGCCGGCGCTCGCGAGGTCGACCTGGAACAGGTTCATCGCGGGCGAGCCGATGAAGCCGGCGACGAAGACGTTGTTCGGCTTCTCGTACAGGTCACGCGGCGTGCCGACCTGCTGGAGCAGACCGTCCTTGAGCACCGCGATGCGGTCGCCCATGGTCAGAGCCTCGGTCTGGTCGTGGGTGACGTAGACGGTCGTGACGCCGAGGTTGCGCTGCAGCGACGCGATCTGGGTGCGCGTCTGCACGCGCAGCTTCGCGTCGAGGTTCGACAGCGGCTCGTCCATGAGGAACACCTGGGGCTTGCGCACGATCGCGCGGCCCATCGCGACACGCTGACGCTGACCGCCCGAGAGGGCCTTCGGCTTGCGGGTCAGGTAGTCCTCGAGGTCGAGGAGCTTCGCGGCCTCGAGCACGCGCTGGGCGCGCTCTTCCTTGCCGACGCCGGCGATCTTCAGGGCGAAGCCCATGTTCTCGGCGACCGTCATGTGCGGGTACAGCGCGTAGTTCTGGAACACCATCGCGATGTCGCGGTCCTTCGGCGGGATGTCGGTGACATCGCGATCGCCGATCAGGATGCGGCCGGAGTTGACCTCTTCGAGGCCGGCCAGCATGCGCAGCGACGTCGACTTTCCACAACCGGACGGGCCGACGAGGACGAGGAACTCGCCGTCACCGACCTCGAGGTTGAGCTTGTCGACGGCCGGGCGGGTGCCGCCCGGGTACAGACGGGTTGCGTTGTCAAAGGTGACGGACGCCATGTTTTCTTCTCCTTCACCGGCAGGTACGTGCCGGACGATCCGTAGTGATGGAATGAGCGGGGGCTTGGCCCGCACGTCCCGCGATGGACGCGTTCTCAGTATCGCACGTTCTCCTCCGCGAGGAAGAGGCCTCGTCTGGGCATTTCACAGGCTCGCTGGCTAGCATCGACACATCGCCCTGCTCCGTCCGCGACGCTGGACCCGATCCGAATCGTGACGACCGGGATGCACCGCGATGTGCCCTCGAGCTGCCTCCCACAGAAGGTCCCATGTCCCACGACGCCGCCCCGAACGAGCCCACGCCTGCTGGCCGCCGCGATGCGGTGCGCGAGAAGGCGCAGCTCGTCCACGCGAAGCAGTCGCGGGCACGCGTGCTGCGCCGCTCGGCGCTCGCCGTCGTCGCCGCCGCCGCCGTCGTCGCGGTCGCGGTCGCGGTGTCGTGGGCGGTGCGCTCCAACAGCGATCGGCCGCAGCTGCAGCCGGCCGACGCCACCGCCGACGGCTTCCGGGTGACGTCGGTGTCTTCGGTCTCGCCGGGAACGCCGATCGACGGCGCGAGCCCGGCGCCCACGGCTGCGGCCGAGCCGCAGGCGACACCCTCGCCGTCCACCTCGGCATCCGTCGTCGACATCCACGTCTACGTCGATTACCTCTCGCCGGCGGCGCGACAGTGGCAGCTCGCCAACGCGAAGCAGCTGGCGTCGTGGGTGTCGGACGGGGCGGCGACCCTGACCTACCACCCGGTCTCGATGCTCACCGCCAAGTCGAACGGAACGAAGTACTCGTTGCGCGCGGCGAGCGCAGCCGCGTGTGTCGCGACTCTCGATCCGTCGAAGTTCTTCAGCTTCAACAACGACCTCCTCACCCGTCAGCCGGCTGTCGACTCCGACGGCTTCTCCGACAAGGAACTCGCCGACATCGCCCAGGCGAACGGCTCTGACGATCCGAAGCGCCTTCGCGACTGCATCGAGACCGAGTCGTACTCGTCGTGGGTGAAGGGTGCCACCGAGCGGGCGATCAGCGGCATCCCAGGCACGAACGGGCTCACCCTGACGGGAACGCCCATGGTCGTGGTGAACGGCCAGCAGTACGTGGGCGACATGACGGATGCCGCCGAGTTCTCGCAGTTCGTGCTCACGAGCGCGAGCGGGGCGTACTACAAGTCGCAGACCGCGACGCCCACGCCCACCGTGAAGCCGACGGCCGCGCCGTAAGTCGGGCCCCGTGTCCGCGTCGCGCATGACGTGAGCGGCGACCCGTCACGACGGACACGTCGACCGCGGAACGCGGATCATAAGCCGCTGAGGGACGTGTACCAGTCCCCGGCGCGGATGCCTATGATCACTCCCTGGTCCGCGTCTGGGATGACGACGTTGGTTCCCTCCGTCGTCGAGTTGATGAGCGAAGGATCCTCGGGGTCCGATGCGAGCGGAAGATCGGGCGTGGGCTGCGCTCCTCGCTTCTTGGCTTCATCGACGGTCTGGCCCACGACGATGCCGGAGGCGGTGTGGATAGGCAGTGTTCCAACCCGTGGCGCGGTGACGTATAGGAACGTCCCCCGACACCCGGCATCGCACTCGTCGGGGCTGAAGACCGTGGTGATCGTCAGGCTGTCCCACGTGAACGTGGATGTGAACTTCGCGCCTTCCGGCCCGCCGGGCTTTGTTTCCTCAATGCCGGCCGACCCGGCTGCGGCACTGATCGCCTGAGCGAACGGCGTGGGACGCGGCACGTCGATGTCGGGCTGGGTGTAAAGGTAGGTGTGGGAGTTGGGGTGGTGATCGGAGCTGGTGACGTCGGCGGCTGGGTGTGTGAAGCGGTCGGAAGCGGCGAGGGCTGCGCCGTTGTACATCCTGCGAGGATGACCGCGACGACGCCCAAGACAACTGCCTGCGTCAATGTGCGTGTGACGCGGCGCATCACGTACGCTCATAGGCGCGGGGTATCCCGTGGTCGTCCGGACTTCCGGGCCCGCCGGCTTGGCGCAATTGGTAGCGCACCGTACTTGTAATACGGGGGTTGCAGGTTCAAGTCCTGTAGCCGGCACCGTTTTCTTGCAATGCCCGCCGTCGCGACCTCCGTTCAGCCGAGGCTGACCGACTGATAGTAGGCGACGGCTGCCCAGACGAGCACGCCCACGCCGATCATCAGAGTGCCGACGCCGACGAACTGCCAGATGACGAGTCGGCGCTCGGGGGCGAGGAGGTCGCGAAAGGCCATGCGGTGATCGTAGCGAGTCCGCTGTGTCCATCGCGTGTCCAGCGCGTTATCCGGCTCTTCGGACATTCGGTGGGGGTCATGGGGTGAGTCCGCCGGCGGCGAG
>ERZ778021.2868-NODE-2868-length-13992-cov-4.175432_pt1 | contig 13992 bp, 10 predicted proteins | sample MGYA00375751_ERZ778021 | MGnify/ENA primary metagenome ERZ778021 (study PRJEB29350, sample SAMN05389814) | bioreactor metagenome | isolation source: Thiocyanate stock bioreactor | place: South Africa: University of Cape Town | collected 2013-08-29 ... | reverse complement strand
GGCGGGACACGACCGCCACGAGGATGACGGTGCCCGCCGCCTCGGACCATTTGGTGGTCAGCCAGAAAGCCGCGACCAGCAGCGTGGCGAGCGTCGCGCGAACCGCGTTGCGGACAGCTGCCTGATGATCGCGATGCACGACCAGGGCCGGCTGCTGCCGGTCCCGTTTGCGGCCGGGTTTTGGCGAGCGCAAGGCATCCAGGCCGCGCAGCACCTGTTTCAGGGCCTCGGCGAAATCGGCGGCGATGGTCAGCCGGGTTACGGTGCCGACCTTGTCGCCATCCGGGCCTGGGGGCATCTCCGGCACCTGCCGCGCCTTGGCCGCGATGGCGTCGAGCCGTGCGATCCACGGGGCTGTGTCGTCGAGAGCCGATGGCTTGGCCACCAGCTCGGTCACCAGCGCATGAAGATCGGCGCGCACGGGAATGAGGGCGGCGTTCTTCGGCGCCGCATGCTGGTAAAGGGCACGTGCCGCCGACAGGGCGGAAAGGAACTGGCCGATGGTGCGGCGCACCGGATGGGCGCGCGTCGCGAAGCTCGGCGCCTCGAGGCGGGCATAAGAGCGCATCTCGGCCAGCGTCTGCGTTTCGCCGACCAGCTTGCGATGCAGGCTGGCCTGCGTGGCGGAATCGCCGCCCGAGAAGGCGCCGCCGGCATAGACCGCCAGATCCAGTATGCAGCGCTTGAGCCTCGCAATGATCGCGGTGCTGGCCAGCCTCGGCAGGATGAGCCGGCTGGTGAGGCCGGCGCAGACGATGCCGAGCACGATTTCCGCGCAGCGCGCGATCGCGAGATCGACGACGATGTGCGGCTGCCCGAAGGCTGGAAGGCTGATGATCATGGCCGTATAGCCGGCCAGCGCCGCGCCATAAGCCTCGGGATTGCGCAACAGCGACGAGACGAACGTGCAAAGGCCGATCCAGAGGGCCAGCGTGCAAACCATCATCCAGGGGTCGGAACCGAGCACTGTGGTGATGCCGATCGCGGCGACGCCGCCAACGAGTGTGCCGAGCAGCCTGTAGAAACCCTTGGCCAAGACCATGCCGGCCACCGGCTGGGCGACGATGAAGACGGTCATCATCGCCCATTGCGGATGATCGAGCTTGAGCGCGTAGGCGGTGAGAAGCGCGATCAGCCCGGCCGATACAGTGCGCAGGGCGAAAATCCAGTCCGAGCGCGTCGGGCGGGCAAAATCCCGGAATGCCGCGTCGAAACGATCCCTCATCCGCTCCCGGATCACGCGTTGGTCTCCGCCATACGGCGCCGCGCTTCCCCTCGGATGCGCAAGGGACGCCGTAGCTCTTTGATTTTGCGCATGATCCTGCTCGAAAATCGATTCCGATTTTCGAATTTATGCGCCCCGGTGGCGAAAGGATGTCGAAGCGGCCGCGCCATGGGCGGCGCGATCAGATATCGAGCCCCTCGGTCTCGGCGAATTCGGCGCGCTCCTGGATGAAGCGGAAACGGGCCTCGGGCTTGGTGCCCATCAGCGCGTCCACCGCGTCCTTGGTCGCGTCCTCCCGGTCGATCACGTCGACGCGCAGCAGCGTGCGCTTCCTCGGATCCATGGTGGTTTCCTTGAGCTGCGCGGCCATCATTTCGCCCAGGCCCTTGAAGCGGCCGATCTCGACCTTGCCGCGCCCGGTGAATTCGGTGCGCAGAAGCTCGTCCTTGTGGGCGTCGTCGCGCGCGTAAGCCACCTTGCCGCCCTGCCGGATCGAGTAGAGCGGCGGCACGGCCATGTAGAGATGGCCGCCGCGGATCAGGCTGGGCATCTCCTGGAAGAAGAAGGTCATCAGCAGCGAGGCGATGTGGGCGCCGTCGACGTCGGCGTCGGTCATGATGATGACGCGGTCGTAGCGCAGATCCTCGTCGCGGTATTTCGAGCGCGTGCCGCAGCCGAGCGCCTGGATCAGGTCGGCGATCGTCTGGTTGGCGGCGAGCTTGTCGTTGCCGGCGGACGCCACGTTGAGGATCTTGCCGCGCAGCGGCAATACCGCCTGCATGGCGCGGTCGCGCGCCTGCTTGGCCGAGCCGCCGGCCGAATCGCCCTCGACGATGAAGATCTCGGCGCCGGCCGCCGCGTTCTGCGTGCAGTCGGCGAGCTTGCCGGGCAGGCGCAGCTTGCGCACGGCCGTCTTGCGCGACACCTCCTTTTCCTGGCGCCGGCGCACGCGCTCGTCGGCGCGCGCGATCACCCAGTCCAGTAGCTTGGTGGCCTCCTGCGGGTTGGCCGCGAGCCAATGGTCGAACGGGTCGCGGATGGCGTTCTCCACGATGCGGATCGCCTCCACCGTGGCCAGCCGGTCCTTGGTCTGGCCGACGAATTCCGGCTCGCGGATGAACACCGACAGCATGCCGGCGGCCGAGATCATCACGTCCTCGGACGTCACGACCGAGGCGCGCTTGTTGCCGGTGAGGTCGCCATAGGCGCGCAGGCCGCGCGTCAGCACATTGCGGAAGCCCGCCTCGTGCGTGCCGCCCTCGTTGGTGGGAATGGTGTTGCAGTAGGAATTGAGGAAGCCGTCGCCGCCATACCAGGTCACCGCCCATTCCAGCGAGGCGTGGCCGCCCTGCTTCTCGCTCTTGCCGGCGAAGATCTCGCGCGTGACCTGGAAGTCGCCGTCGAGGGAGGCTGCCAGGTAGTCCTTCAGCCCGCCGGGGAAGTGGAACTCCGCCTTTGTCGGCGTGTCGTCCTTTTCCTTGATGAGGGAAGGGTCGCACGACCAGCGGATCTGCACGCCGCCGAACAGATACGCCTTCGAGCGCGCCATGCGGTAAAGGCGCGCGGGCTCGAAAGCGGCGCCCTTGCCGAAAATCTCGGGGTCGGGGTGGAAGCGGGTGCGCGTGCCGCGCCGGTTCTGCACTTCGCCGAGCAGTTCCAGCGGCCCCTGCGGCTTGCCGCGCGAGAAACGCTGGCGATAGAGGCGGCGGGCGCGCGCCACCTCCACTTCCAACTGGTCCGACAGGGCGTTGACGACGGACACGCCGACGCCATGCAGGCCGCCCGAGGTTTCGTAAACCTTGGAGTCGAACTTGCCCCCGGCATGCAGCGTGGTCATGATGACCTCGAGCGCCGACTTGTCCTTGAACTTCGGGTGCGGGTCGACGGGGATGCCGCGGCCGTTGTCGGTGACGGTGAGGAAGCCGTCGGCCGAAAGTTCCACCTCGATGAAGCTGGCGTGGCCGGCCACCGCCTCGTCCATGGAATTGTCGATGACCTCGGCGAAGAGGTGGTGCAACGCCTTCTCGTCGGTGCCGCCGATATACATGCCGGGCCGGCGCCGCACCGGCTCCAGCCCTTCCAGCACCTCGATGTCGGCCGCGCTGTAGCTGTCGGAGCCGTCGCGGGGAGCGGGGGCGGCGCGTTTGGCGGCCTGCACCAGCGGGTCGGCCGGCCGCGAAGGCGCGCGCACGAGCTGCGGCTGCTTGTCCAGATTGGCGAAGAGGTCGTTGCTGTCGTCCATGCGGGTAGGAGATTTCCGATGCTGCGAATCACCGACGATATTGCCACGCTTTGCGCCGGGAGGCACGGAGGTTCGCGTTCCGTTCGCGCAAGCCGTCAAACCATGGCGAAAGACCGCCACGTGCATGGAACTGCAATATCCCGCGCGAAAATGCAAATTTGAACGAAGCCCGGTAATCGTCTGAAAAGCATTCTCCTCTATGGCTTGCCTGTTCGGGTGCTGGGAGGTCGAAACTGCCGGATTTCACGTCGATGTTGCTCGCGGTCGGCTTCTCGGGCGTGTGCCTGAGCGCGACCTTGCTTGGCGTCTGGACCTCGGCACGCCGGGACAGCTTCCTGCTGACCTGGGCGGCCGGCGTCATGCTGCTGGTCGGCCATGTGCTCACCTATTGGACCTATGTGCAAACGCCGTCGATTCCGCTGCTGATGGGCGTCCTGGCGTTCCTGGCCGCAGGCCTTGCCCTGCTTTACGGCGCCGCCCATCAGTTCTGCGCAGGACTGTCGCCGCTTCGGCCGGCGCTGCTGGCCGGCATAGTTGTATTCGTCTTCGAGCTTCCTCTACTGCTCGCCGGCTATGACGGCACCGCCATGATGGCCGAGGATCTGGGCGCGCTCATAGTGCTGGGTCTGACGGCATGGACTTATTTCCGGCATCGGTCCGACGCGCCGATTCCGATGGTCGCGCTCGCGGCGATGTATACGGCCTGCGCCGTTGCGTTCGGACTGTGCGGACTGGTGCTCCTGCTCGACCGGCAGTGGATCATCGGCCATGCGCCGCAGAACTGGGCCGAGGACATCAGCATCATGGTCGCCGTCGCCAGCATGACGGGCATCGGCGCGCTTTCGCTGGCGCTCAACCAGGCGCGCAACGCCGCGCGCCATCGTGCCGCGTCGCTGCGGGACCCGCTGACGGGCGCCATGAACCGGCGAGCGCTTTTCTCCCGCCATGGCGAGCGGCCCTTCGGCGCCTATATGGCGATCGTCATGTTCGATCTCGACCACTTCAAGCGTATCAACGACATGCACGGCCACGCCACGGGCGACCGCGTGCTGTTCGGCTTCGCCGAGGTCGCGCGGCGGCACCTGAGGGCAAACGATGATCTTGTCCGGCTCGGCGGCGAGGAATTCGCGCTGGTCATGTCGCGCATCACGCAAGAACAGGCGCAGGCCCTCGCGCGCCGGATCTGCGAGGATTTCGCGGCGGCAGTGCTGACGACCGATCGCGGGCCGCTGTCGTGCACGGTCAGCGCGGGCATCGGCTTCGGACATGCTGACGGTGCCCGGCTCGAGGAAGTGCTGCACAAGGCCGACGACGCCCTCTATGCGGCCAAGCGCAACGGCCGCAACCGCATCGAATACGAGAACTGGCGTCTGGTCGGATAGGCCGGCGCGGGCCGGCGACGATGCCGGCCCGGCCCAGGTTCCGAACCTATTCCGCCGCGTCGCTGTACTCCGAAAGCGGCGGGCAGGAGCAGATCAGGTTGCGGTCGCCGGCGACGTTGTCGATGCGCGACACCGGCGGCCAGTATTTCACCAGCGTGTCGGCGTTGCCGGCCGGGTAGGCGGCCTCCATGCGCGAATAAGGGTGCGTCCACTCGCCGGCCAGCGCTTCGGCGGCCGTGTGCGGGGCGTTCACCAGCGGGTTGTCATCCGCCGGCCATTCGCCCTTTTCCACCTTCGCCGCCTCGTCGGCGATGGCGATCAGCGCCTCGCAGAGACGATCCACCTCGCCCTTCGGCTCGGATTCGGTCGGCTCCACCATCAGCGTGCCGGCCACCGGGAACGACATGGTGGGCGCATGGAAGCCATAGTCGATCAGCCGCTTGGCGATGTCGTCCACGGTGATGCCCGAGCGGTCCTTGATGACGCGGGTGTCGAGGATGCACTCGTGCGCCACACGCCCGCCGCGGCCCCGGTAGAGCACCGAATAGTGGTTGCCCAGCCGCGCCACCAGGTAGTTCGCCGACAGGATGGCGATCTCGGTGGCCTTCTTCAGCCCTTCGGGGCCCATCATGCGGATATACATCCAGGTGATGGGCAGGATCGAGGCGCTGCCGAAGGGCGCGGCCGACACGGCATGCGCCGAGCCTTCCGCGACGTGGCCCGGCAGATAGGGCTTCAGATGCGCCTTGACGCCGATCGGGCCGACTCCCGGGCCGCCGCCGCCGTGCGGAATGCAGAAGGTCTTGTGCAGGTTCATGTGGCAGACGTCGGCGCCGATGTCGCCGGGACGGGCAAGCCCGACCAGCGCGTTGAGGTTGGCGCCGTCGAAATAGACCTGTCCGCCATGCCCGTGCACGATGGCGCAGATGTCCTTGGCGCCTTCCTCGAACACGCCATGCGTGGACGGGTAGGTGAACATCAGCGCTGCCAGGTTGGCGCCGTGCTGCTCGGCCTTGGCTTTCAGGTCGTCGATGTCGATATTGCCGTCGTCGGTGCAGCGCACCACCACCACGCTCATGCCCGCCATGGCGGCGCTGGCCGGATTGGTGCCGTGCGCGGAGGAGGGGATGAGGCAGATGTTGCGATGACCCTCGCCGCGCGCCTTGTGATAGCCGCGGATGGAGAGCAGGCCGGCATATTCGCCCTGGCTGCCGGCGTTGGGTTGCAAGGTCACGGCATCGAAGCCGGTGATCTCGGCGAGCCAGCCTTCGAGCTGGTCGATCATGGCGCGGAAGCCGGCCGAATGCGCCCTGGGTGCGAAGGGGTGCAGGTTGGCGATGCTGGGCCAGCTCACCGGCATCATCTCGGCCGCCGCGTTGAGCTTCATCGTGCAGGAGCCGAGCGGGATCATGGCGCGGTCGAGCGCCAGGTCCTTGTCGGCCAGCCGGCGCAGGAAGCGCATCATGTCGGTCTCGGAGCGGTTCTCGTGGAACACCGGCTGGGTCAGGAATTCCTTGCCGCGGGGCTTGCCGGGCAGGCTGCCGGCGGCCGAAGGCCTGGCCTCCGCTCCGAACAGCGCGGCGATCGCGCCAAGGTCTTCCGCGGTCGAGGTCTCGTCGCAGGCGATGCCGACATGGTCGGCGTCGACGACGCGCAGCAGCCGGCCGCCCTTCTCGGCCTCGGCGGCGAGGGCCCCGGCCTTGCCCTTCGCCTCGACCGTCACGGTATCGAAGCGGCTGGAGCCGAGCACCTTGAAGCCGGCGGCGGCAAGACCCTCGGCCAGCCCGTTGGCCAGCGCATGGATGCGGCTGGCGATGCCTTGCAGACCTGCCGGGCCGTGCCAGATGGCGAAGGCGGTCGCCATGTTGGCCAGAAGCGCCTGCGCGGTGCAGATGTTGGAGGTGGCCTTGTCGCGGCGGATGTGCTGCTCGCGCGTCTGCAGGGCCAGCCGGAAGCCGGGCCGGCCCTTGGTGTCCACCGACTGGCCGACCAGACGGCCGGGCATGAGCCGGGTGAGGTTTTCCGACACGGCGCAATAGGCGGCGTGCGGGCCGCCGAAGCCGATCGGCACGCCGAAGCGCTGCATCGAGCCGATGGCGATGTCGGCGCCGAGGCTCGCCGGTGCACTGGTGACGGTCAGCGACAGCGGGTCGGAGATGAAGACGACCAGCGCGCCGGCGGCCTTCGCCTTCTCGACCGCCGCCTTGTGGTCGCCATAGACGCCGTTGGCGTCAGGCCATGAGACGAGGAGGGCGGCCGTGTTCTCGTCGATCGTTTCGCCGTCGATCTCGATGCCGAGCGGCTCGGCGCGCGTGTGGAGCACGTCCAGTGTCTGCGGCAGCGGCACGCCGGCCAGCGCCACCTTGTGGCGCTTGTCGCGATGATGGCGCACGGCAATGCCGACCGCTTCGGCCGCGGCCGTGGCCTCGTCCAGCAGCGAGGCGGAAGCGACCGGCAGGCCGGTCAGCTCGGTCACCAGCGTCTGGAAATTGAAGAGCATTTCCAGCCGGCCCTGGCTGATCTCGGCCTGGTAGGGCGTATAGGCCGTGTACCAGGCCGGGTTCTCGAACATGTTGCGCTGGATGACCGGCGGCACTTCCACGCCATGATAGCCCGCGCCGATGAAGCTCTTCATCACTGTGTTGCGCGACATGGTGGCCGAAAGCTCGGCAAGGGCCTGCGCCTCGCTGGCCGGCGCCGGCAGGTCGAGCGCACGGTCGAGCCGGATCGACCGGGGAACCGCCTGGTCGATCAGCGTCTCGACCGATGGCACGCCGATGCGGGCGAGCATGTCGCGTATGTCGGCGTCGCCGGGGCCGATATGGCGGTCCGTGAAAGCGTAGGGTGCCGTGGTCATCTCGTTCATCCGTCAGCCGATATGGGCTTTGTAGCCGGCCTCGTCGAGGAGACCTTCAAGCTGGCCCTCGTCCGAAAGCTTCATCTTCCACAGCCAGCCGTCGCCGGCCGGCGCGGAATTGACCAGCGCAGGGTCGGAAGAAAGCGCGTCATTGACCTCGGTCACCTCGCCGTCCACCGGCGCGTAGACGTCGGAGGCGGCCTTGACGGATTCCACCACCACGGCGGTGTCGCCCTTGGACAGCGCCTTGCCGGCTTCAGGCAGTTCCACGAAGACGAGGTCGCCAAGCTGCTCCTGCGCGTAGTCGGTAATGCCGACCGTGGCCACGCCACCCTCGACGCGGAGCCATTCGTGATCTTGCGTGTAATAGGTCTTCGACATGAAAATCATCCTTTGCGATAGCGGTGTGGCGTAAAGGGCAGGGCGGCGACGTCCACCGGCACTTTCGTGCCGCGCACATCTGCGAACAGTCTTGTCCCGGGCTTGGCGAGCGCGGCCGAGACGTAGCCCATGGCGACCGGATGGCCGGCCGAAGGGCCGAAGCCGCCGGAGGTGACACGGCCGGCAGCGTTGCCGTCGGCGTCGGTCAGGGCAGCGCCCGCGCGCACCGGCTGGCGGCCTTCCGGCTTGAGGCCGACGCGCTTCTCGGTCGCGCCGCGTTCCAGGGCCGCGCGCAACGCCTCGGCGCCGATGAAGCCGCCCGAGGCACGGATGTCCTTCGGCACGGCCCACATCAGCCCGGCCGAGACGGGGTCGGTCTCGGGCGTAAGGTCCTGCCCGTGCAGGCAAAGGCCGGCCTCCAGCCTCAGGCTGTCGCGTGCGGCAAGCCCGATCCACATGACGCGGCCGTCGGCCAGCAGCTTTTCGAGCAGCGCTCGCGCGTCCTTCTCCGGCAGGCCGATCTCGAAGCCGTCCTCGCCGGTGTAGCCGGAGCGGCTCATGAACCAACCCTCGCGCGGCTCGATGCCGTGCATGAAGGAAAGCGCGCCTGTCTCTATCCCCGCATCGTTCAGCGCCGCCTCCGCCTCCGGTCCCTGGATGGCGAGGAAGATGCGCTCCAGCGGCTCCACCTTCGCGTCGAAGCCTTTCGCCACCTCCTGAAGATGCGCGATGTCGGCTGCCGCGTTGCCGGCATTGGCAACCACCATGAAGCGCTCGGGGCCGAGGCGGGTGATGATGAGGTCGTCCTCGATGCCCGCGCCTTCGTTGAGGAAGAAGGTGTATTTGGACTGCGACGGCTCCAGCGCCGCCGCATCGAGCGGGCAGGAGCGGGAAAGCAGGGCGGCCGCCTGCGGGCCGTGTACGACGATCAGCTTCATGTGCGAGATGTCGAACAGGCCGACATGCTCGCGCGTGTGCTGATGCTCCTTCATGACGCCGGCCGGATAGGTCAGCGGCATGGTCCAGCCGGCGAACGCGCCGAACTTGGCGCCCGCGGCCTTGTGCAAATCTTCCAGCGGTAGTGTCTTGGTGGTGTCTTCGCCCGTCATGTCTTCTCCAGAACAGCACGCCTTGGCCGCAATATGCGGCCGATCCGTGCCCCTCTGTCTGAAGCCTGAGAGACTCGCGTGCCGGAACTCTGTCGGCAGCGCTTACACCTTCGGCGCGAGGCTTTCACCTCGACTTTCCAGAGTGCCGTTCCCGTCCACGGTTCTTTTGCCTGAGAGATTTCGGGCGATTTCCCCTTCGGCGGCAGCTTGCGCTGCTCTCTCCCGCAAACAGGTGGGGCCTTGCGGGCCCCCCGACGAGTCATCCATAGCCTGCACGCGACAGATTGTCACCTGCCTGCGGCGCGACCCGTGGAAATTTCCGCGGAAGGGAAAAAATCGCCGGGGGACCCGATTCAACGACTGAAGCGTGTCGCGATCTGTCAGAGTCGCTCCGTATGCTTCAGGTTCCTGATTTTACGCATGTCTTTATCCCGAACCGATCCCCGGTTTCGGGAGACATGCGTTAGTGACGGCTCGGCGTCACTGGGGCCTGGGGGAGGGCGTGCCGGCCGCGTCCAGCCGTTGCTCGATGCTGCCGATCAGTTGGCCCGTTTGCGCATGCAGCAGCTTCAATTTGGCCAATTGTTCGCAGATGAGCCCGATTTCGTGCTGCTCCCGATGCTCGGCGGGGGCGGTTCCGACCCCGTGCAAAAGCCAGGAAAGGCTCACATTCAAGAGGCCCGACAATTTGTCGAGGCGATGCGATCCCGGCTGAGACCGGTCGGTCTCCCATTCACGCACTGTGGCGGTCCTTACGCCGAGCCGCCAGGCAAGTTCCCTGGTGTTCAGATCGCTCACGTCGAGGGCACGCGAAAGGCGTCCTCCAAACGTATCGAGATCAGGTTCTTCTTCGAAAATGGTCGTGGTGTCGGACACCCGATACACCTCCTTGCTGGTCGTGGGATGACGTGGCGCGGATCATTCCTGCGCCGCCCAAGAGCATAGGCGCCTCGCCCCCGATCACAAGGCTTGGTTTCAAGGTTTTCAATAAGGTACTGAAATATAATGATTATAAAGACCTATATGCCGCCATACCAGTCGTAGCCATAGTCTTCCCAGAAGCCGCCGCGGCCGCCGCCTATGGCGGCGAAGCTGTCGACCAGCTCGATGCGGCTCAGATATTTCGGCATCTTGTAGCCGAGCTGCCGCTCCACCCGCACGCGCAGCGGCGCGCCGTTCTCCACCGGCAGCGGCTTGCCGTTCAGCCCATAGGCCAGGATGGTCTGGGGATGGCGCGCGTCGATCAGGTCGATCGAGCCGTAATATTTGACGTCGCCGGCAAACGTGCGGTCGATCGTGTCGAGGCAATGGAACACGACATAACGGGCCTGAGGCTTGACCACGGCCATGTCGAGCACCAGCGACAGCGGCGTGCCGGTCCATTTGGCGATGCAGCTCCAGCCCTCGACGCAGTCGTGGCGGGTGATCTGGGTGCGGCTGGGCATGGCGACGAGCTGGTCGCGGGAGAGCGAAAGCGGCTTCTCCACCAGTCCCGTCACCTCCAGCCGCCAGCCGGCGAAATCATTGGCCAGCAGGTTCTTGTAGGAGGCGTCGTCCGGCGCGGTGACGCCGTTCGGCCGCATCGGCTGGCGGATGTCGGCCTCGGTGAATTCGGGCGCCAGCGCATCCGCCCCGGCCAGCAGCCGCTGGGCACGCCATGTCAGGCCGTTGGCCTTTTCAAGGAAGGAGCGCAGGCCGTCGCCGACGCCGAGCTGGCTGTCGAAGGCGTCGCAGCCCGACAGCACGATGCCGGAGGCCCCGAGACTTGCCGCGGTGAGGAACTTCCTGCGGTTCATGCGGAATCTCGGCGCCATGTCAGGCTTCCTCTTCCCCGGGCGGGTTGGCGCGATACCAGCCGGTGACGATGGAACGCAGCTCGTTGACCGGGCCGGCGGCGAGGATCATCAGCATGTGGACGACGAAGAACAGCACCAGCAGCGTCATGACGGCGAAATGGATGGTGCGCGCGGTCTGGCGGCCGCCCAGCACTTCGTTGAGGAAGGGCAGCACGGCGTTCATGCTGGGCGACATGGCAAGGCCGGTGACCACCATCAGCGGCAGCAGCACGAACAGCACGCCGGCATAGGTCAGCTTCTGCAAGGGGCCGTAGCGGCGCCCATGCGAAAATTTCAGCCGCGCATGGTCGGCGATGTCGCGCGGCAGGCTCCGGAAGTCCTTCAGGCGCGGCCAGAGGTCGCGCCTTATGTGCCCGTTCAGGAGGCTGGCCAGCAGCCACGCCAGCAGCGTGGCGCCGAGCGCCCAGGCGAAGAAGAAATGCACCACGCGTGCCGTGCCGAGGTCGTAGTAGGAGGGGATCGTCGCCCAGGACGGGAAGGCGCGGGCGCTCTCGCGGCCGGGCGGCCCCGACCAGCCGAGCACGCCGGTGGTGTCGAAGCGGCGGCCGAAGACCTCGGTGAAGCCGCGCGGGCCGGATTCGGTATTCACGGCGCCGATGGCGAGGACGGTGTTGTCATAGCCGAAGCCGGATTCCTTGCCGATATAGAGCTGCGGCCGGGCATTGAAGATCTGCAAGCCGGAAAGCAGCAGGAAGAACAGGCATGCCGCCCACAGCCAGTGCGTCGCCCGGGTCCAGGCCGACTGGCGGTAGACCAGCGCCGAGCCTTCCGGCGGTGCCTTCTTCACGTCAGGTCCGGCGCTTGCGATGGCATCCATATGCCCGATCCGTCCATATCCCGCGCGATGCCATGCCCTTATGGCCGGTCCGCTCACGGCTTATACGCCGGGAAGGGCGCCTTGCGGCGGTTCTCACGAATTTTTGCAGATCGCGTGTGCCCGGCAGGGCCGGCTTCAGCTTCCCAGGCTGACGGCAAGGTTGACGGCCGCCGCCACGATCACCGTATTGAAAAAGAACGACACGATCGAATGCGCCAGCGCGATGCGGCGCATCTGCACCGTGGTGATGGACGTGTCTGAGGTCTGCGAGGTCATGCCGATCACCACCGCGAAATAGAGGAAATCCCAGCCTTGCGGCCGCTTGGTGCCCGGAAATTCGAGACCTCCGACCGGCGTTTTTTTCTCGCCCGCGGCGGTCCCCACGTCGTCCATCCAGTAGACATGCGCATAATGCAGCGCCGTCATGGCGTGGATGGTGAACCAGCCGAACGGGATCGAAGCCAGCGCGAAGATCAGGCTGGGGACGTCCGAACCCTTGGTGTTGATAATCTGGAAGAGCGCGCCCACGGCGACGCCGACCACCACCAGCGTGACGGCGAATATCACCCCGACGGGCTGGTCGGTGGCGCGCGCGTTGCGGCTGAGAAAGTCGGCCGTCAGCCGCGGCATCTGCATCGTGACCAGCACGGCATAGGCCAGGAAGAAGGCGTTGGCGCCGATCGAGTAGGCGAGCGGCGCATGCAGGAACAGAGCTGCCATCAGCGCCGCGACGCCGATCCCGGCCGACACCGCGAACTGCTTGTGGCGGTGCAGGGGCCTTGTCGCCGGTCTCGCGTTCATCTGGCCTGCGCCGCTCCGTCCTGGCTACGCCCTATTTCAGGGCCCGCCGCAAGATGCGGTCGAGCTCGCCCAGGAAACGCGATCGATCCTGCGGCGTGAAGCCGGCGTTGTAGCCCTTGCTCTCGCCGGTCTCGCGCAGATGCTGCTTCAGATCGCGCATCGCAACCGCCATGCCGATGGTTTCCGGCGTGAACGGGCGCCCGGTGGGGCCGAGCACATGGACGCCCAGCGGCACCAGGCGCGCGGCCAGCGGAATGTCGGCCGTGACCGCCACGTCGTTGGGGCGCGCCTGCTCCACGATCCAGTCGTCGGCCGCATCCGCGCCCCTGGAGACGACGACATTGCGCACCATGGGATCGCGGGAGGGCCGCAGGCCGCCATTGGCGACGAAGGTGACGGCGACGCCATGGCGCTCCGCCACCTTCAGCACTTCCGCCTTCACCGGGCAGGCGTCGGCATCGACGTAGATGGCGGGGGCCGGCACCGGCTGCCGGCTCAGTAGACCACCACGCTGCGGATGGACTTGCCCTGGTTCATCAGGTCGAAGCCCTTGTTGATGTCTTCCAGCGGCATGGTGTGGGTGATCATCGGGTCGATCTGGATCTTGCCCTCCATGTACCAGTCGACGATCCTGGGCACGTCGGTGCGGCCGCGCGCGCCGCCGAAGGCGGTGCCCATCCAGGTGCGCCCGGTGACGAGCTGGAACGGCCGCGTCGAGATTTCTTGCCCGGCGCCGGCCACGCCGATGATGACCGACTTGCCCCAGCCGCGATGAGACGATTCAAGGGCTTGGCGCATGACCTTGACGTTGCCCGTGCAGTCGAAAGTGTAATCGGCCCCGCCGATCTGGTCGGCGCCGCGCTTGGTCAAATTGACGAGATAGGGCACGATGTCGCCGTCGACTTCCTTCGGATTGACGAAATGCGTCATGCCGAAGCGCTCGCCCCATTCCTTCTTGTCGTTGTTGAGGTCGACGCCGATGATCATGTCGGCGCCGGCCAGCCTGAGGCCCTGGATGACGTTGAGCCCGATGCCGCCCAGGCCGAAGACGATTGCCGTCGCGCCGATCTCGACCTTGGCCGTGTTGATGACCGCGCCGATGCCGGTGGTCACCCCGCAGCCGATGTAGCAGATCTTGTCGAAGGGGGCGTCCGGGTTGACCTTGGCCACCGCGATCTCGGGCAGCACGGTGAAGTTGGAGAAGGTGGAGCAGCCCATGTAGTGGAACAGCTTTTCGCCGCCGACGGAAAAGCGCGAGGTGCCGTCGGGCATCAGGCCCTGGCCCTGGGTGGCGCGGATGGCCGTGCATAGATTGGTCTTGC
>ERZ778021.2864-NODE-2864-length-14018-cov-6.178328_pt1 | contig 14018 bp, 14 predicted proteins | sample MGYA00375751_ERZ778021 | MGnify/ENA primary metagenome ERZ778021 (study PRJEB29350, sample SAMN05389814) | bioreactor metagenome | isolation source: Thiocyanate stock bioreactor | place: South Africa: University of Cape Town | collected 2013-08-29 ... | reverse complement strand
GGCGCGAAGGCTCGCGCCGGCCCGCCGCCCTGGCGGGCCAACTTAACACACGGAATCGACCCCGTCATCAGGCGTCGACGTCCTCCATATAAAACTTACGCCGATGTGGAGAATGGGCAACGTGGCGCGAGGAGGATTCGCTAAATATCAACGCGAGTGCGTTTTGATGGGCTTCTTCACGGCCCTGGGCCTGAGGGGACGGCCAGGGCCTTCCGGGGGAGGGGACGGCGCGTGGGTGGGGGACGAGGGCCGGCTCAATACATCCCGAGTTCGTCGCGGGCTTCGTCGGTCATGCGGTCGGGGGTCCAGGGGGGGGACATGACGAGCCGGACGTCGGCCTTGGCGACCCCTTCCACCTTCTCGAGGGCGGCGACGGTGTTGCGGAGGATCTCCGGGCCCATCGGGCAGGCGGGCGAGGTCAGCGTCATCTCGACGGCGACGCGGTCCTCCTCGGCCTGGACCGAGTAGACCAGGCCCAGGTCGACGACGTTGACGTTCAGCTCGGGGTCGACGACGGTCTTCAGGGCCTGGATGAGCGCCTCGTGCTCGATCATGGGTGCCTCCTCGGGGCGTCGCGCGCCCGGGCTCAATCTTCGATGCGGACGTAGACGCCGTCGCCGCGGACCTCGACGGCGTGGGTGGGGACGGGCTCGACGGCGGGGAAGCGGACGGCCTCGCCGGTGCGGACGTCGAACTCGCCGCCGTGGCGGGGGCATTCGATGATGCAGCCGGACAGGTCGCCCTCGGCGAGCGGGCCGCCGTCGTGGGTGCAGACGTCGTCGATGGCGTAATAATCGTCGTCGATGCGGAAGAGGGCCAGGGCGCGGCCGTCGACCTCGACGAGCTTCCTCCCGCCCGGGGGGAGTTCCCCGGGCTCGGCGATCTTGACGGCTTCGGCCATGACGTCGGGCCTTTCGCGATGCGGGGCGGTCAGGGGGCGGCGTGCGAGGCGAGCGCGACGCGGGCGACGTCGCGCTTGATCCGGCGCAGGACGCCGGCCAGGCCGCCGACGCGGAGCATGCCGAGGACTTCGGTCAGGCCGCAGCGGTCGACCAGGTCGCCGGGGACCTTCATCACGTCTTCCGGGGAGGCCCCGTTGAGCCCCTCCAGCAGCAGCGAGACGAAGCCGCGGACCGTGGGGGCCTCCGGGGGCGCGTCGCCGTAAAGGGCCACGCGGTCGCCGATCATCTCGACGAACAGGTAGACGGGCGACTGGCATTCGGCCACCCGGTGCTCCGCGTCCTTCCTCGCCTCCAGCTCCGGCGGGAGCGGCGGCAGGTTCTTGGCGAAGTCGAGCAGGAGGTCGATCCGCTCCTGGCGGTCCGACTCCCGGAGTTCATCGATGATGGCGTCGAGGGCGGCGGGCATGGGAATGGTCGTGCTCCTTCCGGCGTGGGGAGAGGGGCCGGGGCCGGCGAGGCCCGATCGCCCGTCCATGCGGTCGTCGTCGCACGCGCGACGACGACCGTCGGAGCGACCGGGGGCCTCCCGGGTTCGTTATCATTTTTCACGACGCCGCCCGCCCGGGCAAGGCGCGTTCTCAGGCGCCGGGCCCGCGCTCGATCGGCGCGCGGACCAGGTTGCCCCACTCGGTCCACGAGCCGTCGTAATTGCGGACGCGCGGGTATCCCAGCAGGTGCGTCAGCACGAACCACGTCAGGCTGGAACGCTCGCCGATCCGGCAGTAGGCGACGACGTCGTCGGTCGGCTTGAGGCCGGCCTCGCCCTCGAAGATGGACCGGAGTTCGGCGGGGGACTTGAACGTCCCGTCGTCGTCGACGGCGCGGCTCCAGGGGACGCTCTTCGCCCCGGGGATGTGGCCGCCGCGGAGCGAGCCCTCCTGGGGGTAGTCCTCCATGTGGAGCATCTCGCCGGTGAATTCCTTGGGGCTGCGGACGTCGATCAGCTTGCCGCCGGCCTTCATGTGGGCGAGCACGTCGTCGCGGAAGGCGCGGATGGCCGGCTCGTCGCCGCCGGCGACCTTGTAGTCGGTGCGGGCGTACTTCGGCGCCTCGCGCGACATGGGCCGGTTCTCGTCGACCCAGAGCTTCCGGCCGCCGTCCATGACCTTGAGGTCCTTGTGGCCGAACAGCGTGAAGGCCCAGAAGGCGTAGCAGGCCCACCAGTTCGACTTGTCGCCGTAGAAGACGACGGTGGTGTCGGGCCCGATGCCGTTCTTCGAGCACAGCTCGGCGAACTTGCCCTCGTCGATGTAGTCGCGGACGATCTGGTCCTGGAGGTCCCCCTGCCAGTCGATCCGCACCGCGCCCGGGACGTGGCCCAGGTCGTAGAGCAGCAGGTCCTCGTCGCTCTCGACGACCCGCACCTTGGGGTCGTCGAGGTGGTCCTGGACCCACTGCGTCGAGACGAGGACTTCGGGGTGCGCGTAGTTCTCCGCCATCGATCCAAACTCCTGGCTTTCGGCGATCAAGATTCCCCGAGCTTCGCGGCGACGGCGCTGGCGAGCGTCTCGCGGACGGGGTCGAGCGTGATGCGGTCGTAGACGTTGGCGAAGAAGCCCTCGACGATCAGCCGGACGGCCGTCTCGCGGGGGATGCCGCGGGCCCGGCAGAGGAAGATCATCTCCTCGTCGACCCGCCCGGCGGTGGCGCCGTGGGTGCAGCGGACGTCGTTGGCCTCGATCTCCAGGCCGGGGATGGAGTCGGCCCGCGCGGAGTCGGAGAGGATGAGGTCGTCGTTCTTCTGGTAGGCGTCGGTGCGCTGGGCGTCCTTCTCGACGCGGATCATCCCCTTCCACACGACGCGCGAGGAGTCCTTGAGCCCCCCCTTGTAGAGCAGGTCGCTGGTGGTGTGGGGGGCCTGGTGGTCCTGGCGGGTGAAGTAGGCGAGGTGCTGCCTGCCGGTCGTGAACATCACGCCGTTGACCTGCGCGGCGGCCCCCTGGCCAGCCAGGGCGACCTCCTGGTTGACCTTCGACAGGCGCGAGCCGAGCGCCCCGACGGTCCACTGGAGCGAGGCGTCGGCGCCGATCACGGCGCGCTCGCGGGTGAAGTGCCAGGTGTTCAGGTCCCAGTTCTGGATGTTGACCAGGCGGAGCCGGGAGCGGTCCTTCTGCACGACCTCCAGCGCCCCGACGTGCAGTCCGGGCGTCGCGCCTCGGCCGGCAGAGGCGGTCTCGCGGACGAGGGTGGCCTCGGCGTCCTCTTCGAGCACGACGAGGGTGTGGCCGAAGTCGACGCGGCCCTCGGCGGAGAGGCCGGCGATGCTGAACAGGGGCAACTCGACCTTCACGCCCTTGGGGACGTACAGGAGCGACCCGCCGCTCCAGTACGCCGCGTGCAGGGCCGCCATCACGTCGTCCGACGACCTGACGACGTCGGTCAGCAGGTGGTCCTTGAGGATCTCCGGGTGGTCCTTGGCGGCGGTCGCCAGGTCGACGAACACCGCGCCGCCGAGCTTGGCCGGGTCGGGCTTGCGGACGACCGCGCCGTCGACGTGGGCGACGCCCGTCGCGTAGTGCGACGACAGCGCGTCCCACAGCGGGTCGAACGCGGCCACGGCGGCGGCCGAGGGCTCGGCGACGGCCGGCGGACCGAACTCGGCCGGCTTGAACGCCCGGATGTCGGTGCGCCGCCACTCCTCGTCGCGCGAGGTCGGCCAGGCGAACGCCTGGAGCCGCGCGAACGCCTGGCGGCGGCGGTCGACCAGCCAGCCGGGCTCGTCGCGGCCCTTCAGGAAGGATTCGAAGGCGTCTTCGGTGTACCCGGCCGGTGCCGCGGTCGTGGCGCTGAGGCTGCTACTCATGGATATCCCAGGACTTGGACGTCGTTTCTACGCAAGTTTCGTTCATCGCCGTTTCGGCCCCGCGGACGGGGCGGGCCGGCGCTCTCTTGTCGACTGGCTCGTCGGCCTCGCGGGCCGGCGGCCGATATCCACTGACCCGCGACGAGGCGTTGGGCCGAGGCCGGCTGGTCCATCAGAGTTCCAACCATGCGCGGGCCGCCGCGCACACTTCGTCCAACTGCACGCCCGAGAGGCGGCCCACCTTCCTCAGAAATTTGCTCGAAGTCGTGGTCATGAGGTTCTGAGCATCGACCACGCTCTTCTCGCGCGAGAGCGCCGGCACGTCGAGGGGCACTTCGAATCGCGACCGTCGCGGTTGGGTGGTGAACGGCGCGACCGTCCGCAGGTCCCGGTCGATATCCTCCGGCTCCTGGCTGATGACGACGCAGGGGCGAATCTTCCCCTGATAGCCCAGGTCGACGATCCAGACCTCGCCCCGCACGATCCTCCTCAAGGCGTCTTCGCCCCCTCGTCGCGGTCGTAGGCTCGAAAGGTCTCGTCGGCGACCTCGGCCAGCGTCTCCTCGTCGAGGTCGGGCCATTCCATGTCGGGCAGCCGCTTGAGGAGTCGTCCCAGCGCGTCGCGCTTGGCGTCGGCCCCGAGCGCGTCGAAGAGGTCCAGGACGGCCTGGACCTCCGGCTCGACGACGACCTCGTCGTTCTTCAGGTCGATGCTCATGTCATGGCCTCCGGGGGAAGGGGCGGCCCCATCGGCGTCAGCCGACGGAGCCTTCCATCTGGAGCTGGATGAGCTTGTTCATCTCGACGGCGTACTCCATCGGCAGCTCCTTGACGAGGGGCTCGATGAAGCCGCTGACGATGAGGGTGGAGGCCTCGGCCTCGGAGAGGCCGCGGCTCATCAGGTAGAAGAGCTGCTCCTCGCCGATCTTGGAGACGCTGGCCTCGTGGCCGATCTTGACGTCGTCCTCGTCGATCTCGATGTACGGGTACGTGTCGGACCGGCTGATCGGGTCGAGGATCAGGGCGTCGCAGACGACGTTCGACTTGGAGCCCTTGGCGCCGTCGGCCACCTTCAGCAGGCCGCGGTAGCTGGCCCGGCCGCCGTTCTTGCTGATGCTCTTGGAGATGATCCGAGAGCTGGTGTAGGGGGCGGCGTGGACCACCTTGCCGCCGGCGTCCTGGTGCTGGCCGGCGCCGGCGAACGCGATCGAGAGGATCTCGCCGCGGGCGCCCTTGCCGACCATGTAGACGGCCGGGTACTTCATCGTCAGCTTGCTGCCGAGGTTGCCGTCGACCCACTCCATGAGCGCGTCTTCGTGGGCCACGGCCCGCTTGGTGACGAGGTTGTAGATGTTGTTGGCCCAGTTCTGGATCGTCGTGTAGCGGCAGCGCCCGCCCTTCTTCACGACGATCTCGACGACGGCCGAGTGCAGGCTCTCCGAGGAGTACATCGGGGCCGTGCAGCCCTCGACGTAATGGACCTGGGCGCCCTCCTCGACGATGATGAGGGTCCGCTCGAACTGGCCCATGTTCTCGGCGTTGATGCGGAAGTAGGCCTGGAGCGGGATGTCGACCTTCACGCCGGCGGGGATGTAGACGAACGAGCCGCCGCTCCACACGGCGGAGTTCAGGGCCGCGAACTTGTTGTCGGCGATCGGGATGATGCTGCCGATGTACTCGCGGACGAGGTCCGGGTGCTCGCGGACGGCGGTGTCGGTGTCGACGAAGATGACGCCCTTCTGGGCGAGGTCTTCGCGGAGGCTGTGGTAGACGACCTCGGACTCGTACTGGGCGCCGACGCCGGCGAGGAACTTGCGCTCGGCCTCGGGGATGCCGAGCTTGTCGAACGTGTTCTTGATCTCGGCGGGGACGTCGTCCCAGGACCGGCCCTGGCGGTCGGTGGCCTTCATGAAGTAGCGGATGTCGTCGTAGTTCAGCTCGGAGAGGTCGCCGCCCCAGGCGGGGGTCGGCTTCTTGAGGAACGTGTCCAGGCCCTTGAGGCGGAACTCCCGCATCCAGGCCGGCTCGTTCTTCATCTCGGAGATCTGCTCGACGACGGCCTTCGAGAGCCCCTTGCCGCTCTTGAAGGCGTAGTTGGCGTCCGAGTCGCGGAAGCCGTACTTGTACTCCTCCTTGATCCCCGCCACCTGCTGGTTCAGATCGGTCGCCATCTCACCCGTCCCTTCGTCGAATGGAGAATCGTCCCCGGCCGGCCGTCGGTCGCGCGTCAGGCACCCACGCCCTGGGCGCGGGGGTCGGCGGCCTCCAGCTCCTCCTCGCGGCGGGCGGCGTCGGGGTACTTGGCGCGGATCCAGTCGTAGCCCTCGCGCTCGAGCTGCTGCACCAGCTCGGGGCCCCCCTCCTCGACGATCTGGCCGCCGAAGAGGATGTGGACGAACTGGGGCTTGATGTAGGTCAGGATCCGCTCGTAGTGGGTGATGACCAGGATGCCGGTGGAGTGCTTGCCGGCGACCCGGTTGACCCCCTCGGAGACGATGCGGACGGCGTCGATGTCCAGGCCGCTGTCGGTCTCGTCGAGGATGGCGAAGGCGGGGCGGAGCATGGCGAGCTGGAGGATCTCGGCCCGCTTCTTCTCGCCGCCGGAGAAGCCCTCGTTGAGGTAGCGGCGGGCGAACTCCTGGTCCATCCCCAGGTCGTCCATCTCCTGGCGCATCTCCTTGCGGAAGTCGCGCATCGGGATGAGGTCCTGGCCCTCCTTGCGGTCCGGGTTGCGGACGTTGGTGACGGCGTGGCGGAGGAAGTTGGCCACGGTCACGCCGGGGATGGCCGTGGGATACTGGAAGGCCAGGAAGACGCCGGCCTTGGCCCGCTCGTCGGGCTCCATGGCCAGGAGGTCCTCGCCGTCGATCGTGACCGAGCCGCCCGTCACCTCGTAGTTGGGGTGGCCCATCAGGGCGTAGCTCAGGGTGCTCTTGCCCGAGCCGTTGGGGCCCATCAGGGCGTGGACCTCGCCCTGCTTGATGGTCAGGTCGACCCCGCGGAGGATCTCCTTGCCCTCGACGGCGACGCGCAGATTCTCGATCCGAAGGACTTTGCTCATCGACATTTAAACCCTGTTGACGTCGTCTTCATAAGGGAGCGGGGCCAGCTTCCGGGGCAAGGGGCTCTCCGGGATCACCCCGGCGATCGCGGGCTTCGCCTGGAAGTCGCACGACCGGTCGCCGTCCAGCCGGCACTGGGAGAGGGTCAGCCCCTTGCCCAGCACCTTCTCGAACATCTTCCGCTCCAGGGCGCAGATGGCCCGGTCCAGCTCGGCCAGCTCGTAGTAGGGGCAGGAATGCTGGCGGAGGAAGGCCGGCCGGTCGTCGCCCTCGCGGGCCACCTCGGCCTCCACCCCCCGCACCTGCAAGAGCCCGCTGAGCTGGGCCAGCCGGCCCTCCCAGCCCTCCCCCTTCACCTGGGAGCGATACAGCTCGGCCAGGCGTTCGGTGATCCTCGTGAACAACAGCCGGCGGAGCTTGCGGTCCTCCACCGCGGTCATCATCTCTTCCCACAGGGCCACGGCGAGGTCGGCGTAATTCTGCCCCAGCCGCTTGTGGGCCTCGACGCTCGCCCGGTATTCGTGCTTCGGGCGGCCCCGGCCGTCCTGGCGAGTGTGGCGCTCGACCAGGCCGGCCCCCAGCAGCCGGGCCAGGCGGTTCCGCACCGCCGTCCCGGTCACGCCCGTCTCCGCGGCCATGTCGCCGACGGTCAGGGGGCCCCGGCGGCGGATGAGGTCCAGCAACGCCCGATCCGACGATTCCGACATCGAATCCGCCCCCCTTGGCGCGTGGCCGCCTCGGGGCCGACCCCCGAGCCGCCCGCGGAACCTTATTGTAGACTCGCCCTTCCGCCTCGTCCACGCCCGCGACGCCCTTTTTCGACTTTCTCGCAAGAAAAATTGCGAAAAATCGGGCCCGCCGCCGCGGCCGAGACGCCGGATCGGGCGCATCGTTGCTTGCCGCGGGGAGATCGATCACAATGCGCGCCTGGCGGGGGTGCCGGCGGGGCGATGGGAGGTTTCCACGGCCGCGGCGGGAGGGGGCGATGGCCGATCTGGACCGCGACGCCGACGGCGGGCCCGACGAGCAGGCGCTGCGGGCCCTCCTGTCGGCCCTGACGAGGGTCGCGCCCGCGGGGTCGGCGCCGTGGTCGCAGGAGCCGTCGCTGCACCTGGTCGAGCTGTTCCGGAACCTCGACGCGATCGACCGCGAGCGGCTGGCGGCCCTGGCCCGGCCGGCGGCGCCGACCGAGGGCCCCGCCCGCACCGATTGCGCCTGGGACCTCCCGACCTCGCGCGACGAGGAGACGACGGCGGCCGACCCGGAGGCCGAGGCCGCGGGGCGGGCCCCTCGCGCACCGGCCTCGCCCGCACAGGCCCCCCCCGCCCCGCCCTCGCGGGAAGGGCTCTCGGGCCGCTATGAGCTGATCAAGGTCCACGCGCGGGGGGGGATCGGCCAGGTCTGGCGGGCCCGCGACCGCCAGCTCCCGCGCATGGTGGCGGTCAAGGAGTTGCAGCCGAGGGTCGCCGACCGCGAGGACCTCCGGGCGCGGTTCCTCGTCGAGGCCGAGATCACCGGCCGGCTCGAACACCCGGGGATCGTCCCGGTCTACAGCCTGGGCGAGGACGAGGCGGGCCGGCCGTACTACGCCATGCGGTTCGTCCGCGGCCACAGCCTGTCCCGGGCCATCCGGGACTTCCACCGGACGCGCCAGGAGGCCGAGGCCGCCGGCCTCGACCCCGGCCGGGCCTGGGGCCTGGACTTCCGCCTGCTGCTGCGGCGGTTCGTCGGCGCGTGCGAGACGCTGGAATACGCCCACAGCCAGGGCTGCATCCACCGCGATTTGAAGCCGGGCAACATCATGGTGGGCCCCTACGGCGAGACCCTCGTCGTCGACTGGGGCCTCGGGAAGATCCTGGGATCGGGCCCGGAGCCCGCGCCGCCCCCGTCGGCCGACGACGACGAGGCCCCGCGCCTGACCCCGATCAGCGCGACCAGCCCCGGCGACCGCATCGGCACGCCGCAGTACATGAGCCCGGAGCAGGCCCTGGGGGCGCTGGAGCGGGTGGGCCCGCGGAGCGACGTCTACAGCCTGGGGGCGACCCTCTTCGAGCTGCTGACGGGGAAGGTCCCGTTCGACGGCCAGGATCCGCACGCGGTCACGGTGGCCGTCCTGCGGGGGGCGAGGCCGCCGCGGTCCGAGCTGGCCTCGATCCCCGCCGCCCTGGACGCGATCTGCGCGAAGGCGATGGCGTTCAAGCCCGAGGACCGTTACCCATCGGCCGGGATGCTGGCCCGGGACCTGGAGAGTTGGCTGGCCGACGAGCCGGTCTCGGCCCGCGAGGAGAGCCGCCGCGAGCGCCTGGCCCGCTGGGCCCGCCGCCACCGGACCTGGGCGGCGGCGGCGGCCGTCGTCCTCGTGGCGGTGAGCCTGACGACGACCGCCGCCGCCCTGGCGATCGGCCGGTCGTGGCGGAACGAGTCGGCCGCGCGCGGCCAGGCCGAGGCGAACTTCGAGTCCGCCCAGGAGACGGTCGACAAGTACCTCACGCGGATCAGCCAGGACGAGCTGCTGGCGCGGGAGGACTCCGTCGACCTGCGCCGCCTCCGCCGCGACCTGCTGCGCGAGGCGCTGGCCTACTACGAGCGGTTCGCCCGCGAGCACGCCGACGACGACCGGCTGAAGGTGAAGCTGGCGCGGGCGTATGAGAACGTGGGCGTCATCCAGCTGGTCATCGCGACGCCCCAGGACGCGGTCGCCCCGCTGGAGTCCGCCGTGAGGATCTGGGACGAGCTGCTGGCGAACGCGACCGACGGCCGCGGCCCGATCGCCGAACGGGCCTGGGTCCTGTCGAAGCTCGGGCAGGCGAGGAAGGCCCAGGGGCTGTTGCGCGAGGCCCTGGCGGCGCTCGAGGGGTCGGTCGCCGCGCTGGGCCCGATCGTCGCACGGGCGGAGGGGATGGAGCGGTGGGGCGGGACCCTGGCCGACGCCCTCTCCGACGTCGCGGCGATCCGGGCCGAGTTGGGGGCCGTCGACGAGAGCCTGGCGGCCTCCGCCGACGCCCGGCGGCTCCTGGAGCGCCTGGCCGCCGAGAGTCCCGACGACGCCGACCTGGGCGTCAAGCTCGCCGAGGTGGTCAACAACCAGGGGTTCGTCTCTCAGAAGCGGCGGGATCACGCCGGGGCCCTGCGCTGCTACGAGGGATGCGAGGCCGTCTGCCGGGCCCGGCTCGCCGCGCTCCCCAAGGACGCCCCACGACCGCTGCGGCTCCTGGAACTGGTCGGGCTGGGCGCCGCCAATACGGGCAACGTGCTGACCGAGACCGGACACCATGCCGAGGCCGAGCGAGCGTACCTCCGCAGTTTGGAAGCCCGCCAAGCGCTGGCGGAGGCCCACCCGACGGTGGTCCGCTACCGACTGCAACTGGGCCAGACCTATAGCAGCCTGGGCGACGCCCGGCGACTGCTCGGCCGCGACGCCGAGGCGCTGGCCGCGCTGGGCGAAGCTCGTTCGACCTTCGAAGGGTTGATCGCACGCGATCCCGACGACGTCGACGCCCGCGGTCGGCTCGCCCGGACGCTCAATACGATCGGCTGCATCCGGGACGACCGCGAGGAACATCGCGAGGCCGTCCCCGAGTTCCGCCGCGCGGTCGACGAGTATCGTCGCGCGATCGCCGGGGCGGCCGAGGTGGTCGATCTTCGATTCGGCCTGGCGCTCAGCCTGGCCAACCTGGCCGAGCAGCATGCGGACCTGGGCGAGCTGGGCCCGACCCGGTCCGCGTGGGATGAGGCGGCCCGGGCCTTGCTCGACGTGCTTCGCGACCCCGCGGCCGGCCCGTCGCACGTCCCGATCTGCCTGGCCCTGGCGACGACGTCCGGCGACGTCCGTCTCCACACGGGAGACGCCGAGGGCGCCCTCGCGCGGTTCGAGGAGGTCGCTGACGCGATCCGCGACGCCCGCGCGGCGGACGGCGCGACCCGCGCCTCGGCCGCGGCCGATCTCGACGTCCGCCGGGTCGCGGCGCACCTGGCGGCCGGCCGCGCCGACGCCGCCGAACATCTCCTCGACCGCCTTGAGGCCGACCTTCGGGCGCGCGGGCCGGCCGCCCGATCGACGCTCTCGGAGGTCCTGTGGCTCCGGGCCGCGGCCGCGCGGAGGGCCGGTCGCGCCGCCGACGCCGTCGAGGCCGAACGCGCCGACCTCTGGACGCCCGCCGACGCCGACGCCCTGGTCGCGAAGGCGTCGACGATCGCGCGGCGAGCCTGCCTCGTCGGCCACGGACGACCTCCGCTACCGGCCGTCGGCCGGGCGGCCCGCGATCTCGACGCCGCCCAGGCCGCCGACGACCTCCGGCTCGCCCTGGCCCTGGGCTTCGCCGACCTTGCCCGCATCCGGGCCGACGGCGACCTCATGAAGGCGCTCGACCGGCCCGAGTCCCGGTCCCTGCGCGATGATCTCGCGTTCCCGGAACTCCCGTTCGCGCCGGGCGCTCGGTAAGATTGCGTGCGGTCCGACGTCTCTTCCAGCGATCGGTCGGTTCAACTCGAATACGAACAGGAGGGCACGATGGCCGAGAACGAGAACGGGAACCAATCCGGGTCGACTTCCGGCGGCGAAGGCAGCGGCGATTCGGATACCAATTCGGTCACCATCCCGCCCGGCGGCGAGCCGACCCCGCCCAGCGGCGACCCCAAGCCGCCGCCCCGGCCGCCGCGCAACACCCCGGGGACCAACCCGGGCGGCTGACCGACCCGCGCCCCGCTCAGGCGGGGCGGTCCAGGGCGTCGGGGCCGGGCTTCGGCCCGGCCTCGGGCGCCGGGCGCGGGGGCGAGGGCGGGGAGATCGGCGGGACGGTCCAGGTCGAGCCCAGGGCCGAGGAGGGCGGGCGGCCGGCCTCGACGGCCCGCACCAGGACCTCGGCGGCGATCTCCAGGCCCAGGCTGTAGGAGTCCAGCACCAGGTCGTAGTTGTGCGGGTCGGCCCCGTTGACCCGGTGCATCGTCCGGTCGAACGCCAGCCGGCGGGCGTCCAGGTCCTTCGCCGCCCGTCGCGCCGTCCGCGCCGAGACCCCCATCCGCTCGCCCAGCCGGGCGGCCCTCGCCTTCAGCGGGGCGACGACCCGCACCGAGAGGGTCGATTCGCGAGGCAGCAGGAAGCCCGCCCCGCGCCCCACCAGCACGGACTGCCCCGCCCGGCCGATGGCCTCCAGCAGCTTCGCCAGGTGGTCGAGGTACGCCTCCTGGGGGGCGTAGTGCTCCTCGCGCAGGGGGAGGAGCCAGTCCTGGATCACGCTGGGCGCTAGCTCGTCGTAGGTCCGGACCTCGTCGACCGTGGTCTGCATGCGGTGGGCGATGGCCTCCAGCAGCTCGTGGTCGAAGACCTTCCAGCCCAGGCGGCGGCCGACGATCCGGGCGATCGCCCCGCCCCCCGCGCCGGCCTCGCGGCTGATGCAGATGTTCTGGAACCGCGCCGAGCCCCCGGCGGTCAGGGGCAGCTCGCGCTCGTCCTCGGCCCAGCCGAACAGCCAGCGCACGACGGACCGGGGCCATTCGCCCAGGGCCCAGCCGCGGTCGACGCCCGGCGCGGGGGCTTCGGAGGTCGAGATCGAGAACGGTTCCCACGAGCCCATGTCCGTGCCCCCCCTCCGCGGAGTCGCCGCCCCAAGCCACTCTAGGGGATCGGCCGGCCGTTGAAAAGCCGCCGCCCCCGGCGGGTCGGTTGTAACACTTACATCGGCCCGCGCCCCGCCGCGAATCCTCGCGGAAATTGTCGATTTTCGCTCAAGTCCGGGTTCGACTTCGAGTTGAGGGCGTCTCGCGGCGGCCCCGGCGGGGCCGGCACGCCGCTTGCTTTTTCACCTTGCGTCGTCCGCCGGCGGACGGACGGGCGGCCCCGCGAATGCGGATCGGCCGCGTCACCGATCACGATGGACCCGGATGAAGGATCGTCCCGCGATGAAGAATCGGCGACACACCCTGCTCTGGATGAAGGATCTCCTCGACCACATGGCCCAGTGCCACGACCAGCTCCAGTGGGCCGGCGAGGGCGACCCCACCCAGGATTACCTGGCCGACTCGCTGCTCGGCGACCTGGTCGAATGCCAGCGGCTTTGCGAGGAGCTGAAAGCGCCCCGGGGCCGTCGCCCCTCCCGCAGCCTCGCCCTCTCCTGAACCGCCGCAGGCTTGACCGGCGCGATCGGCCCGAGGATCTTCGAGTCCCACGCTTCCCGAGGGATTTCGACGACGAGGGCGCGCATGAGCCACGCGGAATTCGATCGCAGGACCTTCCTGGGCATGACGGCCGGCGCGATGGGCTGGGCCGTCTCGGGGTTCGCGCAGCCCGCCGCGGGACGCCCCCCCCTGCCCGGCCGCCCCGGATTCTCGTTCCTGCACTCCTACGAATCGACCGGGCGCTACTGGAAGGGCATCCAGAAGGCCGGCCTGGTCCGGCCGACGAACGGCGTGAGGCTCGTGCATTCGCCGTTCGGCGACGAGGACGACCGCCGGTTCAACGCCGTCGCGGCCGTCGGCGGCCCTCTCCACGCCCTCCTCCGCGAACGTCGCTCGTGGTTCGTCGTCGACCGCGTCGCCGGCGGCGCGCCGTACCACGCCTACGATTTCGACCAGGCGCTGATCGACGAGTACGTGAAGCTCCTCGGCGACCGCTTCCTCGGCGGGCAGGTCCACGAGGTCCTGTCGAATACGCACAACGACTGGGGCCGCTTCCAGAGGGCCGACGCCGAGAAGGCCGCACGGCCCATCGACCCCGCCGACTACCGCGCCTACTTCGACTGGTCCGACCAGTCGCGATGGCTCGAATACGGCACGCTGGACGACTACCGGGGTCGCACCCGGCCCGGGGACGAGCGGGCCTTCTGGGCCGAGGCCGAGCACGCCGCGCGTCGCCAGGGGGGGCGGTTCGGCGGTCGGTTCTCCTACGCCGAGGGGACGGGCCACGGCGAGCTGGCGTGGCCGGCGTTCTATCGCTTCGGGGCGGCGTCGTGCTTCGTGGAAGTGGGCCCGTGGGCGTCGTCGCAGACGCAGTTCGCCATCGCGAGCGCCCGGGGCGCGGCGAGGGCGGCGGGCCGGCCGTGGGGCGTCTTCTACGCGCCGTGGGGGCCGGTCGGCTGCACGAGCTGGGTCGAGCCCTCGGAGTCCTCATGGCGGGCCCCCCGGGCGTCACTCGACGCCAGCGGCTGGCCGGTGGGCCCGGACAAGGGGCCGTCGAGCGCGTTCCAGCGCCGGACCT
>ERZ778021.2862-NODE-2862-length-14029-cov-2.802920_pt1 | contig 14029 bp, 13 predicted proteins | sample MGYA00375751_ERZ778021 | MGnify/ENA primary metagenome ERZ778021 (study PRJEB29350, sample SAMN05389814) | bioreactor metagenome | isolation source: Thiocyanate stock bioreactor | place: South Africa: University of Cape Town | collected 2013-08-29 ... | reverse complement strand
TTCATATTTCCCGATAATCCGGAAGCAGAAAATGGGTTCAGCGCAGAAATCACAATTCCGGAGGTATCCCTGTCCAGCCGGTTGATGGGTCGGAAAGCGGCAGACATCCCCTTTTGCTGCAAAATACACGCAAAGGCGTTGGCAAGGGTGTTGCCCTGATGGGAACGGGACGGATGCACCACCAAAAAAGGCGGCTTATCCAGAGCGATAACATCATTGTCAAAATACAATACCGGAACAGTAAAATCCGAGACAGCGGCAGGACACTCATCATGAGGTATGTTGATGTTCAGGGTCTTCCCTGCCGTTAATCTGTCTATTACTCTTATATGCCGGCCATCCAGCGTTATGCCTAGTTCTGTCTGCTTCAGCTTAATGAGCAGCCTTCCGGAAACCCCGTTTTCATACAAGAAGCTTTTTACGGTTTTGCCGTCATGTATTTCACTGATCAGAAAAGAAATTTGACGCATAATTCCCTCAATAAATTGGGATGCCCGAAAGCATCCCGAGTATTTTTATAATTCTGTAACCCAACCGAAGCTGTCTTCCAACTTGCCCCATTGGATTGCGGTCAATGTGTCATACAACCGTTTGGCAACCGTACCGATTTCGCCTTTGTTGATGATGATGTTCTCTTCGCCGTATTTCAGCTCGCCGATGGGAGATACCACGGCAGCGGTGCCTGTTCCAAAGGCTTCATTGAGCTTGCCCTCTGCCGCTGCGGTTGCAACCTCGTCAATTGATATTTTTCGTTCGGTGACCTTAACACCCCAGGAGCGAAGCAGCTCGATGACCGACATACGGGTAATACCGGATAAGGTAGAGCCTTCCAGCGACGGGGTAATTGCCTCACCGTCAATCATAAAGAAAACATTCATCGTGCCGACTTCTTCAATGTATTTCCGTTCTACACCGTCCAGCCATAGCACCTGGGTGAATTTCTGCTTTTCCGCTTCGTCCTGTGCTTTCAAGGAAGACGCATAGTTGGCAGCGGTTTTCGCAAAACCCACACCGCCCTGAACCGCGCGGACATATTTGCTTTCTACATAAATTTTAACGGGGTTGAGACCTTCTGGATAGTAGGCGCCCACCGGGGACAGTATGACCATAAACAACAGATGATGGGCAGGATGAACCCCCACAAAGGGATCAATGGCAAAAATGAAAGGGCGAATGTACAAAGAGGTGCCGGGAGCGGAGGGAATCCAGTCCTTATCCATCTCAACGAGCTTTTTGATGGCTTCCACACAAAATGCTTCATCGATTTTGGGAATGCACAAACGGTCATTGGATACATTGAGCCGTTCCATGTTCTTTTCCGGACGGAACAAAAGAATTCTGCCGTCGTCTGCTCTGTATGCCTTTAAGCCTTCAAAGACCTCTTGACCGTAATGTAAGCACATGGCGGAGGGCTCCAGCTCAATCGGACCATACGGAACGATTCTGGGGTTATGCCAGCCTTCTCCTTTGTCATAGTTCATGATAAACATATGATCGGTAAACATTCTGCCAAAGCCCAGCTTGCTTTCGTCATCGGGCTTTTTTTTCGGGGTTTTCGTAAGCTCTATTGAGATATTCATAGTCCAACACACCTTCAAATATGTAATTAATAATAAGAATAATTATACCATATTATTTCGTTATTTCAAGGGTTTTCTTCCATAAGCGGAAGAATGCCGCCTATATCGACCAATTTTCCTTTCAGACAATGAACCGTTACACCGTGCCTTCCCGTAAATTCTTTTATGGCTTTATAATCCGGCAAGGATGAAATATCACCGGTGAAAAGAAGCATTTCGCCACTGATTTTGCCGCAGCATCCGCCGATGAAGCCGTTGTCATACCCGTCCAGTATAATTTTCTCTGACTGTATTTTTAACACCTCCACCCCTGATGCCTTCATTGCCTTTGCCATTCCCTCATCCCCGGTTATCACGGCATGTTCAGAAACTACCGCTACAGAGCATTTGCTATAACCCTGTTTCACAGGATGAACAATCCCTTTTTGCAGTATTTTTTTTGAAGTAAACAGTTGATTGCAAAATAGCTTTTCCCCGATCCGTAAGCTGTTCAGTGCAACATCAGCGGGATAGGAAGGGGCAATATCTTCTTCTATGTATTCGGGTGAAAACCCGAAATTTTTTAATGCGAGAAACAAATCATCCTGATGCTTTGCCAAAAAGAGTTTGGAACCGCCCATGTGATGGAGCACCATATCTCCATGGCTTTGTATCGGTCTTTCTAAGTGGGAATACGGCACTATGGGAATGACCCGGATTCCCATATGAATGATTTGCGAAAGGATGGACGGATACAAGGAGGAAACGGCAACCAGCGTTACTCTCCCCTTCGGTAAATTTGGATTTTCAATGAACATAGCTTTGCTCCTATTCACGCCGCAACGCTTCCACAGGCTTCAACCGGGACGCTTTGATGGCTGGGTAGACGCCGAACACAATACCGGTACAAACTGCCACCAGGACGGAATAGATGAGCTGAAACACAGAAATACTCAGCGGAATTCCGAACAACAATGTTGCCAGAAGAGCGACACCGGTCCCGATGCATATGCCTATTATACTTCCGAAGACCGATATGGTCAACGCTTCCATCAAAAATTCCATGAGTATGATGCCTGATCTTGCCCCAATGGCTTTTTTGATACCGATTTCTCTGGTCCGTTCGTTCACTGAAACCAGCATCACTGTCATGATGCCTAAGCCTGCCACAAGGAGAGAAATGGCACCAATGGCAGAAAGAATGATAGAAACAATATTCAGCAGATTGCCAAGACGATCCCGTTGCTTCACCAGATTATCCGTTTTAACAGAATTGACAACGCCCTTGTTTCTGTCAATCGCATCCACAATGTTTTTGGATACGGCATCCACCTGATTGCTGTTGTCCAGCTTGACTGCTATTTGAGAAATTCTGCCGGATCCGTCAATGTTCTGTTTCGTGGTATAGGGAATGTAGACAAAGCTGGGAATGTAATCTCCCATGAGACTTTGGAGAATGCCGCTTCCTTGCTTTGTAATGCCGATAATTTTATATTCATCAAACACGCCGCCCACCAACAACGAAATGGTTTTTCCCACTACATTATCCCGTTTAAATAAATTTTTTGCCACGTTTTCATCCACCATACAAACATTGGCGTTGGAATTCACGTCGGCAGCGCTGATGGTTCTCCCGTATTTGACTTCAATGGCAATCACTTGCTTTGCACCTGCGTCAATGCCCCAAATGAGCGCTGAAATCGTTTGTCCTTTGCAAGCCGCAAGAGAGTTTTCCGTGGTCAGCGGCATGGCATTGTCTACATTGGGAAGTTTGCGTATGGTTTCCAGATCTTCTTTCAACAGATCCACATTGCTGCCGGCATTGGAGCTGACGGATATTCCGCTGATGCCCAGACTGTCCAGCTCTGCGTTTACCGCCTGGGTTCCCGCTCGCCCGATGGTCCCGATGATTACCACAGAAGCGACACCGATCGCGATGCCCGAAACCGTTAAGAAAGTACGCAGCCCCTTACGTTTCAGGCTTCTCAGCGCCAATTTCCAAAATTCGAGCATTAGCGGTCACCCGCCTTTGTATTGACAAGAATTAAATTTCCTTTGATGTTTTCCGGATTTTCTGCAATCCTATCCCCTCTCTTGAGGCCTTCCAAAATCTCAACCCCGTTTTCCACTTCTCTGCCTGTTTTAATATAATGCTTAACAGCTCTTCCGTTATCAATTTTATAAACGTATTCCTTTTGGTTCTCATCCTGTGTGATGGATTCATAGGGAATGATTAAAATATTTTTACCGGTGTCGGTGATGATTTTGACCTTGGCGGTGAAGCCCGGCTTTAAATATTTATCGGGTTTGTCAATGGATACGATGGCATTGACGACTGTCTGGGAGGAGGCGACCCCCATCATTTCCGTAGCGGCCGGAAAGATTTTTGTGACAGTGCCTTTGTATTCTCTCCCTTTGAACCCGCTGCCGGTAATGACAGCACTCTGTCCCAAAGAAACGCCGGAAATAATATCCTCGCTGATACTTACCTTTACCTGTAGTTTTTCGGTATTGGCAATGACAATGGCAGGAATGTTAGGGTTAGATACCTTATCGGTTAAATTGATAGAGCTGACAATCCCCGATGCATCGGCATAAAATGCATTTTCAATATTTTCTGTATTGCTGTATTGCAAGAGAGTATCCTGTGAAATCCCTCCTGTCACGCCGGAATTCATTATTCGAATTAAGTTCTGAGCGGTTGCGTCCTTGTCGACGGTAAAGAGTAAGTCACCTTTTTTCACTTCGTCACCGACGGCTATGTTCATGTCCTTAATCACCATAGGAATATCGGTTTTCACGTTATATTTGCTGGTTTCCTCAACCTTTCCGGAGGTCAATACCGTTGTTTGAATGTCGTCGGTTTGCGCTGTTAATACCTTGACACTGGGACGGTTTGAGATGATTACGTTGGGTGCGACCATTGCAGTAACTAAAAATATAACAGTGATGATACTCAGTACAATATATTTTTTCATAGCGAGCATTCCTTTCCTTTTCCCGATGGCGTTTTTTGTGACACGCCGGGTTTTCGCTGCCTCATATCATTGGCTTCTTTATGATATACAACCGTGAAAACCTTTCCTCCGGTATGGTTTAATTTGTACTAAATATTTTGCAACATTATATATAAATAATTCAGCTTTTTTAATGCAAATTAAGGAATAAGCGAACAAAAAAAATAAACACTAATGTCACAGTTAAGCACATGAAGGATATTTCATGATTTGGAAAGGAACGATACAAAAATGAGTATTATACCTTGCGCTGAAAACTGTAAACATCAGAACGAAGGCTATTGTTCTTTAAAAACCGCAGCAGCAATCAGCAATTCAACCGGTGGCTGCCCGCATTTTGACAGCAAAAAACCGCAGAAAGCTTCTGCGGTTGTTTCTACGTCAGGAAAGGGCCTCAACAGCCTGCCGAATGGTTCTGACGCCAATAATTTCAATGGAACCTTTTAGCTTGTCCGAAATGGTTTTATAATTGTGATAAGGCACGATACACCGTTGAAACCCAAGCCTTGCAGCCTCGTTGATTCGTGCTTGTGCTCCTGTAACAGCCCGAATTTCTCCAGCCAATCCGATTTCGCCAAAGGCGATGGCATCCTCTCGCACTACAAAATCCTTCAGGCTGGAGATTAATGCAATGGCAACAGTCAGATCCGCTGCCGGCTCTAGAAGCTTCATCCCGCCTACCACGTTCAGGTAAGCGTCCAGATTGGCAAAAAAATAGCCTGCCCGTTTTTCAAGAACCGCCAATAAAAGGTTCATCCTGTTATAATCAAAACCGGTTGACATTCTTCTGGGGTTTCCAAAGCCGGTTGTGCTGACCAGCCCCTGCACCTCTGCCATTATGGGTCTGGTTCCTTCAATCACACAAGCCACGCAGGTGCCCGATACGTTTCTTGGTCGCCCCGAAAGCATGATTTTGGATGGATTTTCAATCTCACAAAGCCCGGTATCCAGCATTTCAAACACACCGATTTCATTGGTGGAGCCAAAGCGGTTTTTCACCGCCCGCAGAATGCGGTAGGATAAATTTCGCTCTCCTTCAAAATACAAAACAGCGTCAACGATATGTTCCAGCACCTTCGGCCCTGCGATTGCGCCGTCCTTGTTTACATGACCAACAATAATCACTGCAATGTCCAGTGATTTTGCTGTTCGTAAAAACGCATTGGTAGACTCCCTGACCTGTGTGACACTGCCGGGTGACGAGGATATTTCATTCATGCTCATAGTCTGGATGGAGTCAATCATCACGATGTCCGGCCGTGTGGTTTCAATGCAGTCGATCACAGATTCCACGTTTGTTTCCGTAAGAACAGAAAGGTTTTCACTTTCCACATGAAGCCGTTTTGCTCTGATTTTTATCTGCCGTTCCGATTCTTCACCGGATACATACAGAATGCTTTGTTCCTTGCCCATAAACTCGCAAACCTGCAAAATAATCGTAGATTTTCCGATACCCGGGTCGCCGCTTAACAGCACCAAAGAGCCTTTTACAAGCCCGCCGCCCAACACTCTGTCCAGCTCATGAAATCCTGTTTTATATCGATGCTCGCCCTTTGCTTCAATTTCATGGAGCTTTACTGCGCTTACTTTTTTGTATTCTGTTTTTGTTTTGGACGTCGGTGCGGCAATTTGTTCGACAAAGCTGTTCCATGCTCCGCAGTCGGAACATTTTCCCTGCCATTTGGGGCTTTCGCTTCCGCAGTTGTTACAAACAAAAATTGTTTTGGTTTTCAATGATTTCACTTCCTGATCGTTTGATAACTCACATAGCCGCATAGAATTGCAAAGCTGAGCTTTTCCTGATAGGCATCTGTTTTCAACAATGCTGTTTCATCTGCGTTGGATAAAAACCCGCATTCCACCAAAACCGCAGGGGTTTTTATATTATGTAACAAATATATACTTTTTGAGGACGGTTTAATTTCTCTGTCATTGTTTGGCTGCAATAAATCCCGTACGGTGCTTTGAATTTTTTCTGCCATCAACTTGCTTTGGTCATTCTTTATTCCGTAAAACACTTGCGTACCGCGATATTTAGACTGGCCGAAATTGTTTTGATGAATGCTGATCAATGTGGCATCATAGCTTTCTGCCAGCTTCAACCGATTGTGTAAATCTGTAACCTTTTTCTGTCGGATGGTGTTTGCATCATCATCATGGATGGAGATATCAGAATCTCTGGTGGTAATCACCTTATAGCCGAGTAAGGTGAATTTATCGGCCAGCTTTTTGCTGATTGACAGATTGATTCCTTTTTCCACCGTACCGTCCTTGGCAACAGCCCCGCCGTCCACACCGCCATGTCCCGGGTCAATCACAATTACCGGAAATTCCGCTTGCTTTTCAATCAGGACAGCACGAGTACTGGTTTGGACAATCATCGTAATGAAAATACCGATGAGGAAAACACAAAAAAGGATCAGATAAAACTTTTTCAAACAAACACCTCCATAATTCAGAATTATGCAGATGCTTTATGGTTTTATTCTGTTTTTTTCTTTTTATAGATCAAAACAGAGGTGATGGAGTAATGCTTGTCACCCAGCATATAGCCAAACATGGAGATTACCGGGACAATCAGCAGCAGAGAAACAGAAATCAGAAGTGAGCCCCAAGATATCTCACTAATCAGTAATTCGTTGGGCAATAAGGTATGATTGATGGGAAAATAAAATGAATTGATTAATTTATAAATCCTGAAATAGCCATACGAGAATAATTCAAGTTTAGAAAGAATGAGCAGTATGCCGGAAATAAAAAAAGGAACAGAAGCGATCAGACCTGCCATCAGGCCTTTGAAAATATTCGTTCTGCTATTGTTTTTGATTGCTTTTTCGTTATCTGCTTGCCCCATATCCCATGAGAAACTGAAAATAAGCGGTAATATAAGCAACAGAAACGCATATGCCGCAACCGAGCGAATCATAGTGAAATTAATGAATCTCGCAATAAATGCGGAGGTGATTACGCAGCCGATCGATAACAAGAACATACGCAGAAAAAGCTTGGTGGTATAGCTCAAAAAACCGGTTTTCTTCATATTTTTCAATACCTTCTTTGATCATTGATAAAAAGATTATACCCCAAAAGCTAAAATAAAACAAGGATTTGTATGCTCCATAAGGATTATAACAGGAAATATCAATACTTAATATAAAAAACTCACATGCAACCGGCAGGGGATAAGCGATTTTTATGTGAACAAAAAAAGATGTTTTTCTTTTGAAAAACATCTTTTTTGGCTGGGATGGCTGGATTTGAACCAACGAATAACGGAGTCAAAGTCCGTTGCCTTACCGCTTGGCGACATCCCAAAATGGGGTGGATAATGGGAATCGAACCCATGGTCTCCAGGACCACAATCTGGCGCTTTAACCGACTAAGCTATACCCACCATATAAAGTTACAATTTACAATGTGAGGTTACATTCCTGCACCATCCATTGTAAATTGTTGTGGCGCGCTTGAAGGGACTCGAACCCCTGGCCTACTGCTTAGAAGGCAGTTGCTCTATCCAGCTGAGCTACAAGCGCATATTGGAGCGGGTAACGGGAATCGAACCCGTGTAACCAGCTTGGAAGGCTGGAATTCTACCATTGAACTACACCCGCACATCAGCGACGAAGGTTATTTTAACATAACCCCCGCCCTTCTGTCAATAGTTAATCTATAAAAATTCTATCATTTTTTACATTAATTTTGATTTCCGCCGGAGGGTTGTCGCATTTTTCAACAAGCAGACTAGTGATTAAATCCTCTGCTTCCCTGCGAATCACATTTCTTAAGTCTCTGGCACCTCGTTTTTGCTTGATGGCCTTTTCCGCAAGATATTTTATGACCTCTCCATCATAGCTGAATTCAATTCCCTTGCTCTTGATGGGTTCCTTCAGCTCATCCAGCATCAGTTCTGCAATTTTTTCAAAGTTGTCTTGTGTCAGGGGGCGGAATACCACGATTTCATCCACTCTGCCGATGAATTCCGGTCTTAAAATTTCCTCCAGTGCCTTAATTGCCTTTTCGTTGGACAGCTCCAAATCGTTCTTTCCGAAGCCGAGAAGATTATCTCTCTTTTCACTGCCTGCATTGGAGGTCATAACGATTATGGTGTTTTCAAAGTTGACCTTTCTGCCATGGGCATCGGTCACTCTGCCGTCGTCAAGGATTTGTAAGAGAATATTCAAAACATCAGGATGGGCTTTTTCAATCTCATCAAACAACAAAACGGAATATGGCTTTCTGCGGACCTTTTCGGTCAGTTGTCCTGCTTCGTCATAACCCACATAACCGGGAGGTGCCCCGATGATACGGGAAACGGAGTGCTTTTCCATGAACTCGGACATATCGAGACGGATTAGGGTTTCCGGTGTGTCAAACAACTCGTTTGCAAGCACCTTGACCAGTTCTGTCTTCCCCACCCCTGTGGGGCCTACAAACAGGAAGGAAGCCGGTCTTCTTCTGGGGTTGATTTGTACCCGGGAGCGCCTTACAGCCGAGGCTACCAGTTTGACAGCCTCATCCTGTCCGATAATCTTTTTATATAGATTTTCTTCCAAATGACCCAGCTTTTTTAAATCGCTTTCTTTGATTTTGGTGGAGGGGATTCCTGTCCACAGCTCAATCACACGGGCAATATCGTCAAAGGTGACTTCATTATGCAGATCCTCGGGACTGATTTTCTGTATTTCCGCTTGTTTTTTTGCAATTTCGGATTTCACGAGAGCCAGGGTTTCATAGTCGATTGCTTCTGTTTCGGTTTCCAGCTCCTGCTCTTGGGCGGTCAGCTCGTTCAGAGCACTGTTCAGCTTTTCATAATCATCTGCCTGTTTGTTTCGAAGACTTGCACAAGCACAGGCTTCGTCCAGCAGGTCAATGGCCTTGTCGGGGAGATAACGATCGGTAATATAGCGTTCAGACAGAGATACAGCCTGATAAATGATGCCCGGATTGACTGTCACTTTATGATGGGCTTCATAGTAATCCTTGATTCCTGTGATGACTGCCACAGTGTCTTCAATGGAGGGTTCTTCTATGGTAACCGGCTGGAAACGGCGTTCCAGGGCGGCATCTTTTTCAATGTATTTTCTGTATTCGTTAAATGTGGTCGCGCCGATGACTTGAATTTCACCACGGGACAAAGATGGTTTGAGGATATTGGCGGCATTCATGGTTCCTTCGGAGTCCCCTGTTCCTACCAAATTGTGAACTTCATCAATAAACAAGATGATGTTTCCGTCGGCTTTCACTTCGTCCACAAGCCCTTTTACGCGGCTTTCAAACTGACCTCTGAATTGTGTGCCCGCCACCAGTGCGGTCAAATCCAGAAGATGGATTTCTTTGTCCATTAATCTTGCCGGCACATCGCCGTTTACAATTTTAAGTGCCAATCCCTCGGCAATAGCGGTTTTGCCGACACCCGGTTCCCCAATCAGACAGGGATTGTTTTTGGAACGGCGGGAAAGGATTTGTATCACTCGATACAGTTCCTTGTCTCTGCCGATAATTCTGTCCAGCTGACCTGCTTTGGCTCTGCCCGTCAAATTCGTGCAATAACCGTCTAAGTACTTGCGTTTGCGTGTCTTTTCCTTTTTCTTCGGTTTTTCATTGATGGTTTCGGTGGTTTTTGCACCCTCCTCACCGGCTTTGCCATCCTTGCCGAATAACCCTTGTAAAAAAGGGAAGGTTGCCGCACCACCGGGCTCAAAGTCTTCAAAATCCTCTTTGTCCAGCTTATCTTCGTTGTCTCCGCCGGGCATGAGTGACATGATCTCCTCCGTCATTGCCTCCAGATCCTCTTGGGGAATATTCAGGCTTTCTATCATATCGTTGATTGGCTTGATGCCAAGCTCCTTGGCACATGTCAGACATAAACCTTCCGGAAATGATTTATCCCCTTCCACACGTGTAATAAAAACGACGGCTGGCCGTTTGTTGCATCTGGTGCATAACTTCATAAACAATTTTCTCCTTATTTCTTTTGAGGGGTTTTTATCTTTTTCTCTGCTTCCATATCGTATTTTCCTGTTTGAATGTCCTTGAAAATGGGGTAATAATTAAACAATGAAAACAATATGCTGATGGAAGCGATCACCACCATAGTGATGATAAACTCCATGGCAAGCTGCCATTCCATCGCATCAGCTACCAATATCACAAGCATGATGAGATAAAATACGACAGTCGCCATCTTACCCCACCATTTGGATTCCGATGGTCTCAGACCGATTTTGAACAGCTGAATGGAAGCCAGTAGCATGGTGAATTCTTTTGCAAAAAACAAAACAAGCAAAGGAACAATCACAGGATGATTCACAGACAGGCAAACCACAACCGCACCCTGTGTCAGTTTATCCGCCGCGGGGTCGATGAATTTCCCAAAGGATGAAATCATATTAAAGCTGCGGGCAATGATGCCGTCCAGTACATCGGTGGCACCGGAGATCAGCAGAATGACCGCTGCCCAGACCATATTGTTTTCCAAACTCTTATCGAAATAAAACACGATAAAAATCGGGATCAATAAAATCCTGACAAACGACAGTATATTTGGAATTGTAACAACCTTTTTCAATCATGGCACTTCCTTTTTCTATGGCCGATTTGCTAGGGGATAAACGGAGCAAAGAAATCAACGATATAGCGATACAGATATGTATTATTCACGATATCCTGATTAATAAACCCTTGGTCGCCAAATAATTTTATTGAAATCGAGATGAGGGCACATAGGAGTATCACCACTACGGCGCCTTTCACAATGCCTAGAACCCCACCGAGAATTTGGTTGGCTGTACCCAAAATCGGCAAATTAAACACACGGTTAATGGATTTTGCAAGGAATCGGACAAGGAACATGAGAATGGTAAACAACACGAAAATTAAAATAATTCTTAAAATATAGATCATAGCCGGTTTTGCCAGTGTGTCTGCGATGGCAATGGCGGATTCCTTTGCCTGACCTTTTGATTTTTGAATTTCTTCAGCAACCACGCTTTCCACATTGGTATCATAGTTGGCTGCAGTAAGCATATAGGAAGGAATGTTGTTTCGTACGCTGTTTAAGATGTTGGATACATTGTTCCCGTCATAATCGTTGAGATTTGCCTCAATGGATTTGACAATGGAGGGTCTTACAAAGCTTTCGTAAATCTGACCGGATAAATAGCCTGCAGCTGAGAATGCCACAACCAAGGACAGGATATAGCCCACCATTTCTATGATGGTGCGCACAAAACCCCTCTTGGCAGACCGCCAGATGTAGAATAAAACGATTAAAACCAAAAGAGCGTCCAAAACAATACTCATACAGATTCTCCTTTATTGATATCCCAAATTTTTATACAGTATAGCATATTATTAATCTATAGGCAAGAATACCTAAAAATTACTTTAAAATATTTATTGACTCGGAAAATAACACTGCAACACCTTTCGGCTGAGCTTTTACTTTTGTTGCGTCTGCACTGACTTCCCAGCGCTTTAACTGTGTACCTTTTAAATTATATGAAAATAATTCATTTTGCGACAATATGTAAATTGTATCATGAAAGATATCCGCACTGATTAATTTTTTATTAAAATTAAAATCGCAGATTTTTTCACCGTTGTCTTTGAACATCAGTATTTGGTTCATGGCGTCGTCATTGTTGGCAGACAAGCAAATGAGTGTCCCCTCTTTCGGCTGAACAGAGGGCTTGCGGAGAGTGCTGTCTCCAAAAGAATATTCTTTTTTTCCACTTCCGTCATTCTTCACCCGGATGAATTGTTTGTCTGTTATTACCGAAATATTGCTTTTATCAACGAAATTGACCGAAGTGATAAATTCCTTTGTAAACACTGTTTTGGATATGGGTTCTGTTTTAGACAGGTCAAAAATCAGCAGTTCTGACTTAAACTCTGCGGATTCAGCATCAATCGCTGCTACCGCAACCTGTTTCCCTGTAGGACTGACCGAAATACAGCCCAGCTGACTTCCGGCGGAAGACCATTTATAAATTGGTTTAAAATCCTTGCTGTATACAGTAAATTCCGCTGTGTAACCCCGGGAACGGTTGATGAAAGCATACGTGCCGTTGTCACCAATGGAACCGGCCAATATCACATTATCGCATTTGCCGCTGGTCAACGTTCTGTCCGGATTTTCAATCCGATAGGATTTGCCGGCTCTGTCATAGATCAGGGTACGGCTCTTTGAGGTTTCCACCACCGGATTTGCATAGCCATGCTGACGGTTATACACAAGCTTTCCGTTATGATTATAAGACGCCAGCGTGGTTTCTGACAATATAAGAATTTGGTTTTCACCCGAATAAATATTTTGCAAAGAACCGCCGGAGACGGTTTGGGGAAAGCCCTTGCCCTCCCCCATGAGAGCGATGCTTGACTGTGCCCATTCCACAAGCCCTGTGGGCGCTTTTGCATTATAATATAAAAACAAATAAGATACCAGAAGGATCAGTAAAAGAATGACAACGGGCTTCAGCTTGCTTGGTTTTTTTACTTTTACGACCTTCAGATGGTTTTTTTTTCGTCTGTGGTTTTTGTTGACTGCCTGTTCCAGTTCTTTATTTTCTTGTTCCATTTTAAGGGCTGCTGATTTCCTGCGGCCGGTTCGCCCTGTTTTTTTATATTCAGCCATATCGACCGCCCTTTCTTCAGTAATGGATATGATTGAGAGTAAGCCCTTTGGCAGGAGCTGTTTTTCCTGCTTTTCTGCGGTTCTTGGATGCTATGATATCAGGAATGTCGCCGGGCTTTATTTTGCCTTCCGACACAAAAAGCAGCGTGCCGACAATGATCCGTACCATATTGTATAAAAATCCGTCTGCTTCTACCGTTATCGTTACCAAATCTTCTTCTTTTGTTATCTTCAGCGTTTTTATTTCACGGGTGGTGTCAAGAACATCAGAACCTGCCGAGCAAAAGGCAGAAAAATCATGTTTTCCCAGGAAATAGTATGATGCTTCTTTCATCTTTTCCATATCCAGAGGTTGACGGATGTGGATGGACAATCCCTCATAAAAAGGATTTCTCACTCTGCCGTTCCAGATTTTGTAGATATATTCTTTTGTGACAACAGAATATCTGGCATGAAACCCTTCCCCGGCTTTTTCGACGGATTTCACGGCGATATCCCGAGGAAGCAGTGCATTCATGGAATATAACAGCTTATTTTCGTCTTTTTCGCTGTCTAAATCCATATGAAAACAATACATATTGGCGTGTACGCCTGTATCTGTTCTGCTGCAGCCGGAGATACCCGGGCGGGTGCCGAGGAGAATTTGCAGCTTGTCCTGTAAAACCTGCTGAATCGCCACAGCATTTTTCTGAACCTGCCAGCCGTGGTAGTTCGTGCCGATAAAGCAGAGGGTAACCTTATATCTGATCATAGGACATTTCCTTTGAAATAAAAATTCAACACAATATTATAAACATCAAGTTCTTTGTCAGGTTGCT
>ERZ778021.2861-NODE-2861-length-14034-cov-3.863653_pt1 | contig 14034 bp, 9 predicted proteins | sample MGYA00375751_ERZ778021 | MGnify/ENA primary metagenome ERZ778021 (study PRJEB29350, sample SAMN05389814) | bioreactor metagenome | isolation source: Thiocyanate stock bioreactor | place: South Africa: University of Cape Town | collected 2013-08-29 ... | reverse complement strand
TATGAACTTAAACGAAGTTATCAGAGACAACTTAATCAGCGGGTTTCAAAACGGTAGTTTTACCAAAGAGCAGGTCAATATTTTTTCATTGAATTATTTGAACCGGTCACAGATTACGCAGGCGGATTTTGATATGATTCAGGCTGATACCAGCGTGACGGAGGATGAAACAAATGGCCAGTTATAACAATCAATATATCGATGAGCTTTATAAGGCACAACAGACCCAGAAGGTGAATGCTCTGAACAATGCACGCGCTGCCGCAGAACTGAGTTATCGAAGCCAGCTGCCGGAAGTCAATCAGTCCTATGATCGGCAGCGGGCGCAGATTGACACCACGGCACGCGTGAATGCGATTGGCAACAACGAGCGCCTGGCATCCTTGGGATTGGCAGGAGGTTCAGGTGCGGCGCCTACAAGCGGCTACAGCGAGACTTCTCGCCAGAGGGATAACACAAACCTTCGTACGGGTTTGAACAGTGCAAATCTGCAACAGCAGGGAGCGATCAACCAGATCAACCGTGATGTGCTGAACTCCAACCTGACTTTTGCTCAACAAAAGGCACAGCAGCTGGCTGACATTGCAGCACAGCGCGGTTCAGCACAAATAAGCCAGTATAACAACGACCGCAGCTATGAAAATACAGTTGCACAGCAGGCGTTGGCGCAAAAGAATTGGCAGACGGAGTTTAGCTTCAATAAGAAACAGTATACCGATACGATGGATGCGCAAAGAAAAAAGGCTGTACAGGAAGAGTTTTTGAATACGGTTGGGTTGATTAATGGAAATTCGACTTATATTACATACAATGAGGCAACGAAGCAGGCCGCGGTGGCCACTGATAAATCAAAGGATTTGCGGCGCTATATCAGTAAGCTGAACATCAATAGCGAGACAAAGAAGGCACTTTACGGATATTACGGCGTATAAGGAGAAACACATGAATGATAACGATTAATCTTTTTTCTTTGATTGCTGTTTTATCTGCCGTTGCGGGTATTTTGTTTGGTTACTTGAATTATCGGAAAAGCAAAAACACTGACGAGTACCGCTGGGGGGACAGGGACGGCTCATTGCGTTCTGATACCCAGTATATCAAGCGCAGAATTGATGATGTTTTGTTGGAGCAGAAGGAAACCAATCATACTCTCGGAGTGCATGCGGATCGATTGGCAAGAGTTGAGGAAAGCGTAAAGCAGGCCCATAAGCGAATTGATGAAATAATGGATTGATGAAATACATTATGCAAAAATATTTTTGTTATATATTGATTTCGTATAACACGTGTGTTATAATTTCACTTGCTTGAAGTGGAGTGAAAATATTGAAATATATAACAATGGATCTTGAGTGGAACGGTACTTATTCCGAAGAGGAAGGAAAGTATTTCAACGAAGTGATTGAAATCGGTGCGGTTAAGCTTGATGAGAACTTTAATGAGATAGAGCAGTACAGTACCATGATAAAGCCAAAGATATCCTGTAAGCTCACTGATATTGTGAAGAAGCTGACTAATTTGACAGATGAGGATCTGGAAAACGGTTCGACTTTTCAGAGAACCGTCGAAGAGCTTTGTGAATTTGTGGGGGATGACGGGATCGTGATTACCTGGAGCGATACGGATTTGCATATCCTGATTGAAAATTGCAAGGTCTTTTTTGGTACCGATACAGTTCCCTTTGTGAAACGGTATCTGGATTTACAAAAAGTATTTGGTTCGGAGCCGGACCGGGACGGAATCCAACCCAGCTTGATTGAGTGTGCCGGTGAGGTTGGGATTGATGTTCATGAATATTCCTTGCATCGGGCACTGGATGACAGCCTATTGTGTGCTGAAGTCCTGAGACGGTCAAGGGATCATAAAAATCTGTATGATTTTATGATTGATACCACGCAGAACAATTTCTATGAGCGGTTCAATTTCAAAAGTTATTTCATATGTGATATCACCAGCAGGGAAATTGACAGAAGAGAGCTGAAATGTGCTTGTAAGCAATGTGGTAAAACAGCAAAAAGAGTCTCTCCGTTTCATGTAAAAAACAGTGCTTTTTTTGCCCAGTTTTATTGTTCTGATTGTGATCGGGAATATTTTATGCGAATACGGTTTAAAAAGCTTTATGACGGTGTTAAGGTGAATAAGGCTGTGTTTGACGCTTCAAAACGGGAAAATAATGAAAACGCTTTGGAATTGAAATAATCCAAAGCGTTTTTCTTATGCTTGTTTCTTTTTTAGTTTCGTATAGAGAAATGCGACGACTGCCGGAAGGAAAGAAACCACTGTGATCCCAATCATAATCAGCCCGAAATAGCCTTCTACGAGCTTTCCCATGAAAAAACCAAGCCCTGCAAAAATGCCTGTCCATAAAAAGGTACCAATGATGTTATATTTTAAAAATCTCTTGTATTTCATATCACTGGCAGCAGCAACAAAGGGGGCAAATGCTCGGATGACCGGCATGAATCTGGCGATGATAACAGCCATACGACCGTGCTTCATATAAAATTTATGGGTCAGCTCGATATGCTCTGTTTTGATAAATCGCATCTTGTGTTTGTTGATAATTTTCTCTCTCATGAGACTGCCGAATTTGTAATTGAGTGAGTCACCCAAGATACTGGCGATCCAAAAAACAAAAAACATTAAAAGGGGATTTAGGCTGCCGTTTGCTGAAAGGGCGGCGGCGGCAAAGACCAGTGAATCACCAGGGAGGAACACGGTAACGATAAAGCCGGTTTCTGAAAATATGATTAAGAACATAATCAAATAGATAAAAGGACCCACATCACCGATCAAATTGCCCAAGTGCTTGTCGATATGCATCAGCATTTCAAAGATATTATTCATAAATGGCTTTTTCCTTTTCCTTGGGTTTGGTTATTTCCATTTGTTCTTTTTTTGCAATGGACAACATCAGTTTGATTCTGTTTTCCTGATTGATTTTGGTTGCACCCGGGTCATAGTCGATGGCGACGATATTTGCGTCCGGGTGATTTTCACGGATTCTTCGGATCATTCCCTTGCCGACGATATGGTTGGGCAGACAGCCGAAGGGTTGGGTGCAGATGATATTGTTGATGCCACTGTGGACAAGCTCTAACATTTCACCGGTCAACAGCCAGCCTTCGCCCATTTTATTGGCATCGCTGAGATAACCCTTGGTCAACGCTTTGATTTCATGAAAATGGGCAGGAGCACGGAACTGAGGGTATTTTTTTATAGCTTTGATGAGCTTGTTTTGAAATTTGACAAATACGGTTTTCATGAGATAAGAAACCATACCTTTGAGATATTTGATTTTAAAGAGACGGGTATCGACAATATGATGGTCACCCATAAAAATTACAAAGTCCAAAAGACCGGGGACAATCACCTCGCAGTCTTCCTGTGCCAGGAGTGCTTCCAAATTATTATTGCCAAGGGGTGCATATTTAATATAAATTTCGCCAACCACACCCACCTTGATTTTTGGAACTTTGTTCACTTGTATTTTATCGAAGCTATCTGCGATTTTTTCTAGGTTTTTTCCCAGGCTGTGTATGCCCATATGTGTTTTTAACAGCGTTTCTATCCAGCTGTCTACCAGCTCGTCAGTGGTGCCGGAGATCAGCTCATAAGGTCTTGTCTGATTGGCCAGCAGGGTGAGCATGTCGGCATATACAACAGCGGCGAGCATTCGTTTGATGATCGGCAGAGTGAGCTTGAAGCCCGGATTCTTTTCCATACCTGCGATATTGAAGGATACGACAGGGATATGAGAAAGACCGTTATGCTTCAGCGCTTTTCGGAGCAAGTGGATATAGTTGGATGCTCTGCAGCCGCCACCGGTTTGGGTAATCATGAGTGCGATTTTGTTTTGGTCATATTTTCCGCTTTTTACCGCATCCATAAGCTGGCCGATAACGAGAAGGGCAGGGTAGCAGGTGTCGTTATGTACATTCTGCAAGCCTTCGTCAACGATACCGCTGTGGTTGGTTTCCAGTAAATCCACATGGTAGCCGTCGGCGATGAGGATTCGCTGTAGGAGTTTAAAATGATTGGGTAGCATCATTGGCATCAACAGGGTATATTCATTTCTCATTTCCTTAGTAAATAAAAGACGTCCGTCTTCGCCGTAAATCAGTTCAGCCATACTTTATGCCTGCCCCCTTTCATTTTTTGTTTTTACCGCCTCAATTAAGCTGCGCATGCGAATTTTCGCGGCGCCTAAATTGTTGATTTCGTCTATTTTGTTTTGGGTATAGATACGATCGCCGTGTTCGAGGATGTCTTTTACTTCGTCACTGGTGATTGCGTCCAGACCGCACCCGAAGGAAACGAGCTGAACAAGGTTGATGTGATCGTGCTCAGTGACATATTTCGCCGCTGCATACAAACGGGAATGATAGGTCCATTGATTGAGGACATTCAGCTTGAATTTTTCAACAGGGCGCAAGCAATCTTCGGAGATGACCACCATGCCGAGGGAGGTGAGCATTTTGTTAATTCCGTGATTGATTTCGGGGTCGATATGATATGGTCTGCCAGCCAGGATGATGACTTCTTTGTTGTTTTCCTGTGCATAACGGATGGCTTTGTCACCAAACTCATAAATTTCCTCATGAAAATGATGGAGCGCTTCGTAGGCTTTGTTGATGGCGTTTTTCGTCACTGCCGCTGAAATGGAAAATTCGGTGCTGAAATATTTGATACATGCTTTAACAAAGCCCGGCTTGTGATGAGGAGCGAAGTATGGGATTAGGAACAGAATGTACTTCAAGGCAATGATGTTGGCATTCAGCAGCTCAGGATAGTAGGCGACCACAGGGCAGTTATAATTGTTGTCACCCATTTGTTCGTTGAAGTTATAAGGCATACAGGGGTAGAAAATGGTATCGATGCCTTTTGAAAGCAGCTCTTCTATGTGACCGTGGAGAAGCTTGGCAGGATAACAGACTGTGTCAGAGGGGATGGTGTGTTGACCGTCTATATATAATTCTCTGGTGGATGAACCGGTGGTAATGACCTCAAATCCCATTTCTGTCAATAGGGTGTGCCAGAAGGGAAGGTTTTCATACATATTCAAGCCCAGAGGGATTCCGATTTTTGGGAGACTGCCTTGTTTGCTTTTGAAGGACAGAAGCATATTCATTTTATATTCATATGCATCTGGCAAATTTATCGTGGCTTTTTTGCCAAGGGGACGTTCACAACGGTTGCCGGAAATATATTTTTCGTTCCCATTGAAGGTGTTTATAGTCAGCTTGCAATGATTGGTGCAAAGCTTACACTCACTGATTTTTGCGGTATGGGTGAAGGATTCGATGGATGCCGCATCCTTCAGGGTGGATTTCTCTGTTGTTTTGGAGGCAGCAAATAAAGCTGCGCCATACGCACCCATGAGACCGGAAATGGAGGGACGGATTACATCTCTGCCGATTTCGCGCTCAAAGGCCCGGAGAATGGTATCGTTTAAAAAGGTTCCGCCCTGCACCACAATGTTCTCGCCCAGCTCGGCAGCACTGCGGGCACGGATGACCTTGTATACAGCGTTTTTGACTACGCTGATACAAAGACCGGCTGAAATATCGTCTACCCCGGCGCCGTCTTTTTGTGCTTGCTTGACAGAAGAATTCATGAAAACGGTACAACGGGAGCCAAGGTTGACCGGATGGCGGGAAAACAGACCCAGCTTTGCAAAATCGGCGACATTGTAGCCCAACGCATGGGCGAAGGTTTCGATGAACGAACCGCAGCCGGAGGAGCAGGCTTCGTTAAGCATGATGGAATCCACTACTCCGTTTTTCAGCTTAAAGCATTTCATATCCTGTCCGCCGATGTCCATGATGAAGTCCACATAGGGACTCCAATGTTTGGCGGCATAGAAATGAGCGACTGTTTCTACAATACCATAGTCGATATGAAATGCATTTTTGATGAGTTCTTCTCCGTAGCCTGTAATGGCCGAGGCCCTGATAGTGATTCTGTTACTGCAAAGGGCTAGAATTTTTAGCAGCTGATCTCTGACCACCAAAAGAGGTTCCCCGAAATTACTGGCATAGAAGGTATATAACAGTTCTCCCGCAGGTGTGATCAATGTCAGTTTCGTTGTTGTGGAGCCGGCATCAATGCCCAGATAAGCGTCTCCTGAGTAGCTGTTCAAATCCAAGGTGTCGACGCTGTTTTTGGCATGGCGGGCGGCAAAGGTGTTATACTCCTCTTGGTCAGCAAACAAAGGGGTCATTGCATTTGTGCTGTTTTTATTTTTACCGATATCAGACAATTTTTTTATTAGTTCTTCATAGGTAACAGTTTTGTTTCTCGTGCTTTCAAGAGCGGCTCCAATGGCAACATAAAATTCGGAGTTTTGTGGAAAAATAGCATGATCATCGTCAAGACGCAGAGTGGAAACAAAGCGTTCTCTCAAACCGGATAAGAAGGTCAGGGGTCCGCCCAGAAATGCAACACGCCCCTTGATGTCACGTCCTTGCGCCAGACCGGCGATGGTCTGACTGACGATGGCTTGATAGATGCTGGCGGCTATATCGGATTTATTGGCACCCTGATTGAGCAGAGGTTGGATATCGGATTTTGCAAAAACACCACAGCGGGAAGCGATGTTATAAATATGGGTGTGATGATGACTGAGATCGTCCAGCTCGGTGATGGACAGGGACAGAAGGGAAGCCATTCTTCGTTCCCGCCGGTGAGGAATAGTATTTTTGCATCCTCGCCACCAAGCTCAACGACAACATCGATGCGATCCAGCATAGTGTCTACAGCGGTTTTGGTAGCAAAAACTTCTTGGACGAAGTCAATGCCGGTCAATTCGGCTACACTGAGTGCGGCAGAACCGGACAGAGAAACAGTAATCGGACCGTCCTGCAAAAGCGGGGCAGTCTCGGCTAGTATTTCAAGTGCCATTTCGCGGACTTTGGAATGATGCCTTTCATAACGGCGGAATAAAATATTATATGTATCATCAAGCACTACAACCTTGACGGTGGTAGAACCAATATCAACACCAACATGTTTTCTGTTTGTTACGACCATTCAATAAACTCCTAATTGTGTTTCTCATTATAGATATACATGTATTGTACATTATATTCATTCAATCATATAATACTACAAAATCTGCATATATGGCAAGTAAAAATGTTGCCATATACGCAGATTTTTGTTATTTTATTTATTTTATTTAAATCTTGATTAGTTATTCGTTATGCTGAAATTCCTGTTTCAAACTGACTGTTGTATAAAGAAGCATAAAATCCGCCTTTTTCCAGAAGTTCTTCATGACGGCCTTGCTCCACAATATCGCCGTCTTTCATCACCAGAATCAGGTCTGCGTCGCGAATGGTGGACAAACGATGAGCAATGATAAAGCTGGTGCGATTTTTCATCAGATTCGCCATGGCCTTTTGAATCCGGATTTCTGTTCTGGTGTCAACTGAGCTGGTTGCTTCGTCCAAAATCAGGATACTCGGGTTTGCCAAAATAGCCCGGGCGATGGTAAGCAGTTGCTTCTGACCCTGTGAAACATTGCTTGCTTCTTCATTTAATTCCATGTGATAGCCGTCAGGCAGGGTACGGACAAAATGGTCAACATGAGCAGCCTTTGCCGCAGCCAAGACCTCTTCATCGGTTGCGTCCAATCTGCCATAACGGATGTTTTCCATGATGGAACCGTTGAAGAGCCATGTGTCTTGTAATACCATACCGAATTTGCCCCTCAATTCGTTTCTGCTGTAATCCTTGATATTGTGCCCATCCACTAAAATTTCACCTGAGTTCACATCATAGAAACGCATCAATAGCTTCACCATGGTTGTTTTGCCTGCACCGGTGGGTCCGACAATGGCAACCTTTTGTCCGCTTGCAATGCTTGCAGAAAAATCGTTGATGATGATCTTTTCAGGATTGTAACCAAAATGGACATTTTTAAAGGCAACATTTCCATTGACATCAGCTGATGGCAGCAATTTTTTAGATTCCGCTGTTTCTTCTTCCTCTTCTAAGAATTCGAACACTCTTTCAGCAGCAGCGGCGGTGGACTGTAATACATTGGCGACTTGTGCAACCTGGGCAATGGGTTGGGTAAACTGACGGACATATTGGGTAAAGGACTGGATATTACCCACGGTGATACGCCCTTTGACCACAAGATAACCACCGAGAACACAGATTGCAACAAATCCCAAGTTTCCGATAAATTGCATAATGGGCATCATCATGCCGGACAAGAATTGTGATTTCCATGAGGATTCATAGAGAACCTTGTTGTATCCCTCAAAGGTTTCGATTGATTTTTTCTCTCTGTTATAGGTTTTTACGATAATGTGACCGCCAAAGGCTTCTTCCACATGGCCACCGGAATGACCCAAATATTCTTGCTGGTCTTTGAAGTGCTTTTGTGATTTTTTCACAATCATCATGATGAAAATGAAAGAAAGAGGAAGAATAAAAAGCGCAACCAGTGTCAATTCCCAACTGATAGTGAACATAATGAACAACACGCCGATGATTGTAACAATGGACATTATCATTTGGGCAAGGCTTTGGTTCAGAGTCGTGCTCACGGTGTCAATGTCATTGGTTACACGGGAGAGCACCTCACCGTGGGTTTGGTTGTCAAAATAACGGAGGGGCATTTTATTGATTTTCTTTGAGATATCACGACGAAGGCTATACGATACCTTTTGTGCAACCCCTGCCATTACAAAACCTTGGATGTAAGAGAAAAATGCACTGGCCAAATACATACAGATTAACAAAATCATGATGTTGTTAACTTTGGTATAATCAATGCCGGGTCTTTGGTTCAGCTTTGTTGCGAGTACTCGTGTTCTGTATTTCTCCGGGATTTGATCAAACCTTTTTTCCTGATCTTCTGCAGATCCCATTTTCTTTAAGCTTTCCGCAATTTTTGCTTGCTGCGTTGGATCGGGAATTTGCGCGATTGCCTGTTGAAGTCTTTCGCCGAAATTGCCGAGTGTTGTATCTTTCGGAAGAAGGTTTAGTAAGGAGTCGGGCAGATTTTTATGAATACTGTCATAGGCATCACGAGAGGCTAGACCGATGAAAATTTCATCGGTGGCACCGCCGAGAATGTTCGGACCGTTGATGGCAAAAATAGTGCTGGCGATGGCGAAAATGAAGACAATTATAATTCCTATGATGTATTTGTTCATATAGGTGAGCAGCTTTTTCATGGTTACAGTAAAGTTTTTCGCTTTTTCGCCCTGCCCCATAGGTGGTCCACCCATGGGTCCGCCCATGTGTCCGCCACGTCTTTGCCTTATGTTACGGTTGTTGTCACTCAATTTAATTCCTCCTTTGAAAGCTGTGATGTAGCAATGTCCTTATAGACCTCACAGCTGTCGAGCAGTTCTCTGTGGGTACCTTTTCCTACGATTTTACCGTCATCCAGAACGATAATCTGGTCGGCGTTCATGATGGTGCTGATTCTTTGTGCCACAATGAGAACAGTGGCATCCGTTGTGTATTCCTTGAGCGCCTTTCTTACGTTGGAATCTGTTTTAAAGTCAAGCGCAGAAAAGCTGTCATCAAAAATATAGATGGGCGAATTTTTGACAAGGGCGCGGGCAATGGAAAGACGCTGTTTTTGGCCGCCGGATACATTGGTGCCGCCCTGTGCGATGCTCTCGCCGAATTTATTTTCGGAAGACTCAATAAAGTCAAGCACCTGTGCAACCTCTGCTGCTTTTGTCATCAATTCATCAGATGCATTTTCATCCGCATATTTCAGATTGCTTTCAATGGTACCGGAAAAGAGGATCCCCTTTTGTGATATATATCCAATGTATGAGCGGAGGGTTTCCTGCGTCATATTTCTTATACTGACACCGCCTACAGTGATGTCTCCGTCGGTTGCATCATATAATCGGGGAATCAGATTGATCAGCGTAGATTTGCCACTGCCAGTACTGCCGATAAATGCCGTGGTTTGACCCGGCAATGCAGTGAAGCTGATATTTTTTAAGGTATCATCCTCTGCACCGGGATAACGGAAAGATACATTTTTGAATTCCACAATCCCTACATTTTCATTCATCGAAGCAGATTCTGCCGGGTCAACGATGGAAGGTTCTGTGGTCAAGACCTCATGGACACGGTTGGCAGAAACAGATGCACGGGGCAGTAAAAAGAAGACCATGGAAACCATGATGAAAGCAAATATAATTTGCATGGCATAGGCGATAAATGCCAGCATATTTCCTAACTCTATCATATTGTCGGCATAATACGCACCAACCCAGATTACGGACATGGAAACACCGTATAAAATCATCATCATCATCGGCATCATAATCGCCATGACACGACCCACAAATAAATTTGTTCTTGTCAGGTCCATATTCGCTTTTTCAAATTTTGATTCTTCATGGCTCTGTGTGTTAAAGGAGCGAATGACCATGATACCTGTCAGGCTTTCCCGAGTGACCAAATTCAGTTTGTCAACCAGTTTCTGAATGAGCTTGAATTTGGGCAACGCAATTAAGATAACATAGAGAATGAGCAACACCAACGAAGCGACCGCAACAATGATCACCCATGCGATCGGACCCATTCCCTCGCTGTTGTCGATTGCTTTCAGCACACCGCCAATTCCCATAATAGGGGCGAAGAATACGAGACGGAGCATCATGACGGCAAACATTTGTATCTGTGTGATATCATTGGTGGAGCGTGTGATTAAGGATGCAGTTGAAAATTTGTCGAATTCAGTGTTAGAAAAATTCGTGATTTTCTGAAAAATATCGCTTCGGATATCCCGTGAAAAGGCAGCGGCAACACGAGAAGCCAAAAAGCCCACAACGGTAGCACAGGCAATGCTCAGTAAGGATAGCAGCAGCATCTGAACGCCGGCCTCGTAAATATAGTTCGTGTTACTGACTGCAATACCCTTACTGACGATGTTAGCCATATATTCGGGCAAAGAAAGCTCGCTCCATGCCTGTACCAACAAAAAGCCTACGATCAGCAGTATGTACAGTATATATGATTTGAAATATTTAATAAGCTTGAACAAAAGAATCTTCCCTTCCTGTATAATGCGTTTATATTACTACAGTAATACAAAAATGTCAACACAATAATAAATAATACTTGAATTTCATCATTTAGTATGTTATTTTAAATATAAAAGAATGATATTTGTGTATTTTTAAGGAGATAGAAGCTTGCAGTATAATGGATTGGTTAGGATTCTTGAAAAAGGTGGACAAAGGAATGGCTTATAAAACGCATGAAACAAAAAACAGGATCATCGCCACGGCACTGGAGTTGATTAAAACTTCCGGATATGAGAAGGTTACCGTGAATGAAATCTGCAGGGAATGTAATATTTCGAAGCATACGTTTTATTATTATTTTTTATCAAAAGACGATGTTCTGAGAAAATTCTACACCATACCAAAAGAATTGACATTGGAGCGGCTTCCGGAAATCTTTTTAGAAGACAATTGTTTTGAACGGATTTGGATGTTTGTTGAACCAAGCATCGACTTTTTTATTGACAATGGTGTTGAAATTGCAAAATGCGTTTTTGCAGCCAATATCACACGGGATGTGGGAACCTTTAAAATGGAAAACAGGGACCATCGGTTTCAGGACATTATTATTTCGTTGTATCAGAAGGCTCATGAAGCCGGCGAAATCCGTAACAACTCTGACAGCGAAAAATTATCCCATTATTCTATTACTTGTTTGATGTCTATTATATTTCAATGGGCGTCCACAGGGGGGGATTTTGATCTGAAAAAGAGCATCAGAGAATGCCTTGAGGTCATAGCGGATGTTCCTGCAGAATACAGAAAGAATTTCAATCAAACAGAAGAAGAGATATAAAAATTACTGGAAAAAAGAAAATGATTATGATATAATTACACTGATATTTTATTGTCAGTGTATTCTTTTTGGGGATGTGTAATGTATGGATATTGAAAATGTGACGAATCATGATGACAATCCAAACCAGCATATAAATAAAAATAGAATCATACCTATCACACGATTGAAGGAAAAATGGTTTATCAATGAAGCTCGTTTTCTGCAAAGTGTTCTATTACAAATTTGTGTTGTGTTGTTTCCGCTTTTTATGTTTGTGTCATTGTCTTCACTGAAAAGTGACAGAATGTATGCTTTAAAGAGTGTTCTTTTTGGCTTGGCGGTAGGATTTGGCTTATTGGCATTAATGAAAGCACATATTCCTGCCTTCTTCAAAAAGCTTACGCTCACAAAGCTGTCCTTGCTTTTTCTTCCCTCAGCGGGCTTGGTGAGTTTTTTTGATTACAGTTATTTGTCGGTAGGAGCATGGTTTATCGGCGTTCTCATTTTCTTCACCTTGCTATTTGCAGTTATCATAACAAGCGCAGAAAGTCGCAATCCCGAAAATACATTTTCTATTGTCATTGTCATTGCCGCGTTCGCATTTTTAACGATCTATTTGCTGTTTTGCGAATATAGCTTCAGTCCTGATTCTTTTTCCTATTACGATATATCAAAAAATATTTTCAGTGATTTTGGCAAGGTCAGCACCATTCGGCAATATGTATTACTGACGGATAAAAATATTTCATTTCCTTATTTATATCCGATGATGATTTCCGTCGTGGATACTATGACAGGGCTTGGCATCTACAGCGGTGTTGTCATCAATTTTATGGCTGCCATTTTAAGCACTCTGATCATACTTGGATTTTCAAAACGGCACACATCATCCTATCTTCCCGGTGCAGTTGTCACGTTTGTTATGCTGGTCAACAGCTTCTATCTGGATGAAATGCTGGCGGCACGCTCGATACCGTTGTCGGTGTTTTGTGCTCTTTTGGTAATTGATCGTTTGTTTCGGCTACCCTCTGTAAGTAAACGTGACTTGATCGTAGCAGGGTTGGCTGCCGGTGCCGGTGCTGTTATTCGTTTTGATTTTATCATTGTCACTGCTCTTGCATCTTTGATCGTATTTGTATTTACATTTAAGTATATTAAACTAAAAGGTCTGCTTGCCTATGGGATCCCTTTGTTTCTGATCGTTTTACCTTGGATCATCTACTCGCTGGTTTGTTTTCATAGGCTATGGGTTACCGACAACGCAGACACCCCTTTCTATTTAGATATTATTGTCCCACAGCGTTATTATCTGGCTTCCGAAAACGTGATGACCGCGTTTAACTCTCCCGGCTTATGGCTGGAGTCCCTGCAAGGAAGAATTACAACTATATTTAAATATTCGTTTATAGGGGCAGGAAAAGCCGGTGGCGGCTTCGCGGTTATGTTAATTTGCGTCATTGCTATCATTATAAATGTGATAATCGCCTTATTCTTCAATAGAAAAGGCTTTATCAATTTTGTTAAGACAAAATGGAAGTTGCTCACAGCACTGTTGCTTCTTATTTTTGTTTACAGCCTAAAAACACTGGCAATCGCCTTTGTTGGTTATTATGATACCAGATATCATATGGAAGCTTGGCTGATCTTATCTGTTGCACTGGTATTTACACTTTATAGTTTAATAAAACATATCGGGAGTCTGGACAAAGTAAGAGGATTGAGCGTATTGATGATAGCATTCATTGGTATCCAATTTGTAATCGGGTTTGGTACAAATACAAGCAGCACCACAATACCGGATCATTTCAAGCCTTATATAGACTATTCGACCATCAAACGGACAAACGATCAGTATGTTGTGGATCCGCAGGTGATTAATACACCGGATCATATTATAGAGATAAAGAAAATATTGACAGAAGAAAAGAAAAACCCGGTGGTTTTGGTTGTAGGCGGAGAAGCGTTCCGTTTGGGTGCGTACTCCGGCATCAAGACATATACACCCTTATGGAACGAAACAGAGGATGATAAAATATTCACTGAGCGTTATTTTGAGCTGATGGACAGCTTAATGAAACCGGATTTTATCATTTTTAATGATAAGACAGCGGGATATATTGATGCTTTCAACACTAGATATAAGCTGGAAAAGCTTTCTGATCAAACCTATCTTTATAAGGTGACGGACAAAAGCACGTA
>ERZ778021.2860-NODE-2860-length-14034-cov-3.982831_pt1 | contig 14034 bp, 14 predicted proteins | sample MGYA00375751_ERZ778021 | MGnify/ENA primary metagenome ERZ778021 (study PRJEB29350, sample SAMN05389814) | bioreactor metagenome | isolation source: Thiocyanate stock bioreactor | place: South Africa: University of Cape Town | collected 2013-08-29 ... | reverse complement strand
CAGCCCACAACCTCAAACCCGGCCTTCTGCCACAAATGGACGGCATCGGCATTGGTGGACACGACGAAGTTGAACTGCATCGCGCGGAAGCCCTGTCCCGCAGCCCAGGATTTCGCGTGATCGACCAACGCGCGCGCCACGCCCCGGCCGCGGGCATCGGGATGGGTGGCGAACGAGGCGTTGGCGACATGCGACCCGCCCGCCGGACGGTTCGCGCCGACATGGCTGGTCCCCAGGATGCGCCCGTCGACGAGCGCCACGAAGGCGGAAAAGGGGGCCGCGAACCAGTCGCGGATCGCCTGGTCCCGGTCGACGTCGCGGGGCATGCAGTAGGTCTCTCCCGCGCGATAGACGGGGCGCAGGATGTCCCAGATGGCGTCGTGGTCGTCCGGTCTGGCGGGGCGGATCGCCACCCCGCCAGTCCCGCTCATTTCAGGTCGTCCACGGTGCGGATGATCTGGCCCAGCAGGCCGTAATCCAGCGCCTCCTTGGTGTTCAGCCAGAAGTCGCGCTGCGTGTCCTTTTCGATGCGTTCCATCGTCTGACCGGTCGCCTCGGCAAAGATCTGGTTCAGACGGTCGCGCATCAGGCGCACCTGTTCCGCCTGGATCATCATGTCCGACGACGTGCCGCCGATCCCGCCCGAGGGCTGGTGGATCAGGAACCGCGTGTTGGGCAGGCAGTAGCGGTTTTCCTTTTTCGCCGCGACAAAGATCAGCGCGCCGGCGGAGGCCACCCAGCCCGAGCCGATGGTGCGCACGGTGGGGCGGATAAACTTGATCACGTCATGGATCATGTCGCCCGATTCCACGTGCCCGCCGGGGGACGAGATCAGCATGTTGATCGGCTTGTCGCTGTCCTCGGCCAGGGCCAGCAGATGGGCCACCGTGCGCTGCGCCAGCTTGTCGTTGATGGCGCCCGCCACGATGACCGTGCGCGACTTGAAGTACAGCTTGCCGATCTTGTCGCCCTCGGGCAGGCCCAGGCCGCCATCCTTGTCGCCCTTGGGCTGGCGGTCGTCGTCTTCCTCGTGATCGTCGTCGTCGTCCAGCCACTGGTGGCGCATGGGCCTGCTCCTTCGTTCATTCTTATGGCGACGGCGGGGCGCGCGGGCCCCGCCGTCCTTTTACCTAAGCAGCCATGAAGGATCAGTAAAGGACGACCGAGCGAATGGATTCGCCGTTATGCATCAGGTCGAACCCCTTGTTGATGTCATCCAGCGGCATCGTGTGGGTGATCATCGGGTCGATCTCGATCTTGCCGTCCATGTACCAGTCGACGATCTTGGGGACATCGGTCCGGCCGCGCGCGCCACCAAAGGCCGTGCCCTTCCAGACGCGGCCGGTGACCAGCTGGAACGGACGGGTGCTGATTTCCGCGCCCGCGGCCGCCACGCCGATGATGACCGACACGCCCCAACCCCGATGGGTGCATTCCAGCGCGTCGCGCATCACCTTGGTGCTGCCGGTGGCGTCAAAGCTGTAATCGGCGCCGCCGATCTGATCGAACGGGGTCTTGGTCATCTCGACGATGTGCTGGACGATGCCGCCGTCGATTTCCTTGGGGTTGACGAAATGCGTCATGCCGAAGCGTTCGGCCATCTCTTTCTTATCGTTGTTCAGATCGACGCCGATGATCATGTCCGCGCCCGCCAGACGCAGGCCCTGGATCACGTTCAACCCGATGCCGCCCAGACCGAAGACGACGGCCTTGGCACCGATCTCGACCTTGGCGGTGTTGATCACCGCGCCGATGCCGGTGGTGACGCCGCAGCCGATATAGCAGATCTTGTCGAAGGGCGCGTCGTCGCGGACCTTGGCGACCGCGATTTCCGGCAGCACCGTGTGGTTCGCGAAGGTCGAGCAGCCCATGTAGTGATAGATCGGCGTGCCATCCAGCATGGAGAAGCGGGTCGTGCCGTCGGGCATCAGGCCCTTGCCTTGGGTGGCGCGGATCTTGGTGCACAGGTTCGTCTTGCCCGACAGGCAGGACGCGCATTCGCGGCATTCGGGGGTATAGAGCGGGATCACGTGGTCGCCGACCTTCAGGGAGGTGACGCCCTCGCCGACCTCGACCACGACGCCCGCGCCCTCATGGCCCAGGATGGCGGGAAAGATGCCCTCCGGGTCGTCGCCCGAGCGGGTGAATTCGTCGGTGTGGCAGATGCCGGTGGCCTTGATCTCGATCATGACCTCGCCGGCCTTGGGGCCTTCCAGATTGACCTCCATCACTTCCAGCGGTTTGCCGGCCTCGAGGGCCACGGCGGCACGGGTTCTCATGAATATTCTCCTGTTCCCTCTTGGGCGTATCGGTCAGGGCGAAGGGGCCGACGGTGCGGCCCCTTGGCGGTTCTTCCAGCGGCAGGCGCATGCCGTCAAGCAGGCAGCGCGCCCGCGCGTTTGGCGACATGGGTCGCGATCGCGTCCATCAGCGGTGGGGACAGCGCATCATAGGGGTCCAGCCCAAGCTCGCGCAGGCGCGACCGGATGCCGTCCATCCGCGACGGATCGACCCCTGATTCGATGACCGAGCTGACAAAGGCCGCGAATTCGGGCGCCGACCAGCCCGCGTCGCCGGACAGTTCGGTATGCACGAAATCGAGGCCATAGAACGGATGGTCCTTGTTCTCGATCCGGCCATACATGTGGACGCCGCAGTCGCGGCAGCGATGGCGCTGGATGGCGGCAGAGGCATCGACGACCTCCAGCTTGTCGGCGCCCTCCAGCACCTCGACCGCATCGCGGGACACGACCGCGATCTGGCTGAACACCGCGTCATCGGGCTTCCAGCATTTCGTGCACCCGCAGACGTGGTTATGGGCGGTCTGTGCGCCGACCCGGACACGGACCGGGTTCGTGGCACAATGACAGGACAGCACGCTGCCCGAGAATCCCGGACTGCCTTTCGCAATGCCGTGATCGACGGCAGGGTGGATATGGACACCTTCAGTGCTGGTCATCATCCCCTCCTCTGGCTGACCGGATGTGACCAAGCGTCGCGCCATCAGGAATGATCGGCAAGTCAGCGGAAGGTGGTAGCAGCCCGGCCGGGTGGCCGGGCCGCGGCGCCTTTAACTGGCGGGCGTGGACGACACGCCGACCTTGGCCGGACGCAGCAGGCGGTCATGCAGCATGAAGCCGTTATCCATCACTTGGATGATGTGGCCCGCGACGGTGCCGGGGACCGGGGCCTCGAACATGGCCTCGTGATGGGTGGGGTCGAACTTGTCGCCCGGCTCGGGGCGGATAATGGTGATGCCGTGCTTGGTGAAGACGTTGGACAGCTCGCGCAGGGTCAGCTCGACCCCCTCGATCAGGGCGGCGGCGGCGGTGCGCTGTTCCTCGCCCGCCGCGTCCAGCGCGCGGGTCAGGGCGTCATGCACCGGCAGCAGGTCGCGCGCCAGGCGCGATCCGCCGTAATTCTCGGCGTCGCGGCGGTCCTTGTCGGCCCGCTTGCGCGAGTTCTCGGCATCGGCCAGGGCGCGCATCCACTTGTCGCGCATCTCGTCACGCTCGGCGGTCAGGCGCGCCAGGGCGTCATCGGGATCGGCCAGCGGGTCGTCCAGAAACTCGTCCATGGGCTGTTCGTTCTGCTCGGTCATTTCACTTCATCCTTTCCGGCCGGACAGCACCCGCCCGACCAGCTGCGCGGTATAATCGACGATCGGCACGATCCGGCCGTAATTCAGCCGGGTCGGCCCGATGACACCCACCGCGCCTACAATTTTCCGGTCGGCATTCATATAGGGTGAAACGACCAGAGCGGAACCCGAAAGTGAAAAAAGCGTGTTTTCCGACCCGATGAAGATGCGCACCCCCTCTCCGCGCTCGGTCAGCTCCAGGAATTCGACGATGTCGCGCTTGCGCTCCAGATCGTCGAACAGAATGCGGATGCGGTTCAGATCGGCGGCCTCGCTGTCCAACAGGTTCGCGCGGCCCCGCACGATCAGGCGCGGATCGGCGGCCTCGGCCCCCCACAGCGCGATGCCCGATTCCACCAGCTCGGCCGCCAGCACGTCCAGCTCGCGCCGCCGCGCGTTAATCTGCTGGGACAGATGGCCGCGCAGCTCGGCCAGGGTCTTACCCTCGGCCATGGCGTTGAGGAAATTCCCGGCCTCGCGCATCGAGGACGGGGTCTGGCCCGGCGGCGGGGTAAAGATGCGGTTTTCCACATGCCCATCGGCAAAGACCAGCACCACAAGCGCCCGGTCCGGCCCTAGGCTGACGAATTCGATATGGCGGATCGGCGCCTCGTGCTTGGGCATCAGGACCAGCGATGCGCCCCGCGTGATCGACGACAGGGCGGTGCTGACCCGGTCCAGCAGCACCCCGGTTTCGGGGTCGTCATTGCCAAGCGTCTGGTCGATGGCCGCGCGGTCGGTCGAGTTGACGGCGTCGATCTCCATCATGCCGTCCACGAACAGGCGCAGCCCCATCTGCGAGGGCATCCGCCCGGCCGAGGCATGCGGGCTGTCCAGAAGCCCCATGAACTCCAGGTCCTGCATCACGTTGCGGATCGTCGCGGCGCTGACCTTTTCCGACAGCGCGCGGGTCAGCGTGCGCGAGCCCACCGGCTCTCCGGTTTCCAGATAGGATTCGACCACCCGGCGAAACACCTCGCGGGAGCGGTCGTTCATCTCGTTCAGCAGCGATTCCTGGGTCATCAGCTCTGTCTTGTGACCCCTGTTGGGGTTGCGTGTGGGGGGCCCCGGGCGCTATGGGCAGGGGATATTCACGAAAAGGAACAGTCATGCGCCCGTCCGGCCGGAATCTAGCCCAAATGCGTCCGATTTCAATTGAAACCGGGGTGATGCGCCATGCCGAGGGCTCCTGCCTGATCAAGTGCGGCGACACGCATGTCCTGTGCACCGCCACCATCGAGGACAGCCCGCCGCGTTTCCTGAAGGGCACCGGTCTGGGATGGGTCACGGCCGAATACGGCATGCTGCCACGCGCGACCAACACGCGCAACCGCCGCGAGGCGGCGCAGGGCAAGCAATCGGGCCGCACGCAGGAAATCCAGCGGCTTATCGGCCGCAGCCTGCGCGCGGGCATCGACCGCAGCGCGTTGGGAGAGCGTCAGATCAGCATCGATTGCGACGTGATCCAGGCCGATGGCGGCACGCGCTGCGCGTCGATCACCGGGGGCTGGGTCGCGCTGCGGCTGGCGGTGAACAAGCTGCTGAAGGCGGGCGCGATCACCAGCGACCCGATCCTGGACCATGTGGCGGCCGTCAGCTGCGGCATCTATGCCGGCCAGCCGCTGCTGGACCTGGACTATGCCGAGGACAGCGAGGCCGGGACCGACGGCAACTTCGTGCTGACCGGCGCGGGCCGCCTGATCGAGGTGCAGATGTCCGCCGAGGGCGCGACATTCTCGCGCGACGAGATGGGCCGCCTGCTGGACCTGGCCGAGGCCGGGATGGCCGATCTGGTCGCAGCCCAGAAGGCTGCGATCGCGTGAGGGCCTTTACCGAAAAGCGTCTGCTGGTCGCGACCCATAACGCGGGCAAGCTGGACGAGATGCGCGCCCTGCTGGCCCCCTACGGGGTCGAGGTGGTGGGCGCGGCCCAGATGGGCCTGTCCGAACCCGCCGAGACCGAGGACAGCTTTGCCGGCAACGCCCGCATCAAGGCGCGGGCCGCGATGCAGGCGACCGGCCTGCCCGTGCTGGCCGATGACAGCGGCATCTCGGTCGATGCCCTGGGCGGCGCGCCCGGGGTCTATACCGCCGATTGGGCCGAGACCGGCCAGGGCCGCGATTTCGCGATGGCGATGCAGCGGACCTGGGACGCGGTGCAGGCGACGGGCACCCCTGCCCCGCATGCGGCGCAGTTCCGCTGCACGCTGGTCCTGATGTGGCCCGACGGCCACGAGGCGCTGTTCGAGGGCGTGCTGCCCGGTCAGGTCGTCTGGCCCCCGCGCGGGGCCGAAGGTCACGGCTATGACCCGATCTTTCAGCCGGACGGGCATCAGGTCACGCTTGGCGAGATGTCGACTGAGATGAAGAACAGCCTCAGCCACCGCGCCCGCGCCGTGGCCCGGATGATCGAGGCCTGCTTTGCATAGGCTGTCCACCGGATCGCCCTTCGAGGCACGGCTGGCCTATAGCCGGGCCGTGATCAAGGGCGACTGGTGCTTTGTCTCGGGCGTAACGGGCTATGATTATGCGGACATGACCATGCCCGACGATCCGTGCCAGCAGGCCCGCAACTGCTTTGCCACCATATTTTCGGTGCTGGATCAGGCGGGGTTCGCGCCCGATGACATCGTCCGCGTGCAGTACACCATCACCGATGCGGCCCTGGTCGAGCGGATCGCTCCTGCCCTCTCCGAGGCGCTTGGGCAGATCCGCCCGGCGGCGACCATGATCGTCGCGGGCCTGATCCGGCCTGAAATGCAGGTCGAGATCGAAGTCACGGCATTCCGGGGATGACCAAGGCGGGCGAAGACTGGCGCGCGGGCGGGTTCGGCCTCTATGTCCATTGGCCGTTTTGTGCAGCCAAATGCCCCTATTGCGATTTCAACAGCCATGTCGTGGCACGGGTCGACCAGACGCGATGGGCGACCGCCCTGTCGTCCGAGATCGCGCGGCTGGCCGCCGAGACGCCGGGACGGCATCTGGGCAGCATCTTTTTCGGCGGCGGCACGCCATCGCTGATGGAGCCGGACACCGTCGATGCGGTCATCACCGCCGCCCGCGCGGGCTGGGGTTTCACCAACGATATCGAGATCTCGCTGGAGGCGAACCCAACCAGCGTCGAAAAGGGCCGGTTCCAGGGCTTTGCCGATGCGGGCGTGAACCGCCTGTCGATGGGCATCCAGGCGCTGAACGATGCCGATCTGCGCCGTCTTGGCCGGATGCATTCCGTGGCCGAGGCGCGGGCCGCGTTCGACGTGGCCCGCGACGTCTTTGGCCGCATCAGTTTCGATTTGATCTATGCCCGCCAAGGCCAACAGCGGGACGCTTGGCGGGATGAGCTGCGCGAGGCGCTGGCCATGGCCGCCGATCACCTGTCGCTGTATCAGCTGACCATCGAACCGGGGACGGCCTTGGGCGCCCGGGCCGACGCGGGACTTCTGCGCGGTCTGCCCGATGACGATCTGTCGGCCGACATGTATTTCGACACGCAGGAGATCTGCGAGGCGGCCGGAATGGGCTGCTATGAGATCTCGAACCACGCCCGGAGCGGGGCGGAAAGCCGTCACAACCTGGTCTATTGGCGGCAGGGTGATTGGGCTGCAGTCGGCCCGGGTGCGCATGGCCGCCTGACCCTGCCCACCGGGCGCACTGCCACCGAGGCGCTTCGTGCACCCGGCGCCTGGCTGGATGCCGTCGAGGGTCAGGGAACGGGTGAACTGCCGCGCGAGTTCATCCCCCAAGGTGAACAGGCGACGGAATATCTGCTGATGGGCATGCGGCTGACCGAGGGCCTGGACACCGCCCGCTTTGCCGCGCTGGCAGGCGAGCCGCTGGATGCGGCTGCGATCGCGTCGCTGGAATCGCTTGGCATGGTGCGCCATGAGGGCGATCGCCTGCGTGCGACCGCTGCGGGTCGGCCGGTTCTGAACGCCATCCTGCGCGAATTGGCACGATAAGATGCGGCGCAGGCTCTGGTTGGCAGTTGGGTGGTTCTTCACAGTGCTGGGCATCATCGGGGTGGCCCTACCCGTCATGCCGACGGTGCCCTTCCTGCTGGTCGCCGCATGGGCTTTTGCGCGGTCGTCGCCGGTACTGGAACAGCGGATCATGAACCACCCGACCTATGGCCCACCGGTCCGGGCGTGGAGGGATCGGGGGGTGGTCGGGCGCCTGGCCAAAGTCTGGGCGATCAGCGCGATGACGTCTGGCGTGGTCCTGTCGTGGTGGGTGGGGATGCCGATCTGGGTTGTGGCAAGCCAAGCCGGAATCTGCGGCCTTGTCGCGATTTTCCTGATCCGGCGACCAGAATTCTAAGCAAATGTGGTGGCTGTTTTCAGAACGGACACCACATGTTGTTACCCATTCCCGCCCAGAAGCTGGCAGAGGTGATCAAGCTGGTCCAGATCCTTGTAGGTGATGACCAACTGTCCGCCATCCGGGCCTGCATGCGCAATCTCGACCTTCATCTTGAGATGAGCTGACAGATCACCCTCCAACGCACGCGTGTCGGCATCCTTCTCAGAGCTGCGGGGTGATTTGCGCGGCTTTGCATCGGGTGATTGGGACAGCTTGCGAACCATATCTTCGGTATCGCGGACCGAAAGCCCCTTCTCCGCAACCTTTCGCGCCAGTTGCGCCGCGTCGGGCGCAGTGATCAGGGCGCGTGCATGGCCTGCGCTGATCTTGCCGTCCTTGACCATCTCCTGGACGGAATCGGGAAGGCTCAGCAGGCGCAGCAGGTTCGCTATATGGCTGCGGCTTTTGTTCAAGGCCTCGGCCAGTCGCTCCTGCGTATGGCCGAAACGGTCCATCAGCTGACGAAAGGACGCCGCCTCTTCGATGGCGTTCAGATCGGCGCGCTGGATGTTTTCGATAATCGCGACTTCCAGGACCTCGGTATCGGACATATCGCGGATGATCACGGGCATCTCGTGCAACTGCGCCATTTGGGCGGCGCGCCACCGGCGCTCACCGGCGACGATCTGGTACAGGCCGTGATCGCGCGGATGCGGGCGGACGATCAGCGGTTGCAGAACACCGCGCTGCTTTAGCGACGCCGCCAACTCCTGCAATGCCTCTGGATCAAAGCTGCGCCGGGGCTGATCAGGGTTGGCGGTGATCTGCTCGATCGGCAGCACCGTCTTGTCACGCGCAGCGCTGGCGGGCGCATCTCCCAGATCCATGTCCGCCATTAGGGCGGAGAGTCCACGACCGAGGCCCCTCTTGGCGGTCTTGGCATCTGACATCATGCAATCTCCGGGATGAGGTTAAGGCGAGCCATGAACTCGGTCGCGAACTGACGATAGGCGACGCTACCCTTGGACTGTGGGTCGTATGCAAGGACGGGCTGCGCATGGGACGGCGCCTCGGACACGCGAACGTTCCGTGGAATGACGGTAGGATAGACCAAGTCACCCAAAGTTTCGCGCGCGTCCGCTTCGACCTGCTGGGACAGGTTGTTGCGATAATCAGACATGGTCAGTAGGATTCCGTTGATCCTAAGGCGGGGATTGGCGCCTTGACGGACCTGTTTGACCGTCCCCAGAAGTTGGGACAACCCTTCGAGCGCATAAAATTCCGCCTGCAGCGGTACAAGAACACTGGATGCGGCGACCATGGCATTCACGGTCAACAGCCCCAACGCCGGAGGGCAGTCGATCAGAACGATGGTTCCGGCGGGCGCAGACGCCAACTGACGTTCCAGAAGGCGCGTGCGATCCGCAGTCTGGGAGAGATCCACATCCGCAGAGGCAAGGTCGGAGGTCGATGGAACAACCCGGAGATTGCTGACATCGGTTTCAACAGCGGCGGAGGACAGATCGATCTCGCCGGTCAACAGCTCATAAACTGTATGGCGTCTCTGGTCGGCCGTGATGCCCAGTCCGGTCGATGCATTCCCCTGCGGGTCGAGGTCGATCAGGATGACGGAATGTCCCGCCTCGGCCAGAGCGGCGCCCAGATTGACAGCCGTAGTGGTCTTCCCCACCCCCCCCTTTTGGTTCGCGATGGCCACAATATTTTGTTCAGGCATGCGAGACTCCGGTGATGTTCAGAATTGCCGCTTCGGGATCTGTTCTACTGGGAATGGCACGAAGATCAAATCGCCAATCGTTTTTGGCCGCCTCACATTCTTGGCGCCATGCCTGACCTTTCATCAGCCAAGCCTGCCCTTGCGGCTGCATATGACGCTCAACCATGGGCAAAAGGGATGCCAGTGGCGCCAAGGCGCGAGCAGAGACATGATCGGCTTCCAAGGGCGGTACGGACTCGATCCGGTCCGAGATGACAGACGCTTTAGTAAGGCCAGTCTCTCGGAGAACCGCGCGGAGAAATGCGGATTTCCTCTGGTCGCTCTCAACAAGCGTAACGTTCAGCTCCCAGTCCGCCGTCAAGATTGCAACCACAATTCCAGGAAACCCCCCGCCGCTACCAAGGTCGACCCATCGCCCTTTTACTGGCCCGGAGTGATCAATGATCTGCGCACAATCATCAATGTGCCGCGCCCGCAACGAAGGAATGGTCGAAGCGGAAACAAGATTGATCCGCGCATTCCACTTTTCTACCATAGTGCGGTAAGTTGCCAAACGCTCCTCTGTTTCACGTGAAACATTCATCCTGCATGACTTCGAACAACGGAACGGGATGCAGCGATAAGAAGGGTCAACGCAGCAGGCGTCATGCCCTCAATTCGAGACGCTTCTGCCAGGTTAGCGGGCCGCCGCTCCTGCAACTTTCGCGACAGTTCGGCAGAAAGCCCCCCGAGGGTATCATAGCGGAGGTTGGAATCTAACAGCATTTGCGCGTTCGCCTTGAGCGCGTCGGCGTCTCGGTTCTGACGTTCGGTATACTGACTATAAAGCGCGTCGTTCTTAATCTGGTTTAGCGATGCAGCTGATATCGCGGCTATCTGAGGCAGCTCGGCAATAAGCCTATTAGGGTCAATGTCCGATTGCCCAAGCAGAGAAAACACGGACCGCGATTGCCCATCTTGGCGGACATGTATGCACATCCGTGAAAGTTGAGTTGGCGACAACCGCAGGGATTCGCAGGTTTCTCGCGCAGCTTCGTAAGCAGCTTGGCGACGCGTAAATGCCTCAACCCTCTCTAGGCCCGCGCAGCCAAGTTGCATCGCCATCGGCGTCAGGCGCTGATCCGCATTGTCCGCCCGGAGGGACAAACGAAATTCGGCCCTGGATGTGAACATCCGATAGGGTTCGGAAACACCCTTAGAGATCAAATCGTCGATCATGACGCCGATATAGCTGTCCGATCGACTGAAATGCACGGGCTTCTCACCCTGGACAAACAAAGCTGCGTTCACGCCCGCTACAAGCCCTTGCGCCGCCGCCTCCTCATACCCAGTCGTACCATTGATCTGGCCGGCCAGGAATAAACCATCGACCGATCGGACGGCTAGCGATGAGTCGAGTGACCGTGGATCCACGTAATCATACTCCACCGCGTATCCGGGCTGAATAATCTGCGCATTTTCCAGCCCGCGAATGGACCGCACGTATTCCAGTTGAACGTCTTCAGGCAACGACGTCGAAATGCCGTTCGGATAGACTGTGCTGCTTTCCAGCCCTTCAGGCTCCAGGAAGATCTGGTGCGACTCTTTATCAGCAAATCGGACGATTTTATCCTCAATGGACGGGCAATATCGCGGCCCTACCCCGGTAATGTTCCCACCATAAAGTGCCGATTTCCCTAGATTTTCTCGTATGATCCGATGCGTGATGGCATTTGTGTGGGTGATGGCACAGCTGACCTGAGGCGCCTCAGGTGCATCGCTGAGATACGAGAACATCACGGGCTCATCGTCGCCCGGCTGAACCTCAAGGAAGGTCCAATCTATGGAATTGGCATCGATCCGCGGCGGCGTTCCGGTTTTCAACCGTCCCATTTTTAACCCAAACCGCTCCATGCTGGCACTCAGTTTGTGCGCAGCCCCGTCGCCCCAGCGACCGGCTTGTCGGCACTCATCCCCAATATGAATTGTTCCGCGCAGGAACGTGCCCGTCGTCAGTACAACAGTCTTCGCTTGGACTTCACGTCCATCCGCCAGACGAACACCTGTCACCCTCTGCTTGGTGCCAAGCAAATCTTCAACCTCGCCAAAGGCGAGATCCAGGCCAGGATAAGTGCTGATAAGCTCCCAAGCCGCTTTGCGGTAGAGATCCCGGTCCATCTGCGCGCGCGGCCCCTGAACAGCCGGGCCCTTGCGGCGGTTCAACAGCCGGAACTGGATTCCGGCACGGTCGGCGATACGTGCCATGACGCCATCCATGGCGTCAACCTCGCGAACCAAATGCCCTTTTCCCAGCCCTCCGATCGCCGGATTGCATGAAAGAGTTCCAATGTCTTCTTTGCGCATTGTCAGCAGGATAACAGCAGCGCCCATCCGGGCGGCTGATGTGGCAGCCTCCAATCCGGCATGCCCTCCGCCAATCACTGCAACGTCGTAATGTTTCACGTGAAACACTCCCTATTTCCCGATGCAGAAGGACGAGAATATTTTGTCCAGATAGTCATCAGGATCGATTCGTCCAAGTAGGCGATCCAAAGCGATATTGGCACGGCGAAGCGATTCAGCCAACAGTTCAGCAGGCAGAGAGTCAGCACCCTCCAATGCAGCCAAGGCCGAGACGACCTCCAAACGTTGCCGCTCGTGACTGATCAGTCCGGCGTCTGAGACCTTCGACCCAAGCGTCTCAACGATTTGCGTCAAGACTGCACCGATCCCCTGCCCTGTGACGGCAGAAATCGCCAACGGCGCAGAGGCACCAAGGTCGGCGTGGCTCTGCACCACAAGATCGCCCGGCACCCACAGCTCATCGACCCGCGAACCGTCCCGTGACAGATGAATCCTCATGTCGGCTGCCCGCGCCCGGGAAAACGCTCTTTCGATACCGATCTGCTCGATATCATCGCCCGACTCCCTCAGACCTGCAGTATCCAGAAAGGCCACCGCCAGACCTTCAAGATCGTATCTCAGCTCTATGACATCCCGCGTCGTGCCGGCACGGTCTGACACGATGGCAACATCTCTTTTGGCCAACCGATTCAGAAAGCTCGATTTTCCTGCGTTCGGAGGCCCGATGATCGCGATGTCAAAGCCGGCACGCACACGCTCTGCGGCGCGAAACCCGTCCAGCTCCTGCTGCAAGGCCTGACGCAATGTCGCCACCAGGTCAAAAACCCGGGGCGGCACCTCATCGGGGACATCCTCATCCGCAAAATCGACGCTGACCTCGACCAGCGCCCCGGCCTCGATCAGCATGTCGCGCCAGCCCGCCAGCTTTCGGGCCAATTCACCGCCAGCCGCCCTCAGGGCCAACTTCCGTTGCGACTCCGTTTCCGCAATCAGAAGATCGCCTAGACCTTCGACCTCGGCCAGGTCCATCCGACCGTGCAGGAACGCCCGCCGCGTGAACTCTCCAGCATCGGCCGGACGTGCCCCCAAGTCCAGCAGTGCGGCCCCCACCCTGCGGACCACCGCGGGCGCCCCGTGAAGGTGCAGTTCCGCGACCTCCTCGCCGGTAAAGCTGGAACCCGCCGCGAACCACATCGCCAGCGCCTGATCGATCGGCTCATCCTCATGGGTCACCGCGCGGAAATAGGCGTGGCGCGACAGCGGCATCGACCCGACCAGCGTCTCCGCCACGGCCCGGGCACGATCACCGCTCAGCCGGATCACGGAAACGCCCCCCCGCCCGGGCGGGGTGGCCTCTGCAAAGATCAGGTCCATCGCTGCCCCGTCTAGGCGTTCATCGAGTCGAAGAACTCGGCATTGCTCTTGGTCTGCTTCATCTTGGAGATCAGGAACTCGACGGCATCCGTCGTGCCCATCGGGTTCAGGATGCGCCGCAGCAGATAGGTCTTCTGCAGATCCTTGCTATCGACCAGCAGCTCTTCTTTGCGCGTGCCGGACTTGAGGATGTCCATCGCCGGGAAGACGCGCTTGTCGGCGACCTTGCGGTCCAGCACGATCTCGCTGTTGCCCGTTCCCTTGAACTCCTCGAAGATCACCTCGTCCATGCGCGATCCCGTATCGATCAGCGCGGTGGCGATGATGGTCAGGCTGCCGCCCTCCTCGATGTTGCGCGCCGCGCCAAAGAAGCGCTTCGGGCGCTGCAGGGCATTCGCATCGACACCACCAGTCAGCACCTTGCCCGAGCTGGGCACAACAGTGTTGAAGGCCCGGCCAAGTCTTGTGATCGAGTCCAAAAGGATCACAACATCTCGTTTATGCTCGACTAGTCGCTTGGCCTTCTCGATCACCATCTCCGACACGGCGACGTGTCGGCTGGCCGGTTCATCGAAGGTCGACGACACCACCTCGCCGCGCACGCTGCGCTGCATGTCGGTGACTTCCTCGGGGCGTTCGTCGAT
>ERZ778021.2858-NODE-2858-length-14051-cov-5.109460_pt1 | contig 14051 bp, 10 predicted proteins | sample MGYA00375751_ERZ778021 | MGnify/ENA primary metagenome ERZ778021 (study PRJEB29350, sample SAMN05389814) | bioreactor metagenome | isolation source: Thiocyanate stock bioreactor | place: South Africa: University of Cape Town | collected 2013-08-29 ... | reverse complement strand
CGTCCGGCTGCGGCAAGTCCACGCTGCTGCGGATGATCGCCGGGCTGGAGGAGATCGACGCGGGCGAGCTGTCGATCGCCGGCCGCAGGGTCAACGACCTCTCCCCGAAGGAGCGCAACATCGCCATGGTGTTCCAGAGCTACGCGCTCTATCCGCACATGACGGTGCGCGACAACATGGCCTTCTCGCTGCGGCTCGCCAAGGCGGAGAAGGCGGTGGTCGACGAGCAGATCGGCAAGGCGTCGGGCATACTCGGGCTGGCGCCGCTGCTCGACCGGCTGCCGCGCCAGCTCTCGGGCGGCCAGCGCCAGCGCGTCGCCATGGGCCGCGCCATCGTGCGCGATCCGCAGGTGTTCCTGTTCGACGAGCCGCTGAGCAACCTCGACGCCAAGCTGAGGGTGCAGATGCGCGCCGAGATCCGCGGCCTGCACGACCGGCTCAAGGCCACGACCATCTACGTCACGCACGACCAGGTCGAGGCGATGACCATGGCCGACAAGATCGTGGTGATGCGCGAGGGCCGGATCGAGCAGGTCGGCCGGCCGATGGATCTCTATGCGCGGCCCGCCAACCTGTTCGTGGCGACCTTCCTCGGCAGCCCGGAGATGAACCTGCTGCCGGCGCGGCCGGCCGGCTCCGGCTTCGACCTCGGGGCGGACGGGCGGGTGGCGGCGCCGGGAGCGGCCGCTGCCGCGGCGCAGGACCTGACGCTCGGCGTGCGGCCGCACCAGATCGCGCTGCGCTCGCCCGAGGGGGCCGACGTCACCGCCGCGATCGTGCTGGTCGAGCGCACCGGCGCGGAAACCGTGCTCACCTGCGAGCTGCCGAGCGCGCGGCGCATCTGCGTCGTGGCGCCGGGGATGGCGGACGGCAGGGCCGGCGACCGGGTGGGGCTGGCCTTCGATCCGGCCGGGCTGCACTGCTTCGACACCAAGACCGGCCAGGCGCTCGCCGCCTGAGCCCGTTCAGATGACCGCCTGCTCGGCGAGGCGGCACAGGTCGGCGTCGGTGTAGCCGAGCTCCTTGAGCACGGCGGGCGTGTCGGCGCCGAGCTCGGGCGGGGCGACGGTGGGAGGCACAACCTCGCCGTTGACCTTGAAGCCCAGCGTCGGCAGGTGGATGTCGTGCGGCTCGCGCGTCCAATGCACGGGATATGCGAAGGCGCGCGTGGCCGCGTGGGCCTCGGCCAGCGTCTCGTCGAGCGAGCGCACCTTCGCCGCCGGGGCGCCGGCGGCATCGAGCGCCTTCTCCCATTCGAGCGCGGAGCGGGTGCGGAAGATCGATACAAGCTCCGCCCGCAGGGCGGCGGCGTTCTCCTGGCGCGCCTCGGCGTCGCGCCACCGCGCGTCCTCGCAAAGGTCCGGCCGCCCCAGCCCGGCGCACAGCGCCCGGAACTGGCGGTCGTTGTTGGCGGCGACCATCAGCAGGCCGTCGGCCGTCTCGAAGGCGCCGGACGAGGGGCTCTGGCTCCACGCCTCGTTGCCGGCCGGCTTCGGCATCCAGCCGCCGGTCAGGTGGCTGGTCACCAGCGAGGCCATCAGCAGCATCGAGGTGTCGAGCATGGCGACGTCGAGATGCACCGCCTCGCCGGTCCGCCGCGTCTCGTGCAGCGCCGAGACGATGGCGAAGGCGGCGTTGAGGCCGGTCGCGTAGTCGACATAGGGCGCGCCCACCTTCTGCGGCCCGGTGTCGACCGTGCCGGTGGTCTTCATGATGCCGCTCATGCCCTGGATGACGTGGTCGTAGGCGGGCCGGTGGCTCATCTCGCCGTCCTGGCCGAAGGCCGAGATCGAGCAGTAGACGATGCGGGGGTTGATCTCGCGCAGCACGTCGAAGGACAGGCCCAGCCGGCGGATCGTGCCGGGGCGGAAGTTCTCGATGAAGACGTCGGCGTCGCGGACCAGCCGCTTGAGGATATCGACGCCCTCGGCCGCCTTCAGGTTCAGCGTCACCGACTTCTTGTTGGCGTTCTGCGTCAGGTAGGTGAGGCCCATGCCTTCCGCGTTGAGGCCGGGCAGGTGGCCCTTGTCGCGTGACCAGTCGCCGACGCCGGGCGTCTCGATCTTGAGCACCTCCGCCCCCATCAGCGCGAGCTGGTAGGCGGCGTAGGGGCCGGCGAGCACCTGCGTCAGGTCGATGACGCGCAGACCGGAAAGCGGCTGGAACATCAGGCCGCTCCCTGCCGGCGGGTGGGGGCCGCCCACGCGGCCGCCGATCCGAGATGGGTTTTGAGAAGAAGCGCCATCGCCATCACTTGTGCTTGAACATCAGTTTGCAGTCGCCGACCTGGTCGCGGATCGAGCCGAGCCAGTCGCGAGCGGGCCGGCTGTCGCCGAGGAAGGCGTCGAGGAAGGCGAGCGTGACCCGCCGCACGGCCTCCTGCTGGGCCGGCACGTGGGTGTGCGGGTCGCGCTCGGTCAGACCGCCGAGGAAATGGTCGCCGCCGTCGAGCACGGCGAGGTACTTGTTTCCGGCGGGCGCCAGTTCGTAAGGCTCGCATTTCCAGTGCCAGTCGCCGCCCTTGGCGCCGCGGTCGAGCGTGCCGGTGACGTTGAGCATCGGCCCGGTCATGCCGTCCCACGAGCGGTCGCGCAGGCCCTGCTGGTCGCGGCCCTGCGCGCTGAGCAGGATCGCGGCGGAAAAGCGCGGATCGCGGAAGCCGCGCGGGCCGCTGCCCGGCATGTCGATCTCCGCGCCGGCGAGAAGCTGCGCCGTGTAGGCGCCGAAGGAATGGCCGGCGATGGCGCCGGGCAGCGGACCGGAAGGCGCGCCGACGGCCGCGAATATCTCAGGCAGCGCGTCCATCACCCTGCCGACGACCGCCAGCCGCTCCAGCCAGCGCGCCGGCGTGTGCAGGATCTCGTGCATGCGCGCCCGGACCGGCGGCTGCAGGCTCCAGCGGGAATTGTCGGCCTGGGGATCGAGCCCGAGCTGCGGCTCGGCGCGGGCGACCGTGTCGATCGCATCGGAGAAGGTCGGGTGGATGACGAGATAGCCGTGGCGCGCCCAGTTGCGCGAGAGCGGCCCGTATTCGCGGCCGTTCGAGCCGAGCCCGTGGCAGAAGACGACGAAGCCGCGCGGCGCCCGGCCCTCCGGCCAACGACAGGTGAGGGCGGCGGCCTCGCCGAGGGCGGCGCTGCCCGCCAGCACGCCATGCGCCTCGCGCACGCCCGCGGCCTCGAAAACGGGTTCGTAGACCGCCGTCATGGCGCCGCCCCCGCAACCGTCGCGGCGCTTTCGGCGCGCGCATCGCCTTCGGCGTAGAGGAAGCAGTTGGCGGTGCCGCCGCCGGCGATCGGATAGGCCGGCGGCATCTCGGTCGCGCAGCGCGGCATGACGTAGGGGCAGCGGTTGCGGTAAGGGCAGCCCTCGGCCGCCACGCGCTGCGCATCGAGCGCCGGCGCGGCCTTGCGGGCGGCGCGGCGGCGGCGCTGCGCCTCCGGGTCGAGCAGCGGCACGGCGTCGAGCAGCGCCTTCGTGTAGGGATGTGCCGGCGCGTGGTAGACGCGGTCGGACGGCCCCTCCTCGACGATATGGCCGAGATACATGACGGCGATGCGGTCCGAGATGTGGTGGACCAGCGCGAGGTCGTGGGCGATCAGCAGGTAGGCGATGCCGAGCGCGTCGCGGCGCTCGTACAGCAGGTTGATGATCTGGTTCTGGGTCGAGACGTCGAGCGCGCTCACCGGCTCGTCGAGCACGATCAGCTTCGGCTGCAGCGCCAGCGCCGAGGCGATGGCGATGCGCTGGCGCTGGCCGCCGGAGAACTGGTGCGGATGGCGGCCGAGATGCTCCTCCGACAGCGAGACCAGCTTCAGCAGCTCGACCGCGCGGGCGCGCCGCTCGGCGCGGCTCATGCCGGTGTGCACGCGCAGCGGCTCGGTGACGATGTCCTCGACCGTCATCGACGGGTTGAGCGAGGAATAGGGATCCTGGAACACGGCCTGGATCTGGTTGCGCACCGCCGGCGGGTAGCGCGTGTTCATCGCGGCGAGGTCGACGTCGCCGAAGCGGATCGAGCCGGCGCTGGCCGGCACGAGGCCGAGCACGGTGTTGGCGATGGACGACTTGCCCGAGCCGGACTCGCCGACGAGGCCGAGCGTCTCGCCGGCGCGGATCGTCAGGTTGGCGCCGTTGACCGCATGGAAGGGACGGCCCTTGAAGCCGAGCAGCGAGCGGCCCCAATAGGTGACCCTGAGGTCGGCGATCTCGAGGAGCGGCTGGCCAATCACGACGCGGCCCTCAGCTCGATCTCGCCGGCGCGCACGCAGCGGACCAGCCGCCCGCTGCCGGTGAGCGGCACCAGCCGGTCGCAGGCGCCGGGCCGATAGAAGTCGCAGCGGTTGGAGAAGCGGCATCCGGCCGGCCACGAGCCCGGCCGGGGCACGTTGCCGCGGATGGTGGGCAGCGGCGGGGTGCGGTCGGCCGAATGCGGCATGGCCGAGAGCAGGCCGCGCGTATAGGGGTGGCGCGGGTCGGAGAAGAGCGCGTTGACCCCGGCCATCTCCACCATCTCGCCGGCATACATGACGCTGATGCGGTCGCAGATGTCGGCGGCCACGGCGAGGTCGTGGGTGACGAACAGGATCGCCATGCCGAACTCGTCCTGGAGGTCGCGGAAGAGGTCGAGGATCTCCTGCTGGACGGTGACGTCGAGCGCGGTCGTCGGCTCGTCGGCGATCAGCAGCGAGGGGTTGCAGGAGAGGGCGCGGGCGATCGCGATGCGCTGCGCCATGCCGCCCGACAGCTCGTGCGGATAGGCGCGCGCCCGCTCGGCCGGCCGCGGGATGCCGACGCGGTCGATCAGCTCCACCGCGCGCTCCCATGCCGGCTTCGCGCCGAGGCCGAGCTTGGTGCGCAGCACCTCGGCGATCTGGCTGCCGACGGTGAAGGCGGGGTTGAGGCTGGTGGTCGGGTCCTGGAAGACCATCGCCACCTCGTTGCCGCGCACCTTCTCGAGCTGGCGTGGCGGAAGCCGGCGCAGGTCGCGGCCGTTGAGCACGATGGAGCCGGACGCGGTGCGCACGGTCGCGCCGGTCAGGCCGAGGATGGCGAGCCCGGTCAGCGTCTTGCCGCTGCCCGATTCGCCGACCAGCCCGAGCGTCTCGCCCCTGGCGATGCCGAGCGAGAGGTCGGTGATGACGGGCACCTCGGCGCCGTCGCGCCCCGAGACCATGACGTGCAGGCCCTCGACGCGCAGCACCTCGTCCTTGCCGTGCGTGCACGGCGCGGCGCCGCCCGCGACGGACACGGCGCCCGCCGCGGCAGGTTGCGCGGCGGGCGCCTGCGGCCTCGCGGTGACGGCGATGCCGCGGCCGATCGAATCGCGCAGCACGTCGCCCAGAAGGTTGACCGACAGCACGGTGACGATGATGGCGATGCCGGGCGGGATGGCCAGGAACCAGTTCAGGTCCATGAAGGCGGCGGCGGTGTTGAGCATCGTGCCCCAGCTCGCCTGCGGCGGCTGGACGCCGAGGCCGATGAAGGAGAGGCCCGCCTCCGCCAGCAGCACCGCGCCGACGGTCAGCGTCACCTGCACGATCAGCGGCGGCGCGATGTTGGGGAAGATGTGGCGCAGCAGGATGCGCCCGTCCGAGGCGCCGACGACGCGCGCCGAGCGGACGTAGACCTCCTCGCGCTCGGCCAGCACGACGCCGCGGGCGAGCCGCAGGAAGGAGGTCGAGAACAGGATGCCGAGCGCGATCATCGCCCGGTGCAGGCCGGCGCCGAGCAGCGCGATGATGACGATCGCCACCATGATGCCGGGGATCGACACGACCGCCTCGACGACGCGCATCACCACCCAGTCCCACCAGCCGCCGCGATAGCCGATGAACAGGCCGAGCGGCACGCCGAGCAGGATGGCGATCGAGGTGCCCTCGGCGGCCGCGATGACGGCGATGCGGCATCCGTAGATCAGCCGCGAGAGCACGTCTCGGCCGAGATCGTCGGTGCCCAGCCAGTGGGCGGCGGACGGACCCTGCAGCGCCTGGATGAGGTTCTGCTTGAGCGGGTCGTAGGGCACGACCCAGTCGGCGAAGATGGCGAAGAAGGCGAGCGCCAGGAGCACGGCCGTCGCGACGCCCGTTATGAGAGAGGCGAGGCCGAAGCGCCGGCGGGCGCGGCGCGGCGCGGTTGCCGTGGCGGGACCGGCGCTCATGACGGGCGCGCCTTCGGGTTGAGCAGCCCGTAGACGACGTCGGTGGCGAGCTGCACGACGACGACGAGCCCGACCATCACCAGAACCAGCCCCTGCAGCATCGGGATGTCCTGCTGGCGCACGGCGCCGATGGCGAGCGTGCCGAGCCCGTTGATGGCGAAGACCTGCTCGACGATCAGCGCGCCGCCGAGCAGCACGGTGATCTGGAACGACAGCACCGCCACCACCGGGACCATGGCGTTGGTGAGCGCATGTTTGAAGATGACGCGCCGCGCCGACAGGCCCTGCGCGCGGGCGGCGCGGATGTAGTCCTGCTGGAGCACGCCGACCATCGCCGAGCGGACCTGGCGGGCGATCGCGGCGCTCGACGCCGTGCCGAGCGCGATCGAGGGCAGGATGACGCTGCGCAGCCATTCCCACGGCGACTGCGTGATCGGCGTGAAGCCGGTGGCGGGGAACCAGCGCAGGTTCACCGCGAAGATGGCGACGAGGATGAGGCCGAACCAGAAATTGGGCACGGCCTGGCCGAAGGTCGCGCCGAGGGTGGCGAAGCGGTCGACCCAGGATTGCGGCCGCAGCGCGGCGGCCACGCCCGCCGCGACCCCGATGAGAATGGCGATCAGCGCCGACATCGCCGTCAGGGAGAGCGTGACGGGCAGCCGCTGCATCACGGCCCCCATCACGCTGACGCTGTTGAAGAACGAGGTTCCGAGGTCTCCCTGCACCGCCTTGCCGAGCCACTGGAAGTAGCGGACGACCACGGGCTGGTTCATGCCGAGCCGCTCGCGCACGAGCTCGTACTGCTCCTGTGTGCCGTTGTCGCCGATGATGAGATCGACGGGATCGCTCGGCAGCAGCGACGTGAACGAGAACGTCAGCACCGAGACGATGAACAGCAGGGGTACCAGCGCCAGGAGGCGCTGGAGGATGAGCCGAAGCATGGGGACCCGGATATCAGTCGTTGGCCTTCAGGCCACGCAGATTGATCGAGTCCTCGCCGAAGCGATAGACGACGGTGGGATTGTTCGCGGTCTTGTCGCTGACGCCGATCAGGATCGGCGTGTTGGTGACGAAGATCAGGAACGCCTCGTCGGCGAGTTCGGCGGCCATCTTCTTGTAGATGGGAGCACGCACGCCGATGTCGACCGATTCCAGCCCCTGCTTGGCAAGCGAAAGCAGTTCCTCGCTCGGCGTCGCCTTGAACGGGTTGTAGGCGGCGTCCTTGTAGATGTAGCGGAGCGCGAGGAACTTCGGATCGGTGTTGGTGGCCCAGACCAGGTTGGTCGCCGGGAAGTTGGTCGTGCGGCTGACGCGGGCGAGCGTGCCCGGCTCCTGCGGCACGATGTTCATGGTGATGCCGATCTCCTTGAAGAAGCCAGCCAGCGCCTCCAGGCGCGACTGGTAGATCGGGATCGACGGCATGTCGAAGCTGAAGCCGTTCGGGAACTTCGACTTGGCCATGTACTCGCGGGCCTTGTCGAGATTGAACTCGTAGACGCCCTCCAGCGCCGGGTCGTAGGCCCAGTCGCCCTTGCCGTAGGGCTGGAACGACTTCTCGGCGAGGCCGAACTGGACCGCCTTGCCGAAGGCCTCTCGGTCGATGGCGTGCGCCATCGCCTTGCGCACGTTGATGTCGGCGAAGGCGGGGACGACGGTGCCCTCGCGGTCGGAGATGATGACGTGGTAGTTCAGGCCGCCGGTGCCGCGGATGAGCTTCAGGCCGGGCGTGCGGTCGATGATGGCGGACTGCGGGTTGGCCAGCCAGTTGCCGGCGTCGATCTGGCCAGTCTTCAGCGCGTTCAGGCGCGCGGTGTCGTCGGGAAGCTCCCACACCTCGTAGCGGGCGAGGCCGATCTTGTCCTTGTCCCAGTAGGTCGGGTTCGGCGTGTAGACGCGCACCTCGCCCTCGCGCGACTGCGCCTTGTCGTAGACGTAGGGGCCGGTGCCGATCGGGTTGCGGTCGATTGCCGGGTCGGCCATCGCAGCCGGGGCGAGCATCATGCCGCCGGTGTAGCAGAGGCTGTCGATGATCGCCGGATCGGGCTCCTTGAGCTTGATGTGGAGCGTGGAGGCGTCGACCGCCTCGGCGCTGGCGACGGTCTTCAGGCCCTCGATGATGGCGAGCTTGACGCCGCGGTTGATGTTGGCGGCCGCCACCTCGGCGTTGAAGGACTCGCCATTGCTGAAGGTGACGCCCTGGCGCAGGGTGATGGTGACGTCGAGCCCGTCGACCTTGTAGCCGGTGGCCAGCAGCGGGACCGGCTTGCCGTCGGGCGACTTCTCGAACAGCGTCTCATAGACGGGGCGCAGGAACGGAACGCCGCTGCCGCTCTGCTGCTGCGGGTCCATGGTGATGAGCTTCACCTGCTCGGCATATCTGAACGTCCCGCTGCCCTGCGCCCACGCCGAAGTCCCGGCGAGCCCGAGCGCCAGCGCCACGGAAGCTGCTAATGTCGTGATCCACTTCTTCATCTCGGCCCTCCCAGCCTGATCTTGGATGCGGCGAACCGGCGGCGCCGGCGCCTGAACCTCCCACATCGGGACTTGCCCCGATTGTGATATAACGCTAGCACTTTAATATATTCGTGATAAGGGTCACAAACGCTTTTTTTTTTGCGAAATCGTCCCGGCCGCGCATTGTCTGCGCCTGCGGCGTGCAATAACGGGGCGCGGGTTCGCAACGGGGAAGGATTGGCGGCAGGTGCCGGGTTCAGCCGAACAGAAGATGCTGCGCGAGGACGGCACGCCCTATTACGTCCAGCTCGCGGCGATCGTGCGCCGGCAGATCGCGGACGACACCTGGAAGCTCGGCGACCGGCTGCCGACGCTGAAGCAGATGGTGGCGACCTTCGGTGTCTCGCCGATGACGGTGCGCCACGCGCTGGCCACGCTGGAGACCGAGGGACTGATCAGCCCGGAGCGCGGGCGCGGCACCTTCGTCACCGCCAAGCCTGACGCGCCCGACACGATCCCCTACCGGCTGACGCGCTCGCCCTCGGGGAGCGGACGCGAGCTCGCCTTCCGCGTGGTCGCGTCGCGGCCGGCCGACGGCGAGCTGCGGATCGGTCCCGACGAGGGCCGGGCGGCCGAGCCCTACCACTACATGAAGCGCATATTCTCGCGGAACGGCCGGCCCTTCATCTTCGCGGAGTACCTGATCTGCGAGGACGCCTACAGGCTGGTGCCGGACCGGCTGTGGGCGACCGAGCTGATCAGCACGCTGCTCTACGACACGCGCGAGATCGGGCTGACCAACGTGCGCCAGACCTTCCGCGTCGTGTCCTCGATGCCGCCGGAGGCGGCCGAGCTCGACATCCGCATCCACGATCCCGTCGTGCGCGTGCGCCGCATCTTCCAGAACGCGCGCAAGGAGGTGCTGTGCCTGGCGCAGCTCGTCTACCGCACGGACGGCGTCGTCTTCGACATCAACATCGACATCGAAGACCGCAACCGCCTGCTCGAACTGGGCGGCTTTCCCGAGTCCTGAAAGAGGTCAGGCAGGAGGGCCGGCATGCCCGGCGTCGGATGCAAGCAGCCCGGCGATCCCTTCGCGGATCTCCGCCTCGCTCCTCGTCTCGGGGAAATGGTCGCGAAAACGTCCGTCGCGGTCGAGCAGATAGGCGATGGCCGTGTGCGGGACGTCATAGTCTCCCGGCGTCGTCTCCGGCCGTCGCTGCGCGAAGACGCGGAACGCCCGGCGCGCGGCGTCGATCTCCTCACGCGTGCCGGTCAGGCCGGTGAAGCGCGGATAGTGCTCGCCAAGCCACGTCCTCATGCGCTCCGGCGTGTCGCGCTCGGGATCGACCGTTATGTAGAGCGGCACGATGTCGTCCGCGGCCGGGCCGAGACCGTCCAGCATGGCGGACAGCTTCGCCAGGTTGCGCGGGCAGACGACCTTGCAGTGGGTGAAGCCGAAGAAGACGAGCATCCACCGGCCGCGATAGGTTTCCGGCCCGACGCGCCGGCCGTCGTGGTCGAGCAGCGAGAACGACGCCTCGATCATGGTTGCATGGCCAGGCGAAGCTCGACCTCGCCGTCCAGCGGCAGGCTTATGGCGAGGTTCGATGCTTCGCGCTGCACGGAGATGCGGCCGCCGGCGTCCGTGACGCCGTCGCCATCGCCCCGGGCCACGGTCTCGCCGTCGGCCGCGAGCCGCCATGAGCGGCCCTTCCCCCAGACGTTGGAAACGGCAAGCCCGACCTGCTCCCTGCCGCCGCGTCCGGGCCGCAGCACGACGCGCAACTCGTCCGTGTCTGGATCGTGGCGCGCGGCGCGGATGTCGGGCCGGCCGGAGATGTCGACGATCGCGGGCCGCGAGAACCAGTCGGCGCCGAGCGGCCCGGCATAGAGCTTGCGCAGGCCGCCCGGAACGTTGAGCCGGGCATAGCCGAGCAGGCAGTTGCCGGTGTGCGGGTCCATGGCGGCGGGCCGCCCGTCCAGCATCGGCTCGTCGCGGCGGCGATAGTAATAGGCGCCGTCCTCCCAGGTCGGCGTCAGGAACCGATCGGCATAGGCGAGCAGCCTTTCGAGCGTGTCCGTGTCGCCCACTTCCGACGCGCAGACCGCCGCCCAGCCGAAATCGAGCGCATTGCCCGACCGCGCCTCGGCATTGGAGGACGGCACGTAGGGCTGGATCCACAAGGTGCCGTCCGGCCCCTCGCGCTTCCAATGGTCCATCTGGCCGCGATAGGCCGCCTCGACGCCTTCCGGGTCCCAGGCATGCATCAGCGCGCCGAGCCAGAAATCGGCCCAGGGCGCGGGCGGGCGCTGCACGAGCGCGTGCTCGCGCTCCAGCGCCAGGATGTTGAAATGGCCGTCCGGGGACCGGATGCCGAACTCCGCCCAGGCCTTGCGGTAGCCTTCGGTGACCTCGCCGGCCAGATCGCCGCCATAGACGAGGTCGTGCAGGCGGAAGCCGAGGATCGCCGGCTGGTTGCAGATCTGGAAGACGCAGTTGGGCTCGCAGGCGATGCCGAGATAGCCCTTCTCGACCATCATCCAGTAGAGGTGCTGGCTGAGCGACTTCTCGTCATACGCGAATATCCTGTCGCCGCTACCCCAGAAGAGCGGCTGGAGCTTGAAGGACAGCGCGCCCTTCCCGGCATATTTCGGGTCGTCGAAGAGATAATGGTACATCAGCGCCATCGACTGGACGTAGGCGCTGTACATGATGTTGTCCTCGGCGACGGGATCCCACCGCGCCGGCAGCTCGCCCTTGTTGAGGCGGACGTTGCCCGTGCTGACATAGTGCCAGTACATCCACACGTCGATCGACAGGATCTTCTGGATCAGGCTGTCGAACGGCTTGCGGAAGAGCGCCGGCGCGGCCGGCAGCCGGTGCAGATGCGTCAGCGCCAGCGCGTAGGCCATATAGGCGAGCTGGAAGCGCAGCGCCCCGAAATCCTCCTGCATGGTGCTGCGGCCCAGCATGCCGGACCAGTCGTCGGGAAGACGCTCGGACAGGTCGACGATGCGGCGCAGATGGCCGGCCTGCTTGTCGTCCAGCGCCGCCGGCTCCGGGACTGGCCGGGCGGTGCCGGCTCCGCGATGCGCTTCGGCGACGTTCGACATGCTCTCCTCCGCTCGCACGGGCGGCCGGTGCCGAGTTGACCGCACCCGCAAATGCATGTCAATTGTCATTTTGGACAGATTTGTTCAATTTGGATTGCGCAATGGAGCAGCCCGGCAAGGCGGAACCGCGCAGGACGCGGGCGGAGATCGGCCAGCAGCGGCGTGCGCGGATGCGTCAGCGGCTGATGGAAGCCGGCGCCCGCGCGATCGCCCATCACGGAATGGCGCGCGCCACGATCGACGATTTCATCGCCGAGGCGGACGTCTCGCGCGGCACCTTCTACAACCACTTCTCCATGCGCGAGGATCTGCTGGAGGCGCTGTGGGAGCGGGTCGGCCGCGATCCGTTCCGGGACATCCAGGCGGCCTGCGCGATCTTCGCCGATCCGGCCGAGCGGCTGGCCGCGGTGACCCGCAGCGTCATGCACCGGGCGCGCCGCGACGCCACGCTGGGCTGGCTGATCGTGGCGATGTCGGCCGACCGCAGGACCGTCAACGAGGACCTGAAGGCCTATCCGCGGCCGGACCTCATGCTTGGCCGCGCCGCCGGCCGCTTCGCCTTCGACGACCTCACCAGCGCCAGCGACCTTGTCGTCGGCACGGTCCGCACCGGGCTGCGGGCGCTGCTTTCCGACACGCGGCCGCCGGATTACGTCGAATCGCTGTGCAAGCTGATCCTCTCGGCGCTCGGGATGGCGGAGGAGGAGGCGCGGCGCATCAGCCGCCTGCCGCTCGATCTCCCCTAGGCCGGGCCGCATGCCGGGCGGGACCGGCTTCAGGCGAACCAGACCGGGACGTGGTCGTCCCAGGGCGGCGGATCGAATTCCTGCCTGATGTGCTCGATCAGCGCGACCACCTCGGGCCGCCTCGACTTGTGACGGGGCACCATCGCCTTGAACGACAGCGGCACGAGCGGGAAGTCCGGCAGCAGGGCGGCCAGCCTGCCCTCCGCGATCGGCCGGCGCGCCAGGAATTCCGGCACGGCGGCGAGCCCCAGCCCCTGCATGGCCGCGTCCACCAGGATGTAGCTGTCGTTGACCGTGTAGCGCGGGCGAATGTCGAGCGACAGCGGGCCGCCGGGCGCGCCGAAGGTCCATGTGTGCCCCGACGGGGCGAAGACGAGGCAGTCATGGGCGAAGACGTCGGCCGGGATCTGCGGCGTACCGCGCCGTTCGAGGTAGCGCGGCGCGCCGACGAGCAGCCTGCGGTAGGGGCAGAACGGGATCTCGATCACGCCGTTGAAGGATTGCGGCAGCGCGCCGAGCGAGACGTCGAAGCCCTCCTCCAGCGGATTGACGGGGCGGTCGATCAGCAGCAGCTCGATCGTCATGTCCGGGTGCCTGGCCTGGAACCGGTTGACCGAGGGGCCGACGAAGAAGGTCCCGAAGGTGGAAGGCGCGCGCACGCGCAGCGTGCCGCGCAGGCCGGAGCTTTCGCGGTCGTACAGCGTGTCGTCGAGCTCGGCCGTCAGCTGCAGCAGCCGCGGCTGCAGGCGCTCGCCCTCCGCCGTCAGCGTCAGGGCCCGCGTGGTGCGCAGGAACAGCTTGGCGCCGATCTCGTCCTCGAGGCGCCCGACACGCTTGGAGATGACGGACGGCGTGGTCCCGAGCTCGCGCGCCGCGCCCGAGAATCCGCCCGTGCGGGCGCTCGCCAGGAATGCCTTGATGTCCGTCAGCATGGGCATGGCGTTCACACTGACAGCTTGGCCGACCCGCTTCAACGTCCGTCCCGACCACGGGCCGGGCCGGTTGTGGGATGGCGGAAGAGAGTGGGTGTCGAACCCACCCGGGACTGGCTGACAGCCCCACCCGGATTTGAAGTCCGGACGCCCCACCGGGGACGATTCTCTTCCATTATTCCGTTCGTGCGGCGCGCGTGGTCCGCGATCCGCTGCGGGACGACGCCGCGCAGGTCCCCGCGCCGCGTCGTCAGCCCGCTGCGGTCGAAATATTCGAGGATCTCGATCGCCACCTTGCGGCCGTTGCGCAGCCGGTCGCGAAAATCGGCTGCCGAGAACAGCCCGTCCGGCCGCGCCGCTGCGACCTCGGCGGCAATACCTGCCATCTCCCGCACCGCCTCGTCGAGGAAGAAGCGGTCCGGCGCCAGCTCGACGACGCGCTGCTGCCTGGCCATCGCCTTGAGCACCCGGCGCACCTCCGGCTCGCGCTCGCCGAGCAGCCCCGCGCATTCGCGCCCGAGCGGCGGGCGGAAGCGGGCCTCGCCGGTAACGAGGGGCAGGATGCGCTGCCACAGCGCGTAGTCGCGGCCGTCGAGCGCCAGCCGGTGGCCGGGCAGGCGCACCACGCCGCCCTCCGTCGCC
>ERZ778021.2857-NODE-2857-length-14054-cov-4.902993_pt1 | contig 14054 bp, 12 predicted proteins | sample MGYA00375751_ERZ778021 | MGnify/ENA primary metagenome ERZ778021 (study PRJEB29350, sample SAMN05389814) | bioreactor metagenome | isolation source: Thiocyanate stock bioreactor | place: South Africa: University of Cape Town | collected 2013-08-29 ... | reverse complement strand
CTCCGCCCGCCGATGCCAATGAACGGGAAAGCAAAGATCCTTTGCCATCCACAGGTCCGGTTCAAAATCATCCATGTCATTGTATTTCTTATCATAAAAGCCTTTTATATTCCTCACCTCTTTCCGGATACCATATCACAAAAAACAATATTTGTCTACCTGATAAATGCAGAGAAGCCATTGTGAAATAGATATATATATGATAGAATAAGGAAAATCAAGTAACGTGAAATCCTTTTAAAATATCCTTCGCAACCGTCGGTTGCGGATTTTCAAGGTTGAAATGGTAGAACAAACACCAAAAGAATGCTATGCTTTGGTTGTGTTAAACACGAATACAATCAGGAAAGAAGAGGCTCCTATGACAATCGGTGAAAAAATACTGTACATCAGAAAAGAAAACAAGCTGTCGCAAGAAGAATTTGCAGAAAAGCTGGGGGTATCCCGTCAGGCGGTATCCAAATGGGAACTGAACGATTCTGTTCCCGACATCGACAAAATCACTTTACTCAGCGAACTATTCCATGTTTCCACCGACAGCATCTTAAAACCGGACCAGCCCATCAACTGCTTTTTGGTGATCGACGCTTTACCCAAGGCAGACGACACGCCCCCGTCAGAGGGCATTGTGAAGCAGGCCGCAAAAAAGCACGGATATATCGCCGGCTATTTCCTGATTGCGTTGGGGACCTTCAACCTTGTTCTCTCCGTGTTTCTGTGCCTGATCTGGAGTGCATTTTCATCGGAGCTTTCGGGACTGTTGCGGCAATTTCATATTTCCTTCAGCCTTCAGTTTTTACTGCTTATTTTTGTTTTCATGGGATTGGTTGCCGCCACTCTTCTTATTTGTGGCATTCTGATCACAACAAAACATAAAAAGAAAGCGATACCGGCTTAACAATAAACGCCTTTGAAACAGCAATGCTTCAAAGGCGTTTCTTTATGTTCTGCTGTAGATAGGATGGGTCAAGAGACCGCATACCATTTTTCCGTTGACCATTTTAAATGCTGCAATCCGATACAGATACGCTGTGCTGGTTTTTAAGCCGGTATTGACGAACGAAGTTCCGGGAAGCATTTTGACGATTTCGTATCGTTTTGTTTCCGGATGATACCGGTAAATGATGTAACCCGATGCTCCTGCCGTGGGCTTCCACACCAGCCGGATGCTTGTGGGTGTCACCTTGGCCGCTGCTGTATATTTCGGTATCCCTAGCATTGGTCTTGCTATCACCGCCGTGGAAGCGCTTCCCGGTATTTGATATGTCTCCATCGTCTGTAAGGGATATACCCGATAATAATAGGCAGTACCCGTTGTCAATGCGGTGTCAGTATACTCTGTGCCTGTTATAGTAGACAGATAGCGATACGGTCCGTCGGGTGACAATGCACGATATATCACATAACCCGTTCCGCCGGCGACAGGACTGATTTTGAGTTGGATGCTATTGAACCCGGATGATGTTGCCGATACAGACGGCGGGGCAATGAACGGCAGAGCGGAAAATGAAAGTCCGTTTTCTGTCGCATAGCGTTCGGCGAAGGACCCTTTATAGCCGTAAATCACCAGTTTGTTGCACCCCTTGAAGGCGTCGTCTCCAATGCTCGTCACACTGGTCGGAATGATAACCTTTTCAAGTTTTGTGCACTTTTCAAAAGCAGAGGCCCGGATGACGGTGACTCCTTCGGGAACCTGCACCCCTACAATACTCTCCATTTTATAAAAGACGTTTTCTCCAAGCACGGTAACATCCAGATTGCCGGGAATGATGATTTGCGCGTCCGAGCCGATGTAATGGGTCAAAACGCTATCCCTCACGGCAAAATCCGTCGGCTCACCGTATGGATAGACCACCTGAAAGCTGATGGTGCTTCCGCAGCTGCCGATGCTGGTGATTCGCACCTCCCCGTTTTCTCCATCTGTCAAAAACATGGGGTTGCTGTCTCCACCGATTTCACCTCGTCCGTAATCACTGCTGAAATTGGCATCGGATATATAGCTGTCATAATTATAGGGGCGGTAAACATACACCTCGTCGGGCGGTCCGTCGGCATTGCCGTAGTAATTGCTGTTGATGCGGTGGACAATCAACCCGGAACCGGGCAGGCTGCTTTCATAGATCCCTGCCTTTTTTCGGTATTCCACAACATAAAACTCCGTGACGGAAATGGGCGACCGAATGATATATGCGGTGTTGGGGGCGAGAGTATAGGTGCCGTTCTCATCGATTTCGGGAATGGTTGAAATCCATTTCCCGTATTTCATTTTCATATAGGCTGACATATGCTGAGGGATTTCAAGGTTATACTCCATCACATCCCAGGGACCCACGGGAGTTGTGTAATCATAATAATGATACAGATCCGGCGCACCGAGCACATGAAAGGTCTCGTGTGCCAAAACGCTGACGTTCATATCGCTGACCAACTGAAACTGATAATTGTCCATGGTTTTATTGTTGATGGTGATATTCGCAAGACCCACATCGCTCAGGTTCATTTGGTGAGGCCATAACAAATCGCTCCATCCGTCACTTGCGCCGTTCACGATAAAACAAACATCGTCGATAAATCCGTTGTTGTCCCCGTCAATATTCAAGGATGTGGAAACAGAAGAAGATATGGAAGCCACCGCATTCTTTAACAGCGTATATTCCCGTATCATCCTCTCGGTATCATCCCGATAACCACCGGGATTTGTAACGGAATTGTAAGGTTCATAGTACCTGCGAACATAAGGATCCCGATAGGATTTTACGGTAGTGCCTGTGTTGGCGGGAAAAAAGGGGGTGTTGATGACCAGCATACCGCCGGAAACTTCTTTATAATAATTTTTTAAAGAGACCTGCCCGTCCGTGCTGCTGTTGAACATATCGTTGTAGGTCGCCTGTGAATCGGTAAACTCCGCCTCGTCACGAAAACGGATATAAATCGCCAGACTGTTCAACGTCCCTGTGACAGGGGCGGGGCGAACCGCAACCCGTTGTGCAGCCGCCGCCATTTCTTCCTTCACCTCATCGGCATTTTCCAAAAGGCGCTGAACACTCATTACATTGATTGGTTTCTGGACAAATGAAAACCCGAATGATGTACTGTTCCGGGCAACAACACCGGAAGACGCCGCATCACCGTTTCTGTTCACGGCATAGGTGTAATAGCCGGTTGCGGGACTTTGGATAATCACGTTATCATTACCGTCATGATAATAGTTTAAATATTCATCCCCGCTGATATAACACGCCAGCAACGAGCCATCCGGCTGGGTGAGAGTCACAGGCTTGTCTCTCAGTATGGCGGCGTCAGCCGAACCGGACCCAAAAAAGACCGCCCCAAAGGAGAAAACCAAGAAAATAAATAATTTCACAAGACCTTTTTTCATATGTTGAACAAGTCCTTTCTGAGTATCGCTTATGTCATAACCTAAATGAATTTCCGTACCATGCAAAAAAACGGAATCAGAAATCTTCAAACCGTACAGCTACAGCAGCACAGCGAAATTTGACTGCCTAAAATTATTCAGGATCTTCATTTTTTCAATCCCCGTTTTGCCATTCCTTTTATCGTTGTCCGCTCCACCTTTCGATACAATTTTTGTAACTCCATTGTATCTCCAAACCCATGGATTGTCAATGAAAACAACTTGTTTGACCGTTCATTTTTGTTTTATATTAAGACTGATTTTTGATTTTGCAACAGGCAAAATTCCGTTATAATATTACTATTCTGTAGTGAAGGAGAAACCAACATGAGTAATATGATTATCGGTGATGCTTTGCCGAATATGCCCTGGGAAGACAAACCGGAGGGTTGCCCGGACGTCATCTGGAGAAGCGGGAAAAACCCGATTATACAGCGGGATCTGTTCTTTGGCTGCAACAGCGTGTTCAACAGTGCGGTGGTCCCCTGGGAGGGCGGCTTCATCGGCGTGTTCCGCATTGATTTGACCACCTTTGAGCACACACTTCATGTGGGCAGAAGCAAGGACGGCGTCAATTGGGATATTGAAGAGGAATGCATCCGGTTCACCGCAGACAACGAGGAAATGAGCGTGTTTGAATACGGGTATGACCCCCGGGTCTGTAAAATCGATGATAAATATTATGTGACCTGGTGTAACGGCTACAAAGGCATGCCCACCATCGGCGTTGCATGGACGACGGATTTCGTAAATTTCTATCAGCTGGAAAACTCCTTTTTGCCCTTTAACCGCAACGGCGTTCTCTTTCCCAAAAAAATCAACGGCAATTTTGCCATGCTGAGCCGGCCGTCCGATAACAGCCATACCCCTTTCGGTGATATCTTCTACAGCGAAAGCCCGGACATGACCTTTTGGGGCAAGCACCGCTTGGTAATGAAACCCACAGGGGGCTGGGGCTGGATGAAAATCGGCGCAGGTCCCATTCCCATTGAAACCAAAGAAGGCTGGCTGTTATTCTACCACGGGGTGATGCAAACCTGCAGCACCTTGGTTTACAGCTTTTCCGCTGCGATCCTGGACAAGGACGAACCCTGGAAGGTGAAATACAGATTGAAGCCCTATTTGCTCTCTCCCCAAAAGCCTATGAGCAGATCGGCGATGTCCCTATGGTCTGCTTTCCTTGTGCCACACTGCAGGATGCCGACACAGGACGCATCGCTATCTACTACGGCGCCGCCGATACTGTCGTTGCCATGGCGTTCTGTCAAGCGGACGAGCTCATTGATTATATCAAAAACAATTCCTATTAAAAAAATCGGGGCGATTGCCCCGATTTTTTATTCATATACCCATTTGTTTTCCCTTGTATGAAAATTATAATTCCGTGGCAAGCCGCCGAATGAACCATCCATTTTTGTTTGTACATATGCGGTTACGGCTAAACTCCAGTTTCCCATTATATCTACAGAAAGCCTTTTATCGCTTTTGTTTCGAATTTCAAATTTAACAAGTCCTTCCCCAAACTCCTGTTTAATTTTTTTCTCAAGTCCTGCTTTCAGCTTCGATTCGTCAATATTGGGGGCTTGTTTTCCGTCATAAACACCTTTAACGGTCTGCGAAAATTCTCTCAAAAATCCGTCTTTTCTTATAGAAACTTCGGCACAATCAATTGTTACACAGCCACCGATTGGCTTTCCGTAAATTACATTATACAAATTGCGTTCGGTATATTCCGCTACTTCAATAAAGGAATAGCCGCTTAAATCCACTGCAAAGTCAGCCAAAAAGCTATCTGCCAATGCTTTTGCTCTGTCTTTGGTGATGGGCGGATCAACCATAGCATTCGCAAATTCTTTAAACGCATCATACTGTTGATACCTTACCAACGTATCCGAACTATTGAAAAATTCATACGTGTTCTTTTTATCATCCAAAAAAGTGTCATATACATCATTGGTCTGGGTAAATGCATCATCGACCTTTTCGGTTGCCTTAACACCCGCATTTTTATTGGTTATTTTAATATAGTCGCCCTTTACTCTGATATATTTCACGTTTTTATCGTTCGTATCTGCTTTCACCAACGGCTCATTTATTTTGGTTTCCCTTTGGGGTTGGCTCACGCACAATATAGTTATGTAAACTCCGAACAAAACCGCAGTCAAAACCAAAAAGGACCTAAATATCCGTTTTAATATTTTCATTACACCCACCGCCCCTACTGCAAAGCAATATTGAAGATATCGCTCATTGTCTCTTCATTTGCCTTTACGGTAACGTCAAATGCCATTACCGGTTTTCCGTTGTCGTCTATGTCTATGTATGTCCCGCTCTGCTGATTGATTTCATAGGATATATTGCCTTTATATTTGCCTTTTATCTCCGTATTCAGCTTTGCTTTGAGCGCATTCATGTCAATGTTCGGAAGCTTTATTGTATCAAACACACCGATTTTTTCGTGGCGGAAAGAACTTATCACACCAAAATCGTAGATATCCACTTCGATTTTTTCTGCAGTTTCAAAACCATTGAGATATTTATTGTAAGTATATCTTCTGAACTTGTCATTTTCAAAATAAGAATCGTATGCAAAAGTAAAATCAGAGAGCTTTACATGCTCATTTAAAAATTGTTCTACTGTTTTCTTATTTGTTCCTTTATCCAAGCCGGGTTTGTTCCAAAAGTCCACTAAATCCGCTTTGTTGGTATACCCGCTGAAATTGCTTTTTTCATCAAAGAAATAAAAATTTCCCTTCTCATCTGTAAACACTTTATAAATTTGTTTGTTGTAACGATAAGTCTTTCCCCATGTTATTGCCCGTTTCTCGCCTAAAAAATTGATTTCTCTCTTTTCCGGTACGGCTGTAGTCGGGTTCCAGTCAATTTTACTGCTTGTGTTTTGGTTACCTGGGTTCAATGCGCCTGCAATCAAAACAGACAGGACACCACAAACCGCTGCCAGAAAAACTGAGGAAACCAAATAAAAAGCCTTTCTTTTCATTGTTCATACCCCATTAAAAATTTTATAATAGCCATCATTCATCCTGCAATGTTTCAACTATTCTATCCCTTTCCCTTCTAAAAGTCAATATTTGTTGCAAATCTGTAATATCCCCCTTTTTCCATTTTCAGAGTATCAACGACATTGCCCGGTCATATAATTAAGTAGCGAGGCAAACAATACAAAACGGAGTGGATTATTTGAAGCAATATAAAATATGCGTTTATGCAATTTGCAAAGACGAGCTTTCCTTTGCTGATAGCTGGGTAGCGTCTATGAGTGAAGCGGATATCATTGTGGTGACCGATACAGGCTCGACAGACGGCACGGCGGAACGGCTGCGGGAGCTTGGCGTTGTTGTCCATCGCAACAAAATCAATCCCTGGCGGTTTGATGTGGCAAGGAATCTATCATTGAATCATGTTCCCCACGATGTTGACATCTGCGTCTGTACCGACCTGGACGAACGGTTCCGTCCCGGGTGGCGAAAAAAGCTGGAGGAAGCATGGGACCCGGAAGCAAAAACAGCAAGATATCTCTATAACTGGAGCCAAAAAGCAGACGGTTCCCCCGACGTCCAGTTCAATTATTTCAAAGCCCATTCCCGCTTCGATTACAAATGGGTCTATCCTGTTCACGAATGCCTGAAGTATGTGGGAAACCAGCCGGAAAAAATCGTGTTTGCCAAGGGCATGGTGCTCGACCATTATCCAGATGCCGAAAAATCCCGCAGCTCTTATCTTCCTCTGCTGGAACAAGCGGCAAAAGAATTTCCCGAGGATGACCGTGTTGTTTATTATCTTGGCCGAGAGTATATGTACCGCTCCATGTGGGAAAAATGCATTGAAACACTGCAACAGCATCTGAAACTGAATTCTGCCGTATGGAAGGAGGAACGCTGTGCCTCCATGCGATGGATTGCAAAATCCTGTTACGCACTTCATAACAATACGGAAGCGTATCGCTGGTACTTTCGCAGCATAGCGGAATGCGACTATATGAGAGAACCCTATATTGAGTTTGCAAAGCTTGCCTACACCCTAAACGATTGGGAAACAGTGTTTTATCTCACCTCCCGGGCCCTTAGAATATCTGAAAAGTCTGAATCGTATGTCAACATGGGTTATTGCTGGGACCATACCCCCGACGACCTGGCAGCGCTCAGCTGTTACCGGCTGGGTATGTATGAGAAGGCACTGCATCACGCAAAAAAGGCGCTGTCTTACCAACCCGATGACTTACGGCTTCAGGAAAATCTCGTCATCATTGCCGCTGCATGCAACCCGACCTCTGAAACAGAACAAGAAAAGCACGACTGAACCCAGCCGTGCTTTTTTGTTTCACCTATCCGATCTGTGTGATAACCAAATGTGCCGATACTGCCTTTTGTCCGCCCGCAAACGGGGTGAGCGTGAGGGAGTTGCAGCTGCATTTCGGGTTTCTGACAGACAAAACCGCATCTCTGCATGTCGTATTCACCAAAGCAATACCGACAATTTGAGTGCTGCCGCCATAACGTCCCACAACCGTGTAATTCAGCTCACGTCCGTTCAGTGTCAGAACAAGCTGTCCTGCCTCCGCTACGCTTGCTTGGAACTGCACCTGATAGGTGCCTGCATTCGTCAGAACAAATGCATCGGGACCAATGCGGGAAATTGCATAGCCGCTGTTCGGACCGTCATTCGGGAAGCAAACATCCTTGCCGGGGTCGACCTGATTGGCGTTGTCACAAGGCATCAATGCAAAAAAGTCTGCATAATTCAAAACGCCTGAGGGTCCTGCCGGTCCCATAGGACCTGTGGGGCCTGCTGGTCCTACGGGTCCGATAGAGCCTCTGGGACCGGGTTCGCCCTGAATGCCTTGTGGTCCTCTCGGCCCTGTATCGCCCTTGGGTCCCGGACAACCTTCGGGTCCTCTCGGTCCTGTTGGTCCCGTTGCACCTGTTGCGCCTGTTGCGCCTGTGGCACCGGGATCACCTTTGGGTCCTGTAGGTCCTGTGTCGCCTTTGGGTCCCGGACAGCCCTTGGGTCCCGGACAACCTTCAGGTCCTCTCGGTCCTGTGGGTCCTGTATCGCCCTTGGGTCCCGGACAGCCTTCGGGTCCTCTCGGTCCTGTGGGTCCCGTTGCACCTGTGGCTCCCGTTGCGCCTGTGGCACCGGGATCTCCCTTGGGTCCTGTAGGTCCTGTGTCGCCTTTGGGTCCCGGACAGCCTTCGGGTCCTCTCGGTCCTGTGGGTCCTGTGTCGCCCTTGGGCCCCGGACAGCCTTCAGGTCCTGTGGGCCCTATGGGTCCACGCTCACCAGGACAGCCCTGGGGACCTCTCGGCCCTGTGGGGCCTGTGGGGCCTGTTGGTCCGGTCGGTCCGGGGCAGCAGGGGTCATGATGCTTGCATTTTTCTTTGCAACAACGGATTTTCTCCTTGAAATATTGTTCGCATTCCTCGTATTTGCGCTTATAATATTCTCTGCATGCTTTGGTACAGCACGCATCGTGTTTTGCACAGAAATAATCAAGCCATTTATCACGTAATTTTTGATAATACTCCTCACAGAGTTTCTCACAGCAGTTATCTTTTCCGTGACCATCAAAAGCAAATTCATACTCTTGTTCGTAGTCTTCATTTTCAAACTCGTCATATTGCATAATAAAGTTATATCTCCTTTAATTTCATGATATGGAAATAACTTTCCTCTCTATAATATGTAAGGATGAAAATAAGTTAACTGGGATAAGCCCACTTGTCCGAAATATTTTTTTATAATCTGCATTTTTACGCCAAAAAACGAGGGAAAGTTTCCTTCTCCTCGTCGAAGTATGACGGCAAAAACAAAAAAACGGTGCAAATCGCACCGCTCTATAGCTTAATGACCTTAATACAACTGTTGTTCTCACAGCTGATACAAAAATCAGCATTTTTGGAAATCCGCCGTTTTTGCTCCGCCATACAGGTTTCATCATAAATGGCGGAAACCACCGACAGGGTGTCTGCTTTGCAAAGGACAAAATTGTAGATGAATTTGTTTTCCGGGGTATACCGGCGGTCAAGACAAGGGATGACAAAATTCAGCCGGACATCGGGATATGCCGTTTTCAGCCGGATCAGATGCACCCCCGCCATCTGGTCAAAGGCATCAATCCCGGTATTGAAATGGGTGACCCCTTGTTTGATCAGCTCTTCAATGGTGTTTTTCAGCCGTTTTGAAATCCGGTGCTCTTCGTCCTTGGTCATATGTTTCGGTCCGCTGAAACAGCAAACCGCCGTTTTCGTTCCGGGGTGCATGTTGTGCTTCATCCTTTACTGCGTTTGTTGGTATATCTATGGTTGGATTCATCGTTCTTTTCCCGTGTGATTATGTTATCAGCGCGGGAGCTCTTGCCCCTCCCTCTGTTCCCCTATCGGTACAGGGCATTCTTATCCAAGCTACCACTCCCCGTCACCTGCCGGGGACAAATGCCCGCTTGCTGCCATGCTTCTTCCGGGGGCGGACCGGGCAAGGAAACCTGCCCGATCCTAAGGGAAGAGAAAAAAGAAAAAAAGAAAGAGAAACAACAGACAAAAATAAACATTTTTCTTGCGTAACAAATTTAGTTATGATAAAATTGAAGAATAACATTATCAGAATATAAAATGGTAACACTATACCCGAACGAAGACTTTCGTTTCCGTCCTGACGGAAGCGGCATTCTTCATTTTGTTCGCATCGGTGATTGGCTCAAGCCCTGTCACAAATGCCGGAGCAATCCCCTTTTATTTCCGTGTACCACACACACATTTCTGTTTCTATGTACCACTTTGTTTCTTTGTTGGGTTTATTATAGTGCATAACAGTGCACTTGTCAATATATAAAGTACATATATTTGTACTTTTGTCAGAATGACTAAATTTAGGGAGCAGATTTTATGTTTTATCAACAATTCAGTAAACTATGCAAAGAGAATAAGATTGCTCCTTCAAAATTAATAAGGTTATTAGATATGAGCAAAAGCAGCAATACAAACTGGAAAGCTGGTTCAAAACCGGATAGAATAGCCTTGGAAAAACTAGCTAACTATTTCAATGTATCCATCGACTACCTTCTCGGTCGCACCAATATAAAAAATCCACCTGTGATATACACAGATGAATTGGCTGAAATTATCAATGATTATGATGCAATGAACGAGGAAGAAAAACTAGACTTGGTGAAGTATGTTGATTATATTAAAACTAGAAGAGGGTAAACAATAAGAGGAGGACAAAATGTCCTCCTCTCATTCATTTATATTGTAAACTTACCCAATACACTATATGCTAACCCACGCGTCATTGCGAACCATACCGCAGTATGGTGCGGCAATCCGTTCTCTCTTGCATTCTCAACAACAAGCGACGGGCGTATGCGATACGCCCCTACAGGGAATTGCGGATCGCGTGACCATTCATATATATATTGTAAATTTACTCAATATACTGTATTATTTATTTGATATACATATAAATTCATCATCCGATATTGACGATAAAATGAAAGGTGGGACAAGAGCATACATTCAGCTTCATATGATTTTAGACATATAAGCAAAGTAGAATGCTATTTACAATGAAAAATATAATAGAAATATTGAAAAATAATAAAACCATTGCATATATCAAGGCAAATATTGTGCTGGTTACCGCATTGTTAACCGGCATCATAACTCTGTTGGGGTTTTTGATGCAACTGGCAATTTACATATTCTCAAAAGGCTTCGGGGATTATTTCTCAATCGATTCATTTTATTATAAGGCCACCAATCAAAATCTGCTGCTGGATTTATTCTTCTACGGTACATTGAGTCTGCTTCTTTATGTTTTTCTCAATTTTTCTAAGTATATGTTTGTTTTAGCTTTTAGAAAGAAGCTGTTTCCATGCAATAAATTTTTTAATTTAGTATTGATAGCTATCATCTCAGCGGCTATATTATCTTTCATCAATTACGTTTATTATATTTTGCCAAATAAAAACATATTGATTTATTCGGATAATATTTATTTCTTGACTATTTATCTGTCAATTTTATATCTTTTTGATCTTTTTATTATATTAGCCACCCCACAGTTTATATTCAGAAGGCACAAACATATAGACGAAGAAAGTGTGAATCAAGAAAATATCAAAGAAACGAGATTAAGAAATTACGCTATCTATATTCTTTTTTACTTTGCTTTTATGACTATTATTCTACCTTATGCATGGGGAATGTTTATTGCAATGAATGACAAAACATATGATATTACCGAAGATAAAACACAAGTTATTATACATCGGTTTGATGATAAATGTTTACTTGTGAAGTCTGCATATGACGAAAAATCAGGAACACTTGTTATATACAAAAACGAGAAAAAAGTTGTCCCTATTCTTGATTTGGCATATGAAAATATAAAAGCAAAAAAAGTCGATTTAGAGCCTTAGCCTTTTAATAATAGGACGAATGGGGAATTACGGATTGCCACGCTTCGCTCGCAATGACGCCAAAGGGAAAATGTGTGCACAAAATAGCCCCATTCTCTAGGCAGTCTGTTTATTCTGGCTTCCTTGTGGTGCAACAAAGGAAAACCGGCGTCATTGCGAACCATACCGCAGTATGGTGCGGCAATCCGTTCTCTCTTGCATTTTTGACAACAAGCGACGGGCGTATGCGATACGCCCCTACAGGGGTTACGGATTGCCCGACCATTCATCAGAATGGTTTATTACGCTCGCAAGGACGAAGAGGGAATTACGGATTGCCACGCTTCGCTCGCAAGGACGCTAGAGGTAGCTTGTGGGGGTGTGGGCATCCGTCCTGTGTGAGCGGGGATCTTTTTGAACGGTCGGGGGGTTTATGACATCTCCCATAAAAAAGGGGAACAAGCCACGGTGGCTTGTTCCCCTTTTTTATATAGAAACGGTGGTGACCGATGTTGTTATTCCTTGTTTTCGTCACAGGGTGGTTCTGTTGCCGGTGTGGAGGCAGGCGGAAATCCGCTTCTGATTTGTTTCCATTCCTTTGTGCCGTAGCGGAGGGTGTTAGTGACCTGACGAATGGTGTTGGCGTCGATGACCTCCAGCGCCATGGTACCGATAGAATTCTCGCTGTATTCGGGGAGATCCACCCACTGACCGAAGATGCTGCTGCCCACCCGACAGCCCATAAACAGATTGGTATAAGGAACGGCGGACGCTCTTGTGGAATGCCAGAAAATCTGGATGCTGTCGCCCAATTCCACCTGACGCAGATATGTCACGGAGCCATCGTCCCCCTGCCATGTGCCGGTCAAATCAAACCCGTCCTCAATTTCAGCCATGGTTATACCCCCTTTTGCGAAACAATAATTTTCACTTCCCTATTATATTCGTAAAAAGACAAGCCTGCCACCAAATGAGGCAATGACTTGATCAAAAAACAAAGCCCCATCTCTTTTGAGAAGGGGCTTTGGGACTTTTTTTATCGGTATCTGCCGGAACCTTACTTCCAATTTGCCAATAAATCGGCAGTGAATTGTTCCACAAAGGGGGAATCTATGATATCCATCACTGCGTTGACCGACACGCCGGTTTCCTCTTCATAAGTAAGTCCTTCGTCGTCCACCAGTATTGTAACCGTTTCCGTAACAAACCATTCCGGGTTGGTCAGGTAATAAATCGGGATGATATCAAATAAAATGCTGGACTGTGTGTCAACAACATCCTTCACATGTCCCCACGGCCAGATTTTGTCCCAGATTTCATAGATTGTAATCAGGGTTTTTGTAAAGACGTTGTTTGCCCGGTAAACCTTTTGATAATCCTCATTTGTCAGGCGGATAAAGCCGCAGCTGTCAAGCGGAACCAGATCGAGTTTCCAGCCGGAAAACAGAAGGGTTTTAAAGGATGGCAAATCCACAAAAACGTTGGCTTCCGGACTGGGCGGTCCGTTATAGCCCTTGCGGATGCTGCCAAACATGCCGATGATTTTGCTTTTGGTTGTGATGGCAGGGTTCAGCTGTACTGCGGCGCTCAGGTTTGTGGCCGGTCCGATGGCGATGACAATGGTTTCTTCCTCGCTGTTCAGAATCGTATCCACCAAAACCTGGGGTGCATTTTCGTATACCTTACCTTTGTAGCCGGACAGGACATAATCCGCCCAGGTGCCTGGGGGATACGCGTCCCCGCTCTTTCCCCAGGTGTGTCCCACAGCGATGGGAATATCGTCATGACCGATGGTTTCCAGAAGCTTTGCCAGCACCCTTGCCCTGTATTCGGTATCGCCGGAGGTGACGGAAATCAGCTTCACATCGATTTGCTCCATAGACAGCAAAACCCCGATTGCCCAGATGTCGTCAATGTCACCGCCCACATCGGTGTCTAAAATAACCTGATACTTATTCATGTATATTCTCCGTTCCTGATTGGCATTGCAATTTTCAATGGTAACAGTATACAATATTCCGTTTCATCCTACAAGAGCTAATTTGCCGTCCCGAACCATAATAAAAAGCCCCCTGCTCATAAAGAACAGGGGGCGATACTATATGGAATCAGTCGGCTTTGCCGGCGTTGCCAAGGACGTTTTGGATTTTGTGTTCCACCATGCCTTCGATGGCCGCACGACCGTCGGTCAAATACTGGCGGGGATCAAAATGATCGGGG
>ERZ778021.2856-NODE-2856-length-14054-cov-5.094864_pt1 | contig 14054 bp, 17 predicted proteins | sample MGYA00375751_ERZ778021 | MGnify/ENA primary metagenome ERZ778021 (study PRJEB29350, sample SAMN05389814) | bioreactor metagenome | isolation source: Thiocyanate stock bioreactor | place: South Africa: University of Cape Town | collected 2013-08-29 ... | reverse complement strand
CCGTTGCGCTCTCCCAGGGGCCGATTCGCGCTGCGTGAGTTGACCCCCCTATAGGAGGGTCAAACCACGGTCACGAGTTTGTGACCGTGGAGGAACCCCGCGACAGGTGACGTCTCCGTCGATTCGTCGTGACGTTCCCGGCGTCTCCCTCACGACGACGTGACGTTCCCGGCGTCTTCGTCACGTGCCCTCCGCGCCGGCGACGGGCCGTGGAGCCTTTTCCGTCGCATGGACGAAGAAAGGCTCCGCACCCCGGCCCGTACCCTCGCCTCTCCCCACGGACCCGGCCCTCTCGTGGCGGCCACAGCCTGCCCGGGCCGCCACGAGAGGGCCGTCGTCCCTTGCTCGTCCCTTCCTCGTCCCCGCCGAAGCTCCCTCCCGGCAAGGAACGACCCCTAACCGCCGCCTTCCGCCGTCGCGCCTTCGCCATTTTTCAGGTCTTCGGCGAGGCCTGCGACGTGGGATTCGCGCAGGATCTCGAGGCGGGCGAGTTCGTAGGGCTTGTTCTTTTCGGCGAAGCCGGAGATCTCGGTGGTGGCGCCGGTGTAGCCGGCCGCTTCGACGGCTTTGATCACCGTTGCGTCGAACTGCCCGGCGGGATAACAGAAGTTGTTGACCGGGACTTTGAATTCCCGTTGCAGGATCTTCCGCGATTCGGCGACTTCTTCTTCCAGTTCTTCCGGACCGAGTTCGGTCAGGTCGAGGTGGTGGATCGTGTGGGCGGCCAGCTCCCAGCCCGCCGCGATCATCGCCTTGACGTTCGACTCGTAGAGTTCCGAGCCTTCCGCCTTCAGGTTCAGGAGTCCCGCCCAACCGTGTTTGCGCAGGGTCGGCAGGGCGAAGGTGTACTGGGGGCGGTAGCCGTCGTCGAAGGAGATGACCACCGGTTTCGGCGGCAGTTTTCCGTTGTGGTACCAGGCTTCCTGCACCTGTTCGAGCGTCACCGCCTCGTACTTGTGTTCTTCCAGCCAGTCCATCTGCTTTTCGAAGTCGGTGCGGCCGACGTACAGTTCGGGATAGGGGGCGCCTTCGGGCGGCGCGCCGAGCACGTGGTACTCGAGGATCGGCACCGGGCCGGTGTAGGGCTTCCAGTTGGCCTGCGGGGTCGAGTTGGTGACCTCGTGGCTTTCCGGCTTCGGCTTTTCCGTCGCCTTCTTCGTCGTGTCGGCGGCAGCCTTGCCGGTGGAGTTGTCGTCGGAGCTCTTCTTCGCCGAGCTGAGCACGAGGACCACCGCGACTGCCACCACGACGATCGCGAGGATCGCGATCAGACGACGGCGGATGATCTGCGAGCGGCTCGGGCCACGGCGGCGCCGACCGTCGTCGGATCGCATCTCGGGCAGTCCCGCTTCGTCCTCCGGCAGCCTCTCTTCGCCCGTCGACCACTTGTCCTCGGGCAGGCCGTCCTCATCTTCCCAATCGCTCGGCATCCGCGTCCCCGATCATCGTAGGGGGGAATCGATGAGGAGCGCCGAGCGATGACCACCGACCGAGGCCTCTCCGAGGCTCTCGCCGCCGCCTATCCGGAGCTGGCCGCGGTGGCCGACGCCGCGCCCGACCCGGTCTACCTGGTCGGCGGCGCCGTCCGCGACCTGATGCTGGGACGAGGTCGCGCCGACATCGACCTGGCGGTGGAGGGCGATCCGGCGGCGCTGGCGCGGGCCCTCGGCGCCGAGCCGCTCGCCTCGCACTCGCGCTTCGGCACGATGAAGATCGAGTGGAACGGGGAGGAGCTCGATCTCGCCGCCGCGCGCCGCGAGACCTACGTCCGGCCGGGGGCGCTGCCGGCCGTCGACCTCGGCGCACCGATCCGCACCGACCTCGCCCGCCGCGACTTCACGATCAACGCGATGGCGATCCCGCTCGCCGATCCGGAGGACCTGCTCGACCCCTACGACGGCCAGCTGGACCTGCGCGCCGGCCTCCTGCGCGTGATCCACGCCCGCTCCTTCGTCGACGACCCGACCCGGGCGATCCGCGCCGCCCGTTACGCGGCGCGGTTCGACTTCAGGCTCGAGGCGGGGACCGAGGCGCTCCTGCGTGCGACCGACCTCGACACGCTGACCCCGGAGCGCCGCACCGAGGAGCTGCGCCGCCTCGCCCGCGAACCCACCGGCGTGAAGGGTCTCGAACTGCTCGCCGATTGGGGCCTGGTCGAGCCGCGCGAGGGCGGCCTGGGATGGGCGAGGGCCGTCGATGACCTGCTGGGTACCCCGGCCTGGGCCGGTGAGGTCGACCGTCCCGACGCGATCCTTGCCGCCGCGGGCGTCCTTGACCCGTCGCCGACCGGCGGTGGCGCCGACCCCCGTGCGACCGCGGGCGCCGATCCCGCGGCGACCCGGGCAATCGACTTGGCGGCCAGGACCGCGTCCCGACCCTCCGCGGGTGCCGCGCTCGCCCGCGGGGTCGATCCCTTGATCCTCGTCCTCGCCCGGGCGCGCGGCGCGACCTGGCTCGACGACTGGCTCGTCTGGCGCGAGGTGACCCTGGAGATCGGCGGCGCCGACCTGACCGCCGCCGGCCTCTCCGGCCCCGCGATCGGCCGGGGCCTCGCCGCCGCCCTCGACGCCAAGCTCGACGGCGACGCCCCGACCCGAGCCGACGAGCTCCGCATCGCCCTCGAACCCCCAGGTTGACGGGCCGAAAAGCGCTGAAATAGAGCGCTTTTCGGCCCGTCAACACCGAGCTGTGCTTGGCTGGGGGGATGGAGTGGCGTGAGACGGACGGGGTTCGGTGGCTGGCGGCGGAGCTTGGACCGGCGGCCGGGGGCACCGGGTGGGTCGGCTTCGGCTCGCGGGTCGGCGGGGTGTCGGCGGCGCCGTACGACTCGCTGAACATCGGCGTGCTCACCGACGACGCCGACGCGAACGTGGTCGAGAACCGGGCGCGGCTCGCGGCGGCGGTCGGGACCGGGCCGCACCGGGTGCCGATCGGCCTGCAGGTCCACAAGGCCGACATCGCCGTCCACGACTCGCCCCAGGACCCGAGCCCATACGCCGAGCCCGGCACCGCGTTGGAGGAGGTCGACGGCCACGTCGTCCGCGGCCCGGGACTGGCGCCGCTCGTACTCACCGCCGACTGCCTGCCGATCGCGCTCGCCGGGCCGGGGGGCGTGGCGATGCTGCACGGCGGCTGGCGCGGGCTGGCGGCCGGGATCGTCGAGCGCGGCACCGTGCTGGTCGAAGCCACCTCCGCCGCGATCGGGCCGGGGATCGGGCCCTGTTGCTACGAGGTCGGCCCCGAGGTGCTCGAGGCCTTCGCCGACCTCGGCGAGGGGATCGCCGACGGGCGCATGCTCGACCTCCCCGAGGTCGCCCGCCGTCTGCTCGCCCGCGCGGGCGTCGAGCAGGTCGAGTCGGCGGGCCTCTGCACCTTCTGCGACCCCGAGCTCTTCTTCTCCCACCGCCGCGACCGGGGCATCACCGGCAGGATGGGCAACCTCGCCTGGATCGACTGAGGACCCGAGACCGCGCATCATGCCCCGCACCCTCTTCCACGACATCGACCCCGCCCGGGTCCGCGCCAACCTCGAGGAGATGAGCGCCGCCGCCGACGCCCGCGGCGCCGAGATCCTGGTCGCCTGCAAGTACGTGCCGGTCGAGGAAATGGGAGCGCTGGCCGCCGCCGGGGTGCGATTGGTCGGCGAGAACCGCCAGCAGGACCTGGCCGAGAAGCACGAGCGCTACGCCGCCGACTTCACCTGGGACTTCATCGGCAACCTGCAGAGCCGCAAGGTGAAGCAGATCCTGCCGCTGGTGCGGTTGATCCACTCGGTCGCCACCGACTCGGTGCTCGACCAGCTCGGCCGCCACGGCACTGCGGAGACCGAGGTGCTGATCGAGGTGAACGTCGCCGAAGAGGAGGGGAAGGGGGGCGTCGCGCCCGCCGACCTTGCCGATTTCATCGCCCGCTGCCCGGTCCGGGTGTCGGGACTGATGACGATGCCGCCGTTCGCGGAGGACCCGGAGGCCTCGCGGCCGCACTTCGCCCGCCTGGCCGAGTTGGCCGCCGCCAACGGTCTGAATCGCCTCTCGATGGGTACCTCACAGGACTGGCGCGTCGCCCTCGACGAGGGGGCGACGATCATCCGCGTCGGATCGGCGCTGTTTGTGTGAATCAGCGCTAATCTGACTCATCTAAATTCGCTAAAGGAGTCGGCACCGAGAGGCCGAAACAGCCTGCATGGCGCTTAGGGATACCTGGCATAGAGCTCTTGTCTACTTCGGCCTCGCCGAGGACCACGACTACGGTCCGGAATACGAGGAAGACTTCGAACCGGAAACCGGTACCGAAGAAGTCTTCGGCGAGCCGCCGCGGCGCGAACGCGACCGCGATTCCGCCTCGGTCCGCCGGCTGCCGACCTCGCGCCGCGCCCGCCGCGACGAGATCGACGACATCTTCGCCGACGACGAGCCGATCGCCGCCAGCCGCACCCGCACGCTGCGCCCGGTCGACAACGGCGGCGGCAACGGCGGTGACATCCAGGTCCACCTGGTCATCCCGCGCAACTTCAACGACGCCCAGCAGGTCGCCGACCAGTTCAAACGGTCGGTGCCGGTGATCCTCAACCTGCAGACCGCCGACCACGAGCTCTCGAAGCGGATGATCGACTTCTGCTCCGGGCTCACCTACGCGCTCGACGGCGGCATGCAGCGGATCGCCGAGAAGATGTTCCTGCTGACGCCGCGCAACGTCGAGGTCTCGGCGGAGGAAAAGGCGCGGTTGATCGACAAGGGCTTCTTCAACCAGTCCTAGCGGCCATCCGACCGGCGCATCGCGGCGTCCTCGGTCGCTTATGTGCAGAGCACACTGCGCTCCCTGCGTCCTGGCGCTGCTTGGTCGGACGACCGCTAGAGGACTAACCTGAACCTATGAGCGCCTGGCCATCGCAGCGGTATGAGGAGTGGAGCGCCACCTGCGACACGCTGCACGCCCACACGCAGGTGCTGGGCAAGCTGGCGGCCGAACTGGCACCGCCCGAGCCGCAGCTGCAGCACGCCGCCCTGCGCCTCACCGCGCGCGGGTGGGAGACGCTGCCGCTGCCCTCGCCTGACCGCACCGGCGCCTTCGTCGTCGCCCTCGACCTGCACCGCCACGAGGCGCTCGTGGAGACGTCCGCGGGCGAGATCGACGCCGTCCCCTTGGTCCCCGATCGCCCGGTCGGCGAGGTGACCCGCGACGTGCTCGCCGCGGTGACGAACCTGGTCGGCGACGTGGAGATCGACCCCGAGCCGCAGGAGGTCGCCTGGACCGTCGCCCTCGACGAGGACACCGAGCACGCCACCTACGACCGTCACGCGGTCGCCGAGTACTTCGGCATGGCGACGCGCGCGGCGCAGGTGCTGGCCGCCTTCCGGGCGCCGTTCCGTGGCCGCTCGACCCCGGTCAACGCCTGGTGGGGCTCCTTCGACCTCGCCGTCAGCCTCTTCTCCGGCGACCCGGCGAAACCGCCCTCCGACGACTTCATCATGCGCAACGCGATGGACTCGCAGGAGGTCGCGGTGGGCTGGTGGCCGGGCGATCCCAAACACGGCGGCGCCGCCTTCTACGCCTACGCGCACCCGGCCCAGGAGGGCTTCTCGGAGGCCGATCTGGGCGTCCCCGGTGCCCGCTGGGACACCGATCTCGGCGAGTACGTGCTCGAGTGGGCGGACGTGGTCGCCGCCGCGGACCCGCTCGCCCTCGCTGTCTCCTTCGCCCGCTCCGCCTTCCAGCATGCCTGCACGACCTGTGGCTGGGACGCGGCGCTGGCCGCCAGCGCCGAAAGCACCCCGCCGCCCGTCCGCTGAGCCCGCCGCCACGGTGCGTTCGCACTTCTAGCCGCTATGCGGTCATTTCTGCGAACTCGTCGCCGGTAATCTGGGTCAGGTGATTCTCGGTTTCATCGGCTCCGGCAGCATGGCGGCGGCGATCGCCCGCGGGCTGGCGGGCGAGGTCGACGGCCTGCTCTTCTCCGACTCCGGCTCGGGCCGGGCGGCGGAACTGGCGGCCGAGCTCGGTGGGCAGGCCCTCTCCAACGAGGAGGTGGCGCGGCGCGCCGACGCGATCGTCCTCGCGGTCAAGCCCGCCGCCCTCGACGCCGTCGCGCCCTCGCTGCAGGACGCCGAGGAGATCGTCTCGGTGCTCGCCGCGACCTCGCTGGCGCGCCTGCGCGAGGCCTTCCCCGGCGCCCTGATCCTGCGGACGATGCCGAACGTCGGCGTCGAGGTCCGCCAGGGCGTGATCTGCATCCACGGCGACACGCTCTCGCCCGCGGTCGGCGCGGCGCTCGAGCAGATCGCCCACGTGGTCGCGATCGACGAGGAGGACTTCGACGGCGCCACCGCGGTGATGGGCTGCGCGCCCGCCTACCTGGCGCAGGACGCGCTGGCGGTGGAGGCGATCGCCGATGCCGGGGCCGCCGATGGGCTCGACCCTGACCTCGCCCGCGAGCTGATCGTCGAGACCACCGCCGGCACCGCCGAGTTGCTGCGCCGCCGCCACCCGGCCGACCTCCGCCGCGCCGTCGCCTCGCCCGGCGGCAGCACCGAGGCGGGCCTCCAGGCTCTCGACCGCGAAGGTGCCCGCGAGGCCTTCGCCGCCGCCGTCGACGCCTCGTTGGAGAGGATGCGGGGATGACCGCCGCCCTCGCCTCGCTCCCGCTGGCGCTGTCGAAGAACGACATCGCCACCTACATCAGCGCGCTCTTCGTCGTCTACACGATCATGATCCTGCTGAACATCCTGATCTCGTTCGTACCGCGGATGCCGTACTCGCCGACCCTGCGGGCGGTCCTCGACTTCATCACCGAATCGACCGACCCCTACCTGAACGTCTTCCGCAGCTTCATGCGGCCGATCGGAGGGGGCGGGTTCGCCTTCGACCTCAGCCCGATCCTGGCGCTGATCGTCCTCGGCCTCGCCGAGGGCATCGTGGTCGGCGCCCTGCGGTGAGCGATCGCGTCAAGCGAGCCTGGGGGCTCGCGGCAGCGCTGGCGTTGGTGGTCTTCATCATCGACCAGGTGGTGAAGAACATCGTCGAACACCACATCGTGCTGCGCGAACAGGTCGACGTCCTCGGGCCGCTGAAGCTGACGCTGTCCCACAACGAAGGGGTCGCCTTCGGGCTCGCCGACGGCGGCGGGGCGCTGCTGGTGGCGATCACCCTGATCGCGCTCGGCGTCGTCCTCTGGCTCTTCGCCCGCGATCCGGCGCGGCCGTGGATGTGGGTGGCGACCGGACTGCTCGCGGGCGGCGCGGTCGGCAACCTGGTCGACCGCCTGCGCCACGGCCACGTCACCGACTTCATCGAACTGCCGCACTGGCCGCCGTTCAATCTCGCCGACTGCGGGATCACCTGCGGCGTGGTCATTCTGCTGGTGATCTACGTGCGCGAAGCGGAGCGGGCCGAGCGTGACTCCTGAGGGGGACGCGGGGCCCGGCGATGCCGCCCCCGGCGTGTCCGGGCTGCGCGTCGTCCACCTCGACGACGACCTCGCGGTGGTCGAGAAGCCCGCCGGGCTGGTCGTCCACCCGGCGCCCTCGCACAGCGGCCCGACCCTGGTCTCCGAGCTCGGCGACCTGCTCGGCGGCGGCGACCCGGAGCGGCCGGGGATCGTCCACCGGCTCGACAAGGACACCAGCGGGCTGATGGTGGTGGCCCGCAACCCGGAGGCGCTGGCGGCGCTGCAGGCGGCGGTGCGCGAGCGCGAGGTCGAGCGCCACTACCTCGCCCTCGCCGGCGGCCGCCTCGCCTCTCGCACCGGCACGATCGACGCGCCGATCGGCCGCGCTGCCAAGCGCCGCACCCGGATGGCGGTCTCCGGCGCCGCCTCGCGCGAGGCCCGCACCCATTTCGAGGTGCTGGAGCTGCTGCCGCGCGACACCTACCTGGAGGCCCGCCTGGAGACCGGCCGCACGCACCAGATCCGCGCCCATTTCGCCGCCATCGGGCACCCGATCACCGGCGACCCGACCTACGGCGGGGCGGCCCGCTACGGCTTGGAGCGCCAGTTCCTGCACGCCCACCGGCTCGCCTTCCGCCACCCGCGCACCGGCGCGCCGCTCGGCTTCACCTCGCCGCTGCCGGCCGACCTCGCCGCCGCGCTCGAGGCCGCCCACGCGGAGTAGTACTCGCATCGAAGTCCGCGCGACCCGGGGCGGTTGCGGCCGTCCGAGATGCGTCCCGGGCGTCTCATGGCGGTCTTGGCACCGTGACGGGTCGCGATCTGCGAGGCCGGTCGGACTCGCGCTCTCTACCCTTTCCGGCCTCCAGGGTGGAAAAAGTCGCGCTGAGTGAGTTGACCACACCAGGGTGTGGTCAACTCACTCAGCGCGTCAGGACCTCCTGAAGGAACGTGGAGTTCCGCACGTCTCCTCGGAGAACGCGCCGTCCCTGCGACGACCCCCTCCCGTCCCTGCGACCTCTCCCCGCAGACCCGCCCTCTCGGCGGCGGCCACAGCCCGCCAGGGCCGCCGCCGAGAGGGCAGCGTCCCTTTCCCCGGGCGCAAGCCGCACACGGCTGCATCCTTCACCGGCCTCCGGGCCCTACAATCAAAGTTCGCAAAGTCACCTCTACCCCCGTCCAGAAGCGGACCGGATCCTGCCTGGGAGCCAAAGCACCCAGGTCCCGGCGAGCGGGGCGGGTCGCACCGCAACCGAATCCAAGGAGAAATGCATGCCTGAGGCAGGCCTGAAAGAACTGCTCGAGGCCGGAGTCCACTTCGGCCACCAGACGCGCCGCTGGAACCCGAACATGCGCCGTTTCATCCACGGCGAGCTCGACGGGATCCACATCATCGACCTCCTGCAGACCGAGGCGCTGCTGGAGAACGCCCGTCGCTTCGCCGGTGAGCTGGCGTCCGGGGGCGGCACCGTCCTCTTCGTCGGCACCAAGAAGCAGGCCCGCGACGTGGTCCAGGAATGGGCCGAAAAAACGAAGATGCCCTACGTCAACAAACGTTGGCTGGGCGGCCTGCTGACCAACTTCCAGACGATGTCGGGCCGGATCGCCCGCCTGCACGAGCTCAACGGGTGGAAAGAGGAGGGCAAACTCGACCTCCTGCCGACCAAGGAGCGGATGAACATGGAGGCCGAACTCGCGAAGCTCGAGTTCAACCTCGGCGGCGTCCGCGACATGGATCGGCTGCCCGACGCCGTCTTCGTCACCGACCTGAAAACCGAGGAGATCGCGGTCCATGAGGCGGCCCGCCTGCGGATCCCGATCATCGGCCTGGTCGACACCAACTGCGACCCGACCCCGGTGGACTACGTGATCCCCGGCAACGACGACGCGATCCGCTCCTGCCAGCTGATCATCGGCACGATCGGCGGCGCGGTCGAGGAGGGTTCCTCGGCCTGGCGCGTGCAGGAGGAAAAACGGATCGCCGAGGAGATGGAACGGCGCAAACGGGAGGAGGAAGAGCGCCGCAAACGGGAGGAGGAAGAGAAAGCCCGGATCCAGGCACAGCAGGCCAAAGAAGCCGAGGAAGAAGCCGCCAAACAGGCGGCGGCGAAAGCCGAGGCCGAGAAACAGGCTGCCGTGGCCGCCCAGGCGGCCAAAGAGGCTCCCACCCAGGCCACTCCGGCCCAGGGCGCTCCTGCCCAGCAGGCCGCCCCGGCCCAGCCCGCCGCGCCGCAGGGCGAGGCGCCGAAAGCCGCTCCTGCACCCGCTCCCGAGGCGCCGAAGGCCGCTGCTCCGGCCGCTCCCGCGCCCGAGGCGCCGAAAGCCGAGCCCGCCGCTCCCGCGGCCGAGGCTTCCGCAGCTGAGGCCGCTCCGGCCGCAGAGGACGCTCCCGCGGCAGAGAGCACCGAGACCACCGACACCCAGAAAGGGGATTCGTGATGGCGTCGATCTCCGCCGCCGACGTGAAGGCGCTCCGGGACCGCACCGGGGCCGCGATGATGGACAGCAAAGCCGCCCTGGTCGAGGCCGATGGCGACATCGACCGCGCGATCGAGCTGCTGCGGGTGAAGGGCCAGGCCTCCGCCGCCAAGCGCGAAGGCCGCGGCACCAACGAGGGCGTCGTCGCCTCCTACATCCACGCCAACAACAGCGTCGGCGCGATGGTCGAGGTGCAGTGCGAGACCGACTTCGTCTCCCGCAACGAGGACTTCCAGGTCTTCGCCTACCAGGTTGCCCTGCACGTCGCCGCGACCGCGCCGCAGTACGTCTCCACCGACGAAATCGACCCGGAGGCCCGCGAGGCCGAAAAGCGGGTCTTCGAGGAGAAGGCGCGCGAAGAAGGCAAACCGGACAACATCGTCGAGAAAATCGTCGAGGGCCAGCTGAGCAAGTGGGCCTCGGAGGTCGCGCTGCTCGACCAGCAGCACGTCAACGCCGAGAAACACGGCTCGAAGACGATCGAGGAGCTGCGCCAGGAGCTGGCGGCGAAAACCGGCGAGAACATCCGGATCGCCCGCTTCTCGTACTTCCGCGTCGGCGGCGAGGACTAAACGCAGACGATGGCCGGGGAGCGGTTCGGTCGCATCCTCCTGAAGCTCTCGGGGGAGGCCCTGATGGGCTCTCAGTCCTACGGCACCGACGGTGCCGAGGTCGACCGGATCGCCACCCAGGTAGCCGCCGTGCGCGAGCGCGGGGTGGAGGTGGCGATCGTGGTCGGGGCCGGGAACATCTATCGCGGCCTCGCCGGGGCCGCCTCGGGCATGGACCGGGCGACCGGCGACTACATGGGGATGCTGGCGACGGTGCTGAACGCGCTGACCCTGCAGGACGCGCTGGAGCGGATGGGCCAGCACACGCGGGTGATGTCGGCGATCGACGTGAAGGAGGTCGCCGAGCCCTACATCCGCCGGCGCGCGATGCGCCACCTGGAGAAGGGCCGGATCGTGATCTTCGCCGCCGGCACCGGCAACCCGTTCTTCACCACCGACACGGCGGCCGCGCTGCGCGCGCTGGAGATCCACGCGGAGGCGATCCTGATGGCGAAGAACGGGGTGGAGGGCGTCTACGACTCCGACCCGGCGACCAACCCGGACGCCAAGTTCATCCCCACGATCACGCACCGGGAAGCGATCGAGCGCGGCCTCAAGGTGATGGATTCGACCGCGCTCAGCCTCTGCATGGACAACGACCTGCCCATCTACGTCTTCAACATGGCGGACGAGCTGAACATAGATAGGATCGTCAGCGGCGAGACGGTCGGCACGTTGGTGTCCAACGGGACCGACGCCTAAGAGAGGACGGACCCGTGGCAATTACCGACGAACTGCTCGCAGACGCCAAGGACCGGATGGCGAAATCGGTGGAATCGAGCCGCGGCGAGCTCGCCACGGTGCGCACCGGCCGCGCCTCCCCGCACCTTCTGGACCGCATCAACGTCGATTATTACGGCGCCCAGACGTCGCTGAAGCAGCTTGCCAACGTCGCCGCCTCGGATGCCCGCCTGCTCACCGTGACGCCGTTCGACAAAAGCGCGATCGGGGCGATCGAGAAATCGATCCTCGAGTCCGACGTCGGCCTCACCCCGTCCAACGACGGCAACGTGATCCGTCTGGCGATCCCGGAAATGACCGAGGAGCGGCGGCGCGAGATGGTGAAGGTCGTGAACGGCGTCGCCGAGGACGGCCGGGTGGCGATCCGCAACGTCCGACGCGACGTGATGAGCGACCTGCGCGAGCTGAAGAACGAGGGCGAAGTCGGCGAGGACGACGAGCGCCGCGCCGAGGCCGCGCTGCAGAAACAGACCGACGAGGCGATCGCCGAGATCGACGCGCTGCTCAAGGGCAAGGAAGCCGAAATCCTCGAGGTCTGAGGGCGGCTGCGGTTTGAGCGGCGCTCCCAGATACGTGGCGATCATCACCGACGGCAACGGCCGTTGGGCGCAGCGGCGCGAGCTGCCGGTGATCGAGGGGCATCGGGCGGGCGCCGATGTGGTGAAGGCGCGGCTGCGCGACGCGGTCGACCTCGGGATCGCGGAGCTGACGGTCTTCTCCTTCTCGACCGAGAACTGGTCCCGCTCCGAGGAGGAGGTCAGCGGGCTGATGACGATGTTTGGCGAGCGGATCCTCGGCGAGACGCCGGAGCTCGACGAAGAGGGCGTGCGGATGCGCTTCATCGGCCGCCGCGAGGGCGTCGCGCCCGACCTGGTCGAGCGGATGGAGTGGGCGGAAGCGAAGACCGCCGAGAACTCGCGGATCACGCTCTTCATCGCCTTCAACTACGGCGGTAGGATGGAGATCGTCGACGCGGCGCGAAGCTTCCAGGGGAGCTCCGAGGAGGAGTTCCGTCGCCACCTCTACGCGCCCGACATGCACGACCCTGACCTCCTGATCAGAACCAGCGGCGAGCAGCGGATCTCCAACTACCTGCTCTGGCAGTGCGCCTACTCGGAGCTGGTGTTCGCGGAGGAGCTGTGGCCGGACTTCGACCGCGCGGCCTTCGAGCGGGCGCTGGGCCAGTTCACCGAACGGCAACGGCGCTTCGGGGGACGCTGATGAGCGATTTCTTCGAAGAAGAGATGTTCGAAGAGCGGCAGGCCGAGCCGGAGCCGGTCGAGGAGGCGCCGCGACGGCGGCGGCGCGGCGGCGACGAGCCGAGACGGCGGGTCAAACGCCGTGGCCGCAAGAAAGCGCGTGGCGGCGCGAAGCCGCCGAAGCCGAAACGCCGGCGGGGCGGCGGCGAGACGGTCAAACGGATCCTGATCGCGATCCCGGCGATCATCTTCGCGATCGCGATCACGGTCGCCGGCAACTGGGTCTTCGCCGCGGCGATGATCGCGATCGGGATCCTCTGCCTGCGCGAGTACCTCGAGCTGACCGCGACCGCGCGGCCACTGGCGATCCCGGCCTACGCGGCGGTCGCGGCGATGGTCGTCGCCGCCCACGTCGGCACCTCCTACAGCGTGCTGCTGGTCTTCGTCGCCTCCTTCCCGCTGCTCTTCGCCTTCGGCGCCGACGCCAGACACCGCGACGGGGTGACGATCTCGATCGCGGTGACGCTGCTCGGGATCGTCTGGATCGGCATCCCGCTCGCCCACGCGGTCTTCCTCCGCGACCTGCCGAGCCACGGGGCGGCGCTGCTGATCGACGTCCTGGTCGGCACCTTCGTCACCGACACCGCCGCCTACGCCACCGGCCGCATGTTCGGCAGCCACAAACTGGCTCCCAGCATCTCGCCGAACAAGAGCGTCGAGGGGCTGATCGGCGGCTTCGTGATCGGCACGATGGGCTTCTGGTTCGCCGGGCTCTACCAGAACTGGTTGAGCGGGGCCGACGCCCTGATCATCGGCGCCGCGGTGGCCGCGATCGCCCCGGTCGGTGACCTCTTCGAGTCGATGCTGAAGCGCGATCTCGGCAAGAAGGACACCGGCACCATCTTCGGCCCCCACGGCGGCATCCTCGACCGCCTCGACGCGGTCTTCTTCACTGTCGTCGTCGGCTACTACCTGGCCGTCGCCCTGGTCTACTGAGACGCCTGGACCGGCGCATCTCTGCGTCCTCGGTCGCTCGGCTCGGGTCACGCACTTGAGTGCGCTCCCCTCGCCTCGCTTCCCTGCGTCCTTGACCTGCTTGGTCCAGACGCCTCAGGGCGCGGTTCGGTGCGCCTCCGCGCCTGAGAGAATGTCCTGATGCGCCGCTCCGACCAACGCCGTGACGCCGTCTTCGCCAGCTACCAGCGCGATGTGACCGGCCGCCCGCTCGCCGAGCTCCTCGCCGACGCCAAACCGCTGACCCGGGAGCTGGCCGAGGGCGTCGACGCCCACCGCGAAGAACTCGACGAGACGATCTCCGAACACCTGCGCGGCGGCTGGACCGTCGACCGGGTGGCGCCGCTCGACCTGAACGTGATGCGGGTGGCGCTGTTCGAGATCGAGGAGGGGGAGACCCCGTACGAGGTGGCGATCGACGAGGCGGTGGAGATCGCCAAGGAGTACTGCGGCGCCGACGCGCCGAGCTTCGTCAACGGGGTGCTCGGGGCGATCGTCCGCGAGCGCGAGCCGGCCGGATGAGCCGCCTGCGCGAGATCGCCGAGCGGCTGCGCGAGATCGCCGCCGAGCTGGAGGGCGAGGGCGAGCTCGAGGAGGGCCGTGCCGCGGCTCTCGCCGCCGAGGCGG